>Ga0209415_10006226_pt1 | contig 21308 bp, 17 predicted proteins | sample PeaSoiSIISIP2007_FD_187696 | JGI IMG/M metagenome (GOLD analysis project Ga0209415, IMG submission 187696) | Peat soil microbial communities from Weissenstadt, Germany - SII-SIP-2007 (SPAdes) (version 2) | ecosystem: Environmental > Terrestrial > Soil > Wetlands > Peat | place: Germany...
AGCCGCCAATTCCAATCCGTCTCATTGAGCAGCCAGTCTTGCGAGTACGTGCCTTGAACAATCAAGATCTCGCCCAGCTCACCGGATTCGCACATGCGCCGCGCCTGCTGAATCATCGGATAGAAACGCAGATTGTGAAACGTACAATTGCGGAGACCGGTACGGGCGGCGAGTTCTGTCAGGTCGCGAGCTTCCGCCACGGAGGTAGCCAGGGGTTTTTCGCACAAGACATGCTTGCCGGCGTTCAGCGCCGCCGTGGCGATGGGATAGTGCAGCGCGTTCGGTGTGCAGACGTGAACCGCGCCAATCTCCGGGTCTTTCAGCAGCGTCTCGTAATCGGAGCTCACGCGATCTACGTGCAGCTCGGCGGCGAGTTTCGGTCCGTCATCCTCCGGGCCAACGCCAATCGCGTACAACTCGACGTTGCCGAGGCGACGGATCGCTTCCACGTGGATTCGCCCTACGAATCCGGTCCCGAAGACGACGGTTTTGAGCTTCTTCATGGATCTTATACCCGGGGAGGTCCTTATGCCCACCAGGCCGCGCCGGGCTGGTCCCGTATGATCAAACCGTTGAGAAACGCTGCGGCTTTCGAGAGCCCTTCCTCGGCGGACATCAGACTGTCCTCGTGCTCGATGGAAAGAACGTAATCGTAGCCGAACATCCGTAGCGTCGAAACGAACTCCTTCCACCAGGTGGCATCGTGTCCATATCCGCAGGTGCGAAAGATCCAGCCGCGATTGCGCTCGTCGGTATAGCGCTTGGTGTCGAGCACGCCGGTGCGCGGCAGGTTCGCCGAGTATATCTGAGTATCCTTCGCGTGGACATGAAAAATCGAATCGCCCAGGACTCGAATCGCGGCGATGGGATCGATTCCCTGCCAGAACATATGACTGGGATCGTAATTGCAACCGATCGACGGTCCGGCAATTTCGCGGAGCTTCAGCATCGTTTCCGGGCTGTAAACGACAAAGCCAGGATGCATTTCGATGGCAATTTTCATGGCGTGATCGGCGGCGAATTTCACGTGCTCGATCCAGTAAGGCGCGACAACCTCGTCCCATTGCCACTGCAGGATCTCCAAATACTCCGGCGGCCAAGGGCACGTGACCCAGTTCGGACATTTTGCACTGGACGAATCTCCCGGGCACCCGCTGAAATCCACCACCACGGGAACGCCAAGCTTCTCGGCTAACAAAATTGTCTTGCGGCTGACTTCGCGATCGTGCTTTGCGCGGCCCGCGTCGGGATGCAAAGGATTTCCGTGGCTGCTGAGCGCACTGATCGTGAACCCGCCGTCGTCGAGCGCGCTCTTAAACTCGGCGAGTTCGGCCGGATGGTCGAGCATCGACAGCTTGCAGTGCGGATCGCCCGGGTAGTTTCCTGTACCTAACTCGACTGTACGCACGTTCAACTCGGCCAATTTCTTGAGCACCTGGTCTAGCGGCAGGCCGGACAACAGAGGTGTAAAGACGCCAGCCTTCACTCTAGGAACTCTCCTTTCGTCTCATTTCCTTCGATCCAGGTCAGCGCTCCGTGTCTAAAATCATTTCCCGCTGAGCCGGTGGTGACAATCAGTGCAGAACCAGAGCGAGCTTGCCGAGGTAATGACTTTCAAGTGCCCTGTGGGCCTCGGCCGCATCTTCTAACTTAAAGGTCCGCGCAATATGGACTTCAAACGGCCCGCTATCGATCAATTCATTCAGTCTGGCAAACTTTTAAGGAACTCGCGCACAACGGACTCGCCTCAGGGTCGGCCATTAGGAAGTTCCTCCTATGTTTGGCGCCGCCACTCGGCGGCCTGTGCGCTTCTGAGGATCGGACTCTGCGTTGTATTTCATGACATTCACGCCGTCACGCGCCTGAGGAACGTCCTCCACTCCGTTCGGGTAAGCGGCCCGGCCGCCTTTCCACAGCGCCGCAATCCCCTGCTCCGCCGCTTTTCCGCCAGCCGTCAACAAAGCGGCATCCAGACCCTTCAGAGCAAATTCATGCGCCGCTTTGAGAATATCCTCTCGATGCCCGTCGATGACCTTGTCGGCTCCCAGCCGTTTCACAAACTCCACGCCATCTTGGCCGGAGGCCACCGCCAGAACCCGGGCTTTCATGCGCGTGGCCAGTTGAACTGCTAAATGGCCGACACCGCCGCTGGCGCCGAGGATCAGAATGGATTCACCAGCTTTGAGCCCAAGCGTTTTATCGAGACCATCCAGCGCGGTGACGCCATCGATCGCCAAGACGCCGACATCTCGGGTGGACAATGCCTGTGGGATCATCGCCGCATTATTGGCTTTGATCACCGCATATTCCGCGTAAAAGCCTCCCTTGGGATTCATGAAGTTAATACCGTAAACCCGGTCGCCGTGTTTGAGATTATGAACCTCATCGCCCACCTCTTCGACAGTTCCCGCACCATCCCACCCCAGTACATAAGGAAAGTTGGCTTCGATGCCAAACTGTTTCGCGAACCCGCCCTCGCGTTCCCACGGATCCCAAACGCCGACCCCTGCGGTATCCACGCGGACCAGGATCTCGTCCCTCGCCATCTCCGGCACCGGCAGTTGCCGCGGCTTCATCTTCTCGACTCCCCCAAATTCATCGATCGCTACCGCCCGCATCGTTTGATTTGATTTGTTTTTCATGAGAATCTCCTTAGCGCTCCCCCAAGGGCGCGAGCAGAAATTTCGCGCGATCCTGATCGCCCGGATCACAAGCGAGAATGCGCGTTCCACTGATCGGACCAGTTTTGTAATAGCGAAACTCGTAGGTATGCGGCTTCTGAAAGACCTTGGCGTCGTCCCACGTGAAAACGGCCGAGAGCCGAGCGCCGCCGTCGAACAGGCGATAGCGCTCCACCAGGTGCGAATCGGGCGTCCGGACGCCACCGCCCGGAATACGCGTCGCGCCGTGATCGTTGAAGCCGACCGTGTCGACTACAAAGGTGTCGCCGTCCCAACGGCCGGTCGAATGGCCGTTTGTGGTCGGATCAAGATCTTCCTTGGCGGGGTGGGCGCGGCCATCGGTGAAGATGTACCGCGAAGACGATTGCGCCATCGCAACCATCGCCGTCACGGTGGGACTTTGCCGGATGTCGAGAGGCGTCCGGTCGCCCAGGATGAACGGAACGCCGAGATTGTTGCACCAACGGATCGCTTCGATATCGTGCTTGGCTTGCGCGGTGGCAGCCGAAGCCGCTTCCGGGGTCAAGAGGGCTCGAGGCACGCTGAAGCTGTCGTAGCGCAGTGCCCAGTAACCGGAAAGGTCAGGATGGGAATTGGTGTTCTGAGCCCAAGCGAGCTTGGAAAATCCCGCGAGAAGCACCACCGCCGCGATAATCGGCGGCCGGTACCAACGCGCCATTTTCGTCTCCGTCACTTCTGCTCCGGCGTGGCAACGGATCCCAACTGGCGCTGTTGATATCCGGGGTCGCGAGCGTCTTCGTTATTCTCGAAAGGAGTTCCCTGCTCCACGCGTTTGAATTTGTAGGTGTAGGTGTGCGGCGCCAACCACACGGTGGAATCTTCCCAGGTGGACGTGATCGTCATCTCGTCATGGGAGACGAGGCGGAACTGCTCGATCAAATGCGTCGTATCCTTGGCGCGGCCACCACCCGGCGTCACCATTACAGGATGGCGGCTATCGCAGACACGAGCCGGAAATCCGACTGTGTCCACGACGAGCGTGTTGCCCTCCCAGTGTCCGATGGAGTGGCCGAATCCGCTGGGGTGGTAGTCCGGACTCTTGGTTTCGCCATGGTCCCGGCCGTCGGTATAAATGAACCGGGCACGGTTGGATTCCGCGCCGACCAACACCTCGTCGCGCGCGGCGACGATATTCAGAGCCGGTGAAGAAGCCATCATCAACGGCAGATTTCCAACTGGGCACGCGGCGGTTCGGCGGGCGACGTTCACCACGTTCCCGGCGTTCGCGCTGGCTTTCAAGGCCTGATTGTCCTTCACGATCTCGGGAAGCAGTTGTGGCTTCGGCACATTGTCGAACCATTCCTCAAAGCTTCCCGAGCCTGGATCCTGCACCAGCCACATGCCTGAGAAATCGGGAGGCGGGGATCCGCTAGTAGCACTTTGCGCGAAGGCGAATGCCAGGGTGATCGCAGCCATTGCGGCGAAGCGAATCGCGCCATAAGCAACGGGAGGAAAGATTGATCGATGCATCGGAGCCTCTCTCAAATTCAGTACAGCGTGAACGAGTACAGCGTGTCGCCCGCGGCCACCAGCAAGTACTGATGGTCATCGAGCGAGTAGGTTTCCGGCGCGTTCGAAACCAGCGCGCCTAGGTACGAATGCCATAGCGGCTTTCCGCTGGAGGCATCGTAGCCGACGATGTTCCCGGAAACGTCGCCCGCAAACAGGAGCTTACCGGCCGTGGTCAGCATCCCCGATCCCAGCGTCCCACCCAGCGTAGGATATACGTGCTGCCAGACCGTTTTTCCTGTCTTATAGTCGATGGCCGAAATGTAGCTCCGAATCGTTCCCAAACTCACCTCTTCTTTACCACCGAGACCCATCGCACCGCGCGGATCAGTCTCCGTGAGATAGTACATCGCGTAGCTGTCCTGCGTTGGAACATACATCAGGCCTGTATCCGGACTGAAGGCGGGTGGAGGCCAGTTGGTCGCGCCCTGATTGCCGGACGAAACCAGCGCTCCTCCCGCGTGAAAGTCTTTCGAGGGATCGCGCACCGGCTGGCCTTTCGAGTTCACGCCTTTCGCCCAATTGACGGCGTCGCCAAACTTGCCGGTCACCAGGTGCTCCCCGGTTGCACGGTCGAGCGTGAAGTAATAACCGTTGCGGACAGCCTGCAGGACCAGCTTGCGCATGCGGCCGCTAAATTCCGCGTCCACAAGGATCGGTGTTTGCGCTGAATCCCAATCGTGCGTGTCGTGGGGCGAGGTCTGATAATACCAAGCCATCTTCCCGGTCTCGACATTGATCGCCACCAATGAGCAGGTGTACAGATTGTCGCCTTCCCCGCGCGTCCCCGTCGTGTAGGCGGGCGACGGATTCCCTGTGCCGAAAATATAGAGATGTGTTTCCGGATCGTACGAACCGGGCACCCATGCATTTCCACCACCGTGCCTGGCGGCATCCAGATTCGCCCATGACTCAAGACCTGGATCGCCCTTCTTCATCGGAACGCTGAAGAACTTCCATTGCAGAGCTCCCGTCTCGGGATCGAAGGACTCGATGAACCCTGGCTCGTCCAGATCGTTTCCAGTGCCGGCGAGAATATGATTGCCCACAACGATCGGCGCGGGCGTCGAGAAATACTGAAGGTCGAAATCCGCGATGTCCTTGTGCCAAATTTCCTTGCCTGTTTTCGCGTCCAGGCAAAGCAGCACATCGTCGGGCGTTTCCATATACAACCGGTTGTGCCACATACCCAGACCCCGATTCCCGATGTGGGTGCCGCCGCGCGTCTTCCAGACGTAATGCCACAGCTCGTGTCCGTCCCTGGCGTCGAGCGCCCACGCATTATCCGGCGCCGAGACGTACAGGATTCCGTCTATATGGAGAATCGACCCTTTGATGTTGGCGAGCGCCGCGCTTTCAAGGTCGCCGATGCCACCAGTGATCAGTGAGGACCCCGGCCGCCCGGACTGGGTGCCCGCAACCAGGCGCGTGGTCCACGCGAGCGTGAGGTTCTTCACCGTCGACTGATTGACCTGGGTGAGCGAGCTATAGCGTTTTCCGGAATAATCGCCGCCGTAGGTGGGCCAATTGCCGGTTGTTCCGAGCGGCTTCAAAATGTCTGTCGGATCGAGCTCTTGCGGGGCCAACACAACCGGCGCGAGCAGCAGCGTCATCGCAACAAACATGAGCCGGATTGGATGGTGGCGTTTCATTTAAGCGTCACCAGATAAGCGGTCACGTTGTGAATGTCCGCATCCGCATACCTCGGAAGCAAGTCCTTGTGGGGCTTCAATGGATCGTGCACTTCCACTTTTGGAATGTCCCCATCACGGCGGAAGGTACGAGGCGTGCCGTCGGCCTCCATCAGCGTGACAACGAAATCGTCGATCCGGCCGAGGCGCCCCTCCACTTTGTGACCGGGGGCTAAAGTGATCGTTACCGTCACTGGACGAACATTCGTATCCAGATCTGGAACAGCATATGGACCGCGAGGCCCGTACACGCGAGGAACCAGCCAGGCCTGTTGAAGGCTTCTAGGATCGGAGAATCGTGCGCCGATGCCCTTCAGATCGCCAGCCACGGAGTGGCAAGTGGCGCAGGTCGTGCGGAAATATGCCTCGCCCGCTTTGGCATCTCCCACCAAGATTGTAGGAGGACGCATGCGTCCCGGATCGCGGCTGGACAGGCGGAAGTCGTGAATAAAGGCGGCGATCTCAGCAGCCTGCTCGTTGGTGAACTGGAATTTCAAAACGCCTTCGCGGATTCCGCTGTGGCCATTGGAATCGCTGTTGCGCAGAAATTCGCTCAACACTTCTCCGTTCTGGTCTTTCATCAAATATTCCGAGCGCAGGAGATTGGTCCCGCCGCTCGCGCCACCGCGCGCGTCCGCGCCATGACAGTACGCGCAATTAGTTCCGTACGCCGACTTGCCTCGTGCGAGCACCGCCGGATCTGCTTTTGGACGCACCGGAAAAGCCGCGGCGCCCTGCCGGGCCGGTCCAGCCGGCGCTATAGCCTCCTGCGCGGAAAGTATCCAAAGGCCGGCTGCGGATAGCAGAGCGATGATCAGCGTTGCTAATTGTCGCATTAGGGCTGCGAACCAGAAGGCTCGGCCTTGGGACGGGCGATGTCGTGGTACAACCGCTTGCCGTCAGGCATGATGGCGTAGAACAGCGAAGCTCCCTTGGTCGTGCCGTCTTTCATGGGATGGGCCACTACTTTGACGTGGTCGCCCGCCTTGAATGTGGCGCGATTCCAGCCCTGGCGGCCCATGATATTCGTAGCTCCGCCTTCGATGTCCCAGGTGCCCACCGTTGAGGGGTCGGCAGCGCCCGGGTCCACCTTGACGATGATGTGGGTGTGCGGATTTTCCCAGCGGTACTCGATCACCGTACCTTCGTAGGTAACATCCTTAGTAAGGTCGAACATTGCGAACGAATGGTGCGCCAATAAGGGAAGGGCGCCGGCTGCCAGTGCAGCCAATACGTAGCATTTAACTTTGGACACTTCGATCTCCTTCTTTCTTACTAAACCTTTTACGCCTCACCCCAACCGAGGCTGTGTAGATACTGATAGGCCCGCGTGGCTTCCACCACCGGATCGCGGCCGTTCATTCCGTCGCGCTCGACAAAGAAAATTGGCCTGTCGATCTTTCTAGCCGCTTCATGAATCGCTGCAAAATCCACGATGCCATCTCCGGGTGTCGCGATCTTTTTCTCCTTATCCAGATCCTTTAGATGAAAACTCACGATCCGGCTGGCGTACTTATTGATCAGATCCGCGGGCGTGGCGCCGCCATCCTGCGCCCAGCAGACGTCGAGCTGGTATTGAACGCCGGCATCGGTATGCTCCAGCATCAGTTCGAACGGCATACGCCCCTGCACCGGCACGAAGTCGATCGCGTGCATGTGATAAGCCAGACGGATACCGCCCTGACGCGCCACCTGAGAGCTCTGATTAAAGGCATCGCAGAGCCGCAGAATGTTGTCGATGGATTTGAAATTGGTCACGCCGGAGGAAGCAATCACTCCCCATTCGCATCCCAGGTCGCGAGCCATGGGGACGTTGATACGCGCAATCTGGACGATTCCGAGCGGCGTGTAAACCGCATCCTGTGCGTTCACGACGGCAGTTTCTCCCGGCGCCATAAACTCGATCATTTGATCGAAGCCCATGTGGAGCGACGGTATGCGCAGACCCACCTGTTCGGCCTTCTTGCGAATGGCATCGGGCTTGTAGCCCCAAAGGCCCGCGAGTTCAATCGATTCGTAGCCGATCTTGCCGGCCGTCTCGATCGCAGTCGAGTAGCGCTCCCACGTCATCTGGCCATCCCGGCCAGTCAGCGTGAACAGTTGAAGACCGAGAGGATAGCGGATTCCTTCTTTAGACTGAGTTTGGGCTGGCGCCAGCCGCGCTGCCGCTACGGATCCCGCGATCAGGGTCGGCAGACTCACAAGAAAATCACGGCGTTGCATCCACATTGCCTTTTCTTACTTTAACTGGCTCCCAGGAGGCTCTAGCAAATACTTCCCGCGAGTCTCGTCCGCTGCGTTGCAATCGAACTCGCGCAGCTCGGTGAACTTGGGGGCCCGGAAATAACGAACTTCGTAGGTGTGCGGCTTGGCAAAGACCTTTGGATCGTCCCAGGTAGAGACGACCGAGAGCTGATCGGGACCCACCAGACGGAAGCGCTCCACCAAGTGTGAATCTTTGGTGCGCCGCCCTCCCCCCGGCATTCTGGTAACGCCTTCATCGGAAAAGCCGATGGTATCCACTACCAGCGTCTCGCTCTCCCAATGTCCAATCGAGTTTCCGCCTGACACAGGATCGAACGTATCGGGATTCGCATGCCCGCGTCCGTCCGTATAAATATGCCGCGACGGGTTTCGGAGCGGCGTTGCAATCACGACCTCCTTGCCGTTGGTGCTCTGCAATATGTCGATCGGCGATTGCAGCATCACGTACGGAACGCCGAAAAAGTGGCACCAGCGGATTTCGTACATGTCGTGTTTGAACTGCACTTCGGGGTTTTCGGAAGCGATCGCGGGCGCCAGTTGCGCAGGCGGGACGTTCATGCTATCGAAGTGCAATTCCCAATATCCCGAGAGATTGGGCGTCGCTTTGCCCGACGTTCCGCTGTGCGCTAAGGTCTGCGCTAATGCGGATACGCCGGACAGCAACAGCAGTCCTGCGGCGAGTCGCGTACTTATCCGAAGCGACCGTCCAGAGTTGTTTTCGTGAACCATTTTCCTTACTTCTGCTCGGGCTGCACGACGGATCCAGCCTGCGCCGCGTCGTCAGCGTGACAGTATTCTTCAAACGCGTATGTTCCGGGATCGGACCTGTGATACGTCATTTCGTAGGTGTGCGGCTTGAGATAGATGCTCGGATCGTCCCAAGTAGACGTGATCGACAGCTTCTTGCCGCCTTCGAGCAGTTTGAAACGCTCCACCAGGTGGGTGTTTGGACCGACGCGGCCCCCTCCCGGCGTCATGCCGCCACCCGTGAATCCGATGCTATCGACTACCAGGACGTCGCCTTCCCAGTGCCCAATGGAGTGGCCGTTGACGGAGCGAATCAAATGATCGGCATCGGGGTGTTTCCGGCCGTCCAGGTAGATGTGGCGCGCGTAGGTGTGGACCTCCGGTACCTGTGCGATCTCATTCGCCGTCTGCACGATGTCCCATGCGGCGGAATGCTGCATGAAGAACGGATAGCCAAAGGTGAGGCACCATCGGGAGCCGTACGAGACCACATATCCCTGAGCTTGAGCGGCAGCCTCCCGTTTCGCCTGTTCCAGAATTTCGGGCTTCACGGAAGCTTTTGGGATCCCCGCGAACGTTCCCCCGAAGTTGCCACCGCCAACGTCGTCCTTGCGCTCCCAGAAGCCGGAAAAGTCAGGAACAGCAGGCTTCGGCGCGGTCTGCGCGAGTGCGATGCAGCCTTGCAATATCGCGACCAGAGCGGCGACTCGCGCCAGTCCCAGTCCAAGATGTCGGTCTATCATACTTGCAGGCTCCTACTTTCGCCGCGGATCGTCAATCAGGGTCGTCAACCTAGAAGATCAGTTTCAGCGCGAACTGGATCTCGCGCGGAGTAGAAAAGGTATTCGTGGCGGTGATCGCGCCAAAAGCTCCGGCATTGGTCGGCACGCCGGCGGAGTTATAGGAAGCGACCGTAAGGTTAGGCATACCGAGCTGAGGCGTGTTCGAGAGGTTGAAACTCTCGGCGCGGAACTGCAGGTTCATGGACTCCCTGATCTGGAAATTCTTGAAGATCGAAAGGTCCAGGTTATGGAACCCTGGCATCCAGAAGTCATTCTCCCCTTCGTTGCCCGCCGTCCCGAATGGCTGCTTCCGGAACTGCGTGATATCAAACCACTCGCCGACGCTGCGGTTAAAGCCGGGGGAAGCCGGCACTACATCCATCCGCTCGCTGTTGCCGCCGGACAGGGCTGTATTCTGGGTGTCGAGACCGTCCACAACCGTGAAGGGGATGCCGGTTGAATAGACGAAGATCCCGTTGATCTGCCAGCCATAGGCCAACTGCCCAGCTACGCCCCGCAGATTCTTTCCGAAAGGCAGTGCGTAAGTGGAAGAGAAGGTGAAGCGATGGCGGACCATGTAGAGGTTCGGGCCGTAGTCGCGCGCCCAATCCCCAACTATCTGTGAACAGGAGGGGCAGGTGCCCCCCGGCCCCCCGGTATCGGCCAAGTTACTGGTGTAGGTGTAGTTGGACGAAACCGTCCAGCCCCTGCTGAAACGCCGCAGGAACTGCAACTCCAGCGCATTGTAGTTGACCGTTCCGTTGCTTTCCAGCAACTGAATGCTGCTCACCAGCGGTAGGGAGCTGTAGTACGGCTGGCAGGGGCTGGGAAGGCTCATAACGGTCTGAATTCCGCAGCCTCCAGGGCCGTTCGGTGGCAATGGCATGTCGACGTTGGGGACTATGCGGCCCAGGTTGCGAGTGTATTGGCCGACGAAGGCGGCGCTAATGACATTGCCGCCGATTTCCTTCTCCAGCGTGACGTTTACCATGTAGATCACAGGCCACGTAAAATTTTTAGCGGTAGCCGCGGGAACCGAGCCGGTACCCGTTGCCCCGCAGGCGGCCACCAAGCAGACCGAATCAGGGGTGGTGGGCGGCGCCGCCGTGAAGCCGGGGAAGACGTCCGTCGCGCTGGACGTAATGGGCGCGTTCTTCAGGTACGCCGGGGAGGCCTGCGTGTCCGGGAAGTACGAAGTGCCGAAGCCCCCTCGCAACACCATCCGGTGCCCCAATGTCGCGGCAAAGCCGAGGCGAGGTTGGAAATCCGCCCAGTGTGTATTGAATCCGTCGGTGGCGCTGACGCCATTCCGGCCCGCCACCTGGACTTGCCCGGTAGCCAGCATGGCCGCATCGGTCGGATCAAAATTGGAAAGAGCGTTGTGTTTCTCCGTCATTGGCCTGAAGACGTCCCAGCGGAGTCCGAGGTTCAGAGTGAGCCACCGGGTGATGCGCCAGTCGTCCTGGATGTACGTGCCGACTTCGCTTGCCCTGTACTGCGGTGCGGTCAAACTCATGTTTCGCAGGAATATAAGCGGATCGCCTTGCAGCATGGCCGCCAAATCGTTTCCCGTTCCGGTGCCTCCGGTAAACAAGTACGCGCCCTTGAACAATTGTTGGTTGACGCTCCAATCCCGTCGAATCAAGTTTGCGCCGAACCTGATCGAGTGCGCCCCTTTGGTCCAGCTCAGATTTCCGCCGTATTGGTAAGTGGTGTCATAGTATTTGGTCGGGAGGGCGAACTGGTCCCCGAGGTCATTGTAATCGCCATCCAGGAACCACAACTGCGCTAAGCCGCTGGTCCCGGCCTGGGGCGTGTTGATATTCGCGGGGCCGCCAAATGCGGTGTTCACATTCACGCCATTGTTGAGCCCCTCCGAGTCTGTCACGTAGCGGGACACTTGCCCGTTGAGCTGCAACAGCAGCGCTGGCCCAAAGACGTGCGTATAGCCAAGCGAGAGACTCTGCTGGCGCTGGTATGCCGTGCTCGGAAATATAGTGTTAAAATTCGTGCCGCTACCCTGCACATCCGTGAGACCGGCCACATTGACCGGCGGAATGAAAGGTGGCGTGAGCGTGGAGGTCTGATTGATCGAGTAGCGCCCAAAGAGCGAATCTTTGTCGCCAATGTGATAGTCGATGCGGGCGTCAGCTGTATGAGCGAACTGGGTCGCGTTGGGGCTGGACGTGTACAAGCACGTCGTTCCCTGGCAAGCGGAAGCCGGCAGCGTGGGATACAGCGCCGCATAATTCTGCGAAACCTGGCTGATATCCGATAACGGAATGAGGTTGTTGGGAAAGGGAGTCCCGGAGACCGATTTGATCGTCGCGGTGGTCATGTCAGAGAAGTTCCCTAGCTGCGTGACGCCATTGCAGGCCGCCCGGCCCAATTCGCACGCGGTGGGGATCAGGGCCGTGTTGGTGGTCCCTTCGATCTTGCGGAACCCTTCGTAGTCGGCGAAGAAGAACAGCTTATCTTTCTTAATTGGGCCGCCGATGCTGCCGCCGAACTGGTTTCGACGGTATTCAGGCTTTATTCCCGCCAGAGGATTGCCGGCCTCCGGAACGTTGAAAAAGTTCTTGGCATCGAACTTATCGTTGCGCAGGAACTCAAAGAGAGTTCCATGGAAGCCATTGGTTCCCGCTTTGGTGATCTCGTTGATCACGGCGCCGCCCGCCCGTCCGACCGAAGCCGGATACAGGCTGGTCTGCACTTGCACCTCGGCCAAGGCGTCAATCGATGGCTTGACGACCACCGTGCCAATGGCGCGCTCATTGTTGTCCATGCCGTCCAGCATGAAGTTATTGGCCGAGTCATTCTGGCCGTTGGCCGAGACCGTCGACGTTTGGCGCCGGTCATCCGGGCGGTTGCCTCCGCCGAGCGAACTCTGGCTGGACTCATTCAAGCCCGCGCCGACTTGCACCAAGGTAATGAAATTGCGTCCGTCGGTGGGCAGATCCTGAATATTCGTACCCGTAACCGAAGCGCCCACCGTGGAACTGTCGGTCTGCAGCGCTACCGCCTCGCCGACCACTTGTAGGGACTCAGTCACATTACCCACCTGCATGGATGCGTCCACGCGTTGACGATCACCCGTCGCCAGCAACAACTCAGTAGCCGAGAAGGTCTTGAAGCCTGTTACCTCAACCGTTACTGAGTAATGACCGACTGGTAGTAGTGTAAAGCTGTATTGTCCGGAAGCGTCCGTCTGCTCGGTGCGAATCAGGTTCGTGTCCAGATCCTTCGCTGTAACTTTGGCGCCCGAAATCACAGATCCGCTATTGTCAGTAACGGTGCCGACGATATCGGCGGTGCCTTGTGCCTGGGCCACCGGTGCCTGAATCACAAACAAGCCGTACGACAGCAAAGTAATGAACGCAAGCCTACCTCCAACTTCCATCACAGAATCAAATCCCGTGCTCAACATGGAACCCCCTATTGCCAATTCCGTTTAGGATTCAACCCCCAACCGACAAGAACCTCGCGCCGGTCTTCAAACCACAGGCTGCATCCGGAATGGGTTGTCCCACGATAAACCGATTTCGAAGGGTTACAAGCTTGGTACGGTTTTGCTACGAGGGGGTGCCAGTAAGTATTTCAAAGACAGTTGGTTACAGGATAATGAGGTGGACGCGTTCCGCCCGTATTAATACGTCAGAATCCTTACCAGTAATGAGCCGCTACGACTCGGGGAGGCCCGGCTCGGCGCCCGATCACATCCGTGACCAGAACAATTTCCATGTTCATGCGACTCCAGCTGTGGGGAGCCGTCTGCTCGATTTGCCGCATGTCCTCCGCACTTGTGAGAAACTCGCCGGCCGCTTCCGTTCCGAACTGGGCGAGGCCGGAGGCGGTCACGACCATCTTACCGGTGGCTGGATCGATCACCCGGGATACGATGGCGAAGTCCTGCTTCATGTCCCGGTACGGCACGGAATCATCCCCCGACCACGTCCGGGAATCGGGATGGTCGCGATCCCGGATCCCGAAAACCTGGGTCTGAGCATTCCGGGCGAAACTAAACCTCATTTGGTCGGTGAGACGAAGCGCCCAGGAGTTGTTGAACGCGCCGATTAGCACAGCCGGTCCGTCTTTCAAATCCTCCACCCGCGAGGATGGCTGCAGACGAATGCGGTAGGATTTCCCTTTCGCTGCAAAGAAAGCGGTCACTTTGGCCAACGTAGTGGCGTCCGAGAAAGCCACTTGTTCGACCGCTCTGAGATCCTTGACGCTGGTGGCGTCTTCACCACCCTTTTCGCTGCCGATGTAAACAGAAACGGGACCATCCGAGGCAACCACGGGAGCCCAGAATCGATCCAGAGCCGACTCCCGCGCGGTCAACGTGGCGAATAGGACGCCCGCCGCCGCGATGCTCGACGTACCGATCGCGATAGGGAATAAGAAGCGAGGTTTCTTCGCGGACGGTTCGGGTGCGACCGTAGAAACCGCCGGCTTGGGAGGCGTTCGGAATTCCGGCATGTAGGTGCCGGGCGGGAACTCGATGCGAATCTCGCTTTGATGGCCCTCCTCGCGGTAGTACTGAGCGATGCGCTTGCGGATCTCGACTGCGGTGGTCCGAACTACGGGATCCAGATTCGTGTCGTAATCCGGTTCCCGCCCAAACACGTCGATGCCGAGCGTACGTTCCTTTAGGGCGTCGGTGTGACCGTCGAGGGCGCGCTCGACCACAAAGCGCAGAAGATTCGGATAGCGCTTGCTATTCTTGAACAGCGGACTGGCCAGCATCCGTTGCAGTTGTTCACGAATTGCGCTGCGTTCGGCTTCCGTCTCGGGAATCCAACTCCTGGCCGGAGCATTGTCCGTATCTGTTTGCGGGCCTAAAACCGACGTAGTAATCCCCTTCGCAGAATTATATACCACAAAATAAGCTGGGTATACGCGGGCAGCACGCGAGTGCGCCGGGATACGAGGGAATCGCGCCCACAGTAATGTTGCGATGCCGGATTATGAGATTTTTTGCGCTTGGTAGCCGCCCTTGGAGCGGTCATACAGCCAGATGCCGGCAAACACGATCAGCAGAAAAGCGGGAAGAACGGCCACGTCGCGGAAGGAGGCCTGGGCGGCTATTCCAAGAATATGATCTAATTCCGGCCCGGGAGCCAGAGCCTTGAACGCAGCACTCCCGCCCGCGGCTTCCACCTTTTTCGAATCGAAGATGGACCCCATAATAGGCAGCACGAATTGTATGGAAAGCGTACCAGCCGTGCCCATGAGGCCCATCAACAGAGCGCCTCCGCGGGGAAAGCGTTCCGACGCGGTTGCCAGCATCGTCGGCCACATGTAGCACACACCGGTTCCCCACACCGTCGCCGCAAGCAACGCCGTCACAGGAGAATTCGCTATGCTGAGGGCGACCAAGCCGAGCGCCGCCCCCAGGCAGGAGAACCAAAGGACGCCGACCGGAGAGAACTTCTCCACCAGTGGGCCAGCGAAGTGGCGCATTAAGAACATCAAACCGCTGACGTACACCAGCAACAGAATACCGGGCATATGAACGGTCCGGCTCAACGCCAGATCCACCCACTGGCCCGGCGCGAGTTCCGACGCAGCGGTCAGAAACATCGACGCAAAAAGGATGAAAAAGAGCGGATTCAACAGTTCTTTAAACATGTCCTTCGCCGAAACTCCGGCTGCGACCCGCTCCGTGGGCGGAAACTTTACGCCCGCGCAAAGGACTACCAACAAAGCCGCCGGGATGAAGACCACCGCCAGCTTGGCTTGCCAACCCACGCCGAACCTGGACATCGCGACGCCCAGCAATCCGCCGACTACCAGTCCGCCGGGCCACCAGGCGTGAACCGCGTTTAGTTTTCCGGCTTTGTCGTCGGGGTAGAGAGAAGCCACCATGGGGTTCGTGACCGTCTCCACCAATCCCCAACCGATGCCTGTCACCAGCGCGCCCGTCCAAAGAACGCTGTACACGCCCGCTCCGGACGCGAGGCTTCCGGCGAAAATCATGATGAGCATGCCGATGGACATCAGTACGCCCGAAAGAGGCAGAAGCAATCCCATGCCAATGTAGTCCAGCAAAGGACTGCCTATCGCAATGGTCACCGCGTAACCCAGGAATGGCAGGCCCAAAATGGCGCCAATCATTTCGGCGGACCGCACCTTATCGATAGGGTCCAGAAAGAGGCGCTGAAGGTCGCCGGCAGTGTTGGCCCGCAGGGATGCGTTGATTCCGGACATTGTGAGGGCGAGCGCACCCGCAGCGAAAAGCCGCGTCTTTCTGTACGTAATGTGCTGCACGACCCCTGGAATTACAGAAGGAGCACTCATGTAGATTGGCCTGGATGACTTCGTAACAGTATACGGGCCAACCATCCCGCCCGCCAAGGACGCTACTGTATCAGAAACCCGGGAGTATTCTTTTGCCAGCGCTTCGAGGGGCACGTAACAGCTCCCCTCGATACGTGTTGATACGAGCCGGATGTAATAACCTATCCTGCTCACTTCACGGGCAATAATTGTGGTCGACCATCCGATACCGTAAGGGGTCTTGAAAAGCCTTGGTTAGTGATGTTAGACCTATTGCCTAACGCCGACATATGTCGGGATAGGGTGAGACATTTGATATTGAACCGTCGCAAGTTCGCGTTGACGACAGCCGCGGGCGGAGTCGCTGGTCTGCTGATCGTCTGGTCCGCGACAGCGTTCGGGCAGATACAGAGAGTACTGCCGCAGTACGATCCAGCGTCGCGCGAGCGCGGCAAAACCGCCTTTGGAGCCGCCTGCGGCTTCTGCCACGGACAAGATGCGCGCGGCGGGGAGGGCGGTCCCGATCTTCTGCATTCTGTGATCGTCCTCCAGGACGAAGGCGGCAAGGATCTGGGCGCATTTCTGCAGAAGGGACGTCCTGAAAAAGGTATGCCGGCCTTCAGCGGACTGCCGCAAGCGCAAGCCACCGATATCGCAACTTTTCTGCACGCCGAAGTTTTGGCGGCTATGACAGGGAGGAAGGTCGAGGTGAACATTGTCACTGGCGACGCTAAGGCGGGCGAGGCGTATTTCAACGGCGAGGGCAAGTGCCGATCTTGCCACTCCGTCAAAGGCGATCTCAAGGGCGTCGGCGCTAAGTACGATCCGCTTGTGCTGCAGGACAAAGCGATGAGCCCACGCGGGGGCGTTGGATTCGGAGGTCCGGCGCCGGGTCCTCCGCAGATGTTAACAGTCACCCTGCCATCGGGTGAAGCGGTCAATGGGAGGCTTCTACGGTTAACCTTGTTCGACGTGACACTGCGGGACGCACAGGGCGTCCGTCATACCTACGCGCGCGACGGCGAAACCCCTAAGGTGGAAGTGAAAGATCCGCTGCAGGGGCACTTCGACACGATGCTCAAAATCACCGACAAGCAGATGCACGATCTGACCGCCTACCTGGTGACCCTCAAATGAAAAGACTTGTCAGGGACTATCGAATGCCGCGAGGGCGCCTTATGTTGGCGCTCGGCCTCACCTTCGGGGCGCTCTTCGCGCAAGGGCCGCTCGATCCGGCTCTGCTGCGCAAGCCTCCCGTCGACGCCTGGCCAACCTATCACGGCGATTATTCAGGGCGCCACTACAGCACCCTGAAACAGATCAACACAGCCAATGCGAAATCCCTTACGTTAGCCTGGGTCTACCGCGCCAATCTCAACTCAACGGGGGCGATTACCGGAGGTGAGGTGAAACCGGGCGACGATCCCATCTGGCTTTCGTACCTTGGTCCGCAGTCAATCAAATCCATGCCGTTAATGGTGAATGGTGTTTTGTATTTCTCCATGCCCGATCACGCTTGGGCCGTGGATGCTCGCACAGGGCAGGAAATCTGGCACTATTTGTGGAAAACCCGCGGCGGTATTCACATCGGCAATCGCGGTCTTGGGATGTACAATAACTGGCTTTTCATGGAAACTCCGGATTGTTATCTGGTTTCCCTGGACGCTTCCACCGGAAAGGAACGCTGGCATAAGCTGATTGCCGACGTAAAGCAGGAGTATTTCTGTACTCCCGCGCCAGTTGTGGTGCGCGAGCATGTGATCGTGGGTATGGGCGGCGATTCGCTCGACGTGCCGGGATGGCTGGAGTCGCGCGATCCGGAATCGGGCGAGACCCAATGGAAATGGTTCACCACGCCGCGTCCAGGGCAGCCTGGCTCAGAAACCTGGCCCGACGCCTACTCCATGGAACACGGCGGTGGGATGCCATGGCAACCGCCGACCTACGATCCTGAGCTGAACCTGCTGTACGTTCCGACAGGCAATCCGAACGCGGTGATGGCCGGACAGGCCCGCAAGGGCGACAACTTGTGGACCGCGTCAATCGTGGCGCTGAATCCCGATAGCGGCAATCTGGCCTGGTACTTCCAGACCTCACCGCACGACACCCACGATTGGGATGCCGCGCAAGTTCCCGTACTGATCGACGGCGAGGTCAACGGGCAGCCTCGGAAACTGGTAGCGCAAGCCGCTCGCAACGGGTTCTATTTCCTGCTCGACCGTACCAATGGCAAGAACCTGGTCTCGAAGCCCTTCGCCGAAACGATGAATTGGTACAAAGGCGTCGATGCGAAGGGATCGCCGATTCCGAATCCAGACAAGGATCCCAAGGTCGATGGGACGCTGGTTTCGCCCACCTCGACCGGTATCACGAACTGGCCCGCGCCATCTTACAGCCCAGACACTGGGTTGTTCTACGTCGGCACAGAACAAACCTACAGCACTTACTATCTGACCGACACTACCGCTCGTCCCCAGGGCTACGGAGCCGTTGAGCATCGGCTCGCCACCGCGGGTAACTATCTTCGCGCACTCGATTACAAGACCGGCGAATTGAAATGGAAGGTCCCCACCACCGCGGGTCCGCAGGGCTTGTTAACGACGGCTGGGGGCCTGCTGTTTGGCTCCGATGGCGCGGGAAATTTCATCGCCTTCGACGCCCAAACCGGTAAACCGCTATGGCACGCCGGAATAGGGATCACCGGGAACGCGCCGGAAACCTACATGCTGGATGGCAAGCAGTACGTCGTGGTGGGCGCGGGGGATTCGTTATATGCGTTCTACCTGCAATAGCACGCGAGGTGAGGAGCACTGATGTTTACTAGAAGAACGTTTCACAAGATGGCCGTGGCGGCAGCGCCGCTCTCGCTGGCCCGGGCCGCGAAGTTGAACTCCATCGTCGATGGCGTGCATCTGGGCGTGCAAACGTACAGCTATCGCGAGCTTCCCATAGATGAGGGCATCGTCGATGCACTCATCCATGCGATAACCCGCGACGGACTTTCCGAGTGCGAATTGTTCGCGCAGCAGGTAGAGCCGCCGAACATCGCGACTAATTTCTGGGCTGGAGTGGACCCGAAAATCCTCGGGGGCGGCGCCGACGGCGGTCCGCTCAGCGAACAACTCCGCGCCAAAGCCAAGCAGCAGGCGGTCATCAAGGCGCGCGACGATTTGCGGAGATGGCGCCTGGAAGTTCCGCTGGATCATTTCCGCGAAGTGCGCAAGAAGTTCGATGCGGCTGGCATCCATGTTCACGTTTATAACTTGAGCTTCGACAACAGCTTCACGGACCCGGAAATCGATCGCGTGTTCGAGCATGCCAAGGCGCTGGGGGTCAACATCGTCAGCGCCTCCACGCAGCAATCGGCTGCCAAACGCGTCGCGCCATTCGCGGACAAACATAAGATAGTTGTTTCGCTGCATAATCACGCGAATCTCGTGGATGCCGACGAATTCGCAAGCCCCGCCAGCTTCGATCAAGGCTTGGCTCTCTCGAAATACTTCAAGATCAACCTGGACATCGGTCATTTCACTGCCGCCAACTTCGACGCGGTGGCATTCATCAAGGAACGCCACGCCGATATTACGCACTTGCATCTGAAAGATCGGAAGAAAAACGGAGGCCCGAACGAGGAGTGGGGACACGGCGATACCCCGATCAAAAAAGTTCTTCAGTTGTTAGCGACCCAAAGGTTCGCCATCCCCGCGTACGTCGAGTACGAATACCCCGGCAAGCTGGGATGTGTCGAAGAAGTCCAGAAATGCGTGGATTTCGTAAAGCGGGCCCTGGCGTCGTGAACTCGACTGCAACCGTCATACTCGGGATGCGCCGCGTGCGGCATGTCGAAAGCACTCAGGAGAACAGTTAAAGGAAGCACTATGCAATCAAGACGTGAATTCGGAAAACGAGCGCTTGCGGGGTTGTCGCTGGCGGCATTGCCTTTGACCCCGTCTCGCGCCGCGAAGGTCGATTCCACAGTGAAGGGCGTGAAACTCGGCCTGATCACCGGCTCATTAAATCCTTTGCCCGCTGGCGAAGATCCCATCGACGCGGTGATCGAAGGCTGCCGTGGCGTTGGGACCGCGAACATCGAACTGGTCAACCTCCTCGAACCCAGGCTGGTCGGCACGGTAAGTTTCGGCCATCCGCCTTCGCCCATGACTCCCGAGTACGCGAAGTCCAGGGAAACGGTACGCGGGTGGAGACTGACCACTCCGCCGGACCGGTTTCGCGAAATCCGCAAGAAATTCGATGCGGCCGGATTGAATCTCTTCTCCTACGTAATGACATTCGACCTCGACTTCACCGACGAGGAGATCGATGCGGTCTTCAAGCAGATGCAGGCTCTGAAGGTAATCTGTTTCTGCACCAACCAAAGCCGGGTTGACGTTGCTCCGCGGATCGTGCCTTTCGCCGAGAAATACAAGATCAAGGCCGCCTGGCACCCGCATGACCAGGTGGACGAGCCCAACGAAGTGGCTACACCGGAAAGCCTGGAAAAGCTGCTGGCCATGTCGGATTACTTCGCGGTGAACCTGGACATCGGCCATTTTACGGCCGGCAATAACGACGCGGTCGCCTTCCTTAAGAAGCATCACGACCGCATTACGCACATCCACATCAAGGACCGGAAGCGGGATCACGGACCCAATGTAGCCTTGGGTACCGGCGACACGCCGATCAAGGAGTGCTTGACCCTCATCCGCGATAATAAATATCCGATTTACTGCATCATCGAACGCGAGTTTAGAGGGCCGGGAACCCCGATCGAAGAAACAAGAGCACAACTCGATTACCTAAAGCAGATCCTGGTATAGGAGAGAGCGCAATTGGAATTGATCCTCCCTGACGCCGCAGGTTTACCAACCGCAGGTTTACCCACCACAAGGATGTATAGTCATTGCTAACCTGTGCCATTCGTGGAACACTGCAGGGAAGCATGAAGGGGATCACTATCGAGGAGTCATCCCCGTGTTCACTTCGACTTTTTGCAAGAGCGGCCTAAAACGAGCCTCGGCGATCGTGCCTGCCAGCGAGGGAGTGCGACCGATTCGGGGATATACGTCACGAGTGGCCTGGAAATCTTGTTTACGCCTGTCATCGCCAAACGCTAGGAAATGTTTGTTCTCGTCGATGCCATCTCGGAGGCAGCCAACTTTCTACAGCGCAACGTCGAGCCAATGCGGATTCGTTTGCGTTGACATACCTACCGTCCCGGGTCTCGGCCGCTGCGCCGTTCGCGTTCTTTGGCCTTGTCCTGTTCGAGTGCGAATGCCGCGTCAACAAGGGCTTTCTGATAGCGGCCGAGCCATCCATTCCAGCCGCCATCTTGA
>Ga0209415_10006227_pt1 | contig 21300 bp, 12 predicted proteins | sample PeaSoiSIISIP2007_FD_187696 | JGI IMG/M metagenome (GOLD analysis project Ga0209415, IMG submission 187696) | Peat soil microbial communities from Weissenstadt, Germany - SII-SIP-2007 (SPAdes) (version 2) | ecosystem: Environmental > Terrestrial > Soil > Wetlands > Peat | place: Germany...
CCGCGGCGATTTCGTCACCGGCTGATCCAGAAGCATCGCCGGGCCGTTCACATTCGATTGCCATTCGGCCCTCCGGTCGTTCCACCATCCGGCCTGGATCACGCGCTGCAGCGGAACAACCAATTGCGGATCCGAATTGCCGACCGAGAATTCCGGGTCCCAAATCAATAACACGCCGGGCGGCGGACTGTCGATCGCCTGGCGCGCCCAGGGTTCCACCTGCCGGCGATCCCAGGGGTTGGCGTTCAGATAAAAAAATATTCCGGGATGATTCGTCATGATGCCGTCCACTCCCGCGGCAGCCAGCGTGCGCATCTGCGCGGGCTCGTCAATCGTCCAGGTGACCACCTTCAGTCCCCGGCGATGCGCGTCCTCGATGAGTTGAGGAGTCACACAATCGCCTCGCGGCCCGATCTGACGCGCGCCTACGCGCACGGCCTCCTTCACCATGTCTTCCCCTCCGGACTCGCACAGCAGCCCGGTCATCACCAGCCGGTCGAGTTGGTGAAGGCGGTCCAGCACCGAACCGTCGAAGCACAACACCACCGAGGCCTTCGATTCCTTCCGGTCGCGCAGCGCGCTGATCACCGCCCGCTCCACCCCGTATCCCGCCCCGCCTTTGATTTCCAGATACAGACTCAGGTCCGTCTGCCCCGCGAAGTCGAGCAGATCCTCCACCACGGGAATGCGCTCGCCCTTGAATTCTTGGGAAAACCAGCTCCCCGCATCCAGTTTCCGCAGTTCGGCCAGCGTAAAATTCTTCACCAATCCGTCGCCGTCGGTGGTCCGGTTCAGCGTCGCATCGTGCAGCACCACCAGCCGCCCGTCACGCGAAAGATGCAGGTCGGTTTCAATGCACTCCGCACCCATCGCCGCGGCCTTTCGGAAGGCCGCCATGGTGTTCTCGGGCGCAGCCGATGACGCGCCGCGGTGTGCGATCACCCAGGGAAGACGCATTGGCCGAATATCCTATTGTGGTTCGGGGCTGGGGGGAAGAGGGCATCCGCCCCGAAGTGCGCTCCCCTGGTAGCGCCGGCTTCCAGCCGGCCTTCAGTCCGCTTCGCCGCACTCCCGAACTGGCCGCGCATCGTTCCGCCAACTCCGACCTCTATCCCCGCCCCCAGCCCTTTGCTATCCTTCCCGCCGCTGGAAACTCTCCGGAGGCTCCCCGCCATGCTCAAAAAACTGCTGCCGGCCGCCGCCATCCTCGCGCTGCTCTCCGCGGTTTCCGCTCAACAGGCTCCCGCCATCCATTTCGACGGCAAATCGTGGTGGGAGCACGTGCGCGTGCTCGCCGACGACAAACTGGAAGGCCGTGAAACCGGCAGCGAAGGACTCCGCCAGGCGGAAGCCTACGCCGTCGCGCAGCTCGAAAAAGACGCCGTGCGCCCCGCAGGCACACAGGGCTATTACCAGCCGGTCCGGTTCATCTCCCGCGAAATCGTGGAAAAAGATTCCAGCCTCGCCCTGGTGCGCAACGGCGCGGAAGAGCCGCTGGTGCTCGGCGAAGACGCGTATTTCGGCACCCGCATTGACCTGGCGCCCTCCGTGGACGCGCCGCTCGTCTTCGTCGGCTACGGCCTGCAGATTCCCGAGATGAAGTACGACGACTTCGCCGGCCTCGACCTGAATGGCAAAGTCGCGGTCGTCCTGAGCGGCTCCCCGGCCGATATCCCCGCCGCGCTCGCCTCGCACTACCAATCGGCCGTCGAGCGTTGGAAAGCATTCCGCCGCGCGGGCGTGATTGGCCAGGTCAGCATCCCCAATCCGAGTTCCATGGACATTCCCTGGAGCCGCATGTCGCTCAATCGCACGCACGTCTCCCTGGACCTGGCCGATCCCGAGTTCAACGAAACCGCAGGGGCCAGGCTCGCCGTCACCTTCAATCCCGCAAAAGCCCAGCGCCTGTTCGAAGGCTCCCCACACTCCTTCGAGGAACTCGCTAACCTGGCGAAATCCCGCAGCCCGCTCCCGCGATTCCCGCTCAGCGTCTCCATAAAAGCCCGGGCGGCCATGCGCACCACAAAGGTCGAATCCGCAAATGTGGCGGCCATCCTCCCGGGCAACGACCCAAAGCTGAAAGACGAATACGTGGTTCTCTCCGCCCACATCGATCACCTCGGCATCGGAGAGCCCATCAACGGCGACCGCATCTACAACGGCGCCATGGACAACGGCTCCGGCAGCGCCCTGGTGCTCGATATGGCTGCATCCTTCCGCGCGCATCCGGAGCGCCTGCGGCGGTCAATTCTTTTTCTGCTCGTCACCGCCGAAGAAAAAGGCCTGCTCGGGTCTAAATACTTCGCCGAACACCCCACCGTTCCCCCGAACGCCATTGTGGCCGACGTCAACGTGGACATGTTCCTGCCCATCGTCCCCCTGAAAGTCCTGCGCGTGCTCGGCCTCAGCGATTCCGATCTGGGCGACCGGGCCGCGCGCGCCGCGAATTCGATCGGCGTCCGCGTCCAGTCCGATCCCGAGCCGCTCCGCAACTCCTTCATCCGCAGCGACCAATACAGCTTCATCCGCCACGGCGTCCCGGCCGTGAAACTGGACCTGAGCTTTGACCCCGGCTCCCCCGAACAAAAAATCTTCAAGGACTGGCTCACCAATCGCTACCACGCCCCTTCCGACGACGTGGACCAGCCCGTGGACCTCTCTGCCGCCGCGGGCTACGAGGAGATCATCCGCCGGCTGCTCATCGATACTTCGAACGCAGACGCGCGCGCCGCGTGGAATTCCGACAGCTTCTTCCGCAGGTTTGCTGCTCCTGCGCACAGAGCGCAGCCCTCCACATCGAAATGAGCGATAGTGCAATCCTCGCCGCTGTCCGCGCGGCTGCCGCCAGTCGGTCCGGCGCCGCTGCTGTCATCTCGCCCCGCGAAACCCTCACCTATGCCGCACTCGAACGCCGCGCGGCCGTAGTCGCCGCGCAGCTCGCCGGAGTGCCCGGCGACATTGTCGGCCTGCTCCATCCGAACTCGCCCGGTTTCGCCGCAGGGCTGCTCGGCGCCCTGTGGGCCGGGAAGACCCTCGCCGTCCTCCCCTGGATCGCTCCGGCGCCTCTTCTCAAATTCATGGCCGCGGAGGCCGGCTTCCGCAGCGTCCTCGCGGCGGCAGAACTCGCGCCCCGCGCCGCGGAAGCCGGCCTCGAACCCATCATTGCGCCGCCGGGCGAGTCCGTTCCCGCAGCCTCCGACCCGCCGCTCGCGCCGCGCGCGCTCGAAGCGGCCGTCCTCCTCTACACCTCCGGCACCACGGGACGCCCCAAGGCTGTCGCGCTCTCCGAATCGAATCTGCTCTCCAATATCGAAGGCTGCCGCGTGGCCGGCGACTTTACCGGCGACGATGTGATGCTCGCCATCCTGCCTCTCTTCCACGCCTTCGGCCTGACGGTTACCCTCCTGCTGCCGCTCGTGGTGGGCGGAAGAGTGGTGCTCGAAGACCGCTTCGTGCCCCGCACCTCGCTCCAATCCGTAGCCGCGCATCGCATCACCGCCATGATCGGCGTACCCAGCCAGTTCCGCCTCCTGGCCAAGGAACCGGAAAATGTAGACGCCGCCTCGCTGCGCCTCTGCATCGCCGGAGCGGAACGCCTGGGCGACCATGTTGGCGAAGCCTTCCAGCAACGCTTCGCCCGCCCGCTCCTCCAAGGCTACGGCGCCACGGAAGCCTCGCCCGTCGTCGCTTTCAATCGCCCGCGGCAGAATCGCCCCGGCAGCGTCGGCCCGCCCCTGCCAAACGTGCGCGTCACCATTCGCGAGGACCTCCGCGAGCGGGCCCGCGGCGAGCACGGCGAAATCTGCGTGGAGGGCCCCAGCGTCATGCTCGGTTATTTCGGCCAGCCGGAAGCAACCGCCCAGAAAATCCCTTCCCGAGTGCTCCGCACCGGCGACCGCGGCTGGCTCGACGCCGATGGCTTCCTCCATCTCGCCGGCCGCGCCGACGACATGCTCAAAGTCGCCGGTGAAAAAGTCTATCCCGCGGAAATCGAGCGCGTGCTCGAACAATTCGAAGGTGTGGAGGAAGCCGCTCTGATCGGCTTGGCCGACCCGGCGCGGGGCACCACGCTGGCAGCCTTCGTCGTCGCCCGTCCGGGCACTACGCTGGACTCCGCAGTTCTGCGCGCCGCCTGCCGCGAGCGCCTCGAAGCCGCCAAAACGCCGCGAACCATCGCGGTGGTCGAGCAACTCCCTCGCGGCCTGAGCGGCAAGGTAGATAAAAAAGTCCTGGCGGAACAAGCCGGGCGGTTGGATCCGAAGTAGCGCGGGCCCGCGGTAGCGGGACTGCGCGGTCATAAAACGACCAACAACCGCCGGTCGCAATCCCGCCTCCCTGTCCCACAACCAGTTGAAACCACAGGCGTTAATGAAATCCTATCCGATTTCCCTTGACAATTGTATTGCATATTGCTATATGCATATAGCGATTTGCGATGGAGTGGCCGTGACCCTCGGACAGAAAATTCGCTACCTCCGCCTGGTTGAGGGCCAGCTCCGCTCCCTCGATCGCCCCATGACCCAGGCTGAAGTCGTTCGCGCCGTCCGCAAGGACCTCGGCGAATCCATCAGCCAGGCCTATCTCTCCCAGATCGAGAGCGGCGCGCGGCCGCACATGACCCACCATACGCGCCAGTTGCTGGCGCGCTTCTTCAAAGTTCATCCCAGCTATCTCCTTGACGATCCCGAGGGCTATCACCCCGAGCTGCTCTCCCAGTTGGGCGCGGGCGGATTCACGCTCGAGGCCTGGCTCCGCGCCGGCGCGGAACAATTCCATCGCGACGCCGAGGTGCACGACGCTCTCGTCGCGCTCAGCGAAAATCCCGAGGCGCGCCGCGCTCTGCTCCTGCTCCATTCCGTGATTGAAGTCCCGGGCCTGGTGGACCAGCTCCGCCACACCCTGCATCCTTCGCGCCCCTCCGAGGGGCTGCGGAACGGCCATCTCGCCCGGCGGGATGCGCGCTCCCGGAGGAAGCCGTCATGACGCTCTCCAATTTTTTCCTCATCTGTTTCCTGGTGGGCTTCGCGCTGAGCCTGATTTCGTTCCTGTTCGGCACGCTGCACCTGCACCTGCCGCATCACCCGAGCTTGCACGGCGTGTTCCACCACGGCGGCGCGCACGCGCACTCGCTCGGACACGCCGGGGCCGGGGCGGCTCATGCCGGTGCGGTCGCCGGCAAAGGCCTGGCTGGACGGCAGCAAAGCGGCCTTTCGCCCGTAAATTTCATGACCATCTGCGCCTTTCTCGCTTGGTTCGGCGGCGTGGGCTTTCTGGTGACGCGCTACTATGCCCTGGCCGCCGTGGCTGCCTTGGGTGCGGCGCTCGCCGGCGGACTCACCGGCTCCTCCATCGTCTTCGTGTTCCTGGCCAAATTTCTGCTCCCGCACGAAACACAGCTCGATCCCGCCGACTTCGAGATGGTCGGCACCCTGGCCACCGTGACGGTGCCGATCCGCTCCGAAGGCATCGGCGAAATCCAGTTTTCCCAGGAAGGCACGCGGCGCTCCGCTTCCGCCCGCAGCGATGATGGTCAGGCGCTTGAGCGGGGCGCGGAAGTGGTGGTGGCGCGCTACGAGCGCGGCATGGCCTACGTCAAGCGTTTCGAAGAAATGATGAAGTAGGCGTTTTCCGATTTTCGATTTTCGTCGTTCAGGTTCGCCTAAGGAGGGAGTATGGAAACAGTAATGACCGTATGGATTATCGCAGCGCTCATGGTCCTCACCGTCCTGTTCCTCATGGTGGTGATGGCCAAGATGTTCCGCAGGGCCGGGCCCAACGAGGCCATCGTCGTCTACGGCTTCCGCGGAACCCGCATTGTCAAGGGCGGCGGGACCATCATTTTCCCGATGGTCGAATCCTGCCGCGAACTCTCGCTCGAGCTCATGTCCTTCGACGTGGCGCCCCGCCAGGACATGTATACGAAGCAGGGCGTGGCCGTCACCGTGGAAGCCGTCGCCCAGATCAAAGTCAGGAGCGATCCCGAATCCATCACCACCGCGGCCGAACAATTCCTCACCAAGGAGCCCCAGGAACGCGAGGGGCTGATCCGCCTGGTGATGGAAGGCCATCTCCGCGGCATCATCGGCCAGCTCACCGTCGAGCAGATCGTCAAGGAGCCGGAGATGGTGAGCGAGCGCATGCGCTCTACCTGCGCCGAAGACGTCAGCAAGATGGGTCTCGAAGTCGTCTCCTTCACCATCAAGGACGTGAAAGACAAGAACGACTACATCATGAACATGGGACGCCCCGACGTCGCCCGCATCAAGCGCGACGCGGAAGTGGCCGCCGCCGAGGCCGATCGCGACATCGCCATCAAGCGCGCCGAAGCCCAGCGCGCCGCCGCCATCGGTAAAGCCCAGGCCGACCAGGAGCGCGTGCTCGCCGAAACCCTGTCTCTCGCCAAACAGGCCGAGTCCCAGCGCGACCTGGAAATGAAGAAGGCCAATTACACCGAGGACGTCAAGCGCCAGCAGGCCCGCGCCGACAAAGCCTACGAAATCGAAACCAACGTCATGCAGCAGAAGGTCGTGGCCGAGCAGGTCACCGTCCTCCAGGTCGAAAAAGAGCATCAGGTGAAGGTCCAGGAAGCGGAAATCAACCGCCGCGAAAAGGAACTCATCGCCCAGGTGCTCAAGGGAGCTGAAGTCGAGCGCCAGAAGATCGAAGCTCTGGCCGCGGCCGAACGACAGAAGAGAGTCTCCGAAGCCGAGGGCCTGGCTTCCGGCATCCGCGCCCAGGGCGAAGCCGAAGCCGAGATCATCTTCAAGAAGGGCGAGGCGGAAGCCAAGGCCATGAACCTGAAGGCCGAAGCCTACCAGGAGTGGAACCAGGCCGCCGTCGTCGACCGCCTGATCTCCTCCCTCCCCGAGGTTATGCGGGCAATTTCCTCTCCGCTCGAAAAAGTGGACCGCATCACCGTGGTCTCCACCGGCAACGGCGATGCAACCGGCGTCAGCAAACTCTCCGGCGACATGGCCAAGGTGGCCGCGCAGGTTCCCGCAATCTTCGAAGCCCTCTCCGGCATGCAGATGTCGGAGCTGTTCGCCAAAGTGCGCCAGATCGGCGCCTCCGCGCCGCCACCACCGGCCGCGCCCAAGCCGGCCCAACCGAGCGGGGACTGAGGCATGTCGCCCACCGCCCCACTCACGCTGTCATTCCGAAGCCCGGCCCTGCACTTCGGGGCCGGGCTGAGGAACCTGCTTTTTTCTGTTCGCAGCCGCGGCGCCGGACAGGTTCCCGGCTTCGCATTTTCGAAAGACCCGCAAGGAGGAAAGCCATGGGACTCATGGAACGAGTGAGCACGCTGATCCGCGCCAACCTGAACGACCTGATTGACCGCTCCGAGGACCCGGAGAAGATGTTGAAGCAGATCCTGCTGGACATGCAGAACCAGCTCCTCCAGGTCAAAACGCAGCTTGCCATTTCCGTCGCCGATCAGCACTTGCTGGAAAAGAAACGCAAGGAAAACGAGGGGAAAATGGCCGAATGGATGCGCAAGGCCGAGCTCGCCGTGGACAAGAAGCAGGACGACCTGGCGCGCGCCGCCCTGGAACGCTATCAGAGCTGCGAGCGCCTCGAAGAGGGCTTCTCCGAACAGATCGAGGGGCACAAGCTCCAGGTCGAAACTCTAAAGAAGGCCCTGCAGAGCCTCGAGCAGAAAATCGGCGAGGCCAAATCCCGCGCCGAAATGCTGGCCGCACGGCATCGCCGCGCCCGCGCCGCCGGCCGCGCCAATCGCGCCGAGCGTGCAATCCACGAAGGTGCGTCCTCCCAGGCATTCGATCGCATGCGCGGGAAAATCGTCCGCGAAGAAGCCATCGGCGACGCCGAAGGCGAACTCCTGCGCGACGACCTCGAGCTGCGCCTCGCCCAACTCGGCCGCGAGGACGAAATTGAAAAACTCCTCGCCGAAGTAAAAGCCCGCCGCCCCGCCGCGGCGTCGTGACGCGGCAGCCCGAAGGCCTTTGAGTGCGACAGGATGTGGCGCCTCTCAGCCACATCCTGTCGCCTCCGCCAGGCCGCGGCGTCGCCGTCGAACCGGCCCGCTCGAATTGCAGATTGCCTTCCATCCACTGGCACTCTCCTGCCCTTCTTTCACCCGTCTCCGTTCCCCGCTACACTACTCGCGCAGAAAAAATGCCCCGCAAATCCCTCGCCGATTTCGTCAGCGAACTGGACCGCCGCGGCAACGCCCCTGCCTGGGCGCATCACCGCGGCTACCGTACCGAACGCTGGAGCTACCGCCGCACCGCGCTGGTCGCCCGCCAATTCGCCCGCGAACTGGAAGCCCGCGGCGTCCAACGCGGCGAGCGCGTCCTGCTCTGGGGCGAAAATTGCGCCGAATGGGTGGCCGCGTTTCTCGGCTGCATCCTGCGCGGCGCCGTGGCCGTGCCCATGGACCGCACCGCTGCCCGCGATTTCGCCCTGCGCGTGGCCCGCGACACCCAGGCTCGGGTAATCGTTGCCGGCCGCGACCTGGTCTCCTCTCTCCCCTCCTCTAGTTCCTCCCTCATCCTCGACGAACTCTCGCAGACCCTCGCGCACCACGGCGACGCCCCCTACAATTCTCCCCCGCTCACCCGTTCCGATCTCGCCCAGCTCGTCTTCACTTCCGGCACCACCGCGGAGCCGAAAGGCGTGGCCATCTCCCACGGCAACCTGCTCGCCAATCTCGAGCCGCTCGAAGCCGCGATTCATCCCTACCTGAAATACGAATGGCTCGTACATCCGCTCCGCTTTCTCGATCTGCTCCCGCTCAGCCACGTCTTCGGCCAGTTCATGGGCATTTGGGTGCCCCCGCTGCTGGGCGGCGCCGTGTTTTTCCACGACACGCTGAACCCGGCCGAAGTCACGCGCCTGGTTCGCCGCGAGCGCGTCTCCGTGCTCATTGCCGTGCCGCGGATGCTCGAATCCCTCCGCGCGCGCGTCGAACGCACGGAAGATGCCGCCGGCCGCGGCGCGCAATTCCGCCGCGATTTCGATTGGGCCGCCCCACAAGGCGGAGTTCATTTCGCCCGCCGCTGGTGGCGCTTCCGCCGCGTGCACAACGAATTCGGCTGGAAGTTCTGGGCCTTCATCTGCGGCGGCGCCGCCCTCGACGCGGAGACCGAAGAATTCTGGCGCCGGCTCTCCTTCGTCACCATCCAGGGCTACGGCCTCACGGAAACCACTTCTCTCATCAGCGTGAATCACCCCTTCCAGCGCTCGCAGGGATCCATCGGCAAAGTTCTGCCGGGACGCGAGCTCCGCCTCTCCGATTCCGGCGAAATACTGGTTCGCGGAGAAAACGTCGCCGCGGGCTACTGGCAGGGCGGCACATTCCAGCCCGCGGCGGAGAGCGGATGGTTCCACACCGGCGACGTCGGCGCGCTCGACTCCGCCGGCAATCTTTTCTTCAAAGGCCGACAGAAAAACGTCATCGTCACTCCGGAGGGCATGAACGTCTATCCCGAAGACCTCCAAGCGGCTCTCCGCGCCCAGCCCGAGATCCGCGACTCGGTGGTCGTGCCGCTGCCCCGCGATAAAAATGCCGAGGCCTGCGCCGTCCTCCTTCTTCGCGGCGACGCCTCAACCACCCCGGAGCAGGTCGCCGCGGCCGCCGTCCATCGCGCGAACGAACACCTCGGCGCCCATCAACGCATCCGCCACTGGCGCCTGTGGCCCGAAGAGGATTTCCCGCGCACCTCAACGCAGAAGCCGCGCACCAACCTCATCCTCGAACGCGTTCTCGCCCAGGAACGCGCCGCCTCGGGAACAACCTCTGCCCCGCAAGCCGGCCCGCTCGCCGAGCTCGTCGCCCGGGTCACCGGCCGCGCCCCGCAGGCGCTCGCGCCCGGCGCGACGCTCGATCGCGACCTCGGCCTGAATTCGCTCGAACGTGTCGAGCTGATTTCCGCCATCGAAGACCGCTACCAGACCGAGCTGAGCGAATCGAGCGTCACCGAAGCAGCCACCGTCGCCGATCTCGGCCGATTGCTGGACCAGAAGCCCGCACCCGGCCCCGCGTACTTCTACCCGGCATGGACCCAGCAGACCTGGCAGCAGGCCATTCGCGTCGCCGTCTACTACCTCTTCGTCTGGCCGGCCACGCATCTGCTCGCGCACCCGCGCGTCCGCGGCCGCGAGCACCTCTCTGCCCTGCCGGCCGGGCCGGTGCTCGTCATCTCCAACCACATCACGGAAATTGATATCGGCTTCATCCTCGCCGCGCTCCCCGCCCGCCTCCGCCACCGCCTGGCCGTGGCCATGATCGGCGAGCGTCTGCGCGACATGCGCAATCCCCCGGCCGGCTCGGGCTTCCTCCGCCGCTGGCTCGACCGCCTCGACTATTTTCTGGTCGTCGCCCTCTTCAACGTCTTCCCGCTGCCGCAGCGCTTCGGCTACCGCGAAAGTTTTGCCTACGCCGGCGCGTCCGCCGACCGCGGCTACAGCGTGCTCGTCTTCCCGGAAGGCCGCCGCACGCCCGACGGCCATCTCTCGCCGTTCCGCGCCGGCATCGGCCTGCTCGCAAAACGCCTGAATCTGCCCGTCGTGCCCGTCCGCATCGATGGCCTATACGAGCTGGCGCGCGCCCGCCGCCGCACGGCCTCGCCCGGCACCGTCCGCGTCAGCATCGGCACTCCTCTCCAATTCGCTCCCGAGGACTCCGAGGAGGCCATCGTCGCGCGCCTCCAGCAGGCTGTCGCCGATCTGGAGTGGCGCGCTAAAACCCAACCGTCCCCCGAATAAAACCACCGCGCCAACCATAGGGGCGGACACCCGTCGTGGCGGGTGTCCGCCCTCTCCGCATTCGCCCGCTCCACGGATGAGAGTATGATGTTGGCCCTCCACCGGCGCAGAAGCAGCCCTTGCCGGAGATGCACACGTGACGCCCCTGAAACCGCCCACGCTGCCCGATGAAGCCCAGCGCCTCGAAGTCCTCGCGCAGTACGGCATCCTCGACACCACAGCCGAACAGGAGTACGACGACCTCACACGCCTCGCCACCTACGTTGCCGGAACGCCCATCGCCATGGTCAGCATCATCGACGCGGACCGCCAGTGGTTCAAATCGAGGATGGGCACAACCATGGAACAAACCCCGCGCGAGCTGGCCTTCTGCGCCCACGCCATTGCCGGCCGCGGCCTCTTCGTTGTGCCCGACCTGGAGAAAGACGCGCGCTTCGCCGACAATCCCATGGTCACCGGCGACGCGCACATCCGCTTCTATGCCGGCATGCCTCTGGTCTCGCCGGAAGGCCACGCCCTCGGCACTCTGTGCGTCCTCGACCGCGTCCCGCGCCGGCTCACGCCAGACCAGGAAGGTGCTCTCCGCGTCCTCGGCCGCCAGGTGAACGCACAGCTCGACCTGCGCCGCAACATGCTCAAGCTCGTCCGCACCTACGGCGATCTCGCCGCCACGCAGGAAAAGCTCGCCGCCGTCCTCCGCTCCGCCACCACCGTCGCCATCCTGGCCACAGACCCGAGAGGCACAGTCACCCTGTTCAACCCGGGCGCGGAGCGCCTGCTCGGCTGGACCGCCGACGAGGTGATCGGCAAAAAATCCCCGCTGAATTTTCTCCTCGCCAGCGAGATGGAGGACCGCGCCGCCGCCCTCGGCCGCCGCCTGGGCAAGGAAATCCATGGGCTGTCCTATTTCGGCGAGCTGGCCCGCCAAGGGATCCATGAAGAGCGCGAATGGACCCACGTCCGCAAAGACGGCAGCCACGTCCCGGCCAAACTCGCGGTGACCCCGCTGCACGACGCGGACAGCGAGGTCGCGGGTTTCCTGGCCGTCTCCAAGGACATGACCGAGCGGAAGGGCTACGAGAAGCAACTGATCCGCGCACGCGAGGCCGCAGAAGATGCCAGCCGCGCCAAATCCGAATTCCTGGCCAACATCAGCCACGAGATCCGCACCCCGCTCAACGCCATTCTCGGCATGACCGAGCTGGCCCTGGGCACCGCCCTCACCGCCGACCAGCGCGAATACGTCACCGCCGTGCAGGATGCCGGGCGCACCCTGCTTTCCCTGATGAACGACGTGCTCGATTTCTCCCGCATCGAGGCGCGCAAGCTCGAGCTCTACACCATCAATTTCCCTCTGCGCGAAACCCTCGCCGACGTCCTCCGCACCTTCGGCCTGCGCGCCTACCAGAAGGGCCTCGAGCTCATCCTCCAGACCGGCCCCGACGTGCCGGAAATGGTCAGCGCCGACGTCGTGCGCCTCCGCCAGATCCTCACCAATCTCGTCGGCAACGCCATCAAATTCACCGAACGCGGCGAAATCACTCTGCGCGCCTTTGTGGATCTCGTCCGCCAGGACCATACCCTCATCCATTTCGCCGTGGCTGATTCCGGCATCGGCGTGCCTCCGGAAAAGCTGGCCTTCCTGTTCGATCCCTTTACCCAGGCGGACAGCTCCACGCACCGGAAATTCGGCGGCACGGGGTTGGGACTGGCCATTTCCAAGGAGCTCGTCGAAGTAATGGGCGGGCAGATGTGGGTGGAAAGCACGCCCGGCCGCGGCAGCACCTTTCATTTCACTCTGCCCGTTCGTGGGCGCCGCAGCCCTGTTCCCGTCCCCGCCGCTCACGACAAATTCGCCGGCCTCTCCGCTCTCATCGCCGACGACAATCGCACGCAGCGCGAAACGCTCGCCGAATTGCTCGCCCGCCGCGGTATCAAGACGGAATCCGCGCCCGGTGGCCGCGCCGCCGTTGCCGCGTTCGAATCCGCGGCAAAACAAGGACGCCCGCATCCCCTGCTGCTGCTCGATGCCCAAATGCCCGACCTCGACGGGTTCGCGGTTGTAGAACGCCTGCGCGCCCTTCTTCTCCCTCCCAAAGCGGCTCGCTGCGCCATCGTTTTGCTCACCGTCCCCGGAATGACCGATACCGAGCCGCGTCGCACCGCTCTCGGCATTCCCGCCGCCGTAAGCAAGCCCATCCGCGAATCCGCGCTGTTCGACGCCATCGAGCACGCGCTCCAATCCGCCGCCGGGGGCGCGGCGGCGCATCGCGTGGCGCACCTGCCCGCGGCCGCGCCGGCCCATGCGCCGGGACATCGCTCGCTCCACATCCTGCTGATTGAAGACAATGCGGTGAATCAGGTGGTCACGCGGCGTCTGCTCGAGCGCGAAGGTCACACCGTGGTCGTGGCGGACAACGGCCTGCGCGGCCTCGAGGCCCTGAGCCGCGAATCCTTCGACGCCATTCTCATGGACGTGCAGATGCCCGATATGGACGGCATCGAGACCACCCGCGCCATCCGCTCCCGCGAACCCGCCGCGGGCGGCCGGCGCACCCCCATCGTCGCCTTCACCGCCCACGCGATGAAAGAAGACCGCGAGCGCTGCATGGCCGCAGGCATGGATGCCTATCTCGCCAAGCCCGTCGAGACCTCCGAAATGCTCGAAGCCCTGGAAAACGTCGCAGGGCTCTCGCGCCCGTCGAGCATTCCCTCATCGGCGCCGGCCACGCCCGCGCCCGCGGCGTCGGACGCCACCGCGGCCGTGCTGTCCTCGGACGACAATCCGCAGCTCGCCGCACTGCGTCGCATTGTCGGTGGGGATGAAAAGCTGCTGCGCGAAGTCGTGCGCGTCTTCCTGGAAGATGGGCCGGCAAAACTTTCCGCGCTGGCCGTGGCGCTCGCCGCGCAGGACGCCGGCGCGCTGGCCCTCGCCGCTCACGGCCTCAAAGGTTCGGCCGCCGCGCTCGGCGCGCGCCCCGCCATGGACGCCGCCGCCCATCTGGAAGCCCTGGCCCGCGCCCGCAATCTCGCCGAGGCGGACATCGCCGCCGCCCAGGTAAAAGAAGAAATCACCGCCGCCCGCGACTCGCTCGCCGCTTGGCTAGCCGCGCAGTCTCCTTGAACCGCCGTAACGCTGGCCTCTCGCAGGCGTCTCTTCCCTTCTCTGCGTACCTCTGCGCTCTCTGTGCCCTCTGCGTTATCTCTTCTCTTCTCTTCTCTTCTCTTCTCTTCTCTTCTCTTCTTTTCTTTTCTCTTCTCTCCACTCAATCCAGGTACTTCACAAACACCACTTCATTCTGCGCCTCGTTGTAAATCAATTCGTCCACCAGCGCGCGCGCCAGCAGCACACCGAATCCCCCCGGACGAAGCCCTTTCGCCTCCCGCGGCCCCACGTGCGCCAGCGGCTGGTCGCGGGGATACGACACTGCCGCGTGGCTCAAATCCTCAAACCGGAATCCCGAGCCTGGATCCGAGATGCGATACAGAATCATCCGCCGCATCCGAAGGTAGGAAATGTGCACCTTCCGTTCGGGATCCAGCGCGCCGCCCCATTCGATTGCGTTCGTCAGCATCTCGCGGAACGCCTGCCCCACCGACCGGCGCACCTCTTCGCTCAGGTTCGCCTCCAGTTGCCCCAGAAAATTCTGAATGTGGTCCACCACCTCCAGCCGGCACGGCACCACCAGTTCCACCCAGTCCGGCCGCGCGGAGAGCACCTCGATGTGCGGCCTCTCCGGCGCGCTCAGTTCTTCCGCCACCACCGCCAGCAGCGCCGCGGCCTCCACCGGCTTCGTCAGATACCGGCTGGCCTGCCCTCGCACCGCGGCGAGCAGCATCTCCGGCGTCTCATCCGAAGTGAGAATAATCACGCGCGGCGGCGAGGCCAGCCCGCGCAGCCGCTCCAGCACTTCGAGCCCGCCCATCCCCGGCATCCAGATGTCCAGCAGCACCAGGTCGAAGCGCGCCTCGCCCGCCAGCCGCAGCGCCTCCGCCCCGTCCGCCGCCGCCGTCACCCGGTAGCCGCCGCCCTCCAGGATCGTGCCCAGCATCAGCCGCGTCAGCCGGTCATCGTCCACAATCAGAATGTTGCTCATCGCCGCCCGCCATTCTAACGGATTTCGTGGCACAGACTTCAGTCTGGGCGCCGTTTGATAGGCTACCCCTTCAGGACGCAGCCTCGTAGCCCTCGCGCGGGCCAAATTTCGCCTGCCGAGCGATACTGCTACGATACGAACCGGGAGATTCGCCGATCACCGTGCCGAAATTCTCCGTCATCCCCGTCGAAGGCGGCTGCCCCATCAAAGCCTGGAACAGTGGTGTGCCCTTTGAAGACAAAGCCCTCGAGCAGCTCAAAAACACCGCGCGTCTTCCCTTCGTCTTCAAGCACGTGGCCGCCATGCCGGACACGCACTGGGGCATCGGCGCCACCGTCGGCTCCGTCGTGCCCACCAAGGGCGCCGTGGTCCCCGCGGCCGTGGGCGTGGACATCGGCTGCGGCATGCTCGCTGCCCGCACCGGCCTGACTCTCGACTCGCTCGGCGATCTGAAGCACATTCGCGCGGCTATCGAGGCCGCCGTGCCCGTGGGACGTTCCAATAACGGCGGCCCCGGCGACGTGGGCGCCTGGCGCGTGGTCCCCGCTCCCATCGAAAAATCCTGGACGGACAATTTCAAGCCCGCCTACGAGGCGCTCTGCTCCGACCATCCCGGCATGCGCGCGCGAAACACCTCGCGCCACCTCGGCACCCTCGGCACCGGAAACCACTTCATCGAAATCTGCCTGGACGAAAACCAGCGCATCTGGGTGATGCTCCATTCCGGCTCGCGCGGCATGGGCAATCGCATTGGCACCTACTTCATCAAGCTGGCCAAGTCCCTGTGCGAGCGCCGGCACATCGAGTTGCCCGACCGGGACCTCGCCTACCTGCCCCAGGGCGCCGAGGAATACGATCACTACATCCGCGCCCTCCACCTGGCCCAGCGGTTTGCCTGGGAGAACCGCGAAATCATGTGCGCCAATATCTTTGAGGCGCTGCGCTCCTCGACCGGCGGCGCGGTCGAGGAATTCGAGCGCGTGCACTGCCATCACAACTACGCCGCCGTCGAGGAGCACTTCGGCGAGGAAGTCCTGGTCACCCGCAAGGGCGCCGTGCGCGCGCGCCAGGGCGATCTCGGGATCATCCCCGGCTCCATGGGCACCCGCTCCTACATCGTTCGCGGCAAGGGCTCTCGCGATTCGTTTGAAAGCTGCTCCCACGGCGCCGGCCGCGCCTGCGGCCGCAACGAAGCGCGCAAACGCTTCACCCTCGAAGACCATCGCAAAGCCACCGAAGGCGTGGAGTGCGATAAATCCGAGGGCGTGCTCGACGAAACCCCCGCGGCCTACAAATCCATCGACGCCGTAATGGAAGCGCAGTCCGACCTCGTCGATATCGTGCACCGGCTCAAGCAGGTGGTGTGCGTAAAAGGTGTGTCCGATTAACCCCCTTGACTTTTCGCTTTTTATTCGCCTATACTGCGCCCGGGTAGAGTAACGGGAACCCGGCGCGGGCGGGCCCCATTGTCCGATCAGGACTCTCCAAGGCCCGCCCGCGCCGGGAGAAATTCCCGCCATGCTCTGCCCCACCCGTTCCCGCCCATGGTAGCGCCGGCTTCCAGCCGGCCCCGGCATTTCCAGCACCCCGCGACCGGGGCGCTATCGGATCGTTCTCTATGCCACATCGCCGTCCCGACATCGTCCACGTGGACGTGGACGCCTTCTTCGCCTCCGTCGAGCAGGTGCTCGACCCGCGCCTCCGCGGCCGGCCCGTGCTCGTGGGCCGCGGCGTCGTCGCCTCCGCCAGCTACGAGGCCAAATCCCGCGGCGTGCGCACCGCCATGTCCATCCGCGACGCGCGCCGCCTCTGTCCCGACGCCGTCCTCGTCCCCGGCCGCTACGAAAATTACGCCGAATACGCCGTGCGCGTCCGCCGCGTGCTCGACGACTTCACCCCCGCGGTCGAAACCGCCGCTCTCGACGATTTCTATCTCGACTTCGCCGGAACCGAGCGGCTCTATCCCAACCTCACTGCCACGCTGCGGCGCATTCCGGAACGCATCCTGGACGCCACCAGCCTGGGCGTCTCCCTGGGCGCGGGCACCACCAAGCTCGTCGCCGCCATCGCCTCGCGCCTCCGCCGCCCCCGCGGATTTCTGGTCGTGCCTCCGGGCATTGAAGAAGAATTCCTCGCTCCGCTCGAAATCGAAAAGCTCCACGGCATCGGTCACGCCCACGCCGCGACGCTGCGCGACCGCGGCATCCAGACCATCGGCCAGCTTCGCCGCCTGCCCGCCGAAGCGCTCGTCGCCGTGTTCGGCGGCGTGGTGGGCCACCAGCTCTACGACCGCGCCCGCGGCCTCGATCCCCGGCCCGTGGCCGAGCCCGCCGCGCCCAAATCCATCTCCCGCGAAACCACCATCGAGGGTGGCACGATCGATCTCGCCTTCCTCGACGCGCTCCTCGAATACCTCGCCGAACGCGCCGGCTCCACGCTCCGCGCCGGCGGACGCGCCGCGCGCACGCTCACACTCCGCCTGCGCTACATGGATTCCTATTCCGCGGCGCGCTCCGTCCCCCTCGCGCCGCCCACCAACGACGATAAAGGGCTGCTCGAAGCCGCGCGCGAACTCCTTGGAGTACTCTATACGCGCCGCGTGGCCATCCGCTTCGTGGGCATCGGCGTCACCAACCTGGCCGCTGACCGCCGCCAGAACAACCTGTTCGACGCGCGCTCCAACCGCCGCTGGTATCTGAATCAGGGCCTGGACGACGTCCGCCAGCGCTACGGCTGGAACGCCGTCTTCTACGGCCAGGGCCTGGCCCTGCGCGAGCACTACGACACAAAACCGACGGGGCTGGTCCTCTCGACGCCCTGCCTTTCGCGGTAGCCGTTCCGTTCTTCGTTTTTCGATTTTCAAGCTGTAGCGGCGCCCGCCGCGGCGGGCGGCATGTGCCGATTTTCGAATTTCGAGTTTCGAATTTCGCTTTTTCGTCTTTCGATGTTTGTCCATCTTCATTGCCACAGCCATTACTCGTTCCTGCGGGCCGTCCCCTCGCCGCAGGAACTCGTGGACGCCGCTGTGACCGCGGGCGCGCCTGCCGTCGCCCTCACAGACGCGAACGGCCTCTACGGCGCCGTGCCGTTCTATCAGGCCGCGCGCGCCGCAGGCATAAAACCCATCGTCGGCACCGTGCTCGATGTGGAACATGACCCCCTGCTCCTGCTGGCCACAAATGCCACCGGCTACTCGAACCTCTGCCGCCTGGTCACCCTGCATCACCTGGAAGACCGCACCATCCGCCTCGACGAACTCGCCGCGCACCGCGCGGGCCTGATCGCCCTCTACGCCGCGGACCAAAAAAACGAGATTCGAAAATCGAAACTCGAAAATCGCACGACGAACGAAGAGGAGCGCGTCACGCGCCTGAAAGACATTTTCGGCGACGCACTCTATCTCGAAGCGCACCATTTCAGCGGCACACCGCCGGTGGCGCAGCCACTCCTGGCTGCGCGCCGTTCGCCCGGCGGAAGCACCGCCCCTTCGTTCCACAGCGCAGCCAGGAGTGGCTGCGCCACCTCCAACCTCCGCGAATCCCTCCGCCTCTCCAAACTCTTCTCCCTGCCGCTCGTGGCCACGAACAACGTCCACTTCCTCTGCCCGGAGGAATTTCTGCACCACCAGGTGCTCAATGCCATCCGCACGGGCTCGCTCGTCTCGCAAATCGCCCCGCCGGAAATTGCCGGCCCCGGCGCGTACTTCAAATCCGGCAGCGAAATGCGCTGGGCGTTTGCGGATTATCCGGAAGCGCTCTCCGCCACGGTGGAAATCGCCGAGCGCTCCAACCTGGAGCTGTCGCTCGGCCGCGCCATTTTCCCCGAATTTTCCGTGCCGGATGGCGAAACACCCTTTTCCTACCTCTGGAAGCTCTGCTTTGAAGGCGCACGCCGCCGCTATCACCCGCTGCGCCCCGAAGTGCTCGCGCGGCTCACCCACGAACTGGAAGTGATTGACCGCTTGAAGCTCGCGCCCTACTTCCTGCTCGTCTGGGAAATCGCCGAAGAAGCGCGCCGCCGTGGCATTCCCGCCGTGGCGCGCGGCTCCGCGGCCAGCTCCATCGTCACTTACTGCCTGGGCATCTCCCGCGTCTGCCCGCTCCGCTGGGGACTCTACTTCGAGCGCTTTCTGAACGAAGAGCGCGGCGACTGCCCGGACATCGACCTGGACATCTGCGGCGCGCGCCGCGACGACCTGCTCGACTACGTCTACAAACGCTGGGGACGCGAGCACGTGGCCATGATCTCGAGTTTCATCACCATGCAGGCGCGCATGGCCGTGCGCGAAGTCGCCAAAGTGTTCGGCGTCGCTCCCGGCGAGGTGAACCACTTCACGCGCCGCCTGCCACACCGCCCCGTCCGCGAAATCCGCAAGGCCATCCGCACGCTGCCCGAGTGCCGCGACCTGCCCGTGAACGAAGATCCCTGGAAGACGGTCCTCGAAGTGGCCGAGCGGCTCGATAATTTCCCGCGCCACCTGGGCATCCATCCCTGCGGCACGGTGATCGCCGCGCGCCCGCTCACCGAACTCGTCCCACTCGAAGTGGCCACGAAAGGCATCGTGGTCACGCAATACGACATGAACTCGGTCGAAGCCCTCGGCCTGATCAAAATGGACCTGCTCGGCCAGCGCGGCCTCACCGCCGTCCGCCTGGCGCTCGACAACATCGAACGTTCCACCGGCACGCGCCCGGATTTCGAGGCCATTCCGGAAGACGATCCCGCCACACGCGCCATCGTTTCCACCGGCCGTACCATGGGCATTTTCCAGATCGAATCCCCCGGCCTGCGCAACCTGCTGCGCACGCTGCGCGCGAAAACTCTCGAAGACGTCTGCCTGGCCCTCGCCCTCATCCGCCCAGGCGCCTCCGAGTACGGCTCCAAGGAAACTTTCCTGCGCCGCCTGCGCAAACAGGAGCCGGTGCGCTATCCCCATCCGCGCCTCGAGCCCATCCTGCGCGAGTCGCTCGGCGTGTGCATCTATCAGGAGCAGGTGATGCAGATCGCCCAGGCCGCCGGCGGCCTGACGCTCGCCGAAGCCGACCTGGTCCGCCGCGCCCAGGCCAAATGGAAAGACACGCGCGAGCGCGACAAATTCCACGCAAAATTCCTGAAAAACGCGGAATTGCTGGGCATGGACGGCGCGCGGCGCGACGAAACCTGGACCATGGTGGAAAAATTCGCCGGGTTCGGCTTCTGCAAGGCCCACGCGGCCACCTATGCGGAAATTTCCTGGCGCATTGCCTGGTTGAAAGCCCATTACCCCGCGGAATATCTGGCGGCCATGTGCAGCGCAGGCGCGGGCTTCTATCACGTCTCCGCCTACGTGGAAGAGGCCAAGCGCTGGACGGAGGATGGCCGCGCCGGCATCGAGGTGCGCCTCCCGTCGGTCAATCATTCCGACCTCGAATATTCCACCGAGCCCGGCGCGCTGCCATGTGCCAGCCCTCCGAAGCCCGTCATCTCTTTTGACGGGCGCAGGAGAGCCATCCGTATCGGCCTCATGCAAATCCGCGGCCTGCGCAGCGAAACGATCGCCACCCTCCTGCGCGAACGCGACGAGCGCGGCCCCTTCCGCTCCCTCGAGGATTTCCTGGCCCGCGTACCCGTCGAGCGGGACGAAATCGAAACGCTCATCAAATGCGGCGCCTTCGACGATGTAGCGGACGGGCCGTCCAAACCGAGCATGCGCCCGGAATTGCTCTGGCAGCTCTCCCGAAGCTTCGGGATGCTTCACCATGGACGAAATGCGCCGGAACAGGGTAGCGCCGGCTTCCAGACGGGACTTTTCTCCACGTCGTCCCAAGGCCGGCTGGAAGCCGGCGCTACCGTGCCCGCGCCGGATCCCGTGGACGCGTTCCCACTCACCGACTACACGCCCGAGCGGCGGCTCCGCTACGAGCAGGAACTCCTGGAAGTCTGCGTCAGCGGCCATCCGCTCGATCTGGTGCCGCGCAACGGCGAAATCTGGAGCACCGAAATCGCCGCAAATCATCGGAGTTGCCGCGGCCGCCGCGTCACGCTGCTCGGCTGGCTGATCACCTTTCGTCACGTGGGCACCAAGGACTATCGCAACATGATGTTCTGCACCTTTGAGGACCAGCGGGGCACCTTCGAGGCTGTTCTCTTTCCTGAAGCCTACGAGCGCTACGGCGCGCTGGTCTTCGAGACGCGCACGATGCGCGTCACCGGCCGCGTCGAAGAAGACGGCCCGATCAACTGCGAAAAACTCGAACCGATCACTTATTGCGGGCGAGAAGTTCAGAGCGAACTCAAAATCTCTTCCTTGCGAACGCCCTTATGATTGGCCACGACACGCAGGATCGAATTGAAAGTGCCTACCCTAAGGGAAGGATGGGCAGGCACTGCGATGCGCTGGTATGAGGGATGCTCAGTCTCGAGGATGATGTGGCTGCCCACCTGATGCACCCTCCGCCAACCCTCTGATTCCAGCCTGCGCAGTATCTCAGCGCTG
>Ga0209415_10006228_pt1 | contig 21299 bp, 14 predicted proteins | sample PeaSoiSIISIP2007_FD_187696 | JGI IMG/M metagenome (GOLD analysis project Ga0209415, IMG submission 187696) | Peat soil microbial communities from Weissenstadt, Germany - SII-SIP-2007 (SPAdes) (version 2) | ecosystem: Environmental > Terrestrial > Soil > Wetlands > Peat | place: Germany...
TCAGTCGCTTGCGAGGCCTGCCGCACCAAGGCGCAGGTGTTCATGGGCAAGCGGCCGTTTCGCGAGATCGACGAGCGTTCTTGGTCCCCAGAGCGCAGAATCGAGGACATGGACCGCGACGGCGTCGCCGCCCAGGCGCTCTCGCCCATGCCGGAGCTGCTGTCGTACTGGCTGGACGCCAACCCCGCCCTTGAGCTTGGTCGCTACGTCAATCACGCGATTGGCGATATGGTTGCTGCCCGTCCCGACCGTTTCTTCGGCCTCGGGACTGTGCCGCTGCAGGACCCTGAGCTGGCCGCGAAGGAGGCCAGCGACCTCAAGGCCCGTTTCGGTCTGACCGGGGTCGAGGTCGGCAGCAACGTCGCGGGCGCCTATCTCGGCGACGCGCGCTTCGATCCGTTCTTCGCCGCCTGCGAGGCCGAGGGCCTGGCGATCTTCGTCCATTCGCTGCATCCGCTGTCGGCGCGTGACCTCGCACGCCATCCGATGCTCGCGCCCTTCGCCGGCTTCACGGTCGACACCGGCCTGTGCGCCGCCAGCCTGATCATGGAGGGCGTGCTCGAGCGCTTCCCGGGCTTGCGGATCGGCTTCAGTCACGGCGGCGGCGTGCTGGCGCCGCTGCTGCATCGCATGGAGTTCGGCTGGGGTTCGACGAACCGTTTCGAGGGCAAGCTGCCACAATCGCCCAAGGCCTACGCGCGACGCTTTTTCTACGACAGCCTGGTCTACGATGAGGCCTATCTCGAACACCTGGCGACGCATATAGCGCCGGGCCAGATCTGCCTTGGCACCGACTACCCCTACCAGATCCAGCAGCCCGATCCGCGCGGCTTCATCGCGGCGGCGGTGTCGCGGCCAGGGGTGTCGGAGACGATCTGGAGCGATGCGGCCCATCGCTTCCTCGGTGTATCCGCGCCGGTGGTCGCCGCCTTGGAGGCGCACCGTGGCTGACGGCGCGGCCCTCCCGAAACCGCCCTCGAAGTCCGAAGCGACGCGACAGTCGATCCTGCACGCCGCCGCCGGCCTCTTCCGCCAGCAGGGCTATGCCGCGGTCTCCCTGCGCGACATCGCCGAGGCGGTCGGCATGAAGACGGGCAGTCTCTACTATCACTTCAATTCCAAGGAGAGCCTGGTCGAGGAGATCCTCGCGCTGGGCACCCAGGGCGCGTTCGACGCGTCCAAAGCGGCGGTCGAAGCGCTCGGACCGGCCGCCGATCCCGTCGACAAGCTTGAGGCCGTGGTCCTTGCCCATACCCGCTTCCTCCACGACGAGGCGGATTTCGCCAGCGCGAACCTGAAGATCTTGCACCAGGTGCCACCGGCGATCCGGGAGCGGCACGTGCGCCAGGACCGGGCCTATGGACTGTTCGTCGCCGGGATCATCGACGAGATCGCCGCCACCCATGGTCTGGCGCCCGGCGTCGATCCCTCAGTCCTGCGGATGCTCTGCTTCGGGGCGATGAACTGGTCGATCTCCTGGTATGACCCGAAGGGCGCCAGCCCGAACCAGATCGCGGACCAGCTGATGACCATGGTGCGCCGTGGCGCGCTTGCCTCGCGGGTTGAGGGTCGACCAGACCGAGCGCTCGGCGGCGCCACACCGGAAACCCTCAAACGGCGACGGAGAAAGCCATGACCGACCTGGCCCCGGACATCGCGCGCACGGCCCAGCGCCTGCCGGACGAGCTCGCCCGGGCGGTGGCCGACCCCGCAGCCTACGCCGACCTCGATGCCCTGCACGAGAAGCTCAAGGTCATCCGCGGCCACTTTCCTTTCGCCCGCGCCGATCTGCCCGACTACGCGCCATTCTGGGTCGCTTCCAAGTTCGACGACATCCAGGCGATCGCCCGCCAGAATGACGTGTTTCTGAGCGGCCTGGGCGCGCTGGTCCCCAGGGAGATGGCCGCTAGGACCGGCAGCGAGGCGCAGGGGTTTCGTAGCGTGGTCGGCATGAATGAGCCCGAGCACGTCAAGTACCGCCTGCTGACCCAGTCGTGGCTCGCGCCAAAGAACATCCGCAAGCTCGAGGACGGCATGCGCGCCACCGCCCGGCGCTACGTCGACCGGATGGCCGCGGCCGGCGGCGAGATCGACTTCGTGCGCGACATCGCGGTCCACTATCCGCTGCTGGTGGTGATGTCCGTGCTTGGGGTGCCGGCGGAGGACGAGCCGATGATGCTGCGGCTGACGCAGCAGTACTTCGGCAACAATGACGCCGAGCTGGCGCGGCGTGGAACGATGACGCCGGAGGAAGTGACCCGCGGGCTGATGGAGACCATCGCCGAGGTCAGCGACTACTTCCGCGCTATCACCGCGGATCGGCGGCGCAACCCGGCCGACGACCTCGCCAGCGTCATCGCCAACGGCCGCATCGACGGCGAGCTGCTGCCCGAGCCGGACTCGCTCGGCTACTACATCACCATCGCCTTCGCGGGGCACGACACCACCTCGTCGTCGGTCGCCGGGGGTCTGTGGGCTCTGGCGGAGCGGCCAGGGGAGTTGGCCAAGGTCAAGGCCGATCCAACGCTGATCCCGAGCCTGGTCGAGGAATCGATCCGCTGGACGACGCCGGTCTACCAGTTCGTCCGCATCGCCGGCCGCGACGCCGAGGTGCGCGGCCAGACCGTGGCCAAGGGCGAGCAGGTGGCGCTGTGCTTTCCGTCCGGCAATCGCGACGAGGAGGCCTTCGACGACCCCTTCGCGTTCCGGGTCGACCGACAGTCGAACCGGCACGTCGCCTTCGGCTATGGCCCGCACCAGTGCCTGGGCATGCACTTGGCGCGGATGGAGATGGCGATCTTCTTCGAGGAGCTCCTGCCGCGCCTGGAGTGGCTGGAACTCGCCGGCGAACCTCGTAGGACCACGACGAACTTCGTGGGCGGGCCGAAGACGCTGCCGATCCGGTACTCAATGAGTTGAGGCGTCGCTCCAGAGACTCGCCAGAACCAGACTCTCGCACGCGTAATAATCGGACAGTCTTCAGGGGCAGACAGTGGCTGGGCTCGCGCCGCCCGTGGCGATGCTGAGTCGGCGATCGAACGGAACCGGGCGGCCCGGTCTGGGGAACATGATCGGCGGTTGCAGCTGCTTGGCGAACGTGTCCAGCACGCTTTGGACGCTGGCGTCCCCGCTGGAGGCGTCCTCCTGATAGATCTCGATGAAATCCACGTTGGCTTCCACCCCCGCGCGCAGCGCTTGGCAGAGCGCCTCGGCTGAGTTGCTGACGCCCCCTTCGGTCTGCGGCCTGGTCACCGCCGAGGTGGCCAACTCGAAGCCTGTCACGGCCCTGCCGTGGTACGACTTCACGGTCCGGTAAGCCGCGTTCTTGGGGCTGGTGGAAACCAGGCCGTTGGCCTCGACGGCGAACCTGCCGCCAAGCGCGCTCAATCCCGCTGAGATGACATCTTGCGGCGTCTTGCTCACTTCGCCGCTGTCATTGTTTCCGCTGCTGCCGATCGGCAGGCCGTCGTACAGGGCGAGCGACACATACTGGTTCGGAAACAGGGCGGCGAACTTGCTGAACACGTCGCTCCACGCCCCTTCGTACTTGGCTGGGGTGTAGCCGGCGTTCATCCAAGCCTGCACGCCGTCCTTGATCGGACAGACCTTCGAGGAGTGTTGCGCACCGGGCAGTGACATTTCCTCGGAGACCGAGGTTGGGCCAGACGCCGCGATCATCAGGAACTGGGGGTTGCTGGCGTAGTGGTCCGAGACCGCCTTCAGGAAGCCGTACCACAGCTTGAGATAGGTCGCGTTCCACGGTTTGGGCACGGTTCGCGTGTTGCCCACGTCCGCCTTCGAACCGTAGGGGATGCACAGGCTGATCTTGCCGCCCTTCGGAATCTCGTCCATCGCCCAGTCCGGAGTCTGGATTCCGGGCACGAAGGAGAGGACTACGAACCGGTCCTTACCCGCCTGGGCGAAGACGTTGTCGGTCATGGTCCAGTCGATGTCGGAGGCCTTGGGACCGGACTGCATGTCCTTCCAGTTCAGCCGGATCATCAGGCCGGTGATCGCCGTATTGGCCGCGGCCTTGGGGCGCAGCGCCCCGCAGGGGCCGGACGGCGGGCATTGGCCAAACTGGTTGAGGGCGATGATCCCGCGAGGCGGCTCCGCCGCGCGCGTCGCCCCGGCGAGGCAGACCATCGCCGCGACCACCAAGCCGGCGGTCAGGCCACCTAAGTTCAAGCCTGGAATCCGAGCCACGTCCTGTCCCTCCGTCGCTCCGCCAAGCCGAGGCTGCGCGCCCTGGCGAAGGTTGGCAAATCGAGATTTGGCATCGCATTCGCGGAGGGGAAGGCGCGATCCGACAACCACCGGCGCCCGGCTCCACGTTCCATGACGTTCGCTTCGGGTCGATCCTTGCCGTCGGCTGGGCGCCCGAGGCGCCGCATGTCGAACCCATCTCGGCCAGGAAGGTTGATCCGCCTCCGACACCCAATCGCCTGGCGGCCAAAACACGCGCTATATGGACCGGTGGCTTGAATCCCAAGTCAGCTTGTCGCCAAACGGCAGCCGAGGGCCGGCAAGGCTCGGGCTGACCAGGGACCGCCGATGAATCTCGATTTGGCTCCGGCCGACCTCGCGTTCCGCGATGAGGTCCGGGCGTTTCTTCAGGCGTCGCTCACGCCTGAGCTGCGCGTGGCCGCGCGTCGGGCGACCAGTGTCTTCATGGACAAGACCTATAGCCTGGCCTGGCAGAGGATACTGCATGCCCGCGGCTGGGCCGCGCCGAGTTGGCCGGTCGAGTACGGCGGCCCCGGCTGGAGCGACGCCCAGCGGCACATCTTCGCGGCTGAGTGTGCGAGGGCCGGCGCGCCCGGTCTTGCGCCGATGGGGCTGCGCATGGTTGGCCCTGTGATCATGCGCTACGGGACAGACGAGCAAAAAGCATTCTACCTGCCGCGCATCCTTTCTGGCGAAGACTACTGGTGCCAGGGCTATTCCGAGCCGGGCGCAGGATCGGATCTCGCCTCGCTGCAGCTCGCGGCCACAGCTGACGGGCCGGATTACGTGCTCACGGGTTCCAAGATCTGGACCACTCACGCCCAACACGCCAATCGCATGTTCTGCCTGGTGCGGACGCGCAGAGACGGCAAGCCGCAGGCTGGGATCACATTCCTGCTGCTCGACATGGCGACGCCGGGCGTCTCGGTGCGGCCGATCATCACCCTGGCGGGTGATCACGAGGTCAACCAGGTGTTTTTCGACCAGGCCCGCGTCCCGATTGCGAACCGGCTCGGCGAGGAGAACGCGGGGTGGACGGTCGCCAAGTATCTCCTCGAGTTCGAACGCGGCGGCGGGGGCGCGGCCGGCCTGCGCGTGGCGCTGGAGCGCCTTGTGACGATGGCGGCCGCTGAAGCGAGCGGCACGGGCGGGCGGGCGCTCGACGAGCCGCCGTTCAGGGCCAGGCTGGCCGCGGCCGCCGTCGCCCTCGATGCGGCCGAGATGACCGAGCTCAGGGTGCTGGCCGCACTCGCCGTTGGTCAGGCGCCGGGACCCGTGTCCTCCATGATGAAGACCCAGACCACGGAACTCATGCAGAGGCTCGACGAACTCGCCCTGGAGGCCCTCGGCGTCTATGCCGCCGTCGATCAGCCCGCGGCGCGCGCGCCGAACGCGAACATCGAGATCGTCGGCCCCGAACACGGCCTGGTGACGACGGCGCGCTACCTCAACGATCGGGCGGCGTCCATCTATGGCGGTTCCAACGAAATCCAGCGGGACATCATGGCCCGGCTGGTCCTCGGCCTTTGACTTCGCGTCCGCGACCTGAGCGGCGCTAGATGGCAGGCACGCCGCCGCGCCGCCTCAGCATCTGCTTTTGATAACGGCCGACCTTTTCGGCGAGGTACGGCTGCCATTCGAGCGCCGCCGCCCCGCGCAAGGTCAGCGCATAGCCATAGCCTGCCACGGCTTCCAGTTCGCTGGTCTTCAGTGCGCCGACCACCCAGCTGAGCATGACTGACGCATAGGTCAGGTCCAGGCTTCGCAAGAGCATCGCCGTGTCGATCTCTTTCGGCAGGGCGCCCTCACGGGCGGCGGCGTCTACCAGGGACAGCCAAAAGGCGTCGCGCTCGGGCAGGAGAAGAGCGGAGCGCACCTCCTTGCCGCTCAGGTCGAAGACGCCCGTCCAGAGGGCGCGGTAAAAGTCGGGATCGTCGACGTAGTAGCGGATCGACATCGACAATACCTGGAAGATGCGCTCGACGGCGTTCGCCGAGCGCAGTCTCGCGAACCGCTCCGTGAACTCGCGAATGTCTTCGAGCACCGCCAGCACGATGGCTCGCTTGGAGCCGAACAGATTGTAGGGCGTCGAGAGGCTGACGTCGGCGCGACCGGCAATCGCGCGCATGGACACCCCCGCATCACCGGTCTCGCGGATCAGGTCACGGGCGGCGGTGACGATACGGTGCCGCCGCTCTTCCTTGGCTTCCTCGCGCCTGCTCATCTCACTCCAGAGCCCGCAAGCGGCGAAGCCGCGCTTGCTGAGACCGTGCGTAGCGGGGCCCCCGGGTTTAGACAACGCCTCTGCAACAACAGGCGGCCGGCGTCGGCGGAAAAACAGAACGTGTTTCGAAAATCAGTTGAAATCAACCTTGCCGTAGTGAAGTCTCCCGGCCATCCCTTCGACCGTCGAGGACGCCCTTCCCGTGCCTGAATTCCGCGTGATCGACGCCGCTGGGACCGCCATACGCGCGGCCGTCGAGGGCGATGGGCCGCTGGTGCTGATGGTGCACGGCTTTCCGGAGAGCTGGTACAGCTGGCGACATCAGATCGGGCCGATCGCCGCGGCCGGCTTCACCGCCTGCGCGATCGACGTGCGGGGCTACAACGGCTCGCAGAAGTTCCCGCAGGTCGCCGACTATTCAATGGAGGCCATCGTCCGGGATGTCGCGGGCGTCGCGCGGGCGCTCTCGCCGGATCGGGGCGCCATTTTGGTCGGGCACGATTGGGGCGCGCCGATCGTCTACAACTCGGCCTTGATCCACCCGGAGATCTTCAAGGCGGTGGCGGCCATGTCGGTGGTCTACACTGGCGTGCCGGCTCGTTCGTTCGACGACGTCATCAAGGAGATGTTCGACGACAAGAACCACTTCTTCTACCAGTCCTACTTCCGCGAGGTCGGCAAAGCCGAGGCGGCGTTCGACCCGAACCCCCGCGACTTCCTGCGGCGCTTCTACTTCGCAATTTCTGGCGACGTGAAGCCCGGCTCCTGGCCGATGAACAAGGATTCCAGCGCCACGCTGCTGGAGGGCTTGGCCGATCCCGAGGTCTTCCCGGCGTGGCTCACAGACGCCGACCTCGACTACTACGTCGGCGAATTCGAGCAGTCCGGCTTCTTCGGTCCGATCAGCCGCTATCGCAATCACACGCGCGACTTCGAGTATCTGCAACAATTCAAGGACCGGAAGATCGAGCAGCCGGCGTTCTTCGTCGCCGGCGACCGCGATGGGGCGTTCAACATGTTCGGCGCCGCCGCCGATCCCATCGCGGTGATGCGCGGCTTCGTGCCGAACCCCGAGGGCGGCCATGTGCTGCCGGGCTGCGGGCACTGGACGCAGCAGGAGCGACCGGCCGAGGTGAACGCGCTGCTGATCCCCTGGCTCAAGAGCCTGAAGGGCCGCGCGGTCGAGTGAGCTAGGTTCCGGGAGGAATTGCCATGGCGGCAAGCCAAGGACGCAAGTCCATCTTCGTCACCGGCGCGGCGTCCGGCATCGGTTATCAGACCGCCTTGCTGTTCGCCGGCAAGGGCTGGTTCGTCGGCGGCTACGACGTGAATACCGATGGACTGAGAGCGCTGGAAGAAACGCTCGGCGCCGCCAACTGCGTCACCCGCAGGCTCGATGTCACCGACCGCGACGACTATCGCCAGGCACTGGCCGAATTCGCCGAGACGACCGACGGAAAGCTGGACGTCCTCTACAACAACGCCGGGATCGGCGGCGGCGGATTGTTCGCCGACCTGCCGTTCGAGACCGTGATGGCGGTGGTCAATACCAACTTCGTCGGCGTGCTTATCGGCATCCACGAGGGGATCAAGTACCTGCGTCAGACGCCGGGTTCGATGTGCTTCACCACCTCGTCGTCATCCGCCACCTTCGGCATGCCTGGCATCGCCACCTACTCGGCCACGAAGCACGCCGTCAAAGGACTGACGGAGGCGCTCTCGGTCGAGTTCAAGATGTACGGCGTCAAGGTCGCCGACGTGCTGCCGGGTCTGATCGACACGCCGATCATCGGTCCGGACACCGCCGCCGCCGCGCCGAAGACGGGCATGTTCAGGGCCATGCCGCCGATCGAGGTCGCGAAGGTGGTCTGGCAGGCTTACCACAGCGACAAGCTGCACTGGTACGTGCCGCCGGAGGTCTATGAGCTGGACAAGGCCGCGACCGCCGAGCCCGAGGGCGTGCGGGACCGGTTCTTGGACGGGACCTTACAGCAATACCTGGACAAGCTGAGCGCGGGCGCCGGCGTCATTTGACCATGACTTTGCGGATGACCTGATGCTCACCTAGGCGGCCTGTCTGCCGGCCGGCGGGCATGCAAGCGGAGACGTCAATGAGCCTCAAGGGGAAGACCCTCTTCATGACCGGCGGCTCGCGCGGGATCGGCCTGGCCATCGGCGTCAGGGCCGCGCGCGACGGCGCCAACGTCGCCATCGCAGCCAAGACCGCCGAGCCGCACAGGCACCTGCCGGGCACCATCTACACCGCCGCCAAGGAGATCGAGGAAGCCGGGGGCAGGGCGCTGCCGATCGTCTGCGACGTCCGCAGCGAGGAACAGGTCTACGCGGCGGTCGAGCAGACCGTACAGACCTTCGGCGGCATCGACCTGCTGCTCAACAACGCCTCGGCGATCAGCCTCACTGGCACGCTCCAGACAGACATGAAGCGCTACGACCTGATGCATCAGATCACCGCGCGCGGCACGTTCCTGACCTCCAAGGCCTGCATTCCGCACCTGAAGCACGCCGCCAATCCGCACGTGCTGAACATGAGCCCGCCGCTCGACCTGCGCGCCAAGTGGCTTGGCCGCCACGTCGCCTACACCTCGGCCAAGCTGGGGATGGCGATGTGCACCCTCGGCATGGCCGAGGAGTTCCGCGCCGACGGCATCGCCTTCAACTCGCTTTGGCCCAGGACCGGCATCGCCACCGCCGCGATCGAGTTCGCCGTCTCGGGCGCCGAGGGCATGAAGGGCTGCCGCACCGTCGACATCATGGCCGACGCCGCCCACGTGATCTTCAACAAGGACGCGCGCCAGTTCACCGGCAACTTCCTGATCGACGACCTCGTGCTTTACGAAGCCGGCGAGCGGGACTTCGACAAATACCGGGTCGATCCGTCCTACGACCTCGGCGGCGGCGACTACCTGATCCCGGACGACATGGGTCCGCCGCCGGGCGTCACGCTCGAGCGGCTGCCGCCAAGCGCCTCGGCGTAGTCCGTGGCGATCGGCTAGACGCTAAGCCGCCAGTCTCCGCTGAGCCGTCTCCCGACGACGCTCGGCGAGCAGGATGATGTCGGCCTCGTGCGACAGGCCGAGCGCCTGCATCATCTCCGCACGCGGGGGTCCGGCCTTCGGCGGATAGGCCACGGCGTTCCGCTTCTTCCCGCGCGCCCAATAGCCCAGGATCTTGACGAGGTTCTTCGGCCGGCGGATCCAGGCGTCGGGGTGCTCCAGCATGTGGAAGCCGCGCATGGCTTCGCGCAGCAGGCCGGTGTCGAGGCGCGTGGCCACGGTGATGCCGTCCTCGACGAAGCTGCGCAGGATGCGGGCGCGCCGGCTGGGCTTATAGTCGGGGGTAAGGGCCTGCTCGGCCCGCTTGATCGCCCCGCGATCTTGGCGGCGCATCGCAAGATAGTAGGGCCGGATCTCGCTTTGGAGCCGCTTGGCGTAGCTGAGCAGACGCGCCTGAGGGTCCGTGGCCTCGGCCAGCACGTCGCGCAGGATGTAAGCTTCGACGGCGGCGAGGGAACAGCCGCGTCCGTAAAGCGGGTTGGTGCGGACCAGGGTGTCGCCGACGGCGAAGAACCCGAGCACCGCCGGCGCGCCGCCCGGGGCGAGGTCGCGCCAGCGCCCCAGCAGGTCGCCCATCCCGAACACCTTGCTGACGGCTTCCGCCTGGTCGGGCGCAGTCCAGACCTTCAGTCCAGGCAGGTTTTCAATCATGCGGTCCCACTGTTCGGGACGGACGATCGCCTTGCGTAGTTCGTATTCGACTTCCGGCACGCACATGGTGATCGAGAAACAGCCGTTGTCTCCTGGAAACACGCCGAACTTGAGATAGCCGAGGTCGCCGCCGAACGGCGGATTGCCCTCGCGCTTGGGCTCGCTGCGGCCAGGCTTCAGCCGGTAGTGGCGGGTGAAGTAGAGGATACCGGCAGTCTCGCTCTCCTCCGGTATCTGTGCGCCCTCTTCGACCAGCTGCTCGATCCCGGCGCCGTTTTTCCCGCCCGCGTCGACCACCACGTCCGCCAACAGCTCGCGAACCCGATCGCCTTCGTCGACGCGCGCGCCACGGACTGTGATGACGCCGGACGGTCCCTTCTCGGTGATCAGGCTGCGCACGTTGGCGTTCGAGCGAATGGTGATGTTCGGCAGCTGCTCGACGTAGCGTCGGATCACCAGCTCGAGGGTCGTGCGCCGGCTGGTGAGGATGGCGAACTCCGCGTCGACCGGCGCGGGCCGATAGGTCTTGAGCTGTGCCGGCGAGAGCATGCCCTCAAAGCCCAGCTCACGCACGCCGAACGCCAGCAGGGCTTCGCGCAGCCGCGGATGGTCGTTCTTGATGATCTTGCCGAGGCGGGCGAGGAAGGCGTGGCTCTGGCGCAGATGCCCGACGCCTCGGCGGCTCCAGTCGCGAAAGGCTTCGTCGGCATCGCCCGAAGGCGGCGCGCCGTCGCGTTCAAGCAAGGTCACCGAGCGGCCGGTTGGGCCGAGCGCCAACGCGGTGCAGAGCCCGCCGATGCCGGCGCCAATGACGAGAACCTCTTCGCTCATTTTCCCTCCGCGAGGTGGCGTCAGACCGGTACGCGGAACGACGACATTTTTATAGTGCGTTCCAAAACTCTTGACTACAAGGTCTCTCCTCAGCCACCTCAGCCAACCGACCGAGATCGAAGGATTCTGCATGCAGCCCGACGCCCGTGAGGCGGACTTTCCGATGCGCAACGGCATCTTCATGGCGCCGTTCCATCCCCTCGACCGCGATCCGACCGAGGCGATCCAGCGTGACCTCGAGCTGATCGAGGTGTTGGACCGGTTCGGGTATGAGGAGGCCTGGATCGGCGAGCACCACTCGGCGGGCTTCGAGATCATCTCCAGCCCCGAGCTGTTCATCGCCGCCGCCGCCGAGCGCACCAAGCGGATCAGGCTCGGCACCGGCGTCGTCTCGCTGCCCTACCACAACCCCCTGATGGCCGCGAACCGGATCATCCAGCTCGACCACATGACCCGCGGGCGAGTGATGTTCGGGGTCGGGCCGGGGTTGCTGCCGTCCGACGCGATGATGCTGGGCGTCGATCCGATGACCCAGCGCGACCGGATGATGGAAGGGCTGGCGGTGATCCTGCGGCTGTTCCAGGGCGAGGTCGTCACTGAGAAGACCGCCTGGTACGAGCTGGTCAACGCCCGCGCGCATCTGACGCCCTACACCAAGCCCTATCCGGAAGTGGTGGTGGCCAGCGCCGTCAGCCCATCGGGCGGGCGCGCCGCCGGCAGGTACGACCTGGGCATGTTGTGCGTCGCGGCGACCAACGCCGGCGGATTCGATGTGCTGGGGACCAACTGGGGCATCGCCTGCGAGATCGCCAAGGAAAACGGGCGCGAAATGGACCGCCAGCGCCTGCGCCTGGTGGGTCCGGTGCATATCGCCGAGACGCGCGAGCAGGCCAGAGCCAACGTGCGCTGGGGATTGTCCAAGTGGGCGGACTATTTCGCGCAGCTCAACCCGCTGTCACCCCGCGGCGAGACCAATGGGGCCGACCCCGTCGATCAGATGATCGCCAGCGGCCAGGCGGTCATCGGCACGCCCGACGACGCCATCGCACAGATTCACCGCCTGCAGGAAAAGCAGGGCAAGTTCGGCGTGTTCCTGCAGCTCGCCCACAATTGGGCGACCTGGGACAACACGGTAAAGTCCTACCAGCTGTGGGCCGAGCACGTGGCGCCGGTGTTCAAGCAGGCCAACGTCAGCCGCCAGGCCTCGTTCGACTACACCATGGGCCACGCCACGGAGTTCATGGGCAAGGCCATGCAGGCGGCCGGGGCGATGATCCAGAAGCACGCCGACGAGCAGGCTGCCAAGCTGAAGGCTTAAGGCGCGGCTGCCGGCGCAAAGCTTGCAGATTGGGGAATTGCGGCTTTCGGGCCCGGCGCCCGCCGCCCACCTACCAGGCTACGGTGGCCCCGTCGTGGCTGTAGAAGCCGTGCTCCCCGGCGCCGGCCTTGGCCTCGACGACGTCGATCACACCCTTGCAGCTCTCTTCGACTGAAAGCATGGCGCTGGGGCCGCCCATCTCGGTTCGCACCCAGCCAGGGCTGATCGACAGCACCGTCAGCTTTCGATCCCCAAGTCCGGTCGCAAATCCGCGCGTGAGCTTATTCAGGGCCGCCTTGCTGGCCGAATAGAGATCTGCGCCGCCGCGGAAGTTGTTGGAGACGCTTCCCAGGCCAGACGACATCATCGCGATGACGCCCGTTCCATCGCGCATCCGGTCGATGAAAGCCTCTGCCACGTGGATTGGGGCCACTGTGTTGGTGACGAACAGGCGCGCGACGTCATCGCGCGTAGCGGCGCCAGCCTTGATCCGCCCAAGGCTGATGCCGGCGTTGACGAACAGGAGGTCGAGCGTCTGGCCGGAGAGGCGTTCGGCAAGGGCCTCAATCTGACTGCTCTCCTCGAGGTCGAGCGTTTCAAGGCGGACCTTGCCGTCGGAAGCTTCGGCAAAGGCCGTCAGGCCGGCGGCAGTCCGAGGTGAACGCAACGTCGCGATCACGTTCCAGCCTCGACCGACGAGTTCCTTGACCAGGCCGAGGCCCAGGCCCCTTGAGGCTCCGACGACGAGTGCAGTGCGTTCCACCATGTCAGCTCTCCAGATCGCTCGCCCACCAGGCTAGCAACGTCTGGAAGGCGCCGCGAGCGCGACGATCGGTTCCGGCCCATCGCGGACCGCTAGGTCACCCGCAGCGGCGGTAGTGCGTTCGATCCGACGGGCGGCGGCCCAGGCGCGATCGCCTGGGGACGGCCTCAGCGGGATGTCCGACGGCCCTTTCGACGGGATCAACCCCGCACGCTCGCGTATTCTTCGAGCTCGTGCATCTCCCAGAGATCGTTGCGCGAGAACCGCAAATGTTGCCTCACCGCCATCACCGCACTTCGCCCCAGTTTGCGTTCCAGCTCGTGCAGACGATGGAACTGTTCGCGCAGGCGCTTCTCTCGCGACAGCGCCTCGTGGGCTTCCAGCGCCAGCAGCCGCTCCTCGGCCTTCACCACCAGTTCCGTGTGAGTGCGCACATAGTCGAGGATAGAGGGCGCGAGGGCTGGGCCCAGCCGCTCCGCGAGCCGCTGGATGGCCTGGCCGCCTGAACTCGCGGCGAACGCGCCGCTGTCGATGTCTGCAAGCAGCTGCTCATGCGCCGTCTCCTCGCTGGTCAGCCAGCGATGCGCGTACCGCTGGCCGACTGCGAAGATCACCAGGATCGAGATCGGAACGGCGATCAGCACGACGGTCATCGCGGCCAGCGGCGTCTTGGTGAACTGGTTGAAGACGCCGTGCAGGGCGATCGCGCAGAAGAGACCCGGCAGAAAGAGCGCCAGGTTGAAGTGGAAGCGATCGACGGACATCCGCAGCCGCGGCGCGAACAGCACCTGGGAGAGGACGGCCAGGATCGCCGTCGCGCCGCCGTGCATGATTGCGGTGCCGAACCCTCGCACCAGCCAGACCCCCAGATCGGCGTCGGTGAACTGGTTCAGGTAGAAGATGTTCTCAGCGAGGGCGAATCCGCCGCCGACGGCGAAGCCCGCGATCGCCGCGTCGATCAGATAGCCGACGCGATTGATTGCGAAGAGGCCGATGATGACGACCGCCTTCAGCACCTCCTCGAGCACCGGCGCCACTTCCTGGGAGTAGACGCCCCGCCGCATCGGGAATTCGTCGATCAGGCCGCCAGCCACGAAGTAGCAGACGATGCAGACGACGGCGCCGGCGGCAAGCAGTTCGAGGACTTCGGCAAGGGGCGCGAGCTTGAACACATCGACCGCCTGGAAGACGGCGAGACAGACGGCAACCGGGGCGACCGAGATGACCACCTTCAACAACAGCGGGTCCATACCCATGGTCCCTAAAGGATTTTCAGGGACAACATGAATTCCGTGTGGTCGCGCTGTCCATGTTCAAGCCCCTCCGCGAGGCCGAACGACAGGGTCATCGGCAGGCGCAGGGCCACCGTCAAATTCAAGTCCGCCTGGCCGCCGAGGGTCTCCAGCGTGCGCTCGGGCCCGCTCGGCGGAAAATCCGCCATTACCCCGGCGAAAAGCGCTGGACGGATGGAGCCGAGGAAGAAGCTCGGGCGTCCGACGTCCGAGAAGCGGAGCGGCGGCAGGTTCCACTCAGCCAGCGACTTGACGAATTCGCGGGCGGCGATCTGATCGATCGCGAAGCCGGGAAGGCTGTCGTACGCGCGGTAGCGCTTCACCTCGCCGTCGTCGACGTAGTTGTTGCCGAACGAGCCCATGTAGTAGGCGCCCAGCGGGTTGGCGACCTGACCGCCGGAGATCCCGGCGGCGTTGTAGAGCCAGACCGACGAGTGGGCCCAGCCGATTGGGAAGCCGAAGCTGAACCCGCCGCGGACACGGGGATAGAGGCCGCCATCGGAGTAGTCGCCGTCGAGCGCGAGGTTGGCGAGCACGCCCCGCTCGTTGTCGACGGCGCCGAGCGACTTGGTGACGTCGGTGTAGTTGAGCCCGACGCGCAGGGCGCCGATGTTGCTGTCGGCGCGCGTGGCGATGTTCTGGGCGCCAGGGACGGTGTCGAGGCCGAAGTAGCCGGCTAACGACGCCGTAAAGTCGAGCTGGCGCGGCGGGTCGTAGATCGGCGAGGTCTTGTAGCCCAACTTGACCATATCGCCGCGCAGCGAATTGTCGGTGGGTCCGAACAGGTCGTAGAAGGCGGCCTGGTTATGCGCGTATTCCACCGACCAATAGATCGTGTGGAAGTTGACGTCGGCGTGCCAGCGCTCCTTGGCCGGCAGCTCGCCAAACGGCGCGTAGCTCAGCGTGCCGGTCAGCTGGTCGAACTGCATCGGATCTTCGACGATGGCGTGCCAGCCAAACGCGACCTGGCCCTTGTAACCCTCCACAACGGGGTACATTGAATCCAGGGTCATCTCCTGTAACGGCGAATACTTGCCAGTCGAGGTGATCATCGAGTCCAGCGGGATCTTCGCGGGTGATCCCACGGCCCAGGTCTTCACGATCGGCTGCTTCTCGGCGACCTCGGTCCCGAGGAACTTGATCGCGCCGAGATTGTCGAGCGGCTTGGGATCGAGACTGACGGGGCTGAAGCCCTGGCCGGTGTATTCGAACGCGATCAGCGAGCCGTCCGGGCGCGGGATCGGCCGGAAGAGGCCGGTCGCCGCGTTGCTGACCGCGTCCAGCTTCTGGGTGGCGATGTCGAACCGATAGATGTTCGAGACGCCAGTGTAATAGGCGCTGCCGTAGAGGGCTTTGCCGTCCGGCGAGAAGACGAAACTCTCCGGGGTCGAGCCGCCCATCTTCACCTGGGCGATCGGTCGCGGATCGTCCTGGCTCATGTCGTCCAGACGGAACACGTCAACGGCCTGGTCGCCGTTGATCTCGCCGACGGACGCGGAGAGCAGCGTGCCGTCAGGCGAGATGTCGAGGTCGAACGGGATGCGGCCGAACGGGAAGGTGTGGATCTGGTTCCAGTCGGTGTAGGGCGGCGGGATCTTCACCAGCGTGACCAGGCCGTTCATGTGGCGCAGGCCCCAGATCGTCTTGTCCTTGGGATTGACGACGATCTCGCCGATCCGCCCGTCGCGGATCAGCATCTTGGTCTGTCCGGTCGCCACGTCGACCTGCATCAGGTCGCGGTAGGCGTAGTTGTCCGAGGTGAAGTAAGCCTTATTGGCGTCCGGGTCGTAGGCGAGCGACGTCACCCGATAGAGCATCGGACCCTTGATGTCCGCCAGATGCCGGATCTTGCCCGTGCCGAGGTTCAGCGCCCCGACGAGGGCGATAACCCCCGGATAGCGGTACGCGCCGATCAGTTCGCCGGTGGCGGGGTCGACGAACGCGCGCGAGACCGATCCAAGGGCGCGCGGCGATAGGCGTGTCAGCGGCGTCAGCGGATATTGGGTGACCGAAGCGAGGTTCTGCTTCTGGAAGTCGTGCTCGAAGGCGATCCAGTCGTTCCAGGCGTCGTCGAGCGACTCGCCGAACACCCGCTTGAACTGGGTGGAATAGTAGGGCGCGCTGCTATCATCGCGCTGCAGCCACTGGACCAGCTTCTGCGGTGAGCGGGTCAGGCCGAGATAGCTCATGAACCGCGTGCCGTAGAGGTACTCGTTGACCCCCACCTGGAAGTCGACCGCGTTGCCCTCCGACTCCAGGCCCAGCGGCGAATAGAACTTGGCGTTGTCGCGGACCATCGCCCTGAACACCATCTCGTCGTAGGCGCCCTGGGCGCGGCCGTAGCCGCCGGCCATCCAGGTCTCCATGAAGACGGCGCTGCCTTCCAGGTACCACCGGGGGACGTTCACGCGCGGCGTGGCGAGGTAGTTGTAGAGGATCGATTCCGGATGATCCTGCAGCGGCATCGGCTTGCCGTGGAAGAAGGTCCGCCAGGCGGCGTCTTGCTTGTTCCAGACGTCCATCGTCGCGACGTGGACCTGCTCATGGTTCATCAGGGTGAAGAAGCGCTCGCCCGCGCTGAAGGTCTCGAACTCCTGACTGAGCGGCGCGATGTCGACGAGGATCGCGTTATTCGGCGACGACCGCGCGGCGGCGTTGCCGTAGTCGGAGAAATCCTTCAGCAGGACCGTGGTCTTGTCCCAAGGCTTCCAGTTGAACGTGCGGTGCTGGAACGCCGCCGAGTTCTCGAACGCCCTGGCGACGTAGGGCGTCAGGTAAGTCTCGGCCGGATCGAAATAGAGCAGCCGGAGATCCTTGGTCTCCATCTGCGACAGATCGATTTCCTTGAACCGGGACGAGATCGTCGTCGGCTCGGGCTTGGCCGTGTTGCCGCCGCTCGAGGGCGGGGGCGGCGCGTGGGTGGTGTCGGGCGGCCCGGTCTCGATCTGGGCGTGCGCCCGCCCGAACGAGAACACCGCCGTCGCCAGGCAAACCAGAACAAAACTAAAGCGCAACTCGCCCCCTTGAGCCCCGCCGCGAGGCGCGGGTCAGTTCGAGTGCAGGGCTGCCGAGAAGGCCGGGCTGCTCAGCATCGCCGAAAAGGCGGGGCTGGACGCCAGCGCCGCGAAGGCGGGATTCGACGCGGCGGACTGAAACGCCTGGGCGTTGGTCGCCAGCGCCGACAGGGCCTGCGGGCTGCGCGACAGCGCCAGGAAAGCCTGCGGGTTGGTCGCCATCGCGCTGAAGGCGCTACCGGTGGCCGCTGCGTTGAGGCCCTGCGCTGAGGCTGCGGCGCTGAACGCGCTGGCCGACTGCGCGGCCGACGACAGCGCCTGCGGATCGCGCGCCAGCGACCGGAACGCCTGCGCGTTGGTCGCCATCGCATTCAGGGCCGATGCGCTCGACGCCTGCGACAGCGCCTGGCTTTGCGCCAGGCTCTGGAACGCCTGGGCATTACTCGCCATCGCACCGAACGCCTGTGAGTCGGCCTTGATCGCGGCCATCGCATTGGCGTCGTGCGCCAGCGACTGGAACGCCTGCGCGTTGGTCGCCATCGAGGCGACCGCGGCCGGGTTCGTCGCATCCGCCTGGAACTTGTCGGCGTGGCCGGCGTAGGCGCCGAAGGCCTGCGGGTTGGAGGCCATCGCTTGGAAGGCCGCCGAGTGGTTGGCCATCGCCGCGAACGCGGCCGAATGGCTGGCCATGGCCGCGAAGGCCTGCGGGCTGCTGCCAAACGCCGAGAAGGCGCTGGCGTGGGATTCCACCATCGTCGCCATCGCCGACATGTTGGCGGCGTTCGCCCCCTGGGTCATGTACGCCTGCTGGACCAGCGCCGCGAAGGCCTCCGGGTTGCGGGCGAGGCTGGTGAAGGCCTGCGGATTGTGCGCCACCGCGTTCAGCGCCGCCGGATTCTGCGCCAGGATCATGAACCCGGGGTCCGCCGCGAGCGCGCGGAACGATGGGTCCTTCACCATCACCTCGAAGGCGTCCGTCTGCATCAGCAGCGGGACGCTATTGTCACCCAATCTCACATCGGTCGACTGCACCTGCGGCGCCTGATACCGCACCGCCGGAGCGATGGTGCCGGCGGTTTCGCTGCCGTGGGATGGATAAACGTGTCCGACGTAGTAGGCCGCGCCCGCGGCGGCGACTAAGGCGGCGCCAGCGGCGAACAACCGGCCCGTGTTCGAAATACTCTTAGCCATTTTAGAGCGTGCCCCAGTAGATGTGGCACAATGGTCACGCTACGGCCACCTGCAGTCAAGCCAATCTGTATTTGGACGGCCCAAATTGCGCCTTTTTCAATTTTGCGACTTCATCGACCGGGCAGGCATGTTGGAGCCTCAACAATACTGACAGTCACGCGGATCTCGAACGCCGATCTTGCGTTTGCTGCCGACCCGCCGAGCCGATCCCTCGGTACGCCCGCCTAAGACGTCCGTCATGCCTTGCCGGCCCCTTGGCCGCGACCGGAATCCTAGCTAGGCCGCAGAGAAACGGGAAAGGCGGCGCGAAACGCCTCGATGGCCTCGCAGGGGACGCCGGAGCATCGGTTAGTAGGCAGCGGCCATCCGTGACGCTCTCGGTCGCTTCGCCGCCGGCCGCAAGGTTTGAGCAGCCGCGGCCTTCACCGGAGGGGAGGTCCCGCCGCCCGCCGAAATACAACCGCCGCCTTCACCCGAGGGGCTCGTCGAGGCTTGCGATCCGAAGATGACGACGCTGCCGGTGCGCTCGAGGATCGCGGCAAGGTCACCAGGCAAGCACGGGGCAGGACCGAGTTGGGACAGCGCCAGGCCCAAAACCGACGGGATGAACTTGTTCGGACTGACGCCTAAGTCGGGAGATGTCACGACCAACTCTCCGTCTACAAAGCTCAGCGAATAGTTTTGGGTCGCCGCCAACGTGCCTTGGGTGATGGGGTAGACGCCGGCCGGGCTGCCGATGTTCGCGGTGGTCGCCAGGGCTCCCGACAAGGAATCGCCGTTGACCAGATTCCCCATCGTCACGGTAAAGGTCAGCGGCGGGTTCGGCTCGTCCTCAAGCCGCAACAGATTGTCTGCGGCTACCGTGATGGGGCGCGCAGTCACGGTCAGCACGCCGGCCAGGTAAGTGATCGTGTAGTTCGACAGCCCTGTGCCGACAGCGGCGGATGCGACGATAGGATACGGGCTTCCGCTAACCTGGGCGCTCGCCGCGGCGCCGTTGCTCGCCAGCGATACGCTGGTGACGGTGTCGGTCGCAAACAGTCCGTTGACGCCGAACTCCGTGCCGGCGAAGGCCAAACCGGTTCCGTACACCTTGCTTGCGTTATCCGCGGTGACCGTCAGGGGCGCTGGCGTGATCGCTCCGGCGCCCGCCGCGGTGGTCGGCAGCGTATAGTTGCTTAGCAGGACGCCCGCGTTGGCGGTGAAGTCGCCGGCCGTGAGCGCCGCTGTCACCGTCGTCGCATTCGCCACATTGGCTGAATTGTACGCGCCGGTCAGCGCCGAAACCGTCGCCCCCTGGCCCGCGACAAAGCCCAACAGGGCAAACTCGCCCGAGGCGAGCGCCGCGGTCGTCGTGCCGTCGTAGACCTTGGTCGGGTCGCCGATGATCGAGGCGCTCAGCGTCGCCGGGGTGATCGCGCCGGCGCCCGATGCGGTGGTCGGCAGCGTATAGTTGCTGAACAAGGTGCCGGGGCTGGCGGTGAACTCGCCAGCCGTGAGCGCCGCGGTCACCGTCGTCGCGCTCGCCACATTGGCCGAGTTGTACGCGCCGATCGACGGTGGCGATAACGTCGCCCCCTGGCCCGCGACAAAGCCCGACAGGGCGAACTCGCCGGGCGCGAGCGCGGCGGTCGTGGCGCCGTCATAGACCCTCGTCGGGTCGCCGGTGATCGTAGCGATCAGCGGCGCCGGGGTGATCGCGCCGGCGCCCGATGCGGTGGTCGGCAGCGTGTAGTTGCTGAACGAGGTGCCGGCATTGGCGGTGAACTCGCCTGCCGTGAGCGCCGCGGTCACCGTCGTCGCGCTCGCCACATTGGCCGAGTTGTAGGCGCCGGTCAGCGGCGACACCGTCGCGCCCTGGCCCGCGACGAAGCCCGAAAGGGCGAACTCGCCGGAGACGAGCGCCGCTGTCGTCGTGGCGTCATAGACCTTGGTCGGGTCGCCGATGATCGAAGCCGTGAGCGGGGCGGGGTTGACGGTCAGGGCGCCGGTGTTCGCAAACGTCACCGCATAGCCGGCCGGCGAGGCAAGCGAGCCGGCCGCCGCGGTGATCGCGTAGGGACCTCCAGCGACCGATGCCGTCACCGCCGAGCCCGGCGAGGTCACCGACGGCGTGCCGGTAAAGGCCGTCGCCGCGGAGTCGCTGAGGAACGCCCCAGCGACGCCGGAGGCGAAGCCGCCGATCGTGTAGGCGCTCGCGACCGCGGCGGTCGCATCCTGGCCATACAGCTTCGACACATTCGTCGTCGTCACGGTCAGCGTCTGACCCTCGGCGAACAGATAGCGATCGCCGGAGGGGGTCACGCTTGCGGGCGGCAGCGAGGTGTAGGTCGCGTTCCAGATCGCGGTATCGCCGCTGTCGAGGCCGCCAAACGTGTCGGCGCCGGGCGCGCTTGAGTAAACCAGCCAGCGACCGCCGCCCGACGCCGTCACTGCGCCTGCGCCGGCGTTGTTGACGAACGCGGCCGGGGTCGCGAGTGCGACGCCATCTCCCGTGACCGTCGTCCCCGACGCCAGGGTCAGGTTGCCGGCGCTGGTGACCAGCGATACCGGCCCGCTCGCCGAGCTCACCACGCCGGAGACCGTCAGCGCCTCGGTATCGTGGAAGCTCAGCCCGGCTGAGCCGCCGCCGGTATCGGTCCAACCGCCAAAGGTCGCGACGAGGTTGCCGTTCGCCAGCGTCGCGCCCCCGACCGAGCTGCCGGTGAGGCTGG
>Ga0209415_10006229_pt1 | contig 21299 bp, 18 predicted proteins | sample PeaSoiSIISIP2007_FD_187696 | JGI IMG/M metagenome (GOLD analysis project Ga0209415, IMG submission 187696) | Peat soil microbial communities from Weissenstadt, Germany - SII-SIP-2007 (SPAdes) (version 2) | ecosystem: Environmental > Terrestrial > Soil > Wetlands > Peat | place: Germany...
GGCTCTACAACTTCAAGCTCGACTTCCGCTTCAAATAGCCAAAGTGTCTAATCAACCGCCCCTCCGAGAAATCTGTTGAAACGCTGGGCTATTCTCAAACGTTCCTTCGGGACAATGGCCGCGGGCCGGGGTATTGGAAGCCAGCCTTGACGGTCCCGGCGTAAAAAATAGCCAATACAGCCAATACAGCCAATGGAGCATTTGCATCCCGCCCCCAATTATGCAAAAGATGGTGCATATGAAAGCGACACAATCCGCTACATCCAGAACTCAGCGTCTGATGCTGCCAGGTGCGCAGGCGGAGGCCTGGAATGGCGCCTGCCAAGGGAACGAGACGCCACCACCGGTCCGCCGGCCCGTCCCTGTCCGGTTGCCCACCGATGCAGCTCTACGCCGGATCTTTCATGGGCCGAAGCCATCGGTTCAGCCGCCGCCCCGATCAAGCTCCGTCAGGAGCGCCATATTTATAGTCCAGGCGAGCCGAGCAGCCCAAGCTCCGCCTGCCTGCCGAAGGCCCGGCGCAGGCAGGTCAGGAGCGGCACGTCAAGGCGGCATAGTCCGGAACGCCGAGATGCCGCTCCCGACGGAGCTTAGGAGGGGCGCCCTGGGGCCGCATTCCTATAAGTATGCCGCTCCTAACGGAACGGTCACGCGCGCGTCGAGGTGTGAAATTCCCAGGCTAACCCCAGCGGTTTTAACCAGTTTTAACCAGCTATCACCTCTCGCGCCGCTCCGCCGGCTCCGCACTCCGCACTCCGCTTTCCGCACTGCCCGCGGCCCAGTCCTGCGCGCGCGCATTGGCTTGGGCGCGGGCGACAAATTCGGCAGGGAAGAACGCGCTCCCCGCCTTCGCGCGGGTTGCGTCCGGGAGGGCACAGTTTAAGTTAAAACTTCGAGCGCCTTTTAGGTGCGAGGTAGTTGGCCACACCACGATTATGAGCAAGCTATTCAGCACGAAGTTGCCTGACCGTTTTGTAAAAATCTCTGATGACATTGAAGCGAAGGCTTTTTTGGCCGCGCTTGGAATACTCGGAGACTTGCCGAGTAAAAGCGCGCTTGCCCATTCTGGCGCTGCTGAAATGGACACCATCGCCGTTGCCCATTATGGCCATCCGACACACTGGATTTTGGCTTTTAGGTTTCATGGCAACGAAAAGCAGGAAGATAATGGATTTGCGGTTTTCGGGTGGCCGAAGAACAGGTGTCCAGGAAGTGTGATAATAGATGCGATTGATAAGCAAGGTCTTGGTGATCCCGACGCCTTCAGGATTTCTGAATTTGGGGATGACCCAAACTCACTGTCGTGACAACCGAAAGCGACGCGTGATAGTTGGCCGATGCGCTATACTTCGCCGCCCGGTTCGAGCAATCAGTATTCGTAATCTCCAGGATGAGCTTTTCGCCCAACCCTGGCCAACCCTTGAACCACGCCGCAATCCGTTCCCCCTCGTACTCCTTGGTCCGGGGCTTCGAGCTGGCGTCCCCGGCCACACGCTACTTGCGGATCTCGACGGCATCCCCCACGGTCATCTCGCCGCGTGCCGCCGCGTCCGTGGATTCCGCCCGCCGGCGTTCCTCTTTGTCCAGATCCGCCAGCCGCAGCTTGGCGACCGACAGGACATCCGTCTTGAGGCTCTTTCGGATGAGCTTGCCACCAACGCGCAATCGGGCATAGTAACTCCTGAATAAGGGTTGCGCCCGTAGCTCAGTTGGATAGAGCATCTGCCTTCTAAGCAGAGGGTCCTGGGTTCGAGTCCCAGCGGGCGCGCCAGTGTTTCCCAGGAAATCCGCGGTTTTTGGAGGTCTGCCAGATCGCTCCCGAATCACTCTTCGTCTGGATTAGCCAGTAGCCGCCGATCACTTCCTTCGACTCGATGAACGGCCCATCGGTGACTCTGGGTTGGCCACCCGCAAACGCGACCCGCGCCCCGTTTGAAACGGGGTGAAGTCCATCGAGGTCTGCTCTGCAGGGCGCTCAGACATCGGCAATTAGTGTCTCCCGGGCCGAGGCCGACGTGAAGAAGCGGAGGGCACACCCGTGCCAGATACCCGCTCTTCGGATCCACCCACGGTCCTCGGGGCAGACGATGGGGTGCCACGGCTCGTGGCTGGCGTTAAATGGTTGGCTTGCGAATTCAGTGGCTTATGTTACAATTGAGTTACAGTATTACCTATGATGACCTGGGAAAGGCTTCAGTCAAACACGCGGAGCATCCCTCCGCCCGGAGGCGACTCAGTCGCATCGCTCACCGCTGACGAGGCGACTCCGACTCTTCCAGGCTGTCAGATTTCACCTCATCTCGCCCAGAACCAAAGGCCGGTCGTCCCGATGAAGAGCCGGGCACCGGATCTTAAGGGGCGTCCCAACCAGCGGAACCCGGTCGCGGTTGGGCCCTGGCTGGCTGACTCGTTGCAGGACCGCTGGCAACGCTACCAAGAGCAGTTCCGGCGCTGTCGCCGCCGGTTTTCCGAGGAATCCATTCATGAACTGCGCGTAGCGGCTCGCCGGCTGATGGCTCTGTTTACTCTCTTGAGCTGTGTTCCCGGCGGAGCGGTTGGCGAGAACGGCCGGCGGATGCTGAAACGCCAACTCAAGGCGCTCAACGAACTGCGGGATACGCAGGTTCAGCGGCGGTTCCTGGCGCAGCAAGTGCCGCGCTTTCCCGAACTCCTGCTGGTGCATGATTTGCTCGAGCGCGAAGAATGCCGCTTGGCGAGGACGGTCGCTACCGCGCCGGACCGTTTCAGAACTCGAAAACTGGAAGAATGGGTCATGTCTTTGCGCGCGGAGTTCAACCGCCAACCTGCGGACAGGCGCAGACAGACGCAACTCTTGGGAGCCGTGGTGCGGGGCACCACCCGAGCCTTCGCCGAGGTCGTTGCCCGCCGCGAGGCGATCGACCCGACCGATCCAGACACCATTCACCGAACTCGCGTCGCCTTCAAGCGATTTCGTTTAGAGTGGCTACGGCACCACTCAGCGGTTCTCTCTCCTGGGTGTCGGACCGCTGCGAAATAATGGCCGCTGTGGCCAATTTGTCGCGGCAAACTGGGGCGGCCGATTTATGGTGCCGGTCTGTTCCTGAAATTTCTCGGCACTCTTAGGTGGGAATTGGACACGTCCACCGCGTCGCAAATGAGTTACGAACTGGTATCATGGGGGGAGATTTCTGCAACAGGTTGATTATCAAGGCCATACGCAATCGCCTCACCATCCCAATGCCGTTGGATCATGTCCGATAGTTGGGAGGCTTTCCCCTCAAAAGTGATAGAATCTGCCTGACTTTCAAGCGACAGATGGGGAACCTGGGGATATAAAGTCGAAGCGATTTCGGAAGGAATCAGGCGACTGGGTTTTTGCGGGAACCAACAAGAGTCATCAGAAAGCAGGCACCGAGAATGAAAAGAATAGTTTTCCTGGTCGCCATGACGGCTATGGCCGTGGCGGCGAACGCAGCAGTTGAATTCGACCTATCATTCGACATTGACGGCAACACGGGCCATGGCGCGCTTACGGCCACGGCCAATGCCGACGGCACCTTTCTTGTAACCTGGGCCTCATTGACCGTGACGGCGGGGGCATACGCCAGCGTTGAGCCATATTCATTGGCTCCCAACACCCTTAACGACGGCAGCTATTCCAGCGTTGGGCCATTTAGTCATGGCTCCCAGAATATGAACTACGACAACATAGTTTACCAGAATGCGGGTTCCTTTTATATCGACGGTGCAGGGTTGGGTTTGTGGACCGCAAACCTAACGTTGGGGACTGGGATCAATCTCTGGGAAGACGGCTCGCCAACAGACGCTCAGTTTTATGCGTATGCTAATGGCGCCTTGTACCACACCCCCACTGCTGGGACCATAACGATAAGCCTGGTCAGCGTGCCCGAGCCGAGTATTTATGGGGCCGCCGCCGCTTTGATACTGCTGCCGCTGGCAGCGAGCACCCCGCGGATTCTGCGCAACAGGCAGGAGGCCTAACCGCTGAGGGCCGCGGGCAAGGCGTGAACGGTTTCAGTCATTATGGCCGCGTGCGCCGCCGTTGCGCCCAACGCCACCGCCACTGCTGCCAGGGTTCCTTCCATAACTGCAACCAAGCCGTTTAGGGAACCGCTACGAGCCGGTAAAACCTCGAGGGCTGGCCGATCGCCGAAGTATCAAAGTAATATTGTGGAATGTTGGTGATGGTCACGCTGCTCAGCGTTTGCCAGGTGACGGTGGAGGACATGGCGGGGACAAATTCGAGCCAATATTGTTTGTTAATGTCGCCCGTCAGGGAGATTGCGGGGCACAGGTGGACGTTCAGCCCAGGCAGAAGGGTCAGGGTGATGGGGGTGGTGGCGGCGGAGCTCGCGTTGTTGATGACGAAGGCAACGTATTCGCCGGCCTGGGCCGGGGCAAGAGCCGAAAACAGCAGTTGGGCATTGGTCGCCCCGGGAATGGCGTTGCCGTTGTGGAACCACTGATAAGCCAAAGGCGGCGCACCCACCGCAAGCACGAACAAGGAGAGGCTGGAGCCAATGGCCACCGTTTGGCTCGATGAATAGGAAAGAATGCTCGGCATGACCACGTTCAACAGGGTTGAGCTATGGTCCGAGTTTGCCGACAGGGCAGTCACGCGCGGAAGGCCTGGCGGGACATCGCACTGGCCGAGGGAGTTGTCACCCCAGGCCAGTACGGTGCCATCGGCCAGGAGCGCCAGGCTGTGGGAATGACCGGCGGCGACCGCGACCGCGTTGGTGATGCCCGAGGGAACGTTGCATTGGCCGAGGGTGTTGTCGCCCCAGGCCGCGACGGTGCCGTTCGCCCGGACGGCCAGGCTATGGGCACCACCGGCGGCGATGGCGACGGCGTTGGTGAGGCCAGGCGGGACGTTGCACTGCCCGCTGCTGTTCTGGCCCCAGGCCAGTACCGTGCCATTGGTCGCAAGGCTGAGGCTATGGTACCAGCCGGCGGCTACGGCCACAGCGTTGGTCGCGCCGGGCGGCACATTGCATTGGCCGAAACCATTGTAGCCCCACGCCAGGACGGTGCGGTCGGCGCGCAGGGCCAGATTGTGGTCCTGAGAAGTGCTAATCGCCACCAGCGCGTCCGCGTAGGCTGGCGCCTGGCCTTGACCATCGCTGTTGTCACCCCAGGCAACGACGGTGCCGTCTGCGCGGAGCGCCAGGCTATGCCCGAGACCGGCCGCGACCGCCACCGCGTTGGTCAGCCCCGCCGGCACATCGCATTGACCCCAGGAATTATCGCTGCCCCAGGCCTCGACCCGGCCATCCGGTCTGAGAGCCAAATAGTGGAACCAACCGGCGGCCACGCCTACTGCGTTGCTCAAACCGGCCGGCACGGGACACGGGGCTCCGCAATCACCCCACGTCCACACGTTCGTTGATTGCGCGAAGCTGTTAAGGCAGACCAACAGGACTAAGGGAAGGAATCTCATGGTTGCTTGTCGAACGTCATTCAAACTATCATCACGCCTCCGTGCGGCCGCACAAGAGAACAGCCTTCTGAATATTTCCTGAAAAAATCGTGGATTGATTTATGGCCGGAGTTTAGCGTTTTCGCGCGGCGCGCGACAAGTGACAATTGGGTTACATGGCCCCCGGTGAGCGCAAACGGCGGGCCTGCCTGAGCCGGGGCCTAGAGGCGTCAAGAACAAATGCGACAGTTGTGTTGCGGCCCCAGGTCATGGGCGTGGGTGACAGCCAGGAACTGCGCAACGCGTTCTGCGCTCGTATGTTGCCGAGCAGGACTCCGCGTCCGGAATTCCACTCTGCATAGCCGAAAAATGGGATGTGCCAGGGCGCCTGCCCCCGTATCCTTCGAAGAGGCTCGCCGGAGCCTAAGGTGTGTGGAAGATGGCCGGCAGACGTGGACGAATGCTCGACTCTCGGCGATAATGATCTGTTACAATGGGAAGAAACCATCTCCGCACGAAATTGAGAACGGCTCTGCTGCTGGCAGCGGCCTTCATCGGCTGCCTGGGGGCTCGCTCGGTTCATGCGGCGGTCGAGACGGCGACCGTGTCCATAGCCCCGGGCCCCGCGGGCTACGCCGAGGCGATCCGCATCCCCCAATTCGACGGATCGGAGGGGACCTTGGAGTCAGTAACCATCAGTCTGGCTGCCACGGGTAACTTCGTTCAGAGGTACGAGAATATGGGATCGGAACCGGAACCGGTCGTCATCTCCCAGGATTTGCAGATGGGTTTGGAACTGCGGACCAGGAATTGGCAGTTCCCTCAGCAGATTATTTCGTTGAGTCAGATTCAGGCCTCCGATTACCGGCCCGCCGCCTTCGACGGGCACATCGGCTTTGGCGGGAGCTCGGGGGGAACTTACACCTATCCAGTGACGGCTGCCGGCCAGGCGACCCTGGTTTCATTTGAGGATCTCGCCCAATTCACCGGCGAGGGGTTTGCGGATGTCTATCTCTACTTGTCGACCGAGGTGACATTGCAGCAGTTCGTGTCAGGTGGCCAGGGGGTGGCGGAAGGGAGTCTCGTGGTTGGAGGCGACATCGCCGTTAGCTACGATTATGTTCTGACCGTTCCTGAGTCCTCGGCGTGGGGCCCGGCCAGTGTCATTTTGTTGGGTGGCGCCTTGGCCGTGCAGTCCCGACGTTCCAAACGAGGATGCTCGTTCGCTGCCGGGCGCCGTTCCTCGCTGCGGCTGTAAGCGTCGTAACCAGGAGCGGTGCAGTTCAGAGCCTCGCTTTAGCCAGGCGCACGATTTCTTTTTCTTCGGGCAACAGGCCGGCCGCTTCCGCGCGCAGCAGGGGTTCTTTGGCGGCCGCCTGTTGACCGGACTGGGCATGGACCACGCCATAGTAAGCGGCGACGGAGGGGATTTTGAGGAACTCCGGCTTGATGGCGTCCATGATTTTCAAGGCTTCGGTATTCTTGTTTTGCAAGAGCAGAGAGTAGGCGTAGGTGGAGGCGAAGAAGGGGTTATTGGTGGAAGCATGGTAGGCCTCGTCGGCGAGGCGGTAGGCCTTGTCGAGATCGGATTTTCGCAACAGGCAGACGTTGGCGAGGTTATTCTTCAAGTGGTTGTCGGAAGGGTTGGCGGCGAGCGATTTTGCGAGCAACTCATTCATTGCGCGGGTATCGCCGTTCTTGTAGTAAGCGCCGACGAGAGCTTCGGCCGCCCATTTTTCCTTGGGGAACCGGGTGGTAGTCTCGACGAGAACGGCGGTCAGTTCCGGTTCCCAATGCCAGGCCGCGGTCACCTGGGCCAAGCGTGAGAGCCGGTCCAGGCGATGCGCCGCCAACCTGAGGGCTTTCTGCCAGGCGCTGGAAGCGGCGAGGTCTTGCCCGAGGGACCGTTGCGCCAGGGATTCGAGGGCAAGGCGGTAGTATTGCCCCTCCCCCCAATCCTGCTTGCCCAGCGTGTCCAGAATACCGTGCCAGTCCTTGAGAGCGATTTGGCAATCGGTGACCAGGAGGGGCATGGGCTGGTTGGTTCGAACGTTGGCGGGCAGGCGCTGGAGCCAACGAAGGGCGTTGGTTGGGCCTTCGCTCATTAAGAGCCATTGACCGAAGCCGAAGGCCTCGGGGGAGGACTTGGCGGCCTCTTTGCGCAGCGCGTCGGAGAACGGGCCGAAGTCCGGATGGTTGGCCAGGCGGAGCAACTTGAGGTGGCCGATTTTGTCCTGGAAGGTTGAGGTGGGCGTCTGGCGAATTTCCCGGGAGTAAGCGACGGCGTTGGACCATTGCTTATGCGCTTCGGCATCTTGGGCCAAGTGCCGCAGTGCGACGGAGCGCAGGGTGCTATGGGTCGCGAGGGTCTGCAGGAGGAGCCTGGCGGCTTGGGCCATTTCCTGGTTGGTCGACGACAATTGAATGGTGGCGAGGTTTAGCCGGATGAGGTTGTTGGTCGGTTCCAGCCGCAGGGCCTGATTGTAATGATTCTGAGCTTCAGCGCCATTCCCCTGGGACCAGGCCAGCGCCCCGGAGAGTTTTTGGAATATCGCGGTGTCTTTCGATTTATCATCCAGGCCGGCCAAGGCATTGGCGGCGGATTTCGGGTCCTGCATTTTCAAAGCCGTTTCAGCCCAGGCGAAGCGGCGCTGCATGTCGCCGGGCTGGAGTTGGGCGGTTCGGATGCGCCAGCCAATGGCGGCAGTGGAACCGGCGGTCTCGAGCATGTTAGCCATCATTTCGCTGGCGTTGACGCTGGCAGGGCTGATTTGCAAGGCCCGTTGGAGGCAGAGCGAGGCGTTGCGCAGGTCCTTTTTCTCGAGGCATTGGGCCGCCTCGGCGAGCAGGCGATGCTCGGTGTGCTTCTTGTAGGCTTTGCGCCCGAACCACCCGGTCGCCGCTACCGCGGCCATGACCAGGAGGAAGATGAGGAATTTTCTCGTAAGGCTATTCATAGGACTTCGCGTGGCTGCAAATCAGGAGGGAGCGCAGGCCAGGAGGCGGGAGGTCTGCTGCTGGCCCGAGCTGACTACCTGCCCGCCATCCAGTTCGACCAGGGTCTGGCGGCCCAGGAATTCCATCAACACGGCGACGCGCTGCGGACCCGGCATCACGCGGGCCACCACTGCCGCCAAGCCGTCAAAAGGGCCGCCGGTGATCTCGACGGCATCGCCCGGGTGAAAAGAGTCGTCGATGATTCGCAACTCCTCATCGCCCATGGCGGCGCGGAGTTCGTCAATCACAGGCACCGGCACCGTCGGCCACTGCGCGCCGAAGCGCACCACGGCGCGGACTCCGCGCGCGTGCTGGACTCCCCGGAGCGAGGTTGCCAAGTCAAAGCGGGCGAACAAATAGTTGACGAAAAGGGCTTCATTGACCCAGGCGGGCCCGAAACGCGTCGAGCGCTTGTAGCGGATTCGAGGCAGGAAGGCCTCGACCTCCAGTTCCTGCCTGAGATGGGCGGCGGCGATGTGCTCGTGCTTGGGATGGGAGCGCAGACAATACCAAGCCATCTCCGGGCACGGAGCGGCGGATGGCGCGGGGCCGGACGCGGAATCCCAAACGCCCGAGCAGCCACTTTCCAGGCCTTCCGTGAGTGCAGATTTGCCGGTTGCGGCGTCTATCCGGGGCATAATCGTCATAATCGTTCTACACCAAAGCAAACCAGATTTGCGCCCGGGTTGATCGCTGAGTATCGGACACGGATAGAAAAGTAGCGGACATTTGCTCGTAGTGGCTTAAGTTATTGAGGCCCAGCTAATTGCGTTCAGAAACGGGGGGCCGCCATGCAGGTGTGGCCGGTAGGTAACAGACTCTCCACACAGCGGAGTGACGACTGTCGAGTGTCGAGCGACGCAACTGCGGGGTTGCCATTAGAAATTGAAGGTCTTGGCCGGGACGTGGACGATGTCAAAAGGCTTGAGATAAAAGGGGTTTTCATCTTGGCCCCGCAGGACCCGCTTGAGGTTCAGCCGATAGGTTCGCTGCTCTCCGCTCTCGAGCCGCAGCACTATTACTCTCGACATATTGGCGCGAAAAGGGTCAAACCCGCCTGCTTCCATAATCCCCTCCATGGCCGTCAGGGGATGCTCCATGGGCACCTTGCCGGGCCGCACGACAGCGCCGGTGATATAGACACTGGTCGCCGCGGAGAGGATTCTGACGGTGACGTAGTCCTGTTTGACATACGGCTCGTAGAGACTGAGGATTTTGGCCTCGAGACCGGCGACCGTGCTGCCGGCGGCTTTGACCTGGCCGACTCTGTCCAGGCTGATCCGCCCGTCCAATGGGACTTTTTGGGTGGAATTGAAGTTCGTCATGTACTGAAAGGTGATGGCCAGGACATCTCCCTCTTGCACGAGGTTGGTGGAGTAGAAGATCGAAAGGGCGTCTCGCACCTGTACCGGAGTGAATGCCGAGGGCGAGTAGGACCGGCAGCCCGCGACCGCAAGCGCCACCAGGGCAGGGAACATGAGCAAAAGCCAGGGCTGAGGAAGAAAGAGTGAGGCCTGACGCCTGGCCGATGAGGGGTTGAGGGGCGAGGGGCGAGGGGCGACGCCTCCGCGTCTTGTCCCGGAGGGACCTCCGAGGGATGAATGAATGGTGGCCATAATGTGGTGAGAACTACTATAGAAGGGTCTGTTTGTCATCAAGTTGCGAGCGCGGTTGTGGTTTCTGTTAATCAAAAGGTGTAGTTGAGGCGCAGGCTGACGGTATCTGCGGTGTACTGGCGGCCGGCGATGTCGGACTGCCGGATCCAGCGGGAATAGCCCAGTGAGGCGCTCAGGTGATCGGTGAATTGCCAGGAGATGCCGGGATTGATTCCGTATTGCTGGAACTGCTCGGTGAACTGGTAACCGAAAACGCGAAAGGGCTGACTGCCCGACACGTAGCTTAAGTCCGCTCTCAAGCTGATGTGCGTCGTGAGGGCGTACGACAACCCGTAGCTGGCAGTCAGTTGCTGGACGTAGGCGCTGCCCGGGTAGTAGCCCAACTGAGTTTGCTGCTGGACGCTCAGATGCTGCGAGAGGGAGTCGTTAAGCGGGTGGGTCAGCTCGATGCCGTAGTAGTAGGCGAGGAGATTGGAGGCAGGCAGCCCCGGAGCGCCTGCGAAGAGGAACCAGTTGGGACCGGCGCGCAGCTCGGCATGAATCGCGTGCGTCACCTGCCAGTCGGTGAATGCGCCCAGGGTTAAGCTGTCGCTATTCGGCTGGATGGGCTGCTGGAAGGTGGTGAGGCTGGCGCCGGCTTCGATGCCGGCCTGGCTGTTCTCCCCAAACCGCCAGGCGCTGCGCGCGTTGAAGGATTCCGACGAGCGATTCAAATAGTCAAACCCCCCGCCCTGCGTCAGGAAATCGTCGTGGCTGTAACCGGCCTGGAGCAGCCAGTGGCCGGGCTGCCAGGTCATCCGGGCGCCGATGGTGTTGTCCAGGCGCGGGAAAACGGCGATGCCGGTGAGCGCCGCCTCGGTCAACACCTCGCGCGAATAGCTGAACTGGTCATAAAACGTGAGGGTGCCGTCGGTAAACTCGAGGTCATAAGTCAGGGCCGAATTTGGGGCGACATTGATGCCGTCGTACTCGGAGTAACGCAGGTAATGCACGTAGCCGATGTCGGCGCTCAGTCGCAGGGTGGACCGCTCGGTTGCGGGCAATGAGGCGCCCACGCTCACGCCGCCGCTGACGATGAGGTCGCTCTCGGCGTTGGCGGGGGCCAAGACGATGTTATCGTTGAATTGGACGCCGGCGTAGAGGCCGAGCGAAAGCTGCACCGGGCCGAGGCGGGGCGGGTCGGGACGCAGGTCGGCGGGAGGATTTTGGTATCGGGCCTCGAGGCGGTCCAGGGCCAGGGTGCTGCGAAAGTCCTGCTGGGCCCGCGCGGCGCCGCGGCCGGCCAGCCAGAGCACCGGTGGAAAAAGCAACGCCATGAGCCTCCAAACCAACCGCCTTATGCCGATTATTTCCCTCACTTATGCAGCCGGTAAAAGGCCGCGGGCGCCGCGACGGGATTCGTCACCCGGAACTCGCCCCCGAGGGACGCGGGCAAATTCGTCACTGCCGTCCAGTTGCCGGGCCCCGGCAGGGCGCTGGCCGTCTCCAGCGTGAAGCCGGCGGACGCCGCCGCCGGCCATGAGAGGATCACCTGGCCCGCCAATGCCGAGCACCGCAGGACGAGGGCGGCCTCGACCTCGGCGCTGCCCAGTCGGAGCGTGTTGTTGCCCGTATCGGCGACATAGAGATTGCCCGAGCCGTCGACGGCGACCCCGCTGGGGTGGTTGAACCGGGACGAACTCCCCGCGCCGTCCGCGTCGCCGGCCGCGGTGGCCACGCCGCCCACGGTGGTGACGATCCAGTTGGAACCCGCCGGCGCAAGCTCGCGGATGGTATCGCTCAGGGCATCGGCGACGAAGAGGCTGCCTTGGGCATTGATAGCCAGGCTCACGGGCGAGGCGAAGCGCGCCTCGCCGTTGGTGCCGTCGGCAACTCCATAGAGACCGGGGGAGCCGGCGATGGTCGCGACCGCCCCGGCAGGGGTGATTCTTCGTATCGTGTTGTTGCCGGCGTCCGCGACATAGACATTCCCGGTGCCGTCAACGGCCACGGCCGAGGATTGATAGAAGAGTTGGTTGGTGCCGAATTGGCTGGCGTTCACCGGGTAGGCCCCCGAGGATGCGGCCAGGGTCGTCACCCGGCCGTCCGGACTGACGAGGCGCACGCCGTTGGTGCCGCCATCGGCGACGTAGAGGTTTCCGTTAGCGTCCAGGGCGAGTCCGGAAGGCTGATCGAAAAGGGCATTGGTTCCCATCCCATCGAGGAGCGGAGGGGCGGCCGACAAGGTGAAGACATTGGTGACCAAAGCAAAGGCATTGGTCCAGCGGGCCGTGCCGCTCTTGGCGAGGTTCGTGCCGAAGAGCGGGGTGTTGGTCAGGATGAAGAACATATTCGTGGCGCCGAGGGTCAAGTTAGTCAGGACGCCGCCCAGGTTGCTGGTCACGAGGGTGTTGGTTACTGCCAATCCGGCGGCGTTGGTGGCGGTCCAGGTATTGGTGGTGAAGAGGCTGAGGTTGGTGACGACGCCGGCGATATTGGTGATGACGCCGGTGTATGAATGATAGGGCGAGGCCGGGGTTACGAGGAAGGAGACGTTCGTCAAACTGAGCAGGGGGTTAGCGATGATATTGGTAATCGTGCCGGCGTAGAGCGGTCCCGCCCGGCCGGCCAGCGTGGTGACGAGCCAGTTGGTCTCCGCCCAGACCAGTTGCCGAATCTCATTGTTGAAGAAGTCGGCCACATAAATGTTGGTCTGGGCGTCCACCGCCACCGCCGCTGGGGAATCGAACGCGGCGTTTGTCCCGGCGCCGTCGCGGTTTCCCGCCAAGGCGTCTGCCGCGCCGGCCAGGGTCGTCACGAGGCCCGCCGGGGTGACGCGGCGAATGGCGTTGTTTTGCGAATCGGCCACATAAAGGTTGTTGCCGCCGTCCACCGCCAGGCCCAGGGGGGCATGGAACCTGGCCTGGTCCTGGAGACCATCGGCGTTCCCGCGTCCGCCGGCCGCGCCGGCCAGGGTGGTCACCACGCCGGCGGCGGTGGCTTGGCGGATGCTGTGGTTGAGCGAATCGGCCACGTAGAGCGCGCCGGTGGCCGACCAGGTGATGCCGCGCGGGTAATTGAACAGGGCGGCATTCGTGCCTTGCGGTCCGTCGGCGCTGCCCGCCTGGCCCAGGCTGCCGGCCAGCACGGGGGCCAGCCAATTCGTGCCCGACCGGGCAACCTTGCGGATAACGTTGTTGCCGGAATCGGCGACGTACAGGTTCCCCGCCGGGTCGAGGGTGAGGCCTCCGGGCGCGCCGGCCTTGACGAGCGTGGTCGCCACCCAGTTGGTGCCCGAGGCGGTGAGCTTGCGCAACGCGCCGTTTCCGGTGTCGGCCACATAGAGATTGCGGTTGGTGTCCACCGCGATGCCCCAAGGCTTTGAGAAGTGCGCGTTATGGTTGGTGCCATCCTGGTTCCCGCTCAGGGTCGGCGAACCGGCCAGGGTGGTGACCACCCAATTCGTGGCCACGGGGGCGACCCTCCGAATCGTGCTGTTGCCGGTGTCCGTGACGTAAAGGACGCCCGCCGCGTCCACCGCAACCGCCCCTGGAAGGCTGAACCGGGCCGCGCCGTTGGTCCCGTCGGCGCTGCCAATCACGCCCGGCGACCCTGCCAGCGTGGTCACCACCCCCGAGGGGCTCACCTGCCGTATCGTGCTGTTCCCGGTGTCCGCCACATAGATGTTCCCGTCACCGCCCACGGCGAGACCTTGGGGATAGGCAAATCGCGCCGCCGCGCCGGCCCCATCGGCGTTTCCGACGTTCCCGGCTGCCCCGGCGAACGTCGTGACCGTCCCAGCCGAGTCTATGCGGCGAAGAACGCTATTCTGCGTATCGGCCACGAACACATTGCCCGCGGCATCCGCAGCTATCCCTTCGGGAAAATCAAAACGCGCTTCGCGGCCCGGCCCGTCAACCCAGCCATACCCCGCGTTTCCAGCCAGGGTGCTGAAGGTCAAGGGCTGGGCGTCGAGGGCCGTTCCCGGCGCAAACAAGAAAGCGGCCCCGAGGATGAACCAGATCTGATTCCGCACCCGGGCGATGCTGAGCGTCCTGGGTGACGCCTTTGCGGCGTGATCGTGACTTTTCGGTTACGAGTCGCGAGCCTGGGGAGGCGATGCTGGAATTAACCGCAAAGAACGCAAAGAACGCAGAGAAGGAAGAGGGGAGAGAACCGGCCCAGACCTGCGTTTTGAACCGCTAATCAACGCTAATCCGCGCTAATAAGGAAAAGATTAGCGGAGATTAGCGGAGATTAGCGGTTCAAATCTTTGCGTTCGTTGCGTTCTTTGCGGTTGATTTATTTGCGCAGGAATCGCACGAATGGCATGAATGAGCGTTGGGACCAGCGCTCCGAAAGGGCTTGCAATAGAGAAGCGCCGGTGGAGAATTCCCACTGTGAAGACGCTGATAGTCGACGATAAGAAGCGCATCCGTCTCCCGGATGCCAAACCGAAGCAAGTATTCTCCTACGCGAACAACGGGGATGGCAGCATTACGCTTACGGCCGTCACCGAGGATCGTGCCGAACCTTTTCCGCCGGGGAGTCTGCTGAAGTACTTTACTCCGGAGAAGGACGCGGAAGAACTCGCCTTGATTTCCGGCTGCCTGCAAGGCGCCGAGTGAAAACGCAATTTGAGGTCTGGGACTTTGACTTTCCATCCAAAGGGGTCCATCCGGTTGTGCTGATTTCTCCCCCAGACCTTTGCGCCAGGGCCAAGGGGGTCACTGTGCCTTTTTGCGCCAGTCAGCGGCAGAGCCGATCCCCGTATCCTTACGAGGTGATGCTCGACACCGAGGACGGGCTGAACTGGGAATCGTTCTGTGATTGTTCGCTTCTCTATGCTGTCCCCTCAGACGCTCTAACTCACCGCCGCGGACACGTTAGTTTAGAGCGGCGGCGGGCCATCCGCGGCAAATTGAGGGACCTGTTCCGATGGGCGTCCATGGATTGACGGGGTCATTTCACAAGCGTTTCGCCACCGGCGAGCGGGGATCCAGGCCCGCGAAATGCGCGAAATGAGGCGGAAAGAGGGGGTTTGCCCACGAATTGCACGAATTGCACGAATGACTTTCGCCTCGGCCTGACGGGGATTTCTGCACCACCCGCGGATCAGCGACCCGGCGGAGAGTGCTTCACTTTGAGTGCTTCGGCGAGATTGTCGCGGGCCTGGGCGAAATCCGGTCTTAGGCGGAGGGCTTGCTGGTATTGGCGGATCGCCTCGTCGATTTGGCCTTTTTGGTCCAAAGCCATGCCGAGGTTGTAGTGGGCATAGGCGTTATTCGGTTTCAAGCGGATGGCTTCTTGTAATTGGAAAATGGCCTCGGCAATGCGGCCTTTCTTGCCAAATGCAGCGCCGAGGTTGCCATGGGCTTCGGCGAAGTCTGGTTTGAGGCCGAGGGCTTCCTGGTATTGGCGGATCGCCTCGTCGGTTTGGCCGTTGCTATCGAGGGCGTTGCCGAGGTCGTTGCGGGGCCCGGCGTCATCCGGTTTCAAGCGGATGGCTTCTTGTAATTGGAGGAAACCTTCATCGACGCGGCCTTTTTTAACGAGGTCAATGCCGAGCAGGCGGCGAGTGTCAACCAAATGGGGCTTGAGGCGGAGGGCTTCCTGATAATGGGGTATCGCTTCGTCAATTCGTCCTTTGTCATCGAGGGCGACACCGAGGTTGTTGTGGGCTACGTAATTGTTCTCTGTGACCTCGGTAGCATGGCGGAAAAGGGATTCGCCGTCCTGCCAGTATCCGAGCTGGTGCCGCGTCAGCGCGAGGCAGGTCGCGATTCCCACCGCGCCACCCGCCGATAGCGGGATCACAAGCGAATGCCAGCGGCGGGTCAACTCATGTGCGCCCCAGACGGCGAGGATGAGCATCCCAAGCGAAGGGATGTAAGTGTATCGGTCGGCCATCGCCTGGTCGCCCACCTGGATCAGCCCGATGACTGGCGCCAGCGTAGTGCAGTACCAGAGCCACCCCATCAAGAGAAAAGGATGCCGCCGCCGCTTCAGCCAGAGGAAGGCCGAAACCGCGGCCAGCGAAACCCCGGCGAGCAGCACCTGCTCAAGCGGCCAGTTTCCAGGATGCGGGTACGGGAGGGCAAGATCCACCGGCCAAAACAGCTTGCCCAGATAGCGGCAATAGGAAATCAGGGCGTTTTCGCTGCGCGCGACGAATGGTATCCGGTCCCACGGCGTCATGGCCCCCGATTGATTCTGGACGACAAAGGTTACGACGCTCGCGGCTATTGCGAGGGCAAGGAACGGGGTTTTCTCCCTCACCAGCCGCCATGCGGCGCCGGGCCTGAATCGATCCAGCGGCCAGTAATCCAGGAGCAACATGACAACGGGCCACGTAACCAGCATCGCCTTGCTCATCAAGCCGAGGGCCAGGCAGATCAAGGCGAGGGCATAGTCGAGAGCCAAGCCCCGGGCTGCCGGCACAGGAGCTGCTTGCGCCTTGGGCCCTACGGCCCACGACCGCTTTCGGGCGTAGCGGGCGTAAAATATTAGCGTGAGCAGCCCGAGGCAACTGCTGAGCACGTCCTTCCGTTCGGCGACCCAGGCGACGGATTCGACGCGCAAGGGGTGAACCGCGAACAGCGCGGCGGCAAAGAAGCTCCGCCAGGCCGCGCCGGTCGTCTGTTGGAGCAACGCGAGAACCAGCGCGGCGTTGAGGGCATGCAGCAGCACGCTGGTCAGGTGAGGTCCTCGTGGATTCAAACCGAAAAGCTGGCAGTCCAGCAGGTGGGACAGCATGGTCAAGGGGTGCCAGTTTGCGGCGACAGGATTTAAAAAGGCCCACTTTACGTTTTCCAGGGTCAGCCCTTTTTGGACCTGACCATTCAAAGTGACGTAGAGCTCGTCGTCGTAATTGAGGAAGCCACATCGCATCGCGGGCCAGTAAAGGGTGATCGTCAGCAGCGCCAGCAACACGGCCATCGGCCAGGCGGGAAAACGCAGCCGAGCCACGACAGGGGTGGCGGCTTGGGCCGCCGCGGGTTTGGATTTGGCCGCTGGTCTGCGCATGGTCCCTCACGAGCTACTGCACAGCCGCAGGAAATCCGTAACTTCCGGTTTCGAGTTGTTTGAGTCGTTCTTTGGTCATTGCTGCGCCTGTTTTGACTGTTGTTCGAGCGCAGGGTTCGTTTAACATGATTAGGGGCGGCAAGGCAAATACTGCATGGGTTGCATGGGCTGCATGGGCTTTTTTTGCCCGCGAAATATGCGAAATGACGCGAAAAAAGGTGATTGGCCCACGAATCGCACGAATTGCACGAATGAGTTTCGCCCCCGCCGAGGCTGGAGGGGGAGAAACCACAGAGGCACGAAGGCACGGAGTTTCGCCGCGGCTTGCCGGAGATTTGAGAGGGGAAGCAGGGTGGAAGCGCTGGAAGCCTGCTCCACGCGGCTTCGCCCGCCGCCGGCCGGGGGCTTTGGGTCTCCAATGCGTGCGATTCGTGTAATTCGTGGGCCTCGACGGGGGTGCCGGAATTAACCGCAAAGAACGCAGACATCGCAAAGAAATGCCCGATTTTTTCGCGGTTCTTTTCGCGGCTCTTTGCGTTCTTTGCGTTCTCTGCGGCTAAATTTCGCGTTTTCGATTGTGAAGAACTCCTGACGAACGGGACAGTCCCCCGGCCCGGGCCTGCCCCGGGCAAGCAAGTCCCTGCCCGACAGCAACTTGCAGCCACAGGGCAGATGTACCGTTCTTGGGCAGACATGTCCGATCTTAGGGCATATCTCCAGACGCGATTTCGATAAAGTCATCAGCGATGGTTGCGGACCGAGTGTGGTTTCACAAGTCGGCGGGCAACCGGACGAAGAAAAACAAACAAAGAACCAAACGGACTATATGAAAAGAATGCTCAAAACGGTCGTGGTGACCGCCGCGCTAGCGGCGGCTGCCGCGGCTCAGGCGCAAGTAGCAGGAGACCTGTTCCTCGGCTTTAACGAACCAGGCTCCGCCGATGATTACGTGGTGGATCTCGGGACCCTGGGCTCGACGCTCTCGGCAACAGCGCCGACGACCTTTGGACTCAGCGTCTTCAATATCAGCACCTTCAACAGTTCCTTCGCTTCAAGCCCCAACGGCGTGGCGATGGGCGTGGTTGGGTACGGCACCCCCCCGAATCAGCAGAACCTCTTCGTCAGCGCGCCCTTGGGCTCTGGCACTCCCGGCACGCTCGCGCACAGTCCCTTCTCGCTCGGGGGCGGCCTCGCCGACACGTTTACTTCCAGCCCCATTGGTCAGCTCGCTCCCAGCGGCGCCAGTTCGTGGACGTCGGTGATCGCGGCGAGCCCGACTCTGCCGGGCACGGCCGCCAACAACTTCGTCCTAGCGACCGGACTCAACCCGATGGCGTCCCTCGTGGGGGGCCTCGGCACCTTGGACATCTATGAATCCACATCCACTAAGTCGGGGCTCTCTTACGGGCCGCCTAGCGCCTTTGCGCTGGTGGGCACGGTGAGCTTCAACTATGGCAGCGACAGCCTGACATTTACCCCGGCGGTCACCGCGGTTCCCGAGCCCGCGACCTACGGAGCGCTGGCCGGCCTCGGTCTCCTGGCGCTTTGCCTTCGCCGTCAACTGAGCCGCACTGCCTAGGACCTTGTAGAGCACTGCCCCATAAATCGATAACAAAAAAGAACACCAACCTCATGCACTAAACCACAAATATGAAAACCAAATCATTGATCGCTGCAGCTCTCCTTGCGGCAGGCGTTATCTCCGCCCAAGCCGCTAGCTACACCGTCTATCTCACGGGTTCGACAGCCTTCCGCGGGATTATCTATAGCACGCTGACGAGTCCCGGAACCGTTCTGAATAGTCCCAGTGTTCTGCCCTCTGGGACCGGCAGCGGCGCCGGTTCGGTCGTGTTCGAGGGCACCCTCGTCGGCAGCGGTGACAGTTACACCATTGTTGCCAGTTGGACGGGCTCCGAGGCCGGCATCGCGTCGACCGTGGGGACGACCATTTCGCAGAGCCTGCCGCTGGACCCCAACGGGGCCGGCCCTTACAACCTGCCCGGCGCGCCGGTAACCGGTTTTCTCGCTCCGCCCTATACTAGCGCCACCACTTTCAGTTCCGGCATCGCGCCTGATCTGACCATGGCGGACACCTCCCAGGCGGTTTCTTTGACCAAGAGTCCGGCCCTGACGCCGTTCGGCATCGTGGGCATCGTCACGTTCGAATGGCTTAAGGGCAAGAACTCAGCCCCCGACAGCTCGTGGACTGACCTGAACAACGTCACTCACCCGCAGATCCTATTCGCGCTGGCCGGCACCCAGCCTGCTTCGTTCTTTACAGGCAAGGCCGCCGACAGCGACGTCGTTGCCGTGGTTGGCCGCAACAAGGGGTCGGGCACTCGCGTGAATTGCCTGCTTGACGACGCATACGGTGTGAACACCGCTGTCGACCAATACGCCGCCAATTCATCGTATCCTGGGGCCACTCCCGGGGCGCTCACCTTCGGCGCCATAGGGATGGCCGTCTTCACGGAAGTTGGAAATGATGGCTTCGATAGCGGTAGCGGTGTTGCCAATTCGCTGCAGTGCGACCTTAACGGCACGGGCGGTCTCCTGATCGGGTACGCCGGTCTTAGCGATGCGAGCACTGCCATCGCCGGCGGCGCGAAGGCGCTCACACTGAATGGTGTGGCCGAGTCCAATGGCGCCATCGAGTACGGCGAGTATTCGTACTGGGGCCACGAGAACATGTACGGTTCCGTGACGCTGAATCCCGGCGTCAATGCCTTCGCGAATGCGCTAAAGACAGGCATTGCCACTTACATGACGGCTAACGGTTACGGATCCGTGGCGGCCAACCAGGACATTGCGATTCCGACGGCCGCGATGCACGCCACGAAGACGGGTGATACGGGCTATCCGTTCCCAGATTAATGCTGCCCTGCAGCGTTTGTTCGTTCCTATTACATTGGCCGGCGCGGCGATTTGACGCGCGCCGGCCATTTCTCTTTTGCATCTCGCCCCGTCCGACCGGTAACTCCTGATGGCCAATGAAGAAGCTGCTTTTCCTCTCGCTTGTGGGCAATGTCTTTCTGGGTGCGATGGTTCTTCTTTTTCGCCTGCACAGCGGCGGCGCGCCACCGATGCCCGCCGCCGGCGTTGGCGCGCATAGGCGGGAAGTGGAGACTGAGCCGGTCGTCGCGCCTGCCGGGCGGCCTCCTCCGTCGCCCGCGTTTCGCTGGAGCCAGGTCGAATCCAGCGACTACCCAACCTATATCGGAAACCTGAGGGCCATAGGGTGTCCCGAGGAAACGATTCGCGACATCATCAAGGCGGATGTGGCGGCCCTCTACGCATCAAAGCGGCGGCAGTTGGAACGTGGAGCAGGGACTGGCGGGTCGGAGCGAGACGGGCTCGACGGTGGGTGGGGGACGCAATCGGCGTTGCAGCAGTTGCGGCGGGAAGAGGCCGGGTTGATCAGGGCATTGCTCGGGCCGGAGCCGACGCCTGAGCCGGCGAACGACGCCATGGTCGCTGCGGATGCGTCCCGCGCCGAGCGGCGTGGGGAGCGCGAGGCCAGGCTGGAGGAGGCGCCGGTCAGCGCGCCCCTGGTGTTGCAGTCCGTGGATCCGGCTGCCCTGAAGCTGTCCGACGAGCAGGCGGCGACGATTGCGGAATTGCGGCAGAGCTTTATCGAGCAAATAGGTGGTCCAAACCAAGACCCGGGAGATCCGGCCTACCGTCGGCGGTGGCAGGCGGCACAGCGCCGGGCCGATGAGATGATGGCAGCGTTCCTGGGGAGAGGGTTTCGGTTGAAGTACCAAATGGCCCTGGAGGCGCAGGGGCAGGTGGGGCGGTAGGCGGCGGGGGCGGGTTCCGTGTCCCGGAGGGAAAACCCGAAAGCGTTTGTCCCGCGGGGAGATGCGATGCCGTTTGTCCCTGGGTTGTCCGGACGGAAACCTCCAAAGTCCCGCAGGGACGGCAGAATGACTGGCCGCGGGTTCTTTCGCCCCTGACGGGGCTCGGAGACGTCTTGGCGCGTAAACCCAGCGTTGAAACGCTGGGCTATTTGCGCGGTCTCCCTGCGGGACAAGTCTCGGCGGTACCCCTCCGGGACGCGGCTCCGGCGCGTTCGACGCGGCTGGGGCGTGTTGAACTCACCGCTGAAACGCATTGGAACGGTGGGCTGCTCTCGTGATGCGCGTGGGGGACAAAGGCCCACTGGACTTGCCAGGGATGCTGGGGCTAGTATTACTCTGTTAGGTATTGACACAGGTTTTTTTCTCTGGCACGCTGGCTGTGTGCAATGGAATAAAAAG
>Ga0209415_10006231_pt1 | contig 21293 bp, 20 predicted proteins | sample PeaSoiSIISIP2007_FD_187696 | JGI IMG/M metagenome (GOLD analysis project Ga0209415, IMG submission 187696) | Peat soil microbial communities from Weissenstadt, Germany - SII-SIP-2007 (SPAdes) (version 2) | ecosystem: Environmental > Terrestrial > Soil > Wetlands > Peat | place: Germany...
GGGAAGCGGCTTCGCTTCAAATCAGCGGGTGGGGTGCCCATTAGTAACGGCGGGACTTTTGCGGGTGGCGTACTCGCAGATACGCGGGCGGTCAGGGCCAATGACGATTTCTGGATTACCGAAAGTTATAGGGACCCTTCGACTGCGTAAGCGGTTCGCATTCGCGAACCACTTACTCCGCTCAGGATGACAGCCTCGGAAAACTTTTCTACTGGTGGCCGGCTACTGGCAACTGGCTACTCCCTTTCGTGCTATGCTGCGCAAAACTTCGGCTTTTCAGGACTGACCTGTGCTGATTGAAATGCGGCTCGAGAACTATGCAGTGATCGACAACCTGGTGGTGGAATTCGGGCAGGGATTGAACCTGCTGACGGGCGAGACCGGGGCGGGGAAATCGATCCTGGTGGATGCGCTGGCCCTGCTGCTGGGCGACAAGGCTTCGAGCGATGTGATTCGCACGGGGGCGGAGCGGGCCGTGGTGTCCGCAGTGTTTGAGGCGGAGGGTGCAAGGGGAAGTCCGGCGGAGAAGCCGCTGGCGGGAATTCTCGAAGCCAATGGGTTGGATGAGTCGGACGACGGGTCGCTGATTCTGCGGCGCGAAATTGCGGCAGGGGGCAAGGGACGCGTCTTCGTAAACAATCAGCCGGCGACTGTGGCAGTGTTGCGGCTGCTGGGGCCGCATTTGGCGACCATTCACGCGCAGAACGAATCCATTTTGTCGTTTGACGGGCCGGCCCGGTTGGGGCTGCTGGACGCGTTTGCGGGCAGCCAGCTTGAGGCGGTGGAAACGGCCTACGCAGCGTGGAAGGAGATTCGCTCCCGTATTGACGAATTGGAGCGCGGAGAGCAGGACCGGCTGCGGCTGGTGGATCTATGGATTTTCCAGAAGCGTGAAATTGAAGACGGCCGCCTGCAGAGTGGAGAGGACGAGCACCTGGAGACAGAAAAACGCGTTCTGGCCAACGCCGAAAAAATCTACAACTCGGCGATGAACGCCTTCGATCTGCTGTATGAGGGCAACGGCTCGACGGCGTCGTCGCTACGGGCAGCGCAGAAGCAGGTCGAAGAACTGGTCCGCTACGAGCCCAAATTTCAGGAGGCATTGGCTGCGTTGGAGACGGCGCGCATCAGCGTAGAGGACGTAGGCGCAACCGTGCGCGATTATGCGGGAGGGATTCACGCATCGCCCGAACATCTGGCGCAGGTGGAGGACCGGCTGGCGCTGCTGGACCGGCTGAAGCGCAAGTATGGTCCGACGCTGGACGAGGTGATTCAGTTTGGCGCAGAGGTATCGCGGAAATTATCGGAAGTCGAGAACAAAGACGAGATTCTGCGGCAGTTGCACGGCGAACTGGCGAAAGCGGCTGGCGAATATTTGCGGGCGGCACGGGCGCTCTCGAAGAAACGGGCGGAGGCGGCTCGCCGGCTGGAGAAGCTGGTCGAGGCAGAGATCAACGATCTGGCGATGAAGTCGGCCTTCCGGGTCGAGATCACCGGTTCGGAGGAAGACGGGAACTGGAGTGGGTCGGGCATCGACCAGGTGGTGTATATGATCTCGACCAATCCCGGCGAACCGCTCCGGCAACTGGAGCATATTGCCTCGGGCGGAGAGCTTTCGCGCGTGATGCTGGCTTTGAAGGCCAGCGTGGAAGCAGGGAGCGATCCCAACCTTGCCAGGAAACGCGGTGCACAGGACTCCCCCAGTTCTCGCAAAGGGCGCGAGAAGTGGGGCACCCAGCGGACTCTGGTGTTTGACGAGATCGACACGGGCATTGGGGGCCGGGCGGCGGAGGCGGTGGGAAAGAAGCTCAAGTCTCTAGCGCGGTCGAACCAGGTTTTATGTGTGACCCATCTGCCGCAGATCGCGACGTTCGGCGATCATCACTACGTCATTGAGAAAAAGGAATCCGGCGGGCGCGCGCGCACCAGCATTCGCGCGGTAGCCGGTGAGGAGCGGACCGAAGAAGTGGCGCGCATGCTGAGTGGGGCGAAGTTGACCGAGACTTCGCGCAAGCATGCCGAGCAGATGATTAAGGCTAACGGGTAGGGCTAACGGGTGATAACCAGGTTGTCTGAGGCTCGACTCTCGGCCAGGGTGATCTTCTCGGAACCGTCGGCGACCCGGATGGTGAAGTTCACCGTGATATTGGCTTTGGTCTCGACCGCCTGACCGTTCTGCAGGACCGGCTTGAAGCGCCATTCGCTCACCGCTTGCCGGGCCGCCGAGGCTAAAATGTCGGGGCCGCTCAGCACGTGGATAGCCTGAACCGTGCCGTCGGCGGCGATGATGGCCTGCAATACCACCGATCCCTGCACTTTCATGTGCTGCGCCAGCAGAGGGTAGGACGCCTGTGGGGTCTCGGTCGACATCCGCTCGCGCTCGGCTGCATTGGTCGCTGCCGCAAAATCGGAGGGCGCGGTCGGCTGTGTGATCTCAACCTTGGAGGAATTGGTGCCGGGATGAATCTTGCTGTGTTTGTTACCGGCCACGACCTCAACGTCCAACGGAGCCAGCACCGTGCGCTTGGTGGCCACGACCGGCGCCTCGGCTGGCTTCGGCTCGGCGGAAGTCTTGGCGGCGGGAATCTGCTTCTTTGTGTTCTGAGGGGCGGCGGATGGCGCTTGACGGGCGGGCGCCGGAGCGGGTTTCGCTACCGTCTTGGACGCGACCGCAGGCTCAGCTCCATCCGAGTCCAACAGCGATTGCTCAGAACCGAACCAAAACTGCCGGTCGCCCAACAAAACACCGGCGAGCGCAGCCAGCAAGAGAACCAGCGCAAGCAGCAGCCTGCCGCGTTGAGGGTTCTCGGAGGCTACTGGGGCCTGCAGGTTGCCTACCGTCGGTCTGGGCTTTCGCTCTAACATTTCGCTGACCTGCATTTAGCTGACTTGGAAGTCTGCGCGATGACGTTACTATCCTGCGATAACCAGAGTGCAATCACAATGGCACGGGACGGGGGGCAGGGGGCACGAGCGGGCCATATCCGGGAATGAACGCTTTCGACGGTCCGGCTCGTTACCGGTACGGCCGAAAGCTGTGATCCGGGAAGACGCCGTTTGTGATCCCCGTCACTGAGCGGTGAGCTGCGATCCGATATAGGAGAAGGATGAGCCCACAAAATATGAAGGATCGGGCGGCGTGGCTGCAGGGGTCTTCTGCCCAATGTGAGGTTGCGTCAACGAGTGCTCAAACCCCCTGGAGGCTTGTCCTGCTGGGAGCGCCGGGCGTCGGCAAAGGAACGCAGGCCGATTTACTGAACCAGCGGCTGGGCGCCTGCCACCTCTCCACCGGTGATGTTTTCCGCGCGGCGGGGAGCCAGAGCGAGTGCGAGCAGACCCCCGCCATTAAGGAAGCCGTGGGATACATGCGTCGCGGCGCCCTGGTGCCCGATTCCACGGTGTGGGAAATGGTGCGGGAGCGCCTTGCCTGTCTGAAGTGCGGCGGCGGTTTCATCCTCGACGGGTTTCCGCGCACGCTCGGGCAGGCCGAGTCGCTGAAGCAGTTGCTGGACAGCGAAGGAATCACGCTGTCCGCCGTGCTGAGCTATGAGCTGGCGGCGAGCGAAATCGTGGCCCGGCTGGGCGGCCGCCGGACGTGCGAGAAATGCAAGGCCGTGTACCACGTGAAAGAACGGCCTCCGCGGGTGGAAGGGTGCTGCGATCGCTGTGACGGCACGCTGTTGCAGCGGGAAGACGACCGGCCGGACGCGATCAAAGTGCGGCTGGAGATCTATGAGCGAAGCACCGCCCCGCTGATCGAGTTCTACAAGAAACTTGGCGTGCTGGTGCAGGTCGCAGCTACGGGGACTCCGGACGAGATTTTCGATAGAACAGTAACCGGGATGGAGTCACGACGGATTCAAGTGCACGCCCAGAAGCTGTGGAACGCGGGAGAGAATCGCCGCTAAGGGTAGTGTCTCAGTTTCCAAGCAAGTCACTCCCAGGCGATAGGGGCATGTCTGCCTCCCCGGTTTTTGAGGGCCTTGGATCTCTCCCCGATTACGCCATCCGTTCGCAGGCTGGAATTCTCCATTCACTGCTAATTCCAACGCTTTCTGTGGCTTACGTTGACCATCGCGGCACTTTCCGGTAGTTTATAGGTATCGCCACAATGGGGATCGTGTACCCTAAGGGTGCGTATTTTGTGGCGATTCCTGACGCGGGATGCATCTAAAGGGCTTAAAAGCAGGTTCCTCCCCTGCGCTTTGCTCAGGGTCGGAATGACAAGTATTCTTAAGCGACTGCCGGGTGGGGCGCTGAATTTGATAAGCGGGGTTCAATGGCTGGAAGTCTAGCGAAAACTGACGGAAAAACCTTACTGTTGCTCAAGCCGAGAGGGTTCTGCGCGGGCGTGGTGCGGGCGATTGATGTAGTCCGAATTGCCCTGGAGGCGTTTGGGCCGCCGATTTATGTGCGCAAGGAGATCGTCCACAACAGCTTTGTGGTCGAAGAACTGCGCGGCAAGGGCGCGATCTTTGTCGACAGCGAAGACGAAGTGCCGAATGGGGAGCGCATTATTTACAGCGCCCACGGAGTTTCTCCGGAGGTGCGCGAACACAGCGCGCGGCGCGGGTTGCGCGTGATTGATGCGACTTGTCCGCTGGTTACCAAGGTCCACGTCGAAGCGGTGAAGTTTGCCAAGGAAGGATATTCGCTGATCCTGATCGGCCACAAAGATCACGATGAGGTGGTGGGGACGCTGGGCGAGGCTCCGCTGGTGACGCAGGTTGTGGGATCGCCACAGCAGGTGCAATTTCTCAGCGTGCCAGACCCGGATCGCGTCGCTTATCTGACGCAGACCACCCTCAGCCTGGATGAGACTAAGGACATTATCGCGGCGCTGAAGAAGAAGTTTCCCAACATCCAAGGGCCGGCCGCGCAGGACATTTGCTATGCGACGGAAAACCGCCAGGTCGCGGTAAAGCAGGTAGCTTCCGAGGCGGACTTACTGCTGGTCGTTGGGTCGGAAAACAGTTCCAACTCCAACCGCTTGGTGGAAGTGGCGCGCAACCTGGGCACGAATGCGCATCTCATTGATAGCTGCAACGACATTGAGGCGGAGTGGTTGAAGGGCGTGAAGACGATTGCCCTGACCGCCGGCGCTTCCGCACCGGAATGCCTGGTGGAGGAAACCGTGGCCTTCCTGCGCGACAAGGGATTTGACAACATGCAGGAACTCGAAGTGATGCCGGAAAACGTGCGTTTCGGTCTGCCGCCGGAGATTGTTGGAGCGATTGCTGCCGCTCCGGCCAATGCGACCGCGGACTAGTTCGGAATTTGGATGTGTATTTGTGGGAGGTAAGCGATGAAGATTGACGAACGCCTTGATCGGTTAACTGAGCGGCACGAAGCTCTGACCCAAACGGTGGAGCTTTTGACTCGCGACTTGCAAAGCATTCGCGATTTTTCAAGAGACATAGCCGAAGGCACGGCCCGCTTGCTGCATATCGCGCAGATCCATGAGCACCGCATTACACGTCTAGAAGGCGGCGAGAAATGACTTCCGTCGCTCTGCACGCCGGGGCTTACAGGAAATGAACTCGCCCGACTACGGCCCAGGATGACCAGTGGTTAGTTGGGATGAATGGAGCAATCAGTTGATGGATGCAAACTCCTCCGATCGTAGTGCTTCCGCACTCGGTTCGAACCCACAGCTTCGCTTCGGCAAAATTGAGGAACTTGGCAAACGGGTGGGCGCGGCGATTGCGGCTGCGCGGAAGTTTCTGTTCTCGCAGCAACATGACGAAGGGTATTGGTGCGGAGAACTTGAAGCGGACACTACGCTCGAGTCGGATTACATACTTCTGCACACGCTGCTGGGGACGGGGAGTCAGGAACGATTTCAGAAGGCGGCGAACTGGATTCTGCGGCACCAGAATGAAGACGGCGGGTGGAGTATCTATGCCGCGGGACCGTCGAACATCAGCGCCTCGGTGAAGGCATACTTCGGGTTGAAACTAGCGGGGTACACGGCCGATCATCCGGCGTTGCAACGCGCCCGCGAGAAGATTCTGGAACTCGGCGGCGTCACCGAGGTCAATACATTCACCAAGATCTATCTCTGTTTTTTCGGGCAGTATGACTACGACGCGGTTCCGGCGATTCCGCCCGAGATCGTGCTGTTTCCCAACTGGTTCTGGTTCAATATCTACGAGATTTCTTCGTGGTCGCGTGCCATCCTGGTGCCGCTGTCGATCTGTTACGCCAAGAAGCCGTTCAAGAAGATTCCGCGGGAAATGGGAATGGAGGAACTGTTTGTGGGCGGCATGCAGAAGTCGCGCATGCACCTGCATTGGGCGAAGAAACTGGTTTCGTGGCGCAACTTTTTCCTGGTGCTCGATCGCATGACGCACTGGCTGGAACGCGTGCACGTGCGCCCGCTGCGTTCGATCGCGCTGAAGAGCGCCGAGAAGTGGATGCTCGCGCGTTTCGAGATGAGCGACGGGCTGGGCGCGATTTATCCCTCGATGATGAACGCCATCATCGCACTGCGCTGCCTGGGATATTCGCTGGACGATCCGCAGGTGATTCGGGCGCTGGATGAGTTTGAGAAGTTGGGGATCGAAGAGGAAGACACCTTCCGCATGCAGCCTTGCATGTCGCCGGTGTGGGACACGGCGTATGCGCTGTTTGCGCTGGGCGAGGCGGGGATTCCGGCAAACGATCCGCGGATGGTGAAATGCGCTGACTGGATTCTGCAGAAGCAAGTGCGGACCGTGGGCGATTGGAAAGTGAAGAACAAGCAGGGCCAGCCAGGCGGATGGTACTTCGAGTTTAACAATGAGTTTTATCCGGATGTTGATGACAGCGCCATGGTTTGCCTTGGCCTAAGTCGCGTGGAGCACCCCAATGGGCGGTACCAGCGGGAGTCGGTGCAGCGCGCCATTGATTGGATCTTTTCCATGCAGTGCAAGAACGGCGGCTGGGCATCGTTCGACAAAGATAACGACAAGATGGTGTTCCAATACATTCCATTTGCCGACCATAACGCCATGCTCGATCCGCCGACGGTGGATATTACGGGGCGCATTCTCGAGATGCTGGCGACCTACGGCTACGACAAGAATCATCCTGCAGTGAAGCGGGCGATCACCTTCATTAGGGAAGAACAGGAACCCGACGGAAGCTGGTTCGGACGCTGGGGCGTGAATTACATTTACGGCACGGCGCTGGTGTTGCGCGGGCTGGAAGCGATCGGGATGGACTTGCACGAACCGTGCGTGCAGCAGGGGGCGGAGTGGCTGCGGATGGTGCAGAACGCCGATGGCGGATGGGGCGAAACCGTGGGATCGTACGATGATCCGAGTTTGCGCGGGGTTGGCGATAGCACGCCTTCGCAGACCGCGTGGGCAATTCTGGGACTGCTCGCAGCCAACGACACGCGCAGCGACTCGGTGGCGCGCGGCATTGCTTACCTGCTGCGCACGCAGAGAAAAGATGGATCGTGGGATGAGCCGTACTTTACCGGCACCGGATTTCCCCGCGTGTTTTACTTGATGTACCACCTCTACCGGGATTACTTCCCGCTGCTGGCGCTGACCACGTACGCCAAGGTGATGGAGAAGGCGCAAAACTAGTTCTCAGTTTTCAGTTTTCAGTTGAGAACAGGTAGTGACAATCGGCAACCGATAATTCCTTCGACGGTGGTGGCATTGCCGATGCTGGAGACAGTGCTAAAGCGTTTTGAAGAGCCCGACGAAGTGCGCACGTTCGAAAAAGGGAAATTCGAACTGGTTCACATCGGGGGCATGACCATCGGCCGCGCCACGTATGATCCGGGATGGAAGTGGTCGGTTCATGTGGGGCCCGGCGTGGGTGCCTCGCGCTGCAACGTCGAGCATGTGGGGCTGGTGCTGTCTGGTTGTGCCACGGCCGCGATGGAGGACGGTACGATTCACGAACTCCGTGCGGGGATGCTCTTCTACATTCCACCCGGACCTCCAGGTCACGATAGTTGGGTGGTGGGTGACGTGCCGTACGTCTCGCTGCATTTTCTCGGAGCTCAGCATTACGCAAACAAGTAGTCATGAGAACTGAGGCATTGGTTTGAGAGCATTCGTCACCGGCGCCACCGGATTTCTGGGCTCCCACGTCGCCCGCGTACTTGCCGACCAGGGCGCGGAGTTGCGGCTGCTGGTGCGTCCTACGAGCAATCTGCGCAATCTGGAAGGTCTGCTTTCCTCAGGCAACAAGGCTGAGACCGCCACCGGCGACCTGCGCGATCCCGCTTCCCTCGAAAAAGCGATGGCGGGCTGCGATACAGTTTTTCACGTGGCGGCTGACTACCGGCTCTGGGTGCGCGATCCGGAGGAGATGTACCGGTCCAACGTCGAGGGCACGCGCGCGATTCTGGAAGCGGCGCGGAAGAACGGCGTGCAGCGCGTGGTTTACACATCCAGTGTGGCGACCATCGGGTTCACGAGCAATGGCCATCCTGCGGATGAGGATTCTCCAGTTTCGCTGGCCGATATGATCGGCCACTACAAGCGTTCGAAGTTCATGGCCGAGCAGGTGGCGCTGGAGGCCGGGCGCAGTGGGATGCATGTGGTCACGGTGAATCCGACGACGCCGGTGGGCGAGCAGGATGTGAAGCCGACGCCGACCGGGCGCATCGTCCTCGACTTTCTCAAGCGAAAGTTTCCTGCCTATGTGGAAACGGGACTGAACCTGGTCGACGTGAGGGAATGCGCGCGGGGTCACGTTGCCGCGTTGGAAAAAGGGAAGTCGGGCGAGCGCTACATTCTGGGCGGAGAAGATTTAACGCTGAAGCAGATTCTGGACAAGCTTGGAAAGATCACGGGCCTGCCCTCGCCGAAAGTGAAATTGCCTTATGTGTTCGCCTTTGCCGCGGGCGTCGTGGACGAAGCCATCACGGGGCGCATATTCCATCGCGAGCCCCGGGCCACGATTGACACGGTCCGCATGGGTAGGAAGAAAATGTTTGCCAGCTCCGGCAAAGCCGAGCGCGAACTGGGCTGGACGATCGTTCCAGTCGAAGGGGCATTGCGGCGGGCGGTGGAGTGGTTTCGGGGCAACGGTTATGTCTAGAGTCGCCATTGTGGCCGCGCTGGAGCGCGAGGTGCATCCGCTGGTTAAGGATTGGAATTTCAGCGAAAAGGAACACGCGGGCCGGCGCTTTCGTTTTTTCGAGAAGGATGATTTCGTTCTTGTTTGCGGGGGAATTGGAGCCGAGGCGGCGCGGCGAGCGGCGGAGGCGGTGATCGCGATCTACACGCCACAGGTGGTGTATTCGGTGGGCTTCGCAGGGGCACTCGATCCGGCGCTCAAAGTGGCGGATATCGTGCAGCCGCGGCGGGTGGTCAACGCGGGCGACGGCAGCAGTGTGAACCTGGATCGCGGTGAACACGTGCTGGTCAGTTTCGGATCGGTCGCGAGCCCGGCGCAGAAGGCGAGCCTGCGAGAATCGTTTGGAGCCCAGGCGGTCGACTTGGAAGCAGCCGCCGTCGCGCGCGCCACCGAGGCTCGAGGAGTGGAATTCGCCGTATTGAAAGTGATTTCTGACGAATTCGATTTCGTCTTCCCGTCCACGGAACGCTTTGTCGATTCCAATGGACAATTTCTGGAAAGGCGATTTCTGGGGTTCTGCGCGTTGCGGCCGTGGCTGTGGCCGCAGGTTGCGCGGCTGGCGCGGAACAGCCGTCGCGCCTCACACGCGCTGTGCGACTGGCTGCGAAAACTCAGCACGGAATCAGCGTCAACCGGTTCCGGCATTCAGACCATGGAGGGGGTCAATCGCCGATGAATCGCGTTGCGTTGGCAATTCTCGCGTGGGGGATGATCGCGGTGCCGTCGGTCGGCCAAAGTGCTCCTCCCACGATTTATGCCGAGAGCTTCCGCCGGGGGGCGACACGCATCACCGAAGACAGGTTCGACGTTAAGTTCACGCCGGAGAACGCCTCCTATCGGGAGCGAATCAAAGACTCCCGGGGGGATGATCGTTACGAGGTAACCGTTACACCGCACGTGCTGGAGGGCAGCAACCAGATCACGTCCTGGGAGGTGAAACTCGTGGATCTGCGTCACCGCATTTACAGCAACCTCCTGGTGGCGGAACAGGAGCCTTCGCAGGACGCGAAAAACAATCTGTGGAGGCTGGACCCGAACCGGTTCAGCCCGGTGCCGATTCGCGCACTGCGGATCATGAAGGTCGACGATTTTTATGTCGTGATCCAGGTGAAGGATTTTCACTTCACGCCGCTGGACTCGCCGTACCTGGATTCGATGGCCGTGCAGTTCGCCTTTACGAAGAGCGATCCTAGGGCAAGCCGCTGAGGCGCATGCATCATCCGAAATATTTCGTTGGCGGATCGGGTACGTGCGGAAAAGTACGCGGCCTGGTTCATCTATAATCAGTGCAGGCATTCTCCTAAAACGCAATGCATGTCTTCCCCTTGCTGGTAGTGTTCGTCGGCGGCGAAATCGTCGACATGATCTCCAACACTGGCGCGGTCGCCAAGCTGGTTTTGCTTGCGCTGCTGGCGTTCAGCCTGATCTCCTGGTCCATCATTTTGACCAAATGGAGTCTGCTGCGGCGGGCGCGAGCGCAGAGCGGGCGATTTGTGCGCGCGTTTCGCAAGGCGCAGCGGCTGCAGGACATTGCCGCCGTGGCGGAGCAGTTCAAGCCCAGCCCGCTGGTCGGCGTGTTTGAAGGCGGGTACGAAGAATTCAGGCGGCAAGCTCAAACGTCGGGGACAGTGCGGAATCTGTTGTCGATCCAGCGCGGGATGCAGATTGGGGCATCGGAAGGGATTACGCGGCTGGAGCGGAATGTGCCGTGGCTGGCGATTACGGCTGCGGTGACGCCGTTTGTCGGGCTGTTTGGCACAGTGTGGGGCATCATCGATGCGTTTCACGGGTTGGGGACGGCAGGCGCGGCGACGTTGCGGGCGGTGGCTCCAGGCATTTCGGAGGCCCTGATTACTACGGCTGCGGGATTGGCGGCTGCCATTCCTGCCGTGATTGCGTATAACTTGATTGGAGCGTCGATCCGCGAGTTCGCGGCGCGCAGCGATGATTTTGCGCTCGAAGTGCTGAATGCGGTGGAGCATAGCCAGGCACAGGCTCCAGCCGTCGAGGTGAGGCGCTGATGGCGTTCACCGCTTCCAACGGACGCACCCAGACCGCGCTGGCGGACATCAACATCACTCCGCTGGTGGATGTGGTGCTCGTGCTGCTCATCATTTTCATGGTGACGGCGCCGGTGCTGCAGTCGGGAATCGACGTCAGCGTGCCGAAAACCCGGACGGTGAAGCAGATCACGGAAGAGCGGCTGGTGATTACCATCAATAAAGATCAGCGTGTCTTTTTGGGCAATGACGCCATCAACATTAATGAGATCGCAGGCAAATTGCGGCAGAAGATTCGGGATCCGCGCAACCAGTTCATTTTTGTGCGCGCGGACGAGAATGTTCCCTTTGGCGCCTTTGCCACGGTGATGGATGCGGTGAAGCGAGCGGGAATCACCAACGTTAGCATTGTGACGCAACCTCTAGAGCAAAATGGCAGTAAACGCTGAGATTTACTTCGAGCATGACGGCTGGGGCCGCGCGCTGGCGTGGTCGGCGGGCCTGCACGTGGGAATTACGGTGGCGTTGCTGATCTACTCTGCCCTCGTCTATCGAACCAGCGGCGAGACCTGGGGCTCGGGAGGGGGCGGGGAAGCGATCGGCGCCACCCTGGTGAGCACGGTTCCGCTTCCGGCGAATCCCACGCAGACGCAAAACGTGCTGGCCAATGAATCCAAGGGACTAACCCAGTCACAACCCAAGATCGAAGAGAAAACACCCGACGCGATTGAGATTCAGGGCAAGAATGCGAAGATAAAGCCGAAGAAAAAGCAGGAGACGGCATCCAAAGAGAAGCCGCAGGCCGCGCCGGAGGAAGAGAATAATCAGGTCGCGTTTGGGGAAGGCGGCCCGGTCAGTGGTCCTTATGGAACGTTTAGCGCGGGCGGGGCCAAGGGTGGATTTGGCATCACCGGCGGTGGCGGGGATTTCGGCACCAAGTACGCGTGGTACGTGCAGGTGATTCAGAAGAAAGTTGCGGAGAACTGGCTGAAGTATGAAGTTGATCCGAGAATCACAACGGCGCAACGGGTGTATATCACGTTCGACGTGGTGCGGGACGGGCATCCTTCGAACGTGCAGATCGAACAATCTAGTGGCGTACCTTCGCTGGATATTTCGGCGGTGCGGGCACTTCAGCGTATTGATACTTTCGGTCCGTTGCCGCCGGATTACTCGGGTGGCAAAATCTCGGTGGAGTACTGGTTCGATTACAAGAAGTGAACCTTCAGGGTAAACAGGAAGCACTAACGGTTGACTGTGTGCCTCCGAATACAGGCACAATGCCAAGAAGGAGTATCCGGGCCCAGTGAGATCTCGCAAGAGGGAAGAAGCCTTGCAAAGCAATTCATATCGGGATACGATATTGTCGTACGGAGTATGTTACTCCCCCACACCGATGGAAGAACGCGCAAGACCAATTTTCCGGCGATGGCCAGTCAGTTTCCGCGGCCCGATGTTGGCGCTGGTTCTCCTCGCTGCTTGCTGCGTTCTTTCTTCTACTCTGCTTGCTCAGGATTGGGTCAAGACGGGCACCAGCTTGGGGGTAGCGAAGGTGCGGTTGGCGGTCCCGGACTTCAAGCCCTCGACCAGCGATCCGCAGAACACCGCTCTGCTCAAGACTTTCAATGACACGTTGTGGAACGACCTTGACGTGTCCGGCGTGGTCGAGCTGGTTTCAAAGAGCTTTTATCCGCTGCAGGTTCCGGGCCAGCCGCCCGAAGTCAATTTCCTGGCTTGGAACGCGCCTCCTCCCGATGCCGCCATGCTGGCTTTCGGAAGCCTGGGTGTTGCGGCGGGAAAGCTGACGGTTCAGGGCTGGTTGTATGACGTCAAGAACTCTCAGTCACCCCAGGTTCTGGGCAAACAATACTCGGACACATCCAGCGACGCCGCAGCGCGGGTCATGGCCCACAAATTCGCCGACGAAATCATTTTCCGGCTGGGCGGCGGCATTACCGGGATCGCCGAGACGCAGATTTATTTTGTCAGCGACCGGTCGGGGCACAAGGAAATCTGGGCCATGGATTACGATGGCTCGAACCAGCACCAGATCACGCATCTGGGCTCGATTGCATTGGCGCCACGCGTTTCGCCCGACGGATCCCGAATCGCATTCAGCAGCCTGACTAAAACCGGCTGGGAGATTATGATGTTCTCGCTCGACCTCAACCGGGCCGTAACGTTTCCGCACATGGGCGGGACGAATCTGTCCCCCGCATGGTCCGGGGATGGGACGAAGCTGGCGTTTTCTTCGTCGCGCGGGGGCGAACCGGAAATTTACGTGTCGGATGCGTCTGGGGGTAATCTACATCGTATGACGACGGCCAAAGGGCCAGATGTGTCGCCAGTATGGAACCGGAAGACGAATGCGCAAATCTCGTTCGTCAGTGGCCGTACCGGGCTGCCGCAGATTTATACCATGGAAGCGGACGGAACCAACCAGCAGCGTATGACGGATCAGGGGTACGCCGTGTCGCCGAACTGGGCGCCCAACGGGCAGTTTCTTACGTTTGCGTGGGTGCGGAAGTATGGCCCTGGCGAGCCGGGCGCATCAGACCTTTACCTGATGGATATCGCCAGCAAGCAGTGGGTGCAGCTCACACACGATGGCGGGCGGAATGATTTTCCTTCGTGGTCGCCGGATGGACGGCACATCGTATTTCAATCCAGCCGGTCGGGCAAAGAAGAAATCTGGACGATGCTGGCCGACGGCACCAAGGTTCAGCAACTGACTTTTACAGGACGCAATACCCAACCGAATTGGAGTTGGAAATAGTAAATACGCTTCGTCTGATCCCGGAGGTAAGCTTCTGGGGTCGCAGGGAGGAAATAAAGTGAAGCAACAAAGTATCAAGTGGTCTCTGCTCATCGTTGCACTCGGCGCTTTACTGACGCTTGGCGCTTGCGGAAAGAAAGCGGCTCCGCCTCCGCCACCACCCCCGCCGCCTCCACCGGCCCCCACCGCTTCCATCGCAGTCAGCCCGAACTCGATCCAGGCGGGCCAGTCGGCCTCTCTGACCTGGCAGACCAGTAACGCGACCGACGTGTCGATTGACGGCATTGGCGCGGTACAGCCGAATGGCTCGCAAAGCGTGTCCCCAACGGATTCCACGACCTATCACTTGACGGCCAAGGGATCGGGTGGCACGCAGGAAGCGACCGCGCGGCTCACGGTCACCCAAGCGCCACCACCGCCGCCGCCGCCAACCCCGACGGTAACGGACGAAGACTTGTTCAGCCAGAACATCAAGGACGTCTACTTCGATTACGACAAGTCTGACATTCGTGGCGATCAGCAGTCTTCGCTCCAGGCCGACGTGCAGTTCCTCAATGCGCACGCCAATATCAGCTTGACGATTGAAGGGCACTGCGACGAACGCGGATCAACCGACTACAACCTGGCTTTGGGCGACCAGCGTGCCAGTGCGGTGAAGAACGCACTGACCGCGGGCGGCATCAGCGCCGGCCGGATCAAGACCATCAGCTACGGCAAGGAGAAACCCTTCTGCACAGAAAGCAACGAAGCTTGCTGGCAGCAGAACCGCCGTGGCCACCTCGTCTATCAGAAGTGAAGATTTTACGGGGGACGCCAGTGGCGTCCCCCGTTCCTTCTTCCGTGAAAGCGTGCATTGGTGTGTGCCGAGCACGCTCTGCACTGGAATTGGTGGGCTCCCCATTGTGTCTTCCGGTTCCAGGGCCGTCCTTTCTGTGTGGAATCCTGCCCGCCTGTGGGACAATCATGGCATCTAAGAACTTGGCATGTTCAGGGAATTCTCTATGAAATCACATCACATTTTGGTGCTCTTCGCGTTGTTGTCGGTGCTCTGGCTGGGAGTGAATCCAGTTTCGGGCGCAAATAAGGACATGGTGCAGTTGCAGACCCAGGTGCAGCAATTGCAGGAGCAAATGACGGCCATGCAGCGCAGCTTCGATGAGCGCATGGGTGTCATGAAGAACCTGGTGGAGCAGGACACGGACGCAGTGAATAAGGTGGCAACCGCCATCAATTCGCTGCAGACGACGATCCAGAAACAGCAGTCGGAAGGCGGATCGAAGACGGACCAGGTGTCGGGCCAGATCCAGGCCTTGAACGACACCATGGATGAAGTCAAGGTGCGCCTGGCCAAGGTCAGCAAGCAACTGGAAGACATGCAGGCGGCGCAACAGAGTCTGGGTGCGCAGCAGGCGCAACAGCAAATGCAGCAGCAGGCACTGGCACAAGCACCGCCGCCCGATGTGCTCTACAACAATGGCCTGCGCGATTACAACGGCGGCAAGAACGACCTGGCGCTGCAGGAATTCTCGGACTACGTCAAGTACTATCCCAACACCGATCTGGCGGGAAACTGCTATTTCTATCTCGGGGAGATCCAGTTCCGCCAGGGAAACTACCAGCAGGCGGCGCAGAGCTACGACCAGGTCTTGCAGAACTTTCCCAGCGGCACCAAGGCCGCGTCGGCGCAACTGAAAAAGGGATTCTCCTTAATCGAGCTCGGGAAACAGGATGACGGAGTCAGCGAGTTACGGCACCTGATCCAGCGTTATCCGCACTCTCCCGAGGCGCTGCAGGCGCGGGACCGCCTACGCAAATTGGGAGTTTCGACAATCGGGAAATAGTTCCGAAGATGTGGATTGGATCCCGACGAATCGAGCGGTTTGCAGGAACAGACCGCTAGACGCTGCGGTGACGATGCCGCTTGGGAGTGTGATGCTTCCCAGCCTTGTGGGCGTGATGCCGCTGGACGTGCTGGTGCTTTGCCCTCACTGAAATGAGGGTTGCTTGGTGCGGCGCAGCCAAAGCGAACGCACTGGACAGAACGCATAGCATCAGTACTGAAAGGACTCGCCTCATAGACTCGCCCTCCGGCGAAACTTCCGCTACTTTAGCACTATTTATTTGGGGAACTCCAGGACTAAACTTGGCTCAGCGGGAATTTGTTGTACGAGGTTTCATCATGCCAAATAGCACGCACGATCAGGACACAGCGAAGGGCGCCACAGAAGCCGAGGATCACACGGTCGCCGGGAATATCGGATTACAGGAACAGCTCGGACATCGCGATCAGGATCCGATGCTGAAGGACGCGGATTCTGATTTTCCCGAACCCGGGCAAAATCCGGAACACAGCGGCGAACCGGAACGGAAGACGGCTTAGGTCCGATGTCTGACGGGAGCGAAAAAGCAGGTTCCTCACCGGGCCTACCGCCCGGTTCGGAATGACAACACGCTCGTCTGCACGAGCCTAGCGCACTTTGACTACTGCTGGCCGCAGACTACTACCACCCAAGACTAGCGCAACTCTTCCATTACCGCGTCCAGCACTTCCTTGCCCGGACGCGTCATCGAATCGGGCAGCGTGGCCAGGGGCTGGTCCACGACGTTCAGCATGTCGATGAAGTTGGGCGCTTCGGGATTCACGTAGAACACGCCGGTCAGCACTTCGCCCTTGTCGTGGGCTTCGGTGAGGCGGGTGATGGCGCGAATCTTGTCCGTCGGATCGTAGTCTTCTTCCAGCTTGCGCAGGTGAAGCCGAGAGCCGTCGTGCATGGTGACTTCGATGGTTGTACCCGGATCATACTCGACGTCGATGTCCTCGAAGTGCGGAACGAAGCTGACGTCCTGCAAGGTCTCTTCGTGCTCTTTGACGTATTTGTAGGACTTGGTCGAACCCTCGTGGTCGTTGAAGGTGACGCAGGGCGAAACCACGTCGAGCATGACGGTGCCCTTGTGAGCAATTGCTGCTTTGAGCATAGCGCTTAGCTGGCGCTTATCACCGGAGAACGAGCGGCCCACCAGCGTCGCACCGAGTTGAATCGCAAGCGCGCAGGTATCGATCGGCGGAAGATCGTTGACCACGCCGGATTTCAGCTTCGAGCCCAGGTCGGCAGTGGCTGAGAACTGTCCCTTGGTCAAACCGTAAACGCCGTTGTCTTCAATGATGTAGATGATCGGAAGATTGCGGCGCATGAGGTGAACGAACTGTCCAATGCCGATGGAGGCGGTGTCGCCATCGCCGCTGACGCCGATGCAGACCAGCTTGCGGTTCGCCAGAATCGCTCCCGTCGCCACGGAGGGCATCCGGCCATGCACTGCGTTGAAGCTATGGGAGCGGCTCATGAAGTAGGCAGGAGTCTTCGAAGAACAGCCAATGCCGCTGGGTTTGATGAGCAGTTCCGGCTGCACGCCCATTTCGTACATAGACTCAATGATGCGCTCGGAGATCGCGTTGTGGCCGCAGCCGGCACACAGCGTGGTCTTGCCGCCCTTATAGTCCATTACGGTGAGGCCGATGCGGTTGGTCTTGGGGCCGGGTGCGGCGGCTCCGGGTTCGACAGTCGAAGTGCCCATTTCGTTTTCCCTCAGCGGCTAAAGCCGCGAATCAGTTGGTGCGCTCACGGTGCGGCTTGAAGCCGCACCCTTTCAAAACGGCCGACAAGCCCAGTCGCTCCGTTCATTTGCCTTCCATGCTGGTCAGTTCGTCGGTGATGGACCGCGCGTCGAGCGGCAGTCCCGTGATATGTGCGATGCTGCGCAGGCGCGTCGTCAGTTCGGGCTTGAGATCGAGCTTGAGCAGAGTCAGCATTTGCGCGTCGCGATTCTGCTCGACGAGGTAGGTGCGGTCATGCTGCTCGACGAACTCATGCACTTCGCGAGTAAAGGGATACGCCCGGAGCCGCAGGTAGTCGGTCTCGAGGTGATATTCGTCGCGCAGTTGATCGCGGCTCTCGGTGATGCCCCAATGCGAAGTGCCGTAGCCGATGATCCCGATCTTCGCGTTGTTGCCCTTCGTAATCTCGGGGCGCGGAACGAACGAACGCGCGGTTTCGAACTTGCGGTTCAAGCGCTCCATGTTGTTTTCGAAGTCGTCGGCGCGTTCGCTGTACTGCGCTTTCTCGTTGTGACCGCTGCCGCGCGAGAAGTAGGCCGCCGCCGGGTGGATCGTTCCGGGCAGAGTGCGGTAGCCAATGCCGTCTCCGTCGACGTCTTTGTAACGCGCGAATCCGCCGAGACGGTCGAGGTCTTCCTTGCTGAGCACCTTGCCGCGATTGATTGGCGTGGTGGGATATTCGAACGGATCGGACATCCAGTTGTTCATGCCCAGATCCAGATCGGACATGACGAACACCAGCGTCTGGAACTGCTCTGCCAGGTTGAATGCCTCCGGCGCCATGCTGAAGCACTCAGTCACGGAGCAGGGAAACAGCAGGATGTTCTTGGTGTCGCCGTGCGAGAGGAATGCAGTCGAAAGGATATCGCCCTGGGAAGTGCGCGTCGGCAGGCCAGTAGAAGGGCCCACACGCTGGATGTCCCAGATCACGCCGGGGACTTCGACGTAGTAGGCAAGTCCGGCGAACTCGGACATCAGGGAGATACCGGGGCCAGCAGTCGCGGTCATGCTGCGTGCGCCCGCCCAGCCGGCGCCTATGACCATGCCGATCGCAGCCAGTTCGTCCTCGGCCTGCACGATGGCGAATGTCGCTTTGCCGTCGGGACCGATGCGGTACTCCTTCATATATTCGATCAACGTCTCCACCAGCGATGACGACGGCGTGATCGGATACCAGGTCACGACAGTGCATCCGGCGAACATGCAGCCCAGTGCGGCGGCTGAGTTGCCGTCGATGATGATCTTGCCCGCCGTCGCGTTCATGCGCTCAATGTAGAAAGCGCCGCGCTTTTGCAGGTTGGCCTTGGCATAGTCGAACCCAGCCTGCGCCGCAGCCAGATTCAGATTGGCTGCTTTCACTTTCTTGGCGAACTGCTTGCGGATCGCAATTTCGACCTCACCCATTTCGATGGTGAGCAGGCTGGCGACGACGCCAACGTAGACCATGTTCTTGACGAGCTTGCGTAGCTTCGCTTCCGGGCAGACGGCAGCGACCAGTTTGTCGTAGGGAACCGAGTAAAAGATCAGATCGTCGCGCAGTTTGTGCAGCGCGAGAGGCTCGTCATAGAGGACCGCGGCTCCGGGAGCCAGCGACATCGTGTCTTCCTGCGCGGTCTCGGGATTCATCGCCACCAAAAAATCGATTTCTTTCTTGCGGCCGATGTAGCCGTGCTTGTTGGCGCGAATGGTGTACCAGGTGGGAAGGCCGGCGATGTTCGAGGGGAACATGTTCTTGCCGGACACCGGTACGCCCATCTGAAAAATGCTGCGTAAGAGCACGGTATTTGAACTTTGCGAGCCGGAACCATTGACTGTCGCGACCTGAATGCTCATGTCGTTGACGATACGTTTGTGCCCCGTGCCTCCGGCGGATTCCCGGGGCACGACATCCGTAGTGGCCATCCCAACACCTTCCTTCGGTTAGCGGGCGGAATCCAGTCGCCCCTGATTTATGCAATGTGGAGAAGAAAACACTTTATTATACGGCGACCGCTTCGCTGAGTCGCGTCAAATTGCCCGTCTGTAGCCCGGAGGAACCTGTTTTAGAAATGGGGGAAGGTTCGCGGACTCAGGACTCTGTCTTGTAGAACTGCGCGATGTTGCGAAACTTATTATATCGTGACACGAGTAATTCAGCTGAGGGGATTTTCTTCAGTTCGGCATAGTGTTTCTGCAGGCTGGCATCGAGCAAGTTGGCCGCCGCTTCATGGTCGCGGTGCGCTCCACCTTCCGGCTCAGGCACGATGTCATCGATGCAGCCCAGTTCGCTGAGGTCGGTTGCGGTGATGCGCATCGCTTCAGCGGCGAGTTCTTTCTTAGACGCATCCCGCCACATGATGGCGGCGCAGCCTTCGGGGGAGATAACCGAATAGATCGAGTTCTCCATCATCAACACGCGGTCGGCGACTGCGATGGCCAAGGCCCCACCGCTGCCGCCCACGCCAATCACGGTCGCAATAATGGGAACCTCCAGTCGCGCCATTTCGCGCAGATTGTAGGCGATGGCTTCGGCCTGCCCGCGTTCTTCGGCATGGATGCCGGGGTAGGCGCCGTCGGTGTCGACCAGGGTGAATATAGGCCGGCGGAACTTCTCCGCGACTTGCATCACCCGGATTGCCTTGCGATAGCCTTCAGGGTGCGGCGTCCCGAAGTTCCTGTGGACGCGCTGCTTCATGTCGCGGCCTTTTTGAGTAGCGACGATCAGTACCTCGTCGCCGTGGAATCGCGCCATGCCGCAGATGATGGCGGCATCGTCACCGAAACTGCGATCGCCGTGAATCTCGCTGAAGTCGGTGAAGACGCGCTCGATGTAGTCGAGCGACTGCGGGCGCTGTGGATGCCGCGCCAATTCGGTCTTCTGCCAGGCAGTGGGGGGCGCGTTCATCTCTTGCCGCAGAGTATCGATGCGGTATTGTAGTTTCGCGATCTGACGGCGAGTTGCATCGTCGGCGCCGGGAGACTCCAATTCGGCGACCTGGCGCTCGATCTGCTCCAACTCCTGCTGCGCTTTTTCACTGGCGGCCATGCTTTTTGAATCAGGCGATGATGCGAACGCTGCCTCGCCCGCACAATTGCTCGACGCGGGCGATGAAATTGCGGTCCGGAAGGACATTATAGCCTTCCGCTTCCATCACCACCATGAAATCGCCCTGGCGCTCCACGTCAAACAACACTTTAGCCTCACCTTTGCGCTCCAGGAAGAGCGTGTGCAGATCATCGACAGTGGTTTCGCCTGACATCTCGAGCGGTATGCGGATGCGGATGGCGCGCGGCAATGGGACTTTGGCCTCTTCCAGCGGTTGGATTTCCGCTGCGGTAATCTTGGGATTGGCGCCCTCTTCGATGCGTACACCCGCTTTCACCAGGACGGGAACTTCGAGCTTCACTTTGTCACCGATGCGTTTGTAGGCCTCGGGGAAGACGATCATGTCGATCGAACCGGACATATCTTCCAGCGTCGCTTGGGCGTAGAAATCGCCGCGTTTCGATTTGAGCACTCGCATGTTGCCGATGATGCCGGCGGTGATGATGGTTTCGTCCTTGCCCGTCGATTTCGTCATCGCGGCAATTTCTTCGACGCTGAGAGCTTGCAAGTCCGCAAGCTTATCTTTGTACTTTTGCAGGGGATGCCCGCTGATAAAGAAGCCGAGAATTTCTTTTTCGGCGGTGAGGCGGGTGTGCTCGTCCCAATCAGGAACGTTCGGTAACTTGTCGTTGTGCGATTCGGCATCTTCCTGCTGGAAGACGCCAAACAGGCCGTGCTGGCCCGATTCGGAGTCACGCTGCGCTTTCTGCGCCTGTTCCATCGACTTGTCAA
>Ga0209415_10006233_pt1 | contig 21288 bp, 17 predicted proteins | sample PeaSoiSIISIP2007_FD_187696 | JGI IMG/M metagenome (GOLD analysis project Ga0209415, IMG submission 187696) | Peat soil microbial communities from Weissenstadt, Germany - SII-SIP-2007 (SPAdes) (version 2) | ecosystem: Environmental > Terrestrial > Soil > Wetlands > Peat | place: Germany...
GCGGCCGGGCGGGTCGTCTTGTGCCGCCAATACGCAGGCGGACGCCGCCATGATCAAAATGATTCGTTGAGTAATTTTCATCCCCGTCTCTCCAATCCCCCTGTTACCCACTACTTAGCCCCTACAATAACAGACATGAGACGCGTCGCTTCCGAGCTGTGTTTCAAAAGGCGGGTATTTCTAGTACTGGCCTCGGTTCCGGCTGCGGTTTGGGGGCAATACAGCGCGGATGCAGCCGGCGCTCCGCCCCCGGAACTGAAACCGGCGGTGGCTCAGGTGCTGGAGAAAAGCGGCTTTCAAATCAGCAACAACGGCGCGAAATACTGTGAAGTCTGGTTTCGAAGCGAGTTTCCTCGGGACGCCGCCCGGCCGCCGGAGCCAAGAGTGACTCTGCCCAATGTTCCGGTAGGAGCGATGCTGGGCGTGATCCGGTTTGACGCTCAGGGGTTGGACCGGCGCGGGCAGAACATCCGACCCGGCGTTTACATGCTGCGCTACGGCATCATGCCCGATAATGGCAAGCATGAGGGCGCAGCGGCGCTACGTGATTTTCTGGTGCTGACACCGGCTGGGGAGGACCAGGACCCCAACTCCACGCCAAATTTCGACGCGTTGGTTGCACTGAGCCGGAAGGCTTCGGGCACTCCGCATCCGGCGGTGCTGAGTTTTTGGAAGGCGGATGCCGACTCACCAGGATTCAGCCAGCAAGACGATACCGATTGGGTGCTGCAGACCAGCATCGGCGATACTCCGATTGCCGTGATTGTGGCGGGCGTCTCGGGCGGCTAGTGCTATTCTGGTGATTCCTCCCTGATTTTGTTTATGCCGAAGCTGATTTACAAGACGCCAGGTGGAATCAGCGTAATCAGACAAACTTCGTCTATTCCCTATCATAAGGGCCTGGGGCAGCTGCTCGACAAGCTGGACCGGTATCGCGGGATTTACCTCTCATCCGGCTACGAGTATCCGGAGCGGTATTCGCGCTGGGACGTGGCTTCGGTTTGTCCTCCGATTGAAATAATAGCCACCGGATGCGATGTCGAATTCAATCCGCTGAATGCGCGCGGAGAAGTGCTGAACGGGATGCTGTTTCGTCTTCTCGAAAACCATCCGCACTGGGAAAAGTTCGGTTTTGAGGGCGCCGCGCTGCGTGGACATCTGAAGCCGTTGCCGGCGCTGTTTCCCGAAGAAGAGCGCAGCAAGCAACCTTCGGCTTTTTCGATCCTGCGCGCGCTGATCGGAGAATTCCAAAGCGAATTGGATAGCCGGCTCGCGCTGGTGGGCGCGTTTGGATACGATCTCCTGTTTCAATTCGATCCGATCGAACTGAAGCTCCCCCGCAAAGAACATCACAAAGACTTGCAGCTCTTTCTGTGCGACGACATTTACTACATGGATCGCAAGAAGGAGCAGATCGAGCGGTTTCGTTACGATTTCGAGCTGGGCGATCTTAACACCGCGGGCCTGGCGCGCACAGGAACGGCCGCTCGCCGCTCGCCCAAGCGGCCCGAGAATGACATCGAGAGCGACCATCAGCCGGCGGAGTACATGGCCAAGGTGGAAACCGTGCGCGAAGGCATGCGCCAGGGCGAGTACTACGAAGTGGTGCTGCGGCAGACCTTCCAAGCCAACTATTCCGAAAGCGCTTCGGCGCTGTTTCGACGCATCCAGAAGGGGAGCCCCAGCCCGTACGAGTTTTTGGTGCAGCTGGGCGACGAGCAATTGATCGGAGCGTCGCCGGAAATGTTCGTGCGCGTGGAAGGCACTCGCGTGGAGACCTGCCCGATCTCGGGAACCGCGCGACGCACGGGCGATCCGTTGCGTGACGCCGACAACATCCGGGAGCTGTTGAACTCGACCAAGGAAGAATCCGAGCTGACCATGTGCACCGACGTGGATCGCAACGACAAGTCCCGCGTGTCCATCCCAGGCTCGGTGAAAGTGATCGGCCGGCGGCTGATCGAATCCTATGCGGGCGTGTTCCACACCGTGGATCATGTGGAAGGTATTTTGCAGCCTGGGTTCGACTCGCTGGACGCGTTCCTTACGCACATGTGGGCGGTCACTATCATGGGCGCGCCTAAGAAGGCCGCTGCGCAGGCAATAGAAGATCTTGAAAAGGACGCCCGTGGCTGGTACGGCGGCGCGGTGGGCATGCTGTCGCTGAACGGCGACATCAATACCGGAATCCTGATCCGGACCGTGCACTTGCGGGATGGTATCGCGCGGTATAGCGCCGGAGCGACGCTGCTGTACGATTCGGTTCCGGAGCTGGAAGAGCTTGAGACGCGTCTCAAAGCCACCGGGTTCTTCCGGTCGTTGCGCGGCGTGGAGAAAACGAGCGCAGCGCGGGTTGAGGCACACCGGACAAGCCAGGGAATCAAGTTGCTGCTGGTGGACAACGACGACTGCTTTATCCACACGCTGTCCAACTACGCCCGGCAAACCGGCGCCGAGGTGGTGACCTATCGCGCGGGGGTCCCACACCAGCTCATCCTGGATTTCGCGCCGCACCTGATTTTGATCTCACCGGGTCCAGGCCGTCCCTCGGATTTTGGCGTTCCCGATCTAGTAAAATTCGCGGTGCGCGCCGGCATTCCGGTGTTTGGCGTGTGTTTGGGACTGCAAGGGATCGTGGAAGCCTTCGGTGGTGAATTGGGCGTGCTGGATTATCCCATGCACGGCAAGCCTTCCACGGTGGTTCATCACAATCAGGGAGTTTTCAAAGGACTGCCGGAGCGTTTCAAGGTGGGCCGGTACCATTCGCTGTTCGCGCGCAAGGAGACTTTCCCCGCCTGCCTGGAAGTAACGGCTGAATCGGAGGACGGCGTGATCATGGGAATACGGCACCGGGAATTGCCGATCGAAGCGGTGCAGTTTCATCCGGAATCGATCCTCACCTTAGAAGGCAATTGCGGCCTGCGACTGATTGAAAACGTGGTTTCACGGGCCTGGATGCCTCGCACGGTAAACTCTGCCTAGTACGAATTGACCGAATGGGCTAGTGTGCTAATCTGAGACCTGATTTAATAATTGTCGGGTAGGCTGGCACCGCGTGCAATTCGATTCATCCGATATCTTATTTCTCGTACTTGTGCTGTTCATCGCAGTGCTGCTCATTAATGGCAGCGGAGGCGGCGGAGGCCATCGTGCGCGATTGCCGGTGCTCGGCTGAAATCGTCCTGACGCCCGATTTTCGCTCCTAGGTCTCGATGCCGTCAGCGATTGTGATCGGCGGTGGTCTGGCTGGCCTGGCTTCGGCCGCCGCGCTGGGCCAGGCGGGATTTCAAGTCGATTTATTCGAGGCCCGGGCTTTTCTGGGAGGCCGCGCCACTTCCTATCCCGTTCCGGGCGACAATTCCGAAGTCGGCGTTAATTCCGAAGTCATCGATAACTGCCAGCACGTCCTGCTGCGCTGCTGCGTCAATTTAATGAATTTCTATGGGCGCCTGGGCGTGGCGGACCGGATTCAATTTCACAAGCGATTCTACTTTATTGAACCGGGCGGCCGGACATCGATCTTAGAGGCCGGCGCGCTGCCCGCGCCGCTGCACTTCACCGGCAGTTTCCGGAAATTGGCGTTTCTAGGGCTTTCCGACAAAATCGGGATCGCACGCGCGCTGCTGGCCATCCGGAGCGAGCACGGGCAGCGTCAGGATTTGGACCGCATCACCATGCTCGAATGGCTGCGGGAAAAGCGCCAGACCGAAAGAGCGATCCGACGCTTCTGGAATCAGGTTCTGGTGAGCGCAGTGAATGAGGACCTGGACCGCATGGCGGCGAGCCACGGGTTCCAGGTATTCTGGCTGGGCTTTTTGGCGCGCGCGAATACCTACGAAATGGGGATTCCGGCGGTGCCGCTGGGAGATTTGTACGGTCCGGATTCCTGGCGGCGCATTGGTAATGTTCGGTTGCGTCTAAGGGAGCCGGTGGAGCAAGTGGTGACCGAAGATGGGACGATTCGCGGGGTGATGGCGGGGGGCGAGCGGCACACCGCCGATTACTACATTTCGGCGCTGCCGTTCGAGCGCGTTCCGGTGCTGCTTCCCGAGCTTCAGTTGAACCTGGAAGGCTTCGAGCATTCACCGATCACGGGCATCCACTTATGGTTCGATCGCAGCCTCACGCAATTGCCGCACGCAACGTTGCTGGACCGGACAATCCAGTGGATGTTCAACAAATCCGGCGGCCGGTATCTGCAATTGGTGGTGAGCGCGTCGCGGAGTTTGGTGGACATGCCGCGCGCCGATGTGATCGCGCTAGGAGTGCGGGAATTGGCTGAGTTTCTCCCGCGCGCCAAGGAAGCCAAAATCGAGAAGGCGCATGTGGTGAAGGAGATTCGCGCTACGTTTTCCGCTCGGGCGGGCCTGGAACAAGCGCGGCCGGCGAGCGCGACCAAGTTCAGGAACCTTTTCCTGGCAGGCGATTGGACGCGATCGGGCTGGCCGGCCACCATGGAGGGCGCGGTTCGAAGCGGTTATCTGGCAGCCGAAGGCGTGGCGCAAGCAGCGGGACAGCGCCAAGAGTTCCTACTCCCGGACATTGCGTGAACTATGATGAACCTATGCGCGCGCTAATCCTTTCCCTCTCCCTCATGCTACCGATGCTGGGAGCGGACCTGACCACTCTCACGATTTCGGTGAAGAGCACGACCGGCAAACCGGTGGAAGGCGCGAGCGTGATCGTCAAATTCGTGAAAGGGCATGCGATCACGAAACTGGGAAAGAAGGTCCGCAAGGAATGGGAACTGCGCACCAACCAGGACGGTTTGGCCAAGATTCCCCCCATCCCGCAAGGCACGATCCTGGTGCAGATCATCGCGAAGGACTACCAGACGTTTGGGCAGAACTTCGATGTGGATGAGGAGCAGAAGACGCTGGATATCACGCTGAATCCGCCGCAGCCGCAATACACGGCGCACTAGCCGGACCAGGGGGTCCGGCGCAGACGAGGGCGTCTGCCCCACCCGCTACAGTCCTGGTTCAGTAATGGCGGCGATGACTTCGATTTCCACGCTGACGTCGCGCGGCAGTTTGGCGGCCTGGACGGTGGATCGAGCGGGCGGGTTCTTGGGGAAGTAGCGCTCATAGGTCTGGTTCATGGGCGTAAAGTCGCCCATGTCCTTTAAGAAGACCGTGGTCTTGAGGACCGAATCGAGCGAAGCCCCGCAGGCTTCCAAAATAGCCTTGACGTTGTCGAGCACTCGCTCGGTCTGGGCCGAGATGCCGCCTTCGATGACTTTATTGCTGGCTGGATCGATGGCGATTTGTCCGCTCAAGTAGGCGAGACCGCCGTACACCACTGCTTGCGAATAAGGGCCAATGGCCTTGGGCGCCTTGTCGGTCGAAATCGTCTGTCTCATAATTGCAGAGTCCCCACTAATTCTCGAACGTTGCCGATGTTTTCTTTTCTCAGGTGCTCGTCCAGCTCGCGCGCGATGCGGACCGGCGCGGACGGATCCCAAAAGTTCGCGGTGCCCACCTGGACGGCCGAGGCTCCGGCCACCAAGAATTCGGCCGCGTCTTCACCGCTCCGGATGCCGCCAAGCCCAATGACCGGAATTTGAACCGCCTGGGCTGCTTCATAGACAAACCGCAGCGCAATGGGCTTGATAGCAGGTCCCGATAAGCCTCCGAAACCCGCGCCGATGCGAGGGCGGCGGGAATGCGCATCGATGGCGAGCGAAACGAAGGTGTTCACCAGGCTGATGGCGTCGGCTCCTGCCTGCTCGGCAGCCTGCGCCAGTGGTTCGATGCGCGCCACATTAGGAGATAGCTTCACGATTAATGGACGCCGGGCCAGCGGCCGGATCAAATTCACCAGTTCGCTCAACAGCGCCGGATCACTCGAGAAGTAGATGCCGCCGTGGGTGGTATTGGGACAAGAAACATTCAATTCGTAGGCGGCGATGCCTTCTGCGTCCTCCAGAACGCGGATCACCTCGGCATAATCCTGCGGCGTGTATCCAAACACGTTGGCAAAAATGGCGGTTCGCAGACCTCGCAGGGCCGGGAGCTTCTCTTCGACAAATGCGCGAACGCCCATATTCTGCAGGCCGATGGAGTTGATCATTCCACCCTCGGCTTCCCACACGCGCGGCGGCGGATTGCCCGCTATTGGTTCACGCGAGAGCCCCTTAACCACCAGACCGCCCATCGCGTTCAAGTCGGCGACGGTCGCAAATTCCACACCGTACCCGTAGGTTCCAGACGCAGCAATGACCGGATTCACGAGCTGGATGCCGCACAGATGCGTGCTGAGGCGACTCACTTTGTCCAAGATAGCATTGGCGGGATGGCCGGCTGCAAGGGTACCAAGAGGCCCTAAGGCTTACCCCTTATAAAGCGGACCTTAGGAAAGCCGATGGACGAATATGACGGCCGAGCCCTCCACGGGCGAGTCCCCGACACCCAAAGCCACGCCAACGCGCCCGGCGCCGTTGGGCTCGCTGGCCTCGAAGTTCTCATTGTTTGCCGCCGCTTTGGTCTTCTGGGTGGGAACGATCATTTTCGGGTACGATCTGCGCAACTTCAACGCCGGCAAAGGGGCGCTGCTGTTCCTGGTAGTTCTATTGGTAGCAGGGGCTATCTTGTGCTTCACGACGCGCTTCCTCGGGCGGCCGCTGAGGCTGCTGCAAGCCGGAATCACGGCCGTCCGGAATGGGCGGCTGGAGCCGATCCAGGTGATTAAGACCGGCGATGAGATCGAGTTCCTGGGAGAGAGCTTCAACCAGATGATCGAGGCGCTGACCGCCTCCGAGAAGCAGCTTCGCGAGCAGAAGAAGTCGCTCGAACAGAAGGTGAAGGATCGGACCGATCAGCTCGCGGAAGCCACGCGCATGGCGCAGGCCGCCAACCAGGCCAAGAGCGAATTCCTGGCCAACGTATCGCACGAGCTGCGGACGCCCATGAACGGCGTCATCGGGATGCTGGATATCGCGCTCGATAACGATTTGACCCCGGAGCTGGTGGAACAGCTTCAAACCGCGCAGCGCTGCGCGCAATCGCTGCTGTCTTTGTTGAACGACATCTTAGATCTCTCGAAGATCGAAGCAGGAAAAATGACCCTGGAACGAATCCCTTTCGATGTACGCGCCCTAGTGGCGGATTGCATCAAGGCCCACGAGCCGAAGGCGCAGAAAAACTCCGTGGCGTTAGTTTCCGAAGTGTCGCCCAGCGTGCCGCAAGCGATTACTGGAGACCCTTTGCGCATCCGCCAGATCCTGGCCAACCTGCTGAGCAATGCCGTCAAGTTCACCGAGCACGGGTCGGTAACGGTGCATGTGGACGGACAATTCTCGCGTGGATCCGAATTCACGCTCCGCTTTACGGTAAAGGATAGCGGCACCGGGATTCCAGCCGATAAGCTGCTTTACATCTTTGACGAGTTTACCCAGGCCGACGGCAGCGTGAGCCGCAAGTACGGCGGGACTGGATTGGGCCTGGCCATTACACGGAGATTGGTGAAGCTGCATGGCGGCGAGATTAACGTGAACAGCGAACTCGGACGCGGAACCGCGTTCACCGTCACACTGCAATGTGAAGCGCAGCGGGTGGCGGGCGGGAACCCTGGGGCCAGCGCCGCGCCAGCCATCGCGGCGGCACCCATCAGCGTACCGGGGCATACTGCGCGCATTCTGGTGGTGGAAGACAATCAGGTGAATCAGAAGGTGGTTACCGCGGTACTGCGCAAGCGGGGTTTCTATATCGAACTTGCCAACGACGGCCAGGAGGCGCTCAACAAGCTGGAGGGTGGCGCCGCTTTCGATTTGGTCCTGATGGACGTGCAGATGCCAGTGCTGGATGGTCTGGAGGCAACCCGGCTCATCCGCAAGGAGGCGCGCTGGAATGAGCTTCCGATCATCGCCATGACCGCGCACGCCATGACTGGCGACAAAGAACGCTGTCTGGAAGCCGGAATGAGCGGCTACATCTCGAAGCCGGTGCATCCATCGCTGTTGCTGAGCACGGTGGACGAGTTCTTGTTGCAGAAAACGTCCTAGGCCGGCTTTTTGGCGACCTGACGGACCAGATTCCAGGTTTCCTGCACGTCCTCCCATTGCGTGCCAATATTGCCAATAGCCAGTCGGAGCACGAATTTCCCGTTGAGGACGGTATGCGACAGGAATGCTTTGCCCGACGAGTTAACGGCCTCCAGCAGCGCGCGATTATCGTCATCCGATCCAAGGAAGCGGAAGCAGATCAGCGAGAACGGCGTGGGTGCGGCGAGCTCGAAATCGGGGTGCTCGCGGATCAGCCCGGCCAGGCGCTGTGCGTAGCCGATGTGCGCTCGAATCAGCCCAGCGATTCCTTCGCGGCCGTAATGCCGCATGATGAACCACAGCTTCAGAGCGCGGAAACGGCGGCCCAGTTGCACTCCATAGTCCATGTAATTCACGGCGCGCGGGTTTTCGGTGGTCCGCAAGTACTCCGGCACAAGTGAGAACGCCCGGCGTAGAATTTCCGGCTTACGCGTGTAGAACGCGCTCAAGTCGATCGGCGTGAACAGCCACTTGTGCGGATTCACAACCAGAGAGTGCGCGCGCGAGGCTCCATCCAGGACGGATTGCAGCTCGGGAAGCACGGCCGCCGTGCCTCCGTAGGCAGCATCCACATGCAGCCATGCTCCGCAGTCTTCGGCGACATCGGCGATGGCGTCCACGGGATCGATACTGGAGGTCGAGGTGGTCCCCACCGTTGGGACGATACAGAACGGCCGCTTGCCCGCGCGTTGATCCGCGGCGACGGTCTCGCGTAAAACATCCACGCGCATGCGGAACGCGTCGTCCACTGGAATCTTGCGAATGTGGTCCTGGCCGATGCCGAGCGTGATGCCGGCTTTTTCCACCGAGGAGTGCGCGTGCTCCGAGGTATACATGACGAGTCCGCCGGAATTGCCGCGGGCACGGGTTTCGGGATCCGCCATCTCTCGAGCGGCCGCGATGGCGTGCAGGGTGCTGACCGACGCGGTGTCGTAGATGATGCCGAAGAAATCGTCCGGCAGTCCGATCCATTGACGCAGCCAACCGAGGGTGACCTGTTCGAGCTCGGTAAGCGCGGGGCAGCTTTTCCACAGCATGCCGTTGGCATTGAGCCCAGCGGCCAGCATCTCGGCGAGAATGCCGGGCGGCGAGGCGGAGATGGCGAAGTAGGCGAAGAAGCGCGGATGGTTCCAGTGGGTGAGAGCGGGAACGATAGAGCGCTGAAAGTCCTCGAGAATCGCGTCCATGGGCTCGCCGAAATCGGGAGCCTGGGCGGGCAAACGATCCACCAGGTCGCCCGGCTGCATGTCCGGCAACACCGGATACTGGCGGATGTTTTTCAGATAGTCCGCCAGCCAGTCCACCACATCGTGCCCGTATTGCCGGAATTCTTCGTTGTCCACTTGGTTTAGATTACTCCGGAAGACCGCCGCCCGTCCTCTGTTACAATGCCGGTGCATGTTTGGGCGGGTCCTGATCGCCAATCGTGGCGAGATCGCCGTGCGCATTATTCGCGCGCTGCGCGACATGAACATTCGCAGTATCGCGGTCTTCTCGGATGCCGATCGCGGCGCGCTGCATGTGCGCATGGCCGATGAAGCGGAACATATTGGGCCCGCGGCTTCCACCGAAAGCTACTTGCGCCAGGATCGCATTCTCGAGGCTGCGAAGAAGCATCGAGCGGACGCGATTCATCCGGGCTACGGCTTCCTGAGCGAGACCGCGGAATTCGCGGCGGCATGCGCGCGAGAAGGCTTGGTGTTCGTCGGGCCATCGGCCGAATCGATCCGGCGACTGGGATCAAAGACCGCCGCGCGAACATTGGCTAGGCAGGCAGGGGCTCCCGTGGTGCCGGGCAGTGAAGAGCCGGCCACCGAGGTGGCGCATGCACGAGCGCTGGCGCGCGAGATCGGCTATCCGGTGTTGCTAAAAGCCGCGGCGGGCGGCGGCGGCAAGGGGATGCGGCGAGTGAATGCCGAGAGCGAGCTTGAGTCCGCCATTCGAGACGCAACAAGCGAAGCGGAGCGCGCGTTTCAGAACGGCGAGATCTACATCGAGAAGGTGATCGAACGGCCAAGGCATATCGAGATTCAAATCGCGGGCGATCACTACGGGAATCTGGTGCACCTGGGGGAACGTGAGTGTTCGGTGCAGCGGCGTCACCAAAAGATCATCGAGGAGTGCCCGTCGCCGTGGGTGGCTCGGCTTCCCGAGATGCGGGCCGCGATGGGCGAAGCGGCGCTGAAGATCGCTCGCGCGGCAGGCTACGACAATCTGGGAACCGTAGAGTTTCTGGTGGACAATCGCGGGAATTTCTATTTCCTGGAAGTGAATGCGCGCTTGCAGGTGGAGCATCCGGTGACTGAGCTGGTGACCGGATTCGATCTGGTCCAATTGCAATTGCGCATTGCGGCCGGCGAAGCGTTGCCATTCTCGCAGAAGGACGTGGCGTGGCGTGGATGGGCCATGGAATGCCGGGTGTGCGCGGAAGATCCGGAGGCGAACTTCTTTCCTTCGCCTGGCACGATCGTGCAACTGCGCGAACCCAGCGGTCCTGGCGTGCGGCTGGATTCAGGAGTGTATCCGGGCTGGACCGTGCCGCTGGAGTATGATCCGCTGCTCGCGAAGCTGGTGGCTTGGGGGCCTGACCGGAATGCGGCCATCCAGCGACTAGGGCGGGCGCTCGGCGAGTACGCGATCAACGGAGTGGAAACGAACCTGGCGTTCTTTCGCGAGATTCTGGATGACCCGGAATTTCGCGCCGGAAACATCTCGACCGAGTTCGTGGCCGATTTGTTCGCCCGCCGAAAACCCCGGGCTGAGCCGGCGGCGCAACTCGATCTGGCAGTGGCGCTGGCAGCGGCGGCATATGTCCGAGACCACCGGGCTGACCAGGCTCGAGCGGGCGCGCCGGATTCCCGTTGGCTTACCGAAGGGCGGGGCCAACTCCTCCGATGAAGTTGCAAGTGGTAGTGGACGGCCGCACGATTGAGATTGACTCCGAGCAATTCGACAGCGTGCGTCAAGTGGAACCGGGCGTTTATTCCGTGCTTCTTGAAGGCGCGAGCCATGAGATACGGATCCAGGCATCGCCGGTGGGATTGACCGCGGGTGTGGCTGGCCGGCGGTTTACCGTGGAGGTGCGCGATCTGCGAGACGCCAGCCGAACCTCTCGCGCGGCTGTCGGGTCGGGACGCCAGAACGTGACCGCGCCCATGCCCGGCAGAGTGGTCCGCGTTCTCGTGGAGAGGGACGGCGCAGTGGATGCGGGCCAAGGCTTGGTGGTGGTGGAAGCGATGAAGATGCAAAACGAGTTGAAAGCCGCCCGGCCCGGCCGTGTGATCGAGATTCGCGCGCGCGAGGGCGAAACGGTGGGCGCCGGCGACATCCTGGTAGTCTTGGAATAGACTCTGGGAAAATAAGAATTGCTCAACAACAATCGAGGTCCCGTTCGTGAATCGTAGCGCAAGCTGGCTCGCGATTCTTGTGGTGGGCGCTGCCGTGATCGTGGCGTGGGTTGCCATGCGAAGGGTATCACCGCAAGAGGTGAACTTCACCAAGGCGACCCGTGAAACGCTGGTTAGCACTCTGAACACCAATGGGAAGGTAGAGCCGATCGAGTGGATGCCGGTGCGCGCTGAACGCATGGGCGTGATTACCCGCACGCGGGTAAGCCGGGGCCAGCTGGTACGAAAGGGTGATCCATTGGTGGAACTGGACACGCGGGTTGCCAGCGCCGATTTAGCCAAGGCGCAGGCCGCCATTCAAGAGGCCCAGGCGCAGGAGCAGGTGTTGACGCAAGGCGGGCGAATTGCCGAGCGCCAGCAAATCGAAGCCGACCTAGCCCGAACGCGGCTGGATCTGGACGCGGCACAGAAGAGTTACCAGGCATTGGAGCGATTAGTTGCAAAGCAGGCCGCAACGCGCCAGGAGCTGGATTCCGCCCGCCAGTTGGTGGATCAACTGCAGTTGAGAATTCAGGCGCTCGAAAAGAATAAGACCGCGCTGGTCACCGGTACGGACAAGGAGATCGCGAAGGCCCGGTTGCAGCAGGCGCAGTCCGCCGCGACTGTCGCGCAAACCAATCTCGATCTGAGCGTGATTCGAGCTCCCATGGATGGGACGGTGTACGACTTCGATTTGAAGCAAGGCTCCTACGTCAATCCCGGCGATGCGATTGCCAAGGTGGGCCGCTTGGATCGCGTGCGCGTTACGGTGTACGTCGACGAACCGGACCTCGGCAAAGTGCGCCAAGGCGAGTTGGTGGCGATTACCTGGGACGCGCTGCCGGGACATCAGTGGAAGGGCAAGGTGGATAAGCTTCCAGCGCAGATCGTGCCGCTGGGGACGCGGCAAGTGGGCGAGGTGGGCTGCATCATTGAAAATCCGGACCGCGATTTGCTGGCAAATGCCAACATCAACGCGGACATTCAAGCAACCGTGGTGGAAAACGCGGTGGCGATCCCCAAGGAAGCGATCCGCCGGCAAGGTTCGGATACGGGCGTCTTGCTGCTGGAGGGCGATCGGCTGGTGTGGCGCAAAATCAACCTTGGCATTTCGAGCTACACGAAGTCGCAGGTGCTGTCGGGGTTGAGCGACGGCGATGCAGTGGCGCTGACATCGGAAAAGCCGATCCAGAACGGGTCGCGGGTGCAGGCGGTTTTTCAATAACCTACTGGTACATCCTTCGTTCCCGGCGCATGAACGCTGGGACTTCCAGGTCGTCAACGGTTACGGGGTCGGAGGCGATCGCGGGCTCAGGCTCCGGTTCGGGTGTGGGCGGCAATTCGCGGAAGAATGACGACGCGTTGGGCAATCCGCTGTTAAATAGCGGTTCCGTGGTAGGAGCTGGAGCGGGCGGCGCAGCCGGTAGGTTCTCAAAAACCAGTGGCTCGACCATGGAAGCCGACGCAGCCGCGCGGCGCGCCAGTTGCGGCAGATTCTCGCGCTGGAATCCAGTGGCGATCACGGTGATCTTCACCACGTCCTTCAGCGACTCGTTCATCACGACGCCGAAATTGATCTGCGCGTCTTCATTGGCCGTGGCCCCGCGAATCAGCGAGCAGGCTTCGTTCACGTCGTGCAGGCTCAGTTTGCTGGAACCGGTGATGTTGATCAGTACGCCGCGCGCGCCTTTCACGCCGCCCTCTTCCATCAATGGCGAACTGATGGCCTGGCGGGCCGCTTCGATGGATGCATTCTCGCCCGATGCCGACGCGGTGCCCATCATCGCGTAGCCCATGCCGAGCATGATGGAACGAATGTCCGAAAAGTCACGGTTGATCAATCCGGGGGTGGTGATGATGTCGCTGATGCCTTGAACGGCTTGGCGCAGAATATCGTCGGCAACACGGAAAGCTTCGAAGAAACTGGTGCCGCGCGGGACCAATTCGAGCAGGCGGTCGTTCGGCACGGTGATCACGGTGTCGACGGTGCCGCCGATCTCCGATAACCCGCGGTCGGCCTGCTTCATGCGGCGCGGCCCTTCAAACGCGAACGGTTTCGTAACTACCGCGACGGTGAGCGCATTTAATTCCTTGGCGAGCGAGGCCACTACGGGCGCAGCGCCGGTGCCGGTGCCGCCGCCCAATCCCGCGGTGACGAACACCATGTCGGCGCCTTCCAGCACTTCAATAATGCGCTCGGTGTCTTCAAGCGCGGCCTGGCGTCCCAAGGCAGGATCGGAACCCGCGCCCAATCCGTTGGTCACCTTGGAGCCGATGGCGAGCTTGTTGGGCACCGGCGAGGCGTTGAGCGCCTGGACATCGGTGTTGAGAATGTGAAATTCGACGCCGGTGAGGCCTTCGTTCATCATGCGGGCTACCGCGTTCGAACCCCCGCCGCCGACACCCACTACTTTGATCTTGGTGCCCGCGAGCACCTCTTCTTGTATGGCGAACTTCAATGCGTCCATTCAAAACCTCCCTGTGATCGGTCTTAGAACCTATCGAAACAACATGCCCATGATTCCGGGAGCTCTGCGCTTGGTCTCCCGATTCGTCTTCAACCGCGCCGAGTACCGCGCCAGCCCGGACGCGGTAGACCACGCCGGACTGCAAAGATCGTCTGGAAAATCCTGGATACCTTCGGGGATGGCGTTGCGCGCGGGACAATTCAGCACGCGCTCGGCCATGTCGCACATGCCGTTGAGCATGGCCCCGCCGCCGGCCAAAATAACGCCTTCCAACAACTTTTGATCCATGCCGATGGTTACCAGCTCGGAACCAACATGGATGAACAACTCTTCGGCGCGCGCTTCTAAGATCTCGTTGAGCTGCTTGCGAGGGGCCTCGCGCGGGAGGCGCCCTTCGTTGGACGGTACCTCGATGTAACTGTTATCGGACGTGAGCCCCAGCATGGCGCATCCGTACTCGATCTTGAGACGCTCGGCATCGTTGTATTGCACGGTTAGACCAACCGCCACGTCCCGCGTGAAGTGATCCGCGGAAATCGCCAGGCTGCGCGCGAGCAGCACCGCTTCGCCGTCGTATACCACCAAGTCCGTGGAGTGTTTGCCGATGTCCACCACCGCCACGCCGCGGTTGCGATCGTCGCGATTCACGGCGGCGTACGCGGTCGCCACCGGTTCAAACATGGACTCCTCAACCGCATAGGAGGCTTGGTGCACGGCGTGCAGGATGGCTTGGTGCTCCTGCTCGGAACAGGTGACGATGTGAACGTTGGCTTCCAGGCGAGAACAGATGGAACCGCGCGGGTAGCGCTTGCCGGAACGGCCGTCGAGGGTAAAATCCTGCGGGAACAAGTGCAGGATCATGCGGTCTTCTTCCAGGCGCACCTGCTCGCTGCGCTCGACCGCGTAGGCCATGTCGTCGATGGTGACCGGGCGCGGCCGCGCGAATTCGTAGATGCCGCGGCTATTGCAACCGTCCACGCTTGCGCCGCCCATGCCCAATACCAATGCATCCACGGAAATGCTCGCCTGAGCCTCGGCTTCGCGCACCGCGGCGCGCACGCAAGTAGTCACGGCTTGCTGGTCCGCGAGCTTGCCTTTGGTCCATCCATCGGAGGGGACTTCGCTGTGTCCGGCGTAGCGTAATCGCCCATTTTCCAGCAAGAAGATCAAGCAGCGCGTGGAAGCGCTTCCGAGATCGAGTCCAACGGCGATCTGGGGCTTATCGGGCATCGCGCGACGCCTCCAAACCGGTGATGCGATCGTCGAGCCGCAAGTCAAACGAAGTGGCCTGCGGCATGTTTCGATGAATGTCGGAGTAGTGCTGCAGAAAATTCCTGAGCCGCGACGCAAAGTTGCGGTCGCCCAGCATCAGGGTCACCGCGCCGCCGCCCGCCTGCTCGGTGATCTTCAAGTCGTCCAGGTCGCTGGCATCCACTTCGGATACGTTGTCGGCCATGGGACCGAGCTCCTTCATCAGGCGCTGCATGCGGCGCACGCGAACGCCGCGCTTCTCCTGGCTCTCGCCACCCATGACGCCGGAAAGGACCGGGAGCTGAAACGCGGTCTTCGGAGGAGGATCGAGAATCACTCCCTCGTCGTCGATCAGCGCCCAGCGCAGCATGGCCTCGGCGGGCAGCTTAATGAATGCGGCGGGCTTTCGTTCCGTGACCTGCACGACCACACGGTTTGGCCAAATCCGAGCGATGGACGCATCGTGCACCCAGCGGACTCCGAGCAATTCCTTGCGGCGCGCGGCCAGCGGAAACAGGTAGAGGCTGCGGCCGTAATCAGGCTCAAAGAGCCGCAGCACCTGCTGGCGCGACGCGTACCGAATCCCGTGCAGTTCGAGATTCGTGCTCTCCAAACCGTAGTCGGCCGGGCCGGGGAGAAAGAAGCGGGTATCGCGAATGAGAAACTGCGCAAAACGGTCGGACGCGTAAATGGCGCCGCTGAGCAGCACGCCCACCGCGATCGCAATACCGCCAAATCGCAGCAGGAGTCGCCTGGCCGGCGTGCCCCGAGCTTTGGTTTTGGCGCTGGATTCGGACGCCACTTACGCCGCCTCCCTGAGTTTGGCGAGGACGCGATCGCCAACCTGCCACACGTTCCCCGCGCCGAGCGTCAGAACCACATCCTGATCGCGTACCTTTTCGAGCACCGCGTCGACGGTTCGATCGATGGTCCCGGTGTATTGGACGCAGCGATGCCCGAAGTCGCGAATCCGATCGGCCAGCGAGCGTCCAGTGATGCCCTCGATCGGTGTTTCCGACGCGGCGTAGATGTCGAGCACGTACACCACGTCGGCCTGATGAAAGCTCTTCGCAAATTCATCCATCAAGAACTGTGTGCGCGTGTAGCGATGCGGCTGGAAAACCGCGTGAATGCGTTGAAATTTGCAAAGCTGAGCGGCTGCAAGCGTGGCCCGGATCTCGGTGGGATGATGGCCGTAATCGTCGATCACCGTGACACCGCGCGCCTGGCCGCGCACTTGAAACCGGCGATCGACACCCGCGTAGCCGGCGATGGCTTCCCGGATCGATTCCAGGCGGATGTCCAGCTCCAGGCCGACCGCTATGGCGGCCGTGGCATTGAGCACGTTGTGAACGCCGGGCACGCGCAGGTGAAACACTCCCAGATCACGCCCGCGCGCCCGAACCGAGAAGTGGCTCTCGAAGGCTCCGCAATCCAAATCGCAGATTTGCAGGCTGGCTTGCTGGCTGCGCCCGTACGTGATCACGCGGCGATTCACAGTGGGAAGAAGCTGCTGGATGTTTTCGTCGTCCAGGCACAGGATGGCCGCGCCGTAGAAAGGCACCTTTTGGATGAACTCAAGAAACGCCGCGCGAATCTCGGCGATGGACGGGTAGTGATCCAGGTGTTCGCGGTCGATATTGGTGACCACCGCCAGAATCGGGCTGAGCTTTAAGAACGAGCCATCGCTCTCGTCCGATTCGACCACCAGGAAATCGCTCTGGCCCACGCGCGCGTTCGATCCGCCCATGGAAGCAGCCTTCCCGCCAACCACCACGGTTGGATCCAGGCCCCCGGCATTCAGAACCGTCGCCGTCATGGACGTGGTGGTGGTCTTGCCGTGGCTGCCGGCGATCGCAACGCCGTATTTCAGCCGCATCAACTCGGCCAGCAACTCGCCGCGCGGGATAACCGGGACCATGGTGCGGCGCGCTTCCTGGACTTCCGGGTTCGAGGCATCGACGGCCGAGCTCACCACAATCGCCTTCGCTCCCGCAATATTGGCCGCGGAGTGGCCCTCATAAATCCGGGCGCCGAGCGACGCCAAACGGTCGGTGGTCGGGCTCAGCTTCAGGTCCGAGCCGCTGATCTGATACCCCAAGTTCAACAACACCTCGGCGATGCCGCTCATACCAATGCCCCCGATTCCGACGAAGTGCAGGTGCTGCGGCTTAAAAAACATTTTAATCTTGTATTGTTTCGGCTTTCACGTTGAATGTCAATGGACGATCGCTGTTTCCAGCACGCCGGCCGCGTGCCGCGCTGCATCCGGATGGGCAAACGTCCGGGCACGCTCGCCCATGCGCTGTAACATTTCCGGACGCGAGCGTAACTTTTCCACTTCCTCGAATAGGCGACCGCCGTCCATCTCGTGATCGAGCACCAGAAGGGCCGCGCCGGCCTTCTGAAACGCCTCGGCGTTCCGCAGTTGGTGTTCATCGGTGGAGTGCGGAAAAGGAACCAGAATGGACGGTTTTCCGGCGGCGGCCAATTCAGCCGCTGCACCGGCTCCAGCGCGGCAAATCACCAGATCGGCGCGCGCGAACGCCGCGGGCATGTCGTCGATGAAGGGCGCCACCTCGCCCTCGACGCCGCTCTCCGCCAGTTTCTGGGCCAGGGCGGCGTAGGCGGCCGTTCCGGTCTGATGAATGAAGCGCACGGGAAAACGGGCCTCGCGAAAATAGCTCCAACTTCCGCGCGCCGCTTCGTTTAACGTGCGCGACCCCTGGCTTCCGCCGGTGACCAGGATGGTGAGCTTCGTTTCGCGTGGTTTTGGAGCGATGCGGAAGAATTCGGGCCGGACGGGCAGTCCTGTGATCTCCGACTTCCCGGGCGGGAAGAAGCGCGCGGCATCGGGAAAACTCAGCAGTGCCCGATGGACATAGCGGCCAATCTTACGATTGGTCAGCCCCGGCATGGCATTCGGCTCCATCACCACCAGGGGCACCTTCTTCCACAGTGCGGCGATTACCACTGGTCCCGCGGCATAACCGCCCAAACTGAAGACGGCAGAAGCTTGATGCTTGGCGAGCAACTGAGCGGCGCGGCGCACGCTGAAGGGAAGCTGCGCGAGCGTGCGGATGGTCCGCATCGCGCCCACGCGGTTCAGTCCACCGATCTCGATGAACTCGAGCGGAAAGCCCGCCGGCGGCACCAGCTTCGCTTCAAATCCGGTACGCGTTCCAATGAAGACGGACTGATGGCCATTGGCCTGGAGCTCACGCGCCACAGCGAGCAGCGGCATCACGTGCCCACCCGTCCCGCCCCCGGCCATCACGATCGTTGCCATCCGTTTTCCATCGATTCGTTCAGTTATCCGGAGTGTTCGCTGACGCTGAGCAACATTCCCAGGCAGATGAGCGTACTCATCAAGGAACTACCGCCGGCGCTGATCATCGGCAGCGGAATGCCTTTGGTAGGTCCCATCCCTAATACGACGCTCATATTGATGAGGGCCTGGATGACGATGGATGAAGTCACCCCGAGCGCCAGGTACTTTCCGAAGTCGTCATGCGCCACCCAATACAGCTGCAGCCCGCGCCCGAGGATCACCAGGAATCCGGCCAGGACCGCGCCGCAGCCCCACAACCCCAGTTCTTCACCGACCACGGCATATATAAAGTCGGTGTGCGCTTCCGGCAGATAGAGGATCTTTTGCTTGCCTTGCATGAGGCCCAGACCCAGCACACCGCCGCTGCCCACCGCGATTTTGGACTGGTGGACTTGATAACCGGCGTCGCGCGTCGTGACCGATTGGCTGATGTATTTCTTGATCTTGCCCTCGTGATCGAGCATGCCGATCAACTTATAATCCGGGTCGAAGAATCCAACCATGCGCGCCATGCGATAGGGCTTGGAAGCAATGAATCCGACAGCGACCAGCGCCCCGACGGCGAGCGCCGCCGCGACAAACTTGCGCTCGAGGCCCGCCACGTAGAACACCACCGCGGCAGGCACAATGAGCACGATGGCCGTACCGAGATCGCCCAATCCAACGGTGGCCGCCAGCACCGCCAGCGCCAGCGAAGCAGCAACGATAGTGCGTCTGGTATTGATTGCCTCGCGCTTCTGCGTCACAAAGTAGGCGAAGAAGATGATCAGCGCCGGTTTGGCGAATTCCGACGGCTGCAGCGTTCCGACGCCTTGCAACCGGAACCAGCGATGCGTCTTGCTGTCGAGGAAGAACACCAGAATTTGCAGGAACAGCACCATCCCGAGCGAGCCGAAGGCCCAGGTGGGGCTTTGCAGCATCCGATAGTCGCGCCGCTTAAAGAACATGAGCGCGACGAAAGAGACGCCGGCCCATATCAACTGATGCCAGGCGTAGTAGAAGCTGGAGTTGATGCGCGGGTTGAGCTCGGCCACCACCGATGACGCGCTGTAGATCATCACCAGGCCGAAGCCCACCATGGCCACGATGGTCCCGAACAACAGCCAATCCGATTTCAGGCGCTGCGCCATTATCTGGGTCCCTCCGCTAATGCATTCACCAGCTCTTTAAAGACACGTCCGCGATGCTCGTAGCTGTCGAATTGATCGAAGCTGGCGCAGGCCGGCGCAAGCAGCACCGTATCGCCTGGAACGGCCGCGCGCGAGGCTTGATCGATGGCGGCGGCCAGAGTCCCGCATGGAATGATTGGCACTGCGTCACCAAGGTGATTTGCGATCTTCGGAGCGGCGGAACCGATCAACAAGGCGGCGCGGGCTTTCGCGTGCAGAGGCTCACGGAGGACGGTGTAATCGCTGTCTTTATCCTTGCCACCCAGGATGATCCAGAGCCCCCCGTCGAACGCGCTGATGGCCTTGAGCGTCGCGTCCACACTGGTGGCCTTGGAGTCGTTGTAATAGCCGACCTCGTTGATGGTGCGAACGAATTCCAGGCGATGTTCGACGGGAGCGAAGGTGGACGCTGCGCTGGCAATTTGTTGACGGCTCGCGCCGGCGCGATCGGCGATCAGAGCTGCCGCCATCACGTTTTCGTAGTTGTGCCGGCCGCGCAATTGTAGTTCGCGGACGTTCAACAGAGCGTCGCCTTGGAGCTTGATCGTGTCACCCTCGAGCCAGGCGCCAGAGACCGGATGCGTGCTGCTGAACCACTCGGCCTTTGCGGGCGTTCTTTTTGCGAAACTCGCGCAGACCGGATCGTCGGCGTTTAGGATCGCAAGATCGTCCCGGCCTTGCGTCTCGAACAGCCGTGCCTTGGCATTGACGTAGCTTTCGAAAGTATGATGCCGGTCCAGATGGTTCTGCGTCACGTTGAGACATACCGCAATTGGCGCCCGAAACGTCTCGATCGTTTCCAGTTGAAAGCTGGACAGCTCCAAAACGTTCCATTGACCAGGGCGAACAGTCGCAGTCATAGTGGTAGGCGGCGTACCGATGTTCCCGCCCACTTGGCAAGAGATTTCCGAAGCTTTCAGAATGTGCCCAGTAAGAGCGGTGGTCGTGGTCTTCCCGTTTGTCCCAGTAATGCCGATGTTCTGGCCTTCTAAGAACGGCGCAGCGAGCTCCAGCTCCCCGATCACGGGAACGCCGCGTGCACGCACGGACGCCAACAAATCGAGATCGGCGGGAACGCCCGGTGAAATCACCACCAGCTCGGCGTCGCGAAACGCCGTTTCCGTCTGAGGCTCTACTGTCACGCCTTCGATCTCTCCCATAGGCTTTTCATCCACCGCCCGAACCCCGGCTCCGTTCTGGCGCAACAGCCGTACTGCTGCCACGCCAGAACGGGCCATACCCACCACGACAACTCTTTTGCCCCGCAGCTGTCTCATCGCCGTTCATCTCAGTTTCAACGTCGTCAACGCGAACAACGCCATCACCAATCCCAAGATCCAAAACCGCGTGATAATCTTCGACTCTTCCCATCCGAGTTGCTCGAAATGATGATGAATGGGCGCCATCTTGAAGATTCGCTTCTTGCGGAGCTTGTAGCTGCCGACCTGCAAAATTACCGATAGCGCCTCGATGACGTAGACGCCGCCGATGAAAATCAGCAGGATCTCCTGCTTGATCAGCACCGCCACCACGCCCAGCGCTCCGCCCAGCGCCAGCGATCCGACGTCGCCCATGAAGATTTCGGCTGGATGCGCGTTGTACCAGAGAAACCCGAGTGACGCGCCCACCATGGAGCTGCAAA
>Ga0209415_10006234_pt1 | contig 21287 bp, 28 predicted proteins | sample PeaSoiSIISIP2007_FD_187696 | JGI IMG/M metagenome (GOLD analysis project Ga0209415, IMG submission 187696) | Peat soil microbial communities from Weissenstadt, Germany - SII-SIP-2007 (SPAdes) (version 2) | ecosystem: Environmental > Terrestrial > Soil > Wetlands > Peat | place: Germany...
GGTGCGCGCTAGTGGGATCGAACCACTGACCCCCACCATGTCAAGGTGATGCTCTACCGCTGAGCTAAGCGCGCTCGAAGGGCGCGAAAGATACCGGATTCGGCGGCGCCGATAAAGAGCAAGCCGCCGAAATGACGCAAATTCATCTAGGACTAGGCCGATTGCGGGCCGGCGGATGGCGTCCTGGTCGGCGCCTCAGGCTGACGCTTCGCGGGATTTAAGGCGCAGCGAAATTGAGTCTCCCCGATGGTCACGACATCGCCGTCGCTCAAGAGTAGGCGGGAAACCTTCCGGTCGTTCACGATGACCCCGTTGGTGCTGTTCAAGTCCTCGATGATGAGGTCATGCGGGCCCTTGAGGAGCAAGGCATGATGTCGGCTCACCGACTGCGAATCGATGTGCAATTCGCACTCCGGGGCTCGTCCGACCCGGGTGCGGCGCCCCAAGGCGTAGGCGACTTCCTCCCCGTCACCGATGCGGACGAGTTCCGCCGGCCAATCAGCGCCCAAGGCGGGGCCCGCGGCCGGCACCGGTGCGGCGCCAAGTCGTTCGATCGTGGTCTGAATGCGCCCCAAAGCGTTTGCACTGTTGCTCTCGCTGCGCTCCAAGCGGCGAATCAAGAATTCGCGCTCCTGCAGAGCGCCGCGAGTTCGTTCCAGCGTCGCGCGCAGGCTGCGATTTTCTTCGTTGAGTTGCTCGACGCTCGAGGTCTTGAGCGCCAATTCGTCGTTTGCTCGCTTCAGATCCGCCTGGATCGACTGAATCGGCCGGCGCGCCTCGTTCAAATGCGCCATGAGCACGGTCAATTCCTGCTCGTGCGTTTCCGCCTCCGCTTTCAGCTCTGCGATCTGCTGCGCCTCTGCCGAGCTCGTTGCGCGCGCCTGCGTGAGTCCTTGATCGCGGGCGGCGATCTCTGCGCGCAAGCGCTGACATTCCGCCTCGAGCGCTTCCGTGCGCGCCGCCAGTTCCTTGAGAGAGCGCGCGCGCTCCTTCAGTTCTTGCTCGCTCGTGGCGAGCGCCGCCGCATCGACCGCGGCCGCGTTGCGCAGAGTGGCGATCGCTTCCTCCTGCTCCACGAGTTTGCCGCTCAGCGCGGCCGCCGTCTGTTTGAGCCGATCGCGCTCCGCCTGCAGCGCCTCATGCCCGGCGCGCGCCGCACTCATCTTCGCGTCCCATTCCAGGAACGTATTTTGATCGAAGCCGCGGCGCCATTCGCGTGTTCGCAGAACTTCCAGATAAGAGCCCGCCTGCCTCGTGACCGCGCTCAATTCCTGCCGCGTCGCGTTGAGCTCGTGTTCGCCCCGCTTGATCTGCTCGGCGAGCGAACTCAAGGATCGCTGGGCCTGCTGCACTTCGAGCGCGCTCGCATCGGCGTCGCTTCGCAGCACTTGCATCTCCGCTTCGAGCTGCACGCTCGCTTGCGAGCGCGCCTCGAGAGCGGGAACCACTTTCGCGTGCTCGCGCTGCAATGCGTAAAGCTGCGCGTCGCGCTCACCGAGCGAATGCAGCACATGCACGATCGTGGCGTCGCGTGCCGCGAGCGAATCGCGCATCGATCGCATCTCGTTTTGATGGGGCTCCCATTCGCGCATTAATTCGTCGGCGCGCTTGCGGGCGTTTTCTGCGATTGTGTTTTTCTCGACCAGCGCCCGATCCGCTTCCTGGAATCGATGTTGCTCCATCGCGAGCGCCGAGCGTGCCGCCGAAAGCTCTTCGGTGAGAGTGTTGACGCGAGCCACGGCGATACCCTCCGCATTGCGCGTCTTCTCGTACAACCGACTGAGCGCTTCGTACTCGGCGCTTTGCCGTGTAATGCGTTCTTCGACCGAACGCACGCTTTCGGCGAGCGATGGCAGATCGACCGCTGGCGGACGCGCGAAGTCGGAGGCCACCCTGAGGGTCGCCGGGCCCGAAGATGCCGATGGCACCGCGGAGACCGGCATTCGTGCCAGCGGCACGGCATCATCCTGCACATCCTGATCCGCGATCTCGTCCTCGAGGATCGGCAGCTTGTCGGTCCGATCGGGATCCGCTTCCTCGGGTTGACTATCGTCCGGCGTCATTTTAGCTCCCTGCCCTAGCCGGCCAGCGTCGTCGGCATGCCGAACGCCGAGTGGCGCAATCGTTGAATCTCATCGCGCAGACGCGCCGCCTGCTCGAATTCAAGATTTCGCGCAAGCTTCATCATCTCGGTTTCCAGCTTCTTGATCCGCTTCAGCGCCTGCTCGGGCGGCAGCAGCGAATACTCCGCGTTCAATTCGCGCACTTGGGCTTCCTGCACGGCGCGCGCGCCTTCCATCACGTCGCTCACCGCCTTGACGATCGTACGCGGGATTATGCCGTGCCGCGAATTGAATTCGATCTGTTTGTTGCGCCGCCGATCGGTCTCCGCGATCGCCCGCTCGATCGATCCGGTCCTAAGGTCCGCGTACAGAATCGCCTTGCCGCGCACATTGCGCGCCGCGCGGCCGATCGTTTGAATCAATGAACCTTCGGATCGCAGGAACCCTTCTTTGTCGGCATCGAGGATGGCGACCAGGGACACTTCGGGCATATCGAGCCCCTCGCGCAGCAAATTGATGCCGACGATCACATCGAACTTGCCCAAACGCAGATCGCGGATGATTTCCGAACGTTCAACCGTCTCGATATCCGAATGCAGGTAGCGCACCTTCACGCCATGCTCGTTAAGATACTCGGTCAGGTCCTCCGCCATTCGCTTGGTGAGCGTGGTGACCAGCACGCGTTCTCCCGCCTGAGAGCGCAGCCGAATCTCCGAAAGCAGATCGTCCACCTGCGCTCGCACCGGGCGCACCTCCACCACCGGGTCGATCAGGCCCGTGGGGCGCACCACCTGCTCGACAATCTGGCCGGAAATTCGCTTCTCATGAGGTCCCGGAGTCGCCGACACATAGATGGTCTGCGGCGCCAAGTGCTCGAACTCCTCGAATCTCAAGGGCCGGTTGTCGAGCGCCGAGGGTAGGCGAAAGCCGTACTCGACCAGGGTTTCCTTGCGTGACCGATCGCCCTTATACATCGCGCCGAGTTGCGGAACCGTTTGATGGCTTTCATCGATCACGAGCAGTGCGCTCTTCGGCAGATAATCGAACAGACACGGCGGCGGTTCGCCCGGTTCGCGGCCGGATAAGTAGCGCGAATAATTTTCGATGCCCGCGCAATAGCCCACCTCATTCATCATTTCGATATCGAACAGGGTGCGCTGCTGCAGACGCTGGGCCTCGACGAGTTTGCTGGCCGCGTTTAATTCCATCAGCCGCGTACGCAATTCGCCGCGAATCTCCTCGACCGCCTGGCGTACGCGCTCCTTCGGCGTCACGTAATGGGTCGACGGGTACACCGTGAGGCGCGGCACGCGGCGCAGCACCTCGCCGGTGAGCGGATCGAAGAAGCTCAGCGCATCGATCCTCTCGTCGAATAGCTCGACCCGGACCGCCTCGCGCTCCGACTCCGCCGGGAAGATATCGATGACGTCGCCGCGAACACGGTAGGTGCCCTGCTGCAAGTCGATCTCATTTCGCGTGTACTGCATGTCGGCAAGGCGCCGCAGCAGCTTGCGCTGCTCGAGGATGTCGCCGCGCGACATGTGCAGCACCATGCTCAAGTAAGCCTGCGGATCACCAAGGCCGTAAATCGCCGACACCGTCGCAACAATGATGGCATCCGGCCGCTCGAGCAGCGCCTTGGTCGCCGACAAGCGCATTTGCTCGATGTGCTCGTTGATCGAGGCATCCTTCTCGATGAAGGTGTCGGAGGCCGGCACGTAGGCCTCCGGCTGATAGTAGTCGTAGTACGACACGAAGTACTCGACGGCATTTTGCGGAAAGAACGCCTTGAACTCGCCGTACAATTGCGCGGCGAGCGTCTTGTTGTGCGCAAGCACCAAGGTCGGCCGCTGCAGCTCCTGGATCACATTGGCGATCGTGAAGGTCTTGCCGGACCCGGTCACGCCCAGCAAGGTCTGGTGAGCGAGCCCGCTGGTGAGCCCTTCCACCAAGTTTTCAATGGCTTGAGGCTGATCGCCCGCTGGCAGGTAATCCGACTGCAACTCGAAGCGCATGTTGATATTCTCGCACGTTGAAGCTGAGGGGGCACCCGTCGCAAGCCAGCCGCCCGGCACCCGCCCCTCGACCTGGCGCCGGCCCGCGGTTTTTCGTAAACTCGGCCGCCCTTATTGCACAGGAAACATCCCCTTGGCCGCATCCCTTTCCAAGCGTGTTCAGAAGGTTAAGCCCTCGCCCACTCTCGCGGTGACCGCCCGCGCCGCCAGACTCAAAGCCGAAGGCAAAGACATCATCGGTTTGGGCGCCGGCGAACCGGATTTCGATACGCCATTACATATTGCGGATGCGGGAGTCGAGGCGATTCGCACGGGCCTGACGCGCTACACGGCGGTCGACGGCACGACTGAACTCAAGGATGCCATCATCGGCAAGTTCAAGCGCGAGAATGGGCTGAGCTACGATCGCAGCCAGATTCTGGTCTCCTCCGGTGCCAAACAAACCTGCTTCAATCTTTGCGCAGCGATCTTGGATCCGGGCGACGAATGCGTGATACCGGCACCCTATTGGGTTTCCTACCCCGATATGGTCCTGCTGGCCGACGGCATTCCGGTGATCGTCTATGGGGGCGCCGAGCAAGGCTACAAGATCACGCCGGCGCAATTGGCGGCCGCCATCACGCGGCGAACCAAATTGTTCTTTCTCAACAGCCCGAGCAACCCCACTGGCGCCGCCTATAGCGGCGCGGAATTAAAGGCCCTAGGCGCGGTCCTCGACCGGCATCCGCAAGTGCTGATCGCAGCCGATGAAATGTATGAACACATTTACTGGGGAGCCGAACCGTATTTGAGCTTTGCGCAGGCAAATCCGCAGCTCTACTCCCGTACGATCACCATCAATGGCGTCTCGAAGGCCTACGCCATGACCGGCTGGCGCATCGGCTATTGTGGCGGCCCGAAGGACATCGTGTCTGCCATGAGCACCATCCAGGGTCAGTCCACCTCGAATGCGTCGAGCATTTCGCAGCGCGCAGCAACCGTTGCTTTGAACGCCAGCCAGACCTGTGTCCTCGAGATGAACAAGGCCTTCAAAGAGCGCCATGATTTCGTGGTTGCGGGCTTGAACGCCATCCCCGGGATCTCCTGCCGCTCCGGCGCCGGTACCTTCTATGCATTTGCCAACGTCGAGGGCGCGATGCGCGCGCTCGGTCTCCAGGACGACAATGAGTTCGCCGAATATCTACTCGTTGAAGCGGGGGTCGCGGTGGTACCGGGATCGGGATTCGGGGCGCCGGGTCACATGCGCATTTCATTCGCCTGCAGCATGAAGACCTTGGAAGACGCGCTGCGGCGGATCGAGCGCGCCGTCGCGACGGCGGTGGCGAAGCGGGCCTGACCTTAGGGGGTGCTCAGCGCAAGGCACCCGCCGGCGCCTTGCACCTAACAGGCACGTGAAAAGCATCGAATTTAGGTTATAAATAACCAACATCCTATTGTTTTGAAATACAAAAATCTAGGAAATACGGGACTGAAGGTTTCCCCACTCTGTTTGGGCTGCATGACCTTTGGCGTTCCGGAACGCGGCGATCACCCCTGGACTTTGCCCGAAAGTCAAAGCCGCCCGTTGATCCGCAAGGCGGCCGATTTGGGCATCAATTTTTTCGACACCGCCAATGCCTATTCCGACGGGACCTCCGAGGAAATCCTCGGTCAGGCATTGAAGGATTTCACGCGACGCGATGAAGTGGTCATCGCCACCAAAGTTTTCCTTCCGATGAGCGCCGGCCCGAACGGCGGCGGCCTCTCGCGCAAGGCGATTTTTACGGCAATCGATGCGAGTCTTCGCCGCCTCGGCACCGACTACGTGGACCTCTATCAGATTCATCGCTGGGACCCTGCCACGCCGATCGAGGAGACGCTCGAGGCGCTGCACGACGTGGTCAAGGCCGGCAAGGCGCGTTACCTCGGTGCCTCTTCGATGTACGCCTGGCAATTCAGCAAGGCGCTCTACCTGGCGCGCCAGCTGGGGCTCACGCCCTTCTCCAGCATGCAGAACTTCTACAACTTGCTGTACCGAGAGGAAGAGCGGGAAATGCTACCGCTGTGCGCCGATGCGCGGATTGCGGTGCTGCCGTGGAGTCCCCTCGCCCGCGGCCGCCTAACTCGCGATTGGGGCACCGAGACGCCGCGCATCCGGACCGACCCCTACGGCAACAGCCTATTCGCCGCCACCGAAAAGTCCGATCGCGGGGTCGGCGAACAGGTCGCGGCGATCGCCGCTGCGCGCGGCGTACCGAGGGCACAGATCGCTCTTGCTTGGTTGTTGCAGAAACCGGTCGTGACCGCGCCCATCGTCGGCGCCTCGAAACCACAACATCTCGACGATGCCGTGGCCGCGCTCGCGATCGCGCTGACCGAAAGCGAGATCGGACAATTGGAGGCATCCTACGTACCTCATGCCGTTGTCGGCCACCTATAATCGCGTTCGCATAGCGATTTCTTGACTTAGAGGCCAGGCTTCCCGACAATCCGCACCTCCTCCGCATTCCCCGGTAGCTCAGTGGTAGAGCGACGGACTGTTAATCCGTTGGTCGGCGGTTCGAGCCCGTCCCGGGGAGCCATCTTTTCAATCACTTAGATTTTATTTCTCGACATAGCCTGAATGGTTTGTCCGGTATTTGTCCGACTTCCGTTATGATCACATTCCCGACAATCCTCGGTCCCGACGGCAGGCGTTTGGTTCAGCAGCGTCTCCTGCGTCCCGCCATCTATCTCGATACCTGGGCCATCCGCCTCTTTGCCGAGGATGATCCATCGATAGGCAACCGGTTCCGAACCGCGCTGCTTCGCGCCGGCGGCACGCTGGTTATTTCGGATTTGAATGTCGGCGATTTCGCCGCATTCGGCGACGCCCGTCATGCGCAGGCAGCGGGCCGCTTCATCGATTCGATTGCTCCGAATCTATTCTTCGCAACCTTCTCAGCCTTTCCCGTCATTGATCGCGAGGTTGCGATCATGGTGCGTCAGACAGACCAATCACCCGCCGGCGATGCCGATATGTTGCGCCTATACGCTGAAAGCGCGGAGGTGGGCAGACGGCCGAGCGTCCGAGGATGGTTCACGGCGGTCCATCGCGAGCGGGCACACCTCAAGCCCAGGCTCGCCGGCATGGCTCAGTCGTTCCTCAATGGTATGAAGGGCTTACAAGACAGATTCGACACCGAGCCTGGCTTCAAGAAGTCTGCGCGGCGCGATGTCAAGACCGCGCGCCGGCCTCGCTCGACCCAGGCGTTGCTCCGCGCGATCATCTTTCTGCTACAGGGGGATCGAAAGCGGAAACTGACCGTCAACGATGCTGTCGACGTTATGCACTGCATCGTGCCGGCCGCTTACTGCGATTTCGTATTGTTGGACCGAGCGTGGTGCGTGCTTCTCACGGATGCACGTGATTGGCTCGCGGCCGAAGGCATCGAGTCCAGGGTTGCGCAGCCATTCTCGCAGCATGGCGGTGGCGTAAATGCATTCCTTGAGGCCCTCGAGGCCTGGCCGACCGATGCGACGCCGTCGGCATCTGGCTCCCTCGCACGCAGCTAACCCTCGATCAGCTGCGCTTGGCCTCCTCCTTCTTGGGCTCGAAGGCATCGCCCAAGGTGCCCGCCGCGGTCTCGAGTGCGGCAGCCGTCAGACCCCCGTAGAGCTTCATCGTGGTTGCAAAGTTGGCGTGCCCTAAGATCCGGTGAACCGTCCCGGGCGGGATGTTGCTCGATGCCAAGATGGTCGCAGCCGTATGGCGCAGGCTATGAAAGTTCACCCGCGGCAGCCCTGCCCGCTCAAGGGCCGGCCGGAAGTCCCGCGACAGGAAGTTAGAGGCGCTCAAGGGTTCACCAGTCCCGGTTGCAATCACCAGCGAATCATCCTCGCGCCGCTCCGGCTTCTGCTGGAGCTTCCACGCTGACAGCTCCGCGGCGAGCTTTGCGTCGATTCCGATATCCCGGCTTGCCGCATCGGTCTTGCCATGCTCGACCATTTCGCCGTGCGTGTACTGCCGGCAGATGCGAATCTGCTTCCCTTTGAGGTCGACGTCGCGCCAGCGAAGACCGAATAATTCACCCTGGCGCATACCGGTAGCGGCTGCGAGCCGTAGAGCGATGCGCGTGCGGCCTTCAGTGTGGGTAAAGAGCACGGCCAACTGCTCAGGCGTCAATCGTTCCTCGGCGCCCTTACGGGTGCGTACTGAGGGCTTCTTGACGAAGCTGGCCGGATTGACGCTCACAATGTGATCGCGCATGGCGTAGCGGTACAGGATGCCCACCACGAGCAGGCATTTGCGCACCGTGGACGGGCCTAATGGTTTCCACTCTGGCGCTGCGCCCTTCTCCAGCAGTTCGTTCCGCCAGGTCTCGAGCATGCCGGCGCGAATATCGGTGAGTTTTACCGCACCCCATCGCGGCAGAAGGTAGAGCGTCAGGGTCGTTTCGTAGTCGGCCGCTGTCGTGGAGCGCAGCGCATCCGCACGGCGCGGGGAGTAGGCAGCCTTGCGCCAGCGCGTCGCGATTTCGCGCACCGTCACTTTGTGCGCGTCGGCCGAATACGTACCCCCAGTGACGCGGTTTTCAATCTCGGTCCGCGCCCGGGCCGCATCCTTGTGGGATTTGAAATAGCGCAGCTTTTCGGCGCCGCTGCCGGGATCGGTGAAACGCACCGCGTGGTATTCGTAAGCCTTGCCGCGTGCGCGCCTGATTACTTTGGTGATGGTTGCCATTTGATAGCTCCTACTTGTGTTTCGCGGCTGCCCGCGAGTTGCGTCTGATGCGATCGGCGGTGGCTGCGGCCTTTTCAGCTTGCCGCTTCAACCGTCGATAGCGTCGAGCCTGGTGTGCGGGCTCGCAGTAGATCATCCGCTGCCCTTTTTTGAATCGGGTGTCGACGAAGAAATGCAGCGCGTTCTCTGTCTGGACGCGCTGATCGGGCCAGAGCCACCATTGCTCATCGTCTTTTAGGACCAGAGGGCACGCATGGACCTTGCCGCACAATCCGCGGTAATCGCTCAACAGGAGGCCCAGAGCGTCGGCCGTGCAGGTCGACACGCTGTCCCATAGCGGCACGCTCTCCTCGACCAGCTTGGCACCCGCAGGCCTCCTTACGTTGACGCTGATGGGAGTATCCAGCCAGCCAGACTTGACCTTGAGACCGGACTTGGCGTCGAAGCCGGATTCGGCCTTGAGAATGAGCTCACGCATGAGGCCCGGCGGTGCGCGCGGGTCGTCGTTCTCGCGAGCGAGCATCGCCAAGATGAAACGAGCGGTACGCCACGAGCTGATCACGCCCTCGAGGTCGTCCGGGACAGCACTCGCTTGCGCAATCCGCAATAGCTGAGCAGGCATGTGGGGCCGGCGCAGGCGGTCCTTCGTCCACCTGAGCTGCTCCCGAAAATGCCACTCCGCATCGTGAACCGATCGCGGTTGCGGTGCCTTCGTGAACTCGGTAAGCGAGCGGATCAGGCCCATCCTGGGGTCGTGTTCTTCCATAAGCGCCTCTATGAACTGCCTACGATGGTAAATCATAACGCGCCCTATGGCAACACGTGCCTATGTATGTGTTTAATCATAGCAAGCCCTATGGCAGTCCTGAGCATGAAAGGAGCGCAAACGATGTACTACGGCATTAGCGAGGCCGCGCGCATGGCGGGCGTCAGCGAGGACACGCTGCGGCGCTACGCGGAGACCGGCGTCTGCACGCCGCTGCGAGATGCGACCAGCCGGCGCCGGCTTTTCAGTGAGACCGACGTTGCGGCTGCCCGCGCGCATCGCGATCGGACCCGGCCGAATAGCTCGCCGGCAGCGGCTTAAGCACCGTGAGTGCGCACCTAAGATCCTGTGCCGCCTGCGGGCACGCGTTTCGGCCCCATCATTACGCCGAGCCGGGGCTGTGCGCCTGTTGCAATGAACGAGAGGCGAACCCGCCTGCATGGCCCCTCGGCTCATGCCCGCGAAACATCGAGCCGCGGCCCGTGGCCTGCATCTGCATCGTAGGCATGCCCGATGATTGACCTCGCCGCTGCCGGCATCGTAGCCAACCCGCATGGTCGAGCTGAGCAGCGCGTCGCCTGCCCGCAATGCGCCAAGAATCGTCGCGATACTGCACTCGGCATCAACGTCGAGGATGGGCGGTTTCATTGTTTCCGCTGCGGGTGGAAGGGCCGCGCTGGCGATTCCCACTCAAACGCGCCGCGGCCGATCGCCCGTATTGATGATCCAGCAATAGCGCAGCGCAAGCGCGAGCGGCTGCGGAAAACCTGGCGCGAGAGCGTACTGCTCAACCATCAGAGCGCCCGAGCCGTGCGCCGCTACTTGGAATCGCGGACGCTTGGCGAGGTCTTGAAAGCGCCCCCTATCGTGCTAAGAGCACATCCCGCGCTCGAGTACTGGGACGGCGCGCGTTCGCTCGGTAAGTACCCGGCCATGGTCGCACTATTTGCCGGCGCGGCGGGAGCAGCAACTACCCTGCATGTCACCTACCTGAGGTGCGACGGCTGCGCCAAGGCGGGAGTCCCATCGCCCAAGAAGATTCTCGGCGTGCCGGTGCGTGGCGCTACGCGCGGCGGAGCCATACGGCTGTATGAACCGCGAAGCGGTGTTCTAGGCGTCGCTGAGGGAATCGAAACGGCTCTAAGCCTGCATCTGCTTTGCAAAATCCCCACCTGGGCAGCTTTCTGCGCCGACAACATCGAGCGGGTAAGACTGCCGGAGCGTCTGCGCGAGCTGCGAATCGCCATCGATATTGACGAAAGCGGTAAGGGCCGCGCGTCCGCCGAAGCGCTGGCAAAACGGGTTAGACGATGGTCACCGCGCACGCGGGTTATTTACATGGTCCCCGAGCTCGACGGCCCGGGAGACCTCAACGATGAACTTCGACGGCGGGCGGGATGAAAGCGCACGACGCAACCAACCCCGCCGCGCCGCTCCCAGTGCTCGCGCTCCTGTGGTTCGCGACACTCCGGGAAGTGAGCCGGCAGGATCACATCGTCAAGGACCTACTGCTCGCCGGAACTCTGTTTGTGATCTACGGCGAGAGCAATAGCGGCAAGACTTTTTTCCTGCTGGATCTCGCGCTGACCGCGGCTCGCGGAGCGTCCTGGCGTGGTCGGCGCACCCGACGCGGCCTGGTGCTTTATATCGCCGGAGAAGGCGCGACCTCGGTTCGTAATCGCGTGGCTGCCTATCGCGTTGCCAATCCCGAGGTTCATGGTGGACTGCCCTTTGCGATCGTCCCCTTCGCCGTCGATTTCTTAGACCCCGAGGCGGTCACCGTGCTGATTGAAACCATCCGCGCGGCCGAGAGCGAATGCGGCGAGAAGGTTGTCCTGGTGTGCATCGATACCTTTGCCCGAGCGGTCGCCGGCGGCGATGAGAATAGCGCCCAGGACGTAGGTCTCGCTGTCGCCGGCGCCGACCGCATTCGCAATGAGACCGGGGCTTGCGTCGGATTCGTACATCATGCGGGCAAAGATGCCACGAAAGGCGCTCGTGGCAGTTCGGCCTTGAGAGCGGCCGTCGATACCGAAATCATGGTGGAGGGCCAGAGCGGGCAGCGGACGGCGGTCGTATGCAAACAACGCGACCTCGAATCCGGCCAGCGTATGCCCTTCGAACTCGTCCCAGTCGAAATCGACTTCGATCCCGAGGACAACACGCTGATCACCAGTTGCGTGGTGAGGCACCTCGATGACGAAGCGGCACCAGCGCCGGCCATGGTTCAGTTGAGGGGCAAAGCACAACGGCAGCTTCTCTCCGCGCTGCGCGCTCGCACTGAAACCACACCAGACCATATCTACACGCTCCCGGATCTACGCCAGATCGGGAAGGAACTCGGCTTAAGCAAGAGCACGGCTCGGTATGCCGTCGATGCAATCGTAGCCTCGCCCTATATGCAGCCGACGATCGGCGGCTATCGGTTCACGGATGGGGTGCCAAAATGATCGGGGCGAAAAGGGCGAATTGGGTCGATTCGCTCCACCTCGACCCGGTGCGTGGGGGCGAAAAGGGCGAAAAGCCTATAAGGCTTCGCCTTTCGACCCTCACTTCGACCCTGAGCGGATCAGGATTAGGAGAAAGTTCCGGTACAGGGACGCACCCAGCGATCACGGGTAGGGATCACTTAATCATACATCGCTCGCGCGCACGCGCGTTTGGGGTCTCGCCATGAGCAACCTCATCTGCGTGGCGTTGCCGGACGGCCGATGGCTCGCACTCGATCGCGAGGTCTTCGCCGCGGCGCTCGCTGCCGGCGCTGAAGTGATGGCCCGGCCGCCATCGCCAACTGCATCGACCGAGCCGTTATTCGTGGACGCTGCCGAGATGGGCCGGCTTACCGACACCGCGGCCAGTTGGTGGGAGTCTGCCGCGCGTGACCTCGATTGCCCTTCCCTATTCGTCGGCCGGGTGCGGCGCTTTAAGGTGGCCGAGTGCTTGGTGTGGCTCGAGAGCGTGCAAGAGCGCGCGGTCGATGGTCGGGCGCTGAAATGTGGCGCGGCACCGAGGGCGCGAGCGTGACTGAGCGTCGGTTAGCGTATCCGTTAGTCGTCAATCTGAGCCTAGAAAACGGGCACGTTGGGAAACGTTGTCGGCCGTTTGTCCGGTGCGATGGCCGATCCGCGGTAGTTGTGGAGTGTCACCACCATGATTGACGCCCTCATTGCCGGTCGCCTGTACGGCAACCCGCAGAGCCGAACCAGCAAGAATGGCAACGCGTTCGCGATCGCCAAGGTACGCACGCCGATGACGAACGGCGAGAGCGCCTTCGTCAATGTGATCGCATTCAGCGATACCGCCAAGACTGCGCTGCTGGCGCTTAGCGAGGGTGACTCGGTTGCGATCGCCGGCGAGTTGAAGGTCAGCACCTACACCGACAAGGAGGGCACAGCGCGCCCCTCGCTCGATCTGACTGCCCATGCGGTGCTCACCGAGTACCACGTGGTCCGCAAGCGCAAGGCGGTGACTGAGCCGGCCGAGCCTGAGCGAGCGCGTGCAGGGGGCGAGTGGTGAACAGGAGCTTAACAATTGGTGTCGACCCTGGTGCAGTCTCCGGCGCTTATGCCGTCCTGGACGATTCCGGGACGCTGCTCGAGGTCGCCGACTTGCCGCCGATCGCGAGTGGCAAGCTGCGATGGATTGACGCGCCGGTGCTGCTCTCCCGCCTGATCGAACTGAAGGCCGGGCGACCCATAGTTGCCTTCGTCGAGCGCCAGGGTGCGCGTCCAGGCCAGGGCCTCTCCTCGACGTTCACCTCGGCGACCGCATTCGGGAGCCTGCTTGCGACGCTGCAGATCGCCGGCTGCTCGCTCGAGCTGGTAACGGCGAGCCAGTGGAAGGCTGCAATGGGCCTCTCCAAGGACAAGGGCGTATCGCTCGATGCGGCGCGGCTGCGGTTCCCGGATGCATCGCTTGACCGCAAGAAGGACCACGGTCGAGCCGAAGCCTTGATGCTTGCGGCCTACGGCCTGCGCTCCATGTCTGTGAGGGCGCCCGCATGAGCGCTCTTCCGGTGCAATCGACCGCCATCACGCCCGAGGAGGTCGAATCGCTCACGGCCTTGCGCCGCCCGCGCTGGCAGGCGTTTGTGGCGGCCTACTGCTCAGGCTCGACGCTGGCCGCAGCGGTTCACTCGGCCGGCTATACCTGCGATTCGTCGAAGGCGTATGGGTTCAAGCTACTGCGCCGGCCGGCGGTTGCCGAGGCTGTGGTGAAGGTGCGTCAAGCGCTTGCCGAGCGTGCGGCGTTCACGATGGACAAGGCGATGGAGCAGTTACGGGAGGATCGCGAGTTTGCTATCACCACGGAGAACGCGGCGGCAGCGGTGCGGGCATCTGAGTTGATGGCGAAGATGAGCGGGCACTTAGTCGAGCGCATCGATGCACGTGTCGCGGTCGGGTTCAGCGTGGCGCTGTTCATCCCGCCGCGGGAGGCTGCCGGTGGCTGACGAGCGCATCGAGTACCGGCCGGCGGGTGCGACGCTGCTGCGCTTTCATCAATCGAACGCCTTTGTGCGCCTGTTGTTGGGGGCAGTGGGCAGCGGCAAATCCGTGGCATGTGTGGCCGAGATTCTGGCGCGCTCGATGGCCCAGGCGCCCGGGCCCGATGGCATTCGCCGCACCCGTTGGATTGTAATTCGCGGCACCTATGCGGAGTTGACGACGACGACGTTGCGCACCTGGAATGACTGGGTGCCGCAGCGCTACGGGCGCTTCGTCCAGGGTCAGCCGATCGTGCACCACCTGCAGTTTGGTGATGCGGACCTGGAAGTGAACTTCCTCTCCGCTGACCGTGAGGACGACGTCAAGAAGCTGTTGTCCTTCGAGGCGACGGGCGCGTGGATCAACGAAGCGCGCGAAGTACCACAGTCGATATTGAATGCGGCTCTCGCCCGTGTCGGGCGCTATCCGGCGCAGCGCAATGGCGGCGCGAGTTGGAGTGGGGTGCTTTTGGACAGCAACCCCTGCGGCCTCGACCATTGGCTGCATCGCTTGTTCGTCGAGGAGCGGCCCGAGGGGTTCGAGCTCTTTCATCAGCCGGGCGGGCGGACCCCACAGGCTGAGAACCTGCAGAATCTCCCCGTAGGCTATTACACGCGTCTCGCCGCCTCGATGCCTGCTGACTGGGTGCGGGTCTATGTCGACTCGCAATGGGGGTTTGCGTTCGATGGGCGTGCGGTGTTCACCGAGTACAGCGACACGTTGCACACGGCGAGCGAAGTGCTCGAGGCGTTGCCGCACTCGCCGGTGATTGTTGGGGTCGATTTCGGTCTTGCGGGTAGCGCCGCGGTGTTCCTGCAAAGGGATGCGCGCAACCGCTACCTGTTGATCCACGAGCTTGTGGCCGAGCAGACCGGAGTCGAGACCTTCGGGCGGCTGCTATTGAGCGAGCTCGCCGAGGCGTTCCCGACGAACAAGGTCACAATTTACACCGACCCGGCGGCGAATCAGCGCAGTCAGTTGGATGAGCGCACGGCGTTGGGATTTCTGCGCGGTATGGGACTGCCGGCGAAGGCTGCGCCGACGAATGATATTTTGCTGAGGCTCGAGGCGGTGCGCCGCGTGCTCTCGCGATTGGTGGAGGGGCGTCCTGGGCTCGTGATCTGCCCGAACGCCGTGCGCATCAGGAAAGCGCTCGCGGGCGGCTATCACTATCAGCGCCTGCAAATTTCTGGCACGGAGCGTTTTGCAGAAATGCCGCAGAAGGACGAGCACAGCCACATCGCGGATGCGCTGCAGTACGCACTGCTTGGGGCTGGTGAGGGCCATCTACCCCAACGCGCGGCGGGCAAACGGTTCGAATACTCAATCATGTAGGGGACCAGCCAATGAAACGCACAGGACGCAATTTGCCGAAGAATCCGCCGCCACCTGCGCCAGCAGCGCCGCAGCCGGTGCCCGAGCAGCCGCCCCTGTCACCACGCGAGGCCGCGAGATTGTGGGGCATCGGCGGCATTCCAGGCCTTACGCCGCGCCGCTCGCGCCCGCCCTATAGCATCATGGGTTGAGCAATGACCATGGACAATGTCCGGCCGATCCGCAGCGAAGAGACTTCATTCGCCGTCTCCCTGCGGCGCTTCCTCGAGGGCATGAGTTCCCTGCAGGTCGAGCAGTATCGTGTCGGCACCGCGGCCGCCCTGGGTGCTCTCGAGCGCTTTCTCGCCTCACCGGCGGCGCAAGGGATGCACCCGTTGATCGCGCGTCAATTCGATCTTGAGCGCGCCCGCGCGCACAAATTGCTGTTGCACTTAGCCCCCTTCATCAGAACCCAAAGGAACATCGCCATGGGCACACCGAACAACCCCAAGCTGGCCCAAATCCAGAAACTCATTGAGGGCAAGTCACCTCAGGAAATTCTGCGCGTCCGCGATGAATTGAAACGCGAGCAGCGCGAACCCGAGTGGGTCGCGTATCTCGACGCGCGGCTCGCCGAGCTCGATGTCGCATGAGCCAAGAAACCGAACTTGCTCGCGCGGTGCGAGCGGCCATCCGCGAAGCGTTTGCACCGCTGATCGCTGATCTGCGGGAAATGCGGGCGCAGGCCGAAGCGCAAACCGCCGAACGGCGCGCGCTCGCTGGGCGCATTCGTACCCTGACCGATGAGTTGCGTTCGCGGCATGACGTCGCACCATCGACGACCGGCGCCCACTTAGTGAACTGAGGAAAGACCATGGCACAGCAGAAAGAACGCGACATGTCCACCTACGCAGGACTTTTCCATTCGCATATGGACAAAATAGCTCGTATCCAGCATCTCGAGCGCCAGGTTGCCGAGCTCGAAGCCGAGAACCGCGATCTGCGCTCCACGGGGCACATGCGCGCGCCCGCTGGGTCGGATCACGCGCTGCTGGAATACATTGCGCGGCGCGTCGCCGGCCCGCGCACCACGTCACTCCACCGCCCCGACGGTTCGAAGTTGAGCATCACGACGCATGGGGCCGGGCGCGGGGGGCACATGACAGAGACCGACACCCAAGGGGCCACCACTCGCCACGGGACCGTCACCACGGGGGCTGGCTAATGAACGCAGCATTAAAGCCGGCAAATAAACCGCCGACCATCGCGCTGGCGCGCGAGGCGCTTGCGGCGCACGAGCGCGAACTACTCGAGGCGCGCCGTGCAAACTCTGCGGCAAGAGCCGCGATCAGTGGCTATCGAGCGAACGCCGAGGAGGCGGCGGAACAGCAATGCAAGCGCACGATCGCGACCAGCGCCAAACAAATCGAGGAGCTTACGTCCGTCATCGCAATCGATCAGGCATCTCTTGAAGTAGTGCTCGCGCGTGAGGTGTCGGTCGGCAATGCAAAGCGCTACCGGAACCTCGAGACGTTGGCGGCAGCGATGGTGAGCGCTTCCGGCGCGTTGGAGGATTTGACGATCCAGTGGGCCGCCGCACGCTCCATGGCGCGCGAGGTCGCTGCGGAGTTTGAGAGCGAGTTGAACCGCTGCAATGTCAGTTACGACGCCTTCTTAAGCGCGGCGACCAGGCTGGACTCACGCGCCGAAATGCTCCTGTGGGTTGAGACGGGAGGCACCTTTGGTAGAGCGCGCACACTCGAAACGCCCGAACAGATTAAACAGAATGGTCGCGCATCGCTGCACCTCGCGGCGACGGAATTTCGCGGAGTCGCTCTGCGCAGCGCCCGCATGACACTCGGCTACTCGGCTAACGAGGTTTCGTGACATGGATACAGCAACAATTTCGACACCGGAATATTTTGAAAATACGTTTGGGGTTGACGCTGCGCAAGCGGCCGAGCTCTCGCGACAGGCCGGGTTCGTTGGAGCCAACCGCGGCGGCGGCATCACGGCCGAAGCGCCGGCCGCCGTAACCGCAGCTCCAGCAACGCCCTCGCCTGCCACGTTAAGCGCGCGAGCCGAATACGATCAGCTCATGGCCGATCGTGCCGCGAACAAGGTATCGACCGAGGTCTATCGAAAGCGCGAGCGGGAGCTCGCCGAGATCATTGCGAATGGCGCCGGCGAGGCACCCGCACCGGCCGCGTCGGCACCGCCGACTGACCCTTTCGCCGCACACTTCGCGCCGCCGGCGAGCTCGAGCGATTACAAGTTCCCGTACACCGAGAACACGCCGACCGACGAGAGTATCGAGGCCGACCGCACGCTCAAGGATGCCATGTTCGAGGCGAAGCTTCCGCGCTCCGCCGTCGAATCGATCTTGACGAATGTTGCCGCGGCCGCTCGAGCGATCGCTGCAAACCCCGCGAGCCTTCCGGAACGTCTCGCGGCCACCAAAGTTCGCGCGACCGCGATGTGGCAGAAAGAGGGGATTTCGTGGGAAACGGCCCTGAACACGATCGAGCGCGAGGTTGAGACCTGGCCGGAAGCCCTCCAAGCGCAGTTTGTCAAAAACATGCGGCTGTTGGGCCCGATGGATCTCGATTCGATCTTGCAAATTTCGATGTACCGAAACCGCGCCGCTCTCGGGCGCCAACCTTAAGGAGAGTGAAAAATGGCTGCAATATCCTACGCAATCGGCATTGGCGGAAATCTTGAGACCGTCGTCGCCGCAACCAATTCCCCGGCCGCGGCGGGAACGGTCGAAATTCGCATCGATCAGACCGCGACCTCGGTCACGGATGCGGCCTATGCGGGCGGCACTCGGCCGGTGAAGAAGGGGGAGGTTCAAGCCCTAATTCGCGTCCTCGAGGAGTACCTGATCCGCGATAGCAACGTTTTCCAATAGCTCAGGAGTTAGACCATGGCCGGATTTACGAGCGTGGACCCCTGCAAAGGCGTCTTACTCCAAGGAACTTCAGCCCTGCAATGCAAGGCTGGCATCATCGGCGGCGGTGCCGGCGCCGCTTATGACACGGTGCTCTTTGGCGTCTACATTCAATTTGCTGCCGGGCCGCCGGTGCTCACTATCGGTGGTATGGCGGATGTTACGGGCACTGCGGTCAACATGACCGTCAGCGGCTCTACGTCGCTTGATTATTTCTGGATGCCACCAGCTCCGATCTTGAATAGCTTTGCCGCGTTCGTGTTCACGCCCTCCGTGGCCGCAAAGATTTGGGTATTCACGAGAAGTTACGTCGGGCCAGAAGCGCCCGAGATTGGCATCCGATGAAACACAGCCATCACCGCCGCGGCCGTTCGAGAGGACGCTGCACAAAGTCGATCAGGTGAGGCGGGCGGCGTGAGCACATTCTCCGGCGGAGATATCGATGCCTACGATCTGCAAAACGGCTCGGTCACTCTCGCCTGGCCGCCTTTCATCGGCGCGGCACCAGACAGTTACAACATCTACGTCAATGGGGCGCTTTACGAGAACGTCACCACGCGCCTCGCGACGGTTTCAGGATTGACCCAAGAGGCTTACAACTCCAGCACCGGCGTGATCACCCCCGCGGGCAGCTACACTTTTTCGGTTGCCGCTGTGAAAGCCGGGGTTGAGGTCGCCGCTTGCCCGCCAAAGACGGTGAGCATCTCGCCGGCCTCGATCCAGTTGGTGACTCCGGGCTTGAAGCGCATCGTGCCGTTTGGAGACACCGACTCGCTCTTGCCATGAAGGAAGTGCAGCAGGTCGAGATTCCGGCCGCCGTATAAGCGCCAGGAGCGGCGATCGGCACCCCACCCGCTACATTGGGTATGGCCGATTTGACATCCCTGGATATCCATGGATACTGGGCGCGTGGCTACGAAGAAACCGACTAGGTTAAAGCACTCTCAGCTCTTGTATCTCGAGCCCGAGAAGGCCGAGCTGCTTGACCGGCTGGCGGCCTCGACGCGTATCCCGAAGGCTGTTTTGCTTCGGGAGGCAGTCGACGAGCTGCTGGTGAAGTATAGGAAGCTGAAAGTGCCAAAGCGAAAGCGCTGAAACGGCGCCGGGCGGTGCGTAAACACCGCGCCAGCGCCTAACCATCCCAACCTAACTGGAGATTGAAATGGCTAAGACGAATGATACCCAACCCTCGCTGTTCGAGCGTCTCGAGGAGCTTCGCACGACCGTGAAGGATGCTCGCGATGCGGTAAATCGGATACTGCTCACGATGGATCGCAAGGGCAAGCCGGACCCCACCGGCTGGCGGCCGGATCATGATCTGTACCTTCAGCTGAGCAATGCCTATACCAGTCTCGATGACGCGTTCGACGAACTCGCACCGACCCCGGGTCATATCGATCAACCGCTGCGATCGCAGCTGGAGGTGGCCCATGGCTGACAACGTCACGCCGATCCGCAATCCCACCGAGCCCAGGCCGGCGGCAAGATTCCCTATGACGGTTGAGGAGAAGATCATCGTGGCCAAGTCGATCGTGATGGCCGTGGTCGCGGCCGACCAAAGCGGGAACCTCAACGAGGAGAACTACGATCAATGTTGGCCGCTCAAGATGGCGACGGAGCTGCTGGATCAGGCAGCCGACCAGATCGACCAGGAGCGGCTCGCGGAACGGTGACCACAACGCCGGCGGGCGCGAGGTCGCCACACAGGCCGCCTGCTCGAGGGGCGGCCTTTCAGTTTCTACACTTACCCACCAGATATTCGCCTAGCTGCGACCGTCCTTACCCATCAAGCTGAGCCGCATGGCAAAGAAGCGGCAGCCGATCGACGATCTAATCGACGCGCACGCGTGGCTGCGGCGGAAGGCGCACCACAAGTTCAGGTTATCGAGTAAGGCGGCCGGTTGCCCGATGAAGGCTTGTCGCGCGGGCGCCTGATTTCACTCAAGCATTCGAAGTTTCCTCGGCCATCCTCTATGCCCATCTGCCAGTGCGTCACGTACCACGGCTGCGGCTGCCCTTTGGGGCTCGCGCCCTGCCCGCTGTCCAAGTCGATCCACGTCTCGCCGCTCCCACCAGGCAAGGAAACTATCAGGTACTGCGTCGCGGCCTGCAGCGCCAAATTCCCGGGCTTACCCTCACTCACGGCCACTGTGAGGCTATTTAATAGGTCGGGTATTCGGATCGCCAGCCTGCCAATATCAAGGACGGGTTGAGTCGGGGGCAATTGCGACCCAAGCTGCACTTTGTCCTTCTGGAACCACAAAAAAAGCGCACCCTGTTGTTGAGGTGCGATACGCAAGCCGACGGTTAGCGTCGGAACATCGTGGTGTTCGCTCCAAACATCCCTGACAATGAAAACGCGCCCGCAGGCAATGCTCGCCAAATCAGTCGAAACGGTGCTGCCGAGCGAGATCATCGAAGGGGCCTCCTTGCCGGTCCAATGTGGGACTAAAGAGTTTATCCGTTTGTCCGGTGTTTGTCCGGGAGGTGCGTTAAGCAGCGTCAGCGAGCGTTAGGCAGTCAGCGCGTAAGTAGCTTGATTTCACTCGCAATCGGTGAGGATCGATAACGCGCACCCTGCCCAGAAACTTGCTGTTAATCCGTTGGTCGGCGGTTCGAGCCCGTCCCGGGGAGCCATAAATCAACAGGTTAGCCCACACTCTTAAGCTCGTTCGAGCTTTCATCTAACGGCTCTCTAACGTCCGGCATTTTCCCGCCCTCGATCACCCGCAGTTGCGGCTTCACACCGAGCGCCCGGGCCGTCACATTCTCCGCGATGCTCGCCATGCCCGACTGCATGGAATGAGCATAAACCTGATCGACCAGGACGCTGCGGCTATGACCCATCATCCGGGACACGTTAAAGGCGCTCTCGCCTGCCGTACGCCCAAGGCTCGCAAAGGTATGGCGAAGTGAGTACAGGTCGAGTCCCGGCACCCGTGCCCGCTTCTTAAGCGGCATCCAGATGTCGCGTCTAACGTTAGACGGATTCA
>Ga0209415_10006235_pt1 | contig 21278 bp, 23 predicted proteins | sample PeaSoiSIISIP2007_FD_187696 | JGI IMG/M metagenome (GOLD analysis project Ga0209415, IMG submission 187696) | Peat soil microbial communities from Weissenstadt, Germany - SII-SIP-2007 (SPAdes) (version 2) | ecosystem: Environmental > Terrestrial > Soil > Wetlands > Peat | place: Germany...
GTCCATGGTTTCCCCAGGCCGGAACGGATTTGGGACGCCCTTTCTGGCCGGGCGGGCCGGGGTCTGGACGACTTTGACCTTGAGTAATCCGGGCAGAGTGAACATCCCCACGGACCGTTGCGCAATGTGTCGCTCGATCAACGCCGCCAAGGCATCGAGTATCCGCGCCACGTCTTTCTTGGGCAGCTCCGTGCTGGCAGCCAGCGCGGCCAGTATTTCCCCTTTGCCCATCGGCTTGTCGAGCTTCGTCGCCTTCTGTGCCATCACCGCCTCCAGTTCGAGCCCAAAGAAACGGGCGCTATTCTGTCTACGTTTGTCGCCAGCGTGCAATCCGACGAGGAGAGAAGAATTCCAATCCGTTCATGGTGCGGTGGATAATCGTCCGTATCAACGATCCCCCCTGGAAATCTCAGAGGGACCGTGTATACGGGGCGGCCACACCGCTTGTCAAGCAGGGCCCCGAACTGATCGTCGGAAACCCTTGTGGCACAAGGCTCTTCGCGGAAATGACATCTTTCCCCAGTTGCTCGAACCGACCAAGGACTTTCCATGGTAGTGTTGCGAACGCGGTACACGCCCATGGGTCTCGGCGTGTCTTTGTACTCACGAATCAGAGCCTCGCGGTCCATCTCCACGAGCGGGCCCCGAGGCTACATCGGATCGGCGAGTGTTCTAGGCTAGCGTACGGGCGCAGGGGTGACGGCTTCCTTCCGCCCGATCACCACAAATGTCGTCCCCATGTCCACTGCCGTCCCCATCTCCCCCGCCGGCAGTATTCGGTACACCTCGAAACCGTCCTTCTGCATCGCGTTCAGCGCGCCCTCTAACTTCCCCACGACTTCGTGGATCACCTTCCACGTGTATTTCATCTCGTCTTCCCCTTTTTCTATGGCAAAACTCCGGGTCGCCCCGGATACGGCATTCTGGCTGCGGTAACTCATCTCCGAGTCTAGTTCCGACTCGCCGGCCACGCCAGCTCAGCGCCGATCGACGATTGCCAGCCCACGCGCCCGCTCACGTGCCACAACCACGTCTGGGTGCACATCGCACAGCTCGATCTGGCGCAGAAACCGGCCATTACTCTCCGCCTTCCGCGCATCACCGTGGCCGTGCTGGAGCGATGGGCCGAGGATGCCCGCGGGGAAGTTCGCTCGCGAATCTCGATGCACAGATTCAGCGCCGCGCTGGGAACCAACTGCTGAGCGCGACGAGCATCGCAGCGTCCCCTTCGGTGTGGAAGAGGCCGGCCCCGAGTGCCTCCGCGCCATCAATCTCACCCCGGACCATCCGCATCCAGATGGTATCGGGCGTGTGCACCGTGAGATTCGGAGCCGGGGCCTCGCCTTCGAAACTCTCGCAGCGGCCGTCGGCGATGCGCAGCCAGTAGTCGCCCGCCCCGGCGCCGCCGACGCGGAACTGAATCTCGGCGCGCGTGCTGCCGGCGGCGCGCTTGTCAAAGGCGAAGGGCATGCCCATGATCGCAGCCTCGGCGGAGGTTGGCAGCTCGGGTGGAAACACCTTGAGGTAGACGGCCGGTAGCCACTTGTTGGACGTCATCCCCACTGCGAACACCAGGAGGTTGGGATAGAGTGCCACGAAGCGCCAGTCGAGCGGCGCGTAAGCGCAGAGTCCCGCAGCGACGAAGAACAGGATCGTCCAGAAGACGCCAATCACGCCGCTGACGCGCGCGGTGATAGCTAGCTTCTGTTGCCAACGCGGCACCGTGCGGCGCGTGAAGTAGGCGGTGAAGGACTCGTAACCGAGGAGCGGCGGCAGCGCGGCGGTCAGCCCGAATGTGAGGAACACGATTGCCGGCGAGTACGTCCGGAAGAGCCCGAGCAGCGGCGCGACGCCGGCAAGCGCGCCGGTCGCACCCACCGCGAACATGAGCCACAGGCCGAGATCAAACTGCTTGATCTCCCCTTGCGACCAGGCCAGTGCAATGTAGCCGCTCTGCACCGCGAGCGCGACGACGAGCGCCACGCGCATGCCGCTCACGGAGCGGGCGCTGGCTTGAAGCAGAGTGAAGTACCCCACGACGGTCACCAAGCCGCCGAGCTGCATGAAAAAGAACCGCGCTGCGCGCGCACCAAGGCGTGCCTGGACGGTCATGTGCGATGAATAATGGACCCTGTGCAGCCTGCGGGTCAAGCGGCTCAAACGCGGACGGTGTAGCGACGCGGACTGGCAAGCCGTGGGCGGGTTGACGGGCAGGCGTTCCGTTCTCGCACCGGCGCGTGGTAACGTTGGCCGGCGCAATGTCAGCCGGACGCTCCATCAGCGTACTCTACGCCATCGGCACCAAGCTCGGCGGCAGCAGCATCGGCGCCCATGCCCATGAAAGTGTGCGCGGGCTCCTGCGCCACGGACAGCTCCGGCGCGTCCTGTGCGGCGCCTACGATCTGCGGGAAATCCCGCCGGCCTTCGTCCGCACCATCGGCCTTCCCGATCGCGTCTTGCGCAAGCTCGCCGTCTATGACCGCACCCGGCGCATCGCCCATCTCCAGAAAGTCCTGTTCGACCACTGGGCAACGGCCCGGCTGGAAGTCGCCGACGTGTACTTCGTCTGGTACAACTGCGCCCTGCGCTCGATCCCACGCGCCAAGGCTATGGGGATGGTGACCGTCTTGCAGTGGGGCAGCTTCCACCCGCAACACCAGCGGCGCATCTTGGGTGAGGAGCACGCGCGCTGGGGAATCCCGTACGTTCGCACCGATGCGGAGCTGCAGCGCGCGTTGCGTGAGGCCGAGTTGGCGGACTATGTGATCTGCGAAACCGATGCGGCCTTCGCGAGCTGCCGCACCGAAGGCATGCCGCCGGAAAAGCTGCTCACGCTGCCCAACGGCGTCGACCTGCAACGCTTCCGCCCGGTGGAGACGCCGTCGACGCACGCCTTTCGAGCTCTGTACGTCGGACAGATCTCGCTCCGCAAGGGTGTGCCTTATCTGCTAGAGGCCTGGCGAACGTTGGCATGGCATGACGCCGAGCTGTGGCTCGCGGGCAACGTCGACGCGGAGATTCGGCCGCTGCTGGCGCGCTATGCCGGCCTTCCCGGCCTGCGCTTCGTGCCGTACACCGCGAATCCGGTAGCGCTCTACCAAGCGGCCGATGTGTTCGTGTTCCCCAGTCTGGTCGAGGGCGGCGCCAAAGTCGGTTTCGAGGCGTTGGCCTGCGGGCTGCCGGTGGTCACCACGCACACCGCCGGCTCGGTGGCACGCGACGGCGTCGAGGGACTGGTCGTGCCGTCGCGCGATGCCGCCGCGCTCGCGCGGGCGATGAAAAGGCTGCGTGCCGACGGCGTGCTGCGCCAGCAAATGGGACTCGCGGCGCGTGCCCGCGCCGCGCTCTTCTCATGGGAGCGCCACGGCGACCGGCTCGCCGACGCCTTGCAAGGGGCCGTCGATCGGAGGCGCGGACACGAGCTGCTGTTGGAGGACGGCGCATGGCGCCGGCGCGCGTCCTCTTCGTAGATCACGCCCCGGCCCGCGGCGGCGCCGAGAACTCGCTTCTCCTGTTGTTGGAGTACCTCGAGCGTAGCCGCTTCACGCCCGAGTTGGCGACACAACCCGGCACCCTGTCCGATGGCGCACGCGCTTTGGGGATCGTCGTGCACGAGTTGCCTCTGCAACGACTGTACGGCGAGCCGACCGCTGCGTGGCGTCTGGCACGCGGCGCAACGGCACTGGCGTCGATCGTCCGCAATCGGGGGATTTCCTTGCTCCACTGCAACACGGTGCGCGCCTCGGTGTATGCGGCGGCGGCCGCACAGCTGACCCGGCGCCCGCTGGTCTGGCATGTTCGCGACATCCTGCCGCGCGGCCTGTACACGCGAGCCCTGTGTGCCGCGTCGACGATGGTGATCGCGGTCTCCAGGGCGGCGGCCGTGCCGTTGCCGTGCGCAGAAAAGGTGCGGGTCGTTTATAACGGAGTCCGAGCCGCGGACTTCGGCATCGAGCGTCGCCAGCCGGCCGCCGCGCTGCGCGCCGCGTGGGGCATTCCGCCGGACGCACTGCTGATCGGCCACGTGGCGCGCCTGCAACCGTGGAAGGGGCAGCACGACGTGGTCGCCGTCGCCGCCCGGCTGGCGCGCGAGCGGCCGAACGTCTACTTCGCCCTCATCGGCGGCGACATCTTCGCAGACGCAAGCGCATACGAGCGCGCGCTGCGCGCCGCCATCGCGGAGAGCGGGGTTGCCGAGCGCATCGTCTTGACCGGACATCAGACGGATATCCCGGCGACGCTTGCCGCGCTCGACGTCCTCGTGCACGCCAGCCGCAACGATCCCTTTCCCCGCATCCTTCTCGAAGCCGCTGCGGCCGGGCTGCCGATCGTCGCTTACGGCGGCGGCGGCGTGCCCGAAGTTCTGTCGCACGAGCGCACGGCGCTGCTGGTGCCCTCTGAGGACCGCCGTGCGCTCGCCGATGCCCTGCGTCGTCTCATCGCCGACCCCAACCTGCGTCGCACGCTGGGGGCCGCGGCGCGCGCCGACATTAGCGTGCGCTTCGACGTGCGTTCCCTGACCCGTCAGATCGAGCAGGTGCTGGACCACGCGCTCGCCTGACGCGGCAGCGATCCGGTTTCCGCGCTTTTGTCGGAGCACCCGCGTGTGCTATCTGCATCGCGCTTGCTCGGTCGGCCCGTGCGCTTTTCGATCGTTGTGGTGACCTACAATCGCCGGGAGCTGCTGCGACGCTGCCTGTCGGCGGCGACCGCGCAGAACTACCCCGATTACGAGGTGATCGTCGTCGACGACGGCTCGACGGACGGGAGCGACGCCATGATACGCGAGCAGTTCCCACACGTGCGCTGCCTTGCGCATCGGGCGAATCAAGGCGAGCCGGCGTCCCGCAACCTCGGGGTAGAGGCTGCAACCGGCGACGTCATCGCGTTCACCGATGATGACTGCGTTCCACCTGCCGACTGGCTGCGGCGGCACGCGGCCCATTACGGCGACCCGCACATCGGCGCGGCCGGCGGGCCGCAAGTGTACCACGCACCAAGCTTCTATGATCGGTTCGATACCATGCAGTACGCCGTCAGATACCAGCGCCTGGAGACGGTTGCGCGCGTGCAGCGGTTCGAGCACTTGCTCACCGGCAACCTGAGCGTGCGGCGCGAAGTGATCGAGCGCGTTGGGGGTTTCGATGAACGCTTCGTCACCAGTTGTGACGCCGACCTCATCCGCCGCATCAGCCGCGCCGGCTACCAGTTCGTGCGCGATCCCGACCTGATGGTTGATCACTGGAAGACCTACGGGCTCGGATCGTACGTGCGCATGCGGTTCCATCGCGGCTGTGGCGCCGTGCTCACCGATCTCAAGGACGGCACGCTCTCGCCGCGCCGATTCGTCCCGCTCTTCAATGTGGCACGCACGTGGCGCAACTGGCGCGACTATCAGCATCGCTTCGGCGGTGGCGCGGCGACGTGCGTCGCCTTCTGGGGGCTGGCGTTCGTCGCGCGCTGGGTCGACGTGGCCGGGCGGCTCTATTATCTCGCGGTCAGCCGGCGGAGGCGCGGCGATGCCCGCACTATCAAGTGAAGCACCGCAGCGGCAGCTCATCGCGCGGCTCGCCGGACAGATCGACGAGACGTTGCGACCGCTGCTCGCCAACCAACGTCGGTTCGCCCTGCTCGATTTTCCGACGTACGGCAACGTCGGCGATCACGCCATCTGGCTCGGGCAGATCGCCTACCTGCATTCGATCGGCGTCCGTCGCCTGTGCTACGTGTGCGATCTGTTCACCTACTCACGCGAGCAGCTGCGGGCGCGCCTCGGTGACGGCACCATTCTGCTCTGCGGCGGCGGCGGGCTCGGCGACCTCTATCCGCCGTATCAGCGCCTGCGCGAGGAGATCATCGACGCGTTCCGGGACAATGCCATCATCCAGTTGCCCCAAACGATCCATTTCGAGGCGCCGGCCGCGCTCGCACGGGCGCGCCGGATCATCAACGGCCACCCGCGCATCACTCTGCTGGTGCGCGACCGGCGCAGCCTGGACGTCGCGCGCGCCGAGTTCGGCGCCCCGAGCTTTCTGTGTCCGGACATGTCCTTTTGTATCGGGCCGCTGCGACGTCCATCCGGGCGGCACGAGCGCATCGTGTGGCTGGCGCGCACCGACCGGGAGGCCGTCGCACCGGCGCCGCGACGCACCCTCGCGGGCATCACGCCCGTCGACTGGGCGCAAGCGTCTGCAACCTGGTTGCGCACCGCCGACCGTGTCGCCCGCGCGCTGCTGCGTCGTGCGCCGGCACTGCGGAAGATTCCTGCGCCGATGGCCTGGAGCTATACGGCGCTCGCCCGTGAGCGGCTGCGCTTCGGGGCACGCCTGCTGGGCGCGGCGCGGGTCGTGGTCACCGATCGCTTGCATGGTCATATCCTGTCGGTCCTGCTCGGCGTGCCGCATATTCTTCTGGACAACAGCTACGGCAAGAACCGGAATTTCTACGAGACATGGACGCGCGAGTGCGACCTCGTGCGGTGGTGCGACAGCGAAGCGCAGGCTTCAGCAATGGCCGCAGCGGGCTGGGATGCGTGAGACTCAGGCGCGCGTGCCGGTGAGTGTCTTCAGGTGCTCGGCCAGGCGCAACGCCAGGGCGACGATGGTCAACGTCGGGGTCCCCGCCCCCGCCGTTGGAAAAACCGAGCTCCCCGCAACGAACAGGTTGGCGACGCCGTGCACGCGGCACTGCGCGTCGACCACGCCGTGTCGGGGGCTGAGACTCATGCGGGTCGTTCCCATGTGATGGCCGCGCAGCCCCTGCAGCGGGGGCGGTGGCCAGGCACGATCGCCGTCGTGCGGATCGATCTCCAATTGACCGAGACCGGCGCGGCGGAAGGCGTCGCCGATCAGCTGCGGGGCGCGCGCTGCCGTGCGGCGATCGAGCATGGTCGTGCGCCAATCCAGCCGGACGCGCCGCAGGCCGAGCGGATCACGTTCGTCACTCAGCGTGACCCGGCTGTCACGGTTCGGCGCTTGCTCCAAGGTGTGGTGCAGGCGCAGGAGCTTCGTACGCGCAGGAGACCGCTGCTGATCGTCTTCGCGTCCCAGCAGGCGGCGCAATCGGCGCGCGGCGCTGGACGCCCGATGCAACGTGGTGGTCAGGCCGAGGCGGTCGCTCCAATATGCCGGCTCGGGTTTGCAGCTGGAGTTCAGTAACTGTTCGCGCTCCTGCGTCGTGCGCGGCAAGAACAGTCGGGCCACCGCGGCTCTTCCGTCGCGCCGGTAGAACGCCAGCGCCGCGCCTTGCGCGTGCGTCAGACGGATCGCGCCGGCCGGGAAGTGGAGATGCTCCATGAAATAGCGACCGACGAGATCGTTGGCGTTGCCGAGACCCGGAGGTTGGCACCGGTTCGACAACAGCAGCAAGCGGGCGTTTTCGATGCCGCCTGCCGCCAAAACGTAGTAGCCGGCGCGCGCCGTGAAACGCACGCCGCCAAGGCAACCGACGCGCAACCGAGTGACGGCAGCGGCGCCCTCCGTCGCGTCGATCTCCATGACGTTGGCGTACAGCACGACGCGCACGTTGCTGGCCCGCGTCAGCTCGCCACGGTAGGCCGCGCCGAAGCGTGTCGGCGGGCTGAGCTGATAGATCTTGGTAACCGTCTCCGCATCGCCGAGCGGGAGACATGACAGGCGCAGCCGGTCTTGCCAGTACGCGGGATCGTACTCGAACGGCCCGAGGTCGCAAATCGCGTGGGCGCGTCGATAGAACGGCAGCAGCTCCGTCTTCTCGAACGGCCAGCCGCTGTCGGGAACCCACAGTCGCACTTCAAAGTCGAGCGCGTCGAGCGGTCTGCACCAGCCCGCCCACAGCCATGTCGTACCGCCGAAGGCGCGCTGCCGATTCGCCTCCAACGGGTAGTAGGCAAGACCGACGTTGTCGCCCCGGCACAGTGACTGCGTCGGCGCGTCGGGCTCCAACCCGCCACTTTCCAGCAGGCAAACGGTGAGCCGCGTCGCCGCAAGCTCGCGCGCCAGCGTGATGCCGGCGGCCCCGGCGCCAACGATACAGACGTCGCTCTCGATCTCGCTTCCGTCGGGCAAGTGTCGCGCGTCGAGCAGCACGTGAATACGGCGACGTTTAGCGCGCCCGCGCCGCGTTATGCAAGTTGTGTGCGGAGGCAGACACCGCGGGCGATTGGGAACACGATGCTTCCGGCGCAAGAATCGAGCGCAACTTTCTTCGCGCACCTTCGTTGAACAAGGCAGGAGAAGGAGTAGAAGATGATCAAGCGTCTTTTCGCCGTCTCACTGTTGGTCCTGATGCTCGCGTTCCTGAAACCTGCACCGGCGTCGGCCCACATAGGTTTGTCTGTGTCGATCGGTCTGCCGTTTTTCAGTGCAGTCGTAGGAATCCCGGGTCCGTTCTACGGTCCTTCGGTTCCTGCGTACGGTCCGGCTCCGGTGTACGTGCCGCCGCCCGTCTACGGGCCCCGTGTCATCTATCGCCCACGACGCGCGTTCGTCCCGGCATACCCGCACTATGCGGCACGGGCGTATTACCGACCGCGAGTCGTTGGGCATCGCTTCCATCGCTGGTAGTAGCCCACGACGGGCGGTATACTGAGACAGGATGTGACGAGCAGCAAGTGAGGAAAAAGTCATGAGAAGGTTAGCAGCGCTCTTACTCTTGGTTGTAACGCTCCTTCTCGCTCCGGCAGCGCCGAGTTTCGCCCAAGGTCACGGGGGGGGTGGTCACGGCGGTGGTGGCCACGGCGGGGCCGGGCACGTCGGTGGCGGGCACGGAAGTGTGGGCCACGGCGGTCCCGGACATGGCGGCGATTGGCGCGGGGGGGGTTGGCATGGTGGTTGGCGCGGTGGAGTTTTCATCGGAGCGCCGTGGTGGACGCCGTGGTGGTGGAGCCCGCTCTATCCGTATCCGTACGGGTACTATGGATATTACCCGTCACCGTACTACGACTATCCTGCTTTCGACGCTGGGGAATCGTCCTCAATGTATGTCCAGCAAGAGCCGGCGCCGGCGGTGGCGCCGCCGCAGACATACTGGTACTACTGTGCGAGCGCCAAGGCGTACTACCCGACGGTTCAGAAGTGCCCCGAGGCTTGGATCAAGGTCCCGCCGGCGCCTCCTCAGTAAGGGTATCGCGGAGAACGAAGATGCGGAAATTGTGGTTTTTGCCAATTGCGGTGGGTCTGCTCTTGCCGGGATGCGTGACGGTACCCATGGGTCCGAACGTACTGGTACTCCCCGGCAACGGAAAGGACTTCGAGCAATTCAAAGTTGACGATGCAGAGTGCCGCCAGTGGGCTTTACAACAGGTCGGGACAACGACCGCCAAGGCGTCTACCGAATCTACGGTCACCGGCGCGGCGGTTGGGACGGTTCTCGGCGCGGCTACCGGTGCTGCGCTAGGTGCTGCCTCGGGACATGCGGCCACTGGAGCCGCCGTCGGCTCGGGAGTCGGCCTGCTCGGCGGCACGGCCGTGGGCGCCGATCGTGGCGCATCAGCACAGTGGTCGGTGCAGCGCCGCTACGACATGGCCTACACGCAGTGCATGTACTCTAAGGGCAATCAGGTCCCGATTCCGGGAGGTATTCAGCGGCCGTCCGCCTCCACGTGGCAACCGCCGCCGGGGGCGAGTCCTCCGACCAGCCTTCCGCCACCGCCGGCCGGCAGTCCACCTCCGCCGCCTCCCGGGTCCGCGTGGTAGCACCGTAAGCTGCGATCACCGCAGGACGCGCCGCGTCGACTCTGCCGAAGTGCCAACGGTCACTTGCCGCGCGCGTCCCCGCCCGTTGGCTTCCCGTCGGAGTGCTTCAGGAACTCTGCGATGTCCAGCAGTTCCCGCACGGTCATGATGCTGCTGTAGTCGCCCATCTTCGACGACACCTGGTCGAGACCACGATAGTGCTCCAGCGTGCCCGAAATGTACTTGTGGCTATCGATAATCGACTCAGCCAGGAACTCGCGCGGCAGGTGACTGTATGCCGGGACGAGATCCGGTCCTACACCACCGCTGCTGCGCGCTTCCGGGAAATCGCCTCCGGGAACCTTGTGGCAACTGTAGCACTCCATCTTGCGGAACGCCTCTTTGCCTGCCGCTGCATCGCCTGCCGGCAGGCTGAACTTCCAGCCCGTCGGCAGGTGTGGCGCCGGCGGCTGCTGGTCCGCGCGCAACGCGCCGGTCCACAGCGTCACGCACAATACGACGGTCAGGCTCTCAAGCACCTTCAACATAAAGCATCCCCTCTTCGCGTCGCACCAGCAGGCACGGCAGGCGCTCGGCTGACAATGACTGCCGCCGTTCCCGGCGACTGGTGCGCCATTACGGTGAACTGAGCTTGCGCCGTTGTCAACGCTCACCGCGCATTTCGAAGCGTGGGTGACGAGGCGGTGCACCGCCGCCCTCCCGTCAGGGGCACGACGTGGCAACCATCACGAGATCAGTGCCAGGACGTAGCCGTCCGGATCAGCGACAAACGCTTCCGTCCCCCACAGATAGTGGTCCGGCTCCTGTACCACGCGGTAGCCGGCTTGTTTGCAGCGTGCGACCGTTTCCGCCACGTCGGAGACGGCAAAGTGCGGATACACACCGAGGCCGGCGCGCTCTTCCGGGCGCCGTTCGCCTTCCCAATCCCACCGCTTTTGCCACAAGAAGATGCCGACGTTGGCGCTCTCCATCATCACAAACGTTCCGCTCGACCATCGCACGCGGAGCCCCAAGACGTCGCGGTAGAACGCGACCGAACGATCCAGGTCCGCAACTTCGAGTAAGATGTGGTCCACCTTCGGCGCAGCGGTGGGCGCCCCGGCTGCGGCCGGCGTGATCATTCTTCGGATCGCGTCGCAACTACCGGTCGCCAACGTCAGCACCAAGGCGAACCCGAGCGGAAACACGATCGTCAGGCGAGCGACTCTTCCCATTGGTTGCCTCCGCGATTTTCCCCGTCCCGTGTATATCATCACCAATCATCTCGCACCCAGCGGTGCGTCTCGGGTTGCCGACGTTCTCAGCCATAGGAACGGCCGCAAGGGATTGGGCGCCCTCGACGCCGCGTTCAACCCGAAAGCGCCTCTCTTCGACACTGGCACGCCGCTCGCACCCCCTTCTCAGTGATGCCGACGGTCCGCCATATCCGCTTCCACGGCCGCGGTGGTGAGGGAGTGAAGCTCGCCAGCCGCATTGCCAGTCGTGCGCTTTTTCTGGCGGGCTTCACGGTGCAGGATTCGCCCGTGTACGGAGCCGAGCGGCGCGGCGCTCCCGTCGTGGCCTTTGTGCGTTTCGCCCACGGCCCGATTCTCGAACGCGGCTACATCACCAGCCCCGACGTTCTGGTGGTAATGGATGATTCGCTCTTCGCGCTCCCGGAAGCGGGCGTCCTGGAAGGCATTGGCCCGACTGCGCTTGTCCTCGTGAATACCACGCACGGCAGCGCCTTCGCCGAACGCTTGCGGATCGCTGGGCGCGTGGTGACGTGCGATGTGTCAACGATCGCCTTGGCAGTCCTCGGGGAGCATTTCCTGAGCTCACCAATCGCCGGTGCCACCGTGAAAGCCGCCGGCCTCACCTCGCGGGATCGGCTGCTCGGCGCCGTGCGGGTGGAGCTGGCAGAGGTGGGTCTTGCACCGGAGCTGGCCGAGAAGAACGTCGCCGCCGCCTTGCAGGCCTTCAACCAGGTGCCGGAAGTGGGACTGGGCGCGGCGTGCCAAGACATGCCACCGGCGTCGATGAGTCGTTTCAACTTCCCGCGGCTCCCGGGGCGACTCGCCGCACCTTCGATCTCGGTTGCGGCAAACTCCGCGCTGCACACCACTGCAGGTTGGCGCGTGTATCGTCCGGTCATCGAGCTGGCGCGCTGCACCCGCTGCTTCCTGTGCTTCGCGTTGTGTCCCGAAGGGGCAATCGGGCTCGACACCGAGAGCTACCCGCACGTCGATTACGACCACTGCAAGGGCTGCTTGGTGTGCGTCGCGGAGTGTCCTCCCAAGGCAATCGCAGAGGTTCGGGAGGACGCCGCATGACACGCGATCTGCTCACCGGAAATGCCGCGGCCGCCTGGGGAGCGCGGCTGGCGGAGGTGGACTACATCCCCGCGTACCCGATCACCCCGCAAACCGAGATCATCGAGGCGCTCGCTCAATGGATCGGCAAAGGCGAGATGGATACACGCTTGGTCACCATGGACTCCGAGCATGCGATGCTGACCGCGGCCGGGGCCGCGGCCGCGACCGGGGCGCGCGTGTTCACGGCCACGTCGAGCCAGGGTCTGCTCTACGCGCTGGAGATGCTCTACACGGTGGCCGGCTGGCGTGTGCCGCTCGTACTGGTCAACGTCTCGCGCGGTCTGTCTGCGCCGATCACGCTCGAGCCCGACCACAACGACGTGCTCGCCGCACGCGACTCGGGCTTTCTGCAGCTGCACGCGGAAACGTGCCAGGAGGTTCTCGACTCCATTCTGATCGCCTATCGCCTCGCCGAGCACGCCGACGTGCTGCTGCCGGTGCTGGTCAATCTCGACGGCTTCTCGCTCTCCTTCACGCGCGAGCCGGTCGAGCTACCTGCCCTCGCAACGGTCAGACGGTTCTTGCCCGCCTACGACGCAGGCGGGGCTGGCTTTGGCGCGCACGCGTTGGCCCAGGGCGTCGCGGTTCTGGGAGGCAGCGCCTACTCGTTCTTCAAGTATGAGATGCAACGCGCCGCGGAAGCGGCGATTGTCACCCACGCGGACATCTGCACCGCGTTCCACGACTGCTTCGGCCGTGCCTACGGGATGGTGGAAGGCTACCTGCTCGACGACGCCGACTGGGTGGTCGTGATGTCGAACTCGTTCAGCACCGTCGGCAAGGCCGAGGTGGCGCGGCTGCGCGCGCAGGGCGAGAAGATCGGTCTCCTGCGGTTGCGCATGATTCGGCCGTTTCCGCACCGCGAGATCGCCCGGCTGCTGGCGGGGCGCCGAGGGGTGGCGGTGATCGATCAGAACATCTCGATCGGCAAGGGCGGAATCCTGTTCGCCGAGGTGGCGAGCGCGCTGTGCGGCTGCTCCGCGCCGCCGCTGCTCTCGTTTGTCGGCGGCCTCGGAGGGCGTCGCTTCCACAGCGAGGAGTTCGACCAAATGCTGGCGGCGTTGCGCGACGCCGAGCACCAGGGAGGTTCACCCGAGCCACAGCTGCTCTACAGCGCGGCCGAGTATGCACACATGCTCGACATGCTGCGCATTGCGGGCCACGTCGGCACTGAGGTAGCGAACGTGCGGCCCGCAGAATCCGTAGCGCACGCGCCAAGCGAGAAGTAACATGCGCCGAGAGATCTACCAGAGCATCAAGCAGATCCCACGCGAGGAGTATATGGCCGGCGGAACCGGCTTGTGCGGTGGCTGCGGCGGCTTGCTGGCGCTGCGCCTGTTCCACAAGGCGCTCGGTCCGGACGTGGTCTTCGTCAATGCCGCCGGCTGCCTGACGCTGCTCGCGGTGTTTCCCTTCAGCCCGTTCCGTTCCTCATGGCTCTACACGGCGATGGCATCCGCTCCGGCCGGCGCCCAGGGCCTTCGCGACGCGCTCGACGTGCTGATCGCCAAGGGCAAGCTGCCACGCAAGGACGATCTGCAGGTGGTCGTCGTCAGTGGTGACGGCGCGGCGCACGGCATCGGTCTGCAGGCTACGCTGGCCGCCATCCACCGCGGCCTCGACTTCTACTACTTCTGTTACGACAACGAAGCGTTCAGCAACACCGGCTTTCAGATGTCGCCGGCGTCTCCCTATGGCTCACGTACCGCGACCACGCCGGCAACAGCGCGATCACCGGCAGGAACCGCGACGCCGAAACAGGACCTCTTCGAGCTGTGGCGCGTTCAGCAACCGGCGTTCCTCGCCACGGTCTCGCCGGCATACCCGCTCGATCTGATGGACAAGGTCGCACGTGCAGCCCGTCTTCGCGGGCCCAAACTCTTCATTAGTCTGTCCACCTGTCCGCCGGGTTGGGGAGTCGACCCGGCCGAGTCGGTCGAGATCGCGAAGCTTGCGGTGGACACCGGGGTGTGGCCTTTGAAGGAGACGCACGACGGCGCCGTCGTGCACACGGTGGTTCCGCACCGCTTCCGCCCCGTCGAAGATTACCTGCGACCGCAGACACGCTACCGGCATCTCTTCGAGCCGGTGCGCCAGGAGGCGATTCTCCGGCAACTGCAGGCGGACGTCGATCAGTACTGGGCACACCAGCAGGATCGCTCTTCCTGACATCACCATGTGTCCCCCCTTGTTCCGCGCCGACGCGCGGAGATAGATGAGTAAGTTGCGCCGATGACCAGCCGGACGAGGCGAAGGAGAACCAGAAGGACGGCCAGCGCCGCAGGCAAAGCCGCGACGGCGCGAGCGCGAACGGAGCCCAAAGCGAACCAGCGCGAATTGGAAGGGCGTTCGCTGGTGACCCTATTCACCGATTTGGCCGCCGAGTTGACCAGCAGTGCATTGCGTTTGGCGGCCGAGACCACCGGGGTGCCGTTCCTGAAGCCCGAGCAACTCCGATTGCTGACGCCGCAGCAGCGCAGGATGATGCGGGAGACGGGACTCTATCTCCGCGATTTGCGCCAAGTGGCCGGGCTGACGCTCGGTGAGCTCAGCAATGCCCTGGACCTGAAGGATCATTCGGTGTTGGAAGCCGCCGAACGGGGGGCAGCGACGCTGTCGTTCGAATTGATCTTGCGAATGGCGGCCCTGCTCGCCCGTCACGATCCGATTCCCTTCGTCCTCCGATTCGTGCGCACCTACAACCCGGAGCTTTGGAAAGTCCTCGAAGCATGGGGTATCGGGCGGCTGCCGGCCCAATTTGAACGCGAACGGCAGTTCCTCAACGTCTACCGTCGCTATGATGCGGCGAGGAAACTCTCCGATGCGGGGTTCGCGCAGGTCTTGGCGTTTACAACCACGGCCTTCGAAATGGCGCTCCATTTTGTCGCCGAGCGCGAGGGCGTGAAGGACAAGGACCTGGAGCTCTCATAACTCTGACTGGAGCTTTCTCGTGCGCGATCTCATCCGAGTCCTGCTCCTCGGAACCGGGCAGATGGGGGCCGGGATTGCCCGCCTCGTAGTCGAGAAGCAGGGTCTCGAGCTCGTCGGTGCCTATGGCAGACGACGGCAGCGTGCCGGCGCCGACCTCGGCCGGGCAATCGGGCTCGACCGCGAGCTCGGCCTTTCGATCGGTGCCGACCTCGACACCGTGGTCGCCACGACCCGACCACACGTGGCGATTCAAGCGACCTGCTCGCGACTCAGCGATGCATGGCCGGAGATCTCAACGCTCGTGCGCCACGGCGTTCACGTCGTCTCCATCGCCGAGGAGATGGCCTATCCGGCCGCGCAGTCGCCGGCACTCGCCGCCGAGTTGCATCGGCTGGCAGTCGAGCACGGCGTGGCCGTCGCCGGCACCGGGATCAACCCCGGGTTCGTGCTCGACCTGCTCATCATCACGCTCACCGGCGTGTGCTCCGACATCCAATCGATCACCGCGCGGCGCGCCAATGACCTCTCGCCCTATGGGCTCACGGTGCTGGCGAGCCAAGGGGTCGGACTGACGCCGGAGTCGTTCCGCAAGGGCCTGGAAAACGGCACAGTCGTCGGCCACTTCGGATTCGCTGAATCGATCCATATGATCACCGATGCGCTCGGCTGGGACATCGAGCGCATCGAAGAGAGCCGGGAGCCGATTGTTTCAACCGTCCGGCGCGAAACGCCCTTCGTCACAGTGGAGCCCGGAGACGTTGCCGGCTGCATGCATACGGCCGTTGCCTACCGCGCTGGCGGAGCAGTCATCACGCTCATCCATCCCCAGCAGATCCAACCGCACCTCGAGGGCGTGGAGACTGGCGACAGCATCGAGATCAACGGGACGCCGCACGTCCGCCTCGCCGGAAGCCCGGAGATTCCAGGCGGCCTCGGCACCGTCGCCTTGGCCGTGAATCTGATTCCGCGAGTACTGAATGCACCGCCCGGTCTCCATTCCATGGCCGATCTTCCGGTGCCTGCGGCGATGCTCGGCGACGCGCGCCGGTCGGTTGGGAAGCACGGGCATGGCTGAGCTGATTGCCAAAGGAACCTGGGTGGAGATCCACCGTATCGTGCTTCCCGTGGGAGAACGCGCCGCGCAGGTGCCTGAGGAGACCAAGCGAGTTCCCCTGGAAATGCGGGTGAAGGGCTTTCTCGTTGCGCCCGCCGCTTTGGGTGAGGAGGCCGAGATCGTCACGCGGGCCGGCCGCCGCCTGTGGGGGACCCTGACGGAAGTCAACCCCGCCTACGATCACAGCTTCGGTCCGCCGGTCCCCGAGCTGTCCACCATCGGCGAAGAAGTTCGAGCCATCCTTGGTGATCGAGGACGCGGCCGATGACGGACGAGAGCTACGCAGCGATCATGGCGCAGCGGGAAGAGATCATGCGGGGGTCCGTCGGGATCGACTACGGGCAGTATGTAACCGGCGTGCTGGCCTTTGACTATGAGCGGCTACTTGCCGACACCGGTTACGATGTGGAGACGGCGCGTGCGGTCCAAACCTTGACGGCCGTCGGCGACACACCGCTGGTGGAGCTCCGAAATGTCACGGAGCTGGTGCGCTGCGTGGCCAAGCCGGGCAAGGGCGCGCGGATCTTCGTCAAGGACGAGGCCGCGAACCCGTCCGGCTCGTTCAAGGATCGCCGCGCCTCGCTGTCGATTCACGAAGCGAAGAAGCGCGGCTATGCGGGTGTCGCCGCCGCGACCAGCGGCAACTACGGGGCCGCCGTGGCGTCGCAGGCCGCCAAGGCAGGGCTGCGGTGCATCGTGGTGCAGGAAGCCTTCGACAGCCAGGGTATCGCGCAGCCGGAGATCGCCGAGAAGACGCGGGCCTGCGAAGCGTACGGCGCGGAAGTGATCCGGCTGTCGGTCGGGCCGGAGCTGTTCTACGTCTTCCTGCTCACGCTGAAGGAGACCGGCTACTTCAACGCCTCGCTGTACACGCCGTACTCGATCGTCGGCATCGAGACGCTGGGCTACGAGCTTGCGGTCCAGGTGAAGGAGCGAACGGGACGATTCCCCGACGTCGTGATCGCCACCCATGCCGGCGGCGGCAACGTGACCGGCACGGCGCGCGGCCTGAGGAAGGGGGGCGCCGCACAGACCGGCATGATCGCGGCCAGCGTCGATCTGTCGGGGCTGCACATGGCCTCGGATCACGACTTCAACCGCAAGTCGTTCACCACGGGTCATACCGGCTTCTCCATGCCGTTCACCACCTGGCCGGACCGGGCCGACGTCCCGCGCAACGCGGCGCGTCCGCTGCGCTACATGGATCGCTTCGTCACCGTCACGCAAGGTGAGGTCTTCTACATGACCCAGGTCCTGGCGGAGTTGGAGGGGTTGGAACGTGGGCCCGCCGGCAACACGTCGCTGGCCGCGGCCTTCGCCATCGCGCAGGAGCTGGACGAAGACCGCATCGTCGTGGTGCAGGAAACCGAGTACACCGGCGCCGGCAAGCATCCGCTCGCCCAGCTCAACCTCGCGAAGCGGCTGGGCATCGAGGTGCGGCGCGGTCATCCACGCGATAACCAGCCGGGCCGGCGGATCGTCATTCCGGCGCATCCGTCGCAGATTGCAGTGGTGGATGTCGACCTGGACGGTGTTCGGCGCTTGTACCTGCAGCGTGCCGTCGAGTCGCTTCCCGAAGGCGCAACGTTGAGCGACGTCGATCTCGAGTTCTTGGCGGCCGATACCCGAACCAGCCGAGGTTATGTACAGGGGATCATTGATGAGCTGCGTCGAGAGAACGCATGATTTCAACGCTTCGCGTTGGGTTCTCCGCGTGCCCATTGGTGCGCGGTGAACACCGTGGAGAAGTTCCGCCGCCGTGATCGCCGACACCGCGACTTCTTCGTTGCCATGCGCCGTCACCACCTGCTCGAGGTCAAGCGCACCACGCTCTGCGGCGATCAAGACGCTCGCATCAATCAAGAGCCCCATGCGGACGGCTGCACCACGGGCTGGTTGCGGGTAATCGCTTCGATCAGATCGCAGTACTCGGGATCAGGTTTCGGGGCAGCCCGGAGGAGGGCGACGAGATCGGTCGCGGTAAACGTGCCCCGAGCTGGTTTCGCCGAGCGGACGGGCGCTCTACCCCGGGCCCCCTTGCGACGCCGGTGCGACGATGCCAGCTTGCGCTTGGTCGCACGGTTCAATGGTTTACGATGAGCCATCGCCATCCCAAACTATCAGAGGCCGCTGCCAAGCCTCAAGAGCGGCGCCAGAAGACGATGTCTCACCGGTAAGTGCCGGCACTGCATCGATGCTGCCGGTGAACGCAAACCACGCTCTTCGTTGACTGTCGCGGACGCAATCCGGTACGCTTCGTTCCATGGACATCAAAGCGGCGCGCCGACGATACGCCGGTGAATGGGTCGCGGTGCGAGTCACCCGAGTCGACCGCGCTGACGTGCCGCTCGAAGGCGATGTCGTCGCGCCCGCGACGGACCGCCGTGCGCTGCACGAGATGGCGCGTGACCTCCGTGCAGGCCACCCCGACGCGCGCGTGTTCATCCTCTTCGCCGGCGATCCGATCCCCGCAGGATTGGTGATCAGTCTTGCCGCGCGCTAGCCGCGTCGCCGGCCGCCTTGCCCACGGCGCTGCGTCACCGATTTCTTCTCGTCGATTGAAAGGTGCCGAGCGCTGGCGCACAATCCGCCTTGCGTGGAAAGACCAGATGATTTCGCGTCGCGCCGCGCGCGGCTCACGGCGATGTCGGACGAGGAGCTGCACTCCTACTTCTGGGAGCTGACGCAGAAGATCGTCGCGCCGCTGATCGCCGAGGCGCGCACGCACACGACGCCGTCCATCGAGCGCTCGGTGCTGCTGCGTATGGGATTCTCCAGTATCGATGCCAAGGCGCTCGTCAACCGGATGCACGAGCGGCGGTTGCTCGGGCATGGGGCCGGCCGTCTCGTTCTGGAGCTGGCCAAGAGCAAAGGCATCGCCGTCCGCGAGGCCGGCGTCGCGCTCCTCAGTGGGCGGTATTGGGAAGACCTCGGCCGATGAAGCTGGCGCCGGATCAGAAGCTCGACGTGCGCGAGGTCCTCAAGGACCTGGCTCGCTACCGGCCGCGGCGCAAGGGTTGGACGTGGCGGACCAAGATCGCAGACCATCAGGTCGGCCCTTTCGTCTTCAAAGACACCTCCGAAAACCTCGAACACTCCGTGCCGCTGCCGTCGGCGCACGACTTCGGGAACATCGATCCGCAATGTGACTTCGTCATCACCACCGAGATCGCCTCCGGCCGCTTCGAGGACGATCTGCGCCGCATGCGCATGGCGGCCTGGCACGGCGCCGATCACATCATGGTGATCCGCACCACCGGCCAATCACACATCGACGGACTGATCGAGGGCACCCCCGAAGGCGTGGGCGGCATTCCGATCACGCGCAAGCAGATCCGCGCTACCCGCAAGGCGCTCGACGCGATTGAGGACGAAGTGGGACGGCCGATCAACTTCCACTCGTACGTCAGCGGCGTCGCCGGACCGGAGATCGCCGTCCTCTTCGCGGAAGAGGGCGTGAACGGCGCGCACCAGGATCCGCAGTACAACGTGCTCTACCGCGGCATCAATATGCACCGCTCCTTCGTCGACGCCGCGGAAGCGAAACGGATCATGGCGGACGCGGGCATTCTCCAGCTCGACGGTGCGCACAACGCCAACGCCACCGCGAAGGAAGCGTGGAAAGTGACGCCGGAGCTGTTCGTACAGCATGCAATCAACACCGCCTACTCGCGTGCCGTGGGGATGCCGGCCGAGTTGATCGCGCTGTCCACCGTGCCGCCGACGGCGCCACCGGCGCCGAAGCTGCGGCTGGACCTGCCCTATGCCGTCGCGCTGCGCGAGCTTTTCCGCGGCTACAAGTTCCGCGCGCAGCAGAACACGCGTTACATCGAGGCCGACATGATGGAGGCCACGGTCACACACGTGCTCGACACGCTGATCTCACGCCTGACGTCGGCCGACATCCAAAGCACGATCACGCCGGACGAGGGCCGCAACATCCCCTGGCACTACAACAACGTCGCAGGGGTGAATACGGCGCGGCAGACGCTGATGGGACTCGACGGCGTCATGGAACTGCTTGCGCTCAAGCAGGCAGGTCCGTTGCGCGACCAGGCGCGCGAGGTCAAGGAGCGCGCCGTGCTCTTCCTCGAGGAAATCCTTGCCGGCGGCGGCTACTACGCCGCCGTCGCGGCGGGGCAGTTCGTCGACTCCGGCTACTTCCCGGAGCGCAACGGTGACGGGATCGTGCGCCACCCCGACGGCGGCGACGGGGCCGGCACGGTGATCCCACGCGCCGCCGACTATGGCGCCCCCGTGTGCAGTCACTTCGGTGACAACGTGTACACGCATGAACACGGGAAACCCTGTGACGACTACGGCGGCTGTACTCTGTGTGACCCGGCGGAGATCCAGTACATCGACGAGCTGGACGCCGACGACAATGTCGAGACGCGTCTGGCGACGCCGCTGGCCGAGCGCACGGCCGGCGTACTGCGGCCCGAGGTCGAGAAGCATGGCGACGGCATCGTGTGCGTGACGCTATTCGTGCCCGCGAGCCCGGATGTGGCCAAGGCGGCGGCGCTCGAGATGGCGAAACACATGGGACTCAAGGACCCCGAGATCATCAGCCGTCGGCTAATGCACCCGGCGGAAGGCAGCCTGTTCGAGATCAAAGGGGTGCTCGACGTCGCCGTCAAGATCGCAGCGCTCCCGATGCCGGCGCGCGAAGAGCCACTGCCGGAAGCGGAGATCGAGGCCTGGGTGCGCCCCCGCGACATTCACGTGGTCGCGGCGACGGTCGGCGAGGACGAGCACTCGGTGGGGCTGCACGAGATTCTGGACATCAAGCACGGGGGTATCGAGAAGTACGGGTTCCGCTGCCATGACCTCGGCACGTCGGTGCCGATCGCACGACTCCTGGATGTCGCGCAGCAGACGGGTGCCCGCGCGGTGCTGATCTCGACGATCGTCACGCACGCCCAAGTGCACGAGCAGCACATGCGGCACCTGCACGCCCTCGCTCAGCAGCGCGGCATGCGCCAACGCGTCGTGCTCGTCGCCGGCGGCACGCAGGTGACCGACGAGCTGGCACGCGAGTGCGGTATGGACGCGGGCTTCGGCAGAGGCACGACCGGCAGGGACGTGGCCAGCTTCCTGGTTCGAACGTTGCGGGCCCAGGAGAGCAGTTGGACTAAGCCGCTGCGCGGCAGCTTCCTTTCCTACCTCACGCAGACGTGGTAGTAGGGTGACGGCGTTACGGCA
>Ga0209415_10006236_pt1 | contig 21274 bp, 20 predicted proteins | sample PeaSoiSIISIP2007_FD_187696 | JGI IMG/M metagenome (GOLD analysis project Ga0209415, IMG submission 187696) | Peat soil microbial communities from Weissenstadt, Germany - SII-SIP-2007 (SPAdes) (version 2) | ecosystem: Environmental > Terrestrial > Soil > Wetlands > Peat | place: Germany...
ACCACGACGCAGCCCCTACCGCGCACCAAAACCGCATCAGCCAGCCAGAATCAGGCGCTTCTACGCAGCCGTCAACATCTGGAGTCGGGCAGGGCCCGAACGCGGTGTACACCGCTTGCCCCAGCGACGGAACCGTCGTACTCATCTCCTGTCTCCCTTCGCCTTGTACGCGGCTCTCCCGCGCGCCGACTACTACGGAGACTCCGCCCCTCAGCCGAGACGTCACCGGGCTTGGCGGCGTGCCGATCCATATCGGCGCTCAGCTTGAGGTTCCCGTGTTCACGAAGAGAACCCTCAATGCGGTAGGTGGTCAGCTGTACCCCTGGCAGCACGGATCGCCGACGACCCGAGATAAGTCGGCGACACCGCGGACTCGGCCGCGGCTCCAGTTCGTTCGTAGTAGACAAACCAGATCTCACTGCAAGCTCTGCCCGAAGGCAGTTTATTCTCCGTACAGAGGCTTCCGACGCCGACTTCAACGTGCGTGCCAATCGACACGCGTGCTTCACCGTGACACCTGTGGTAGCTTGCCAAAGAGAGGCTCGCACCTATCTTTGCAGGCATTTAACGCCGCTCGGCTATTGCAGCTCGTCGTTCCAACCTCGACGAGGTTCGCGGCGCCCTTACTGGCTCAACTCGATTTGAGCCGTGGGAAGTCCAAGCTGCTTCCCGGTCCTCCTCGCGCCTCACGGCGCACACTTCGCATAATGTATATTATGTTAAATCATCGAGAAATCGGTGACGGTGCTAAGGCCACAGTCCCCGACGAGACAGGACTCGCGATCGATCGCCTGGGATCGCCCCTCTTTCCCTTCCGGCTTTCGGCTAGCGTGCGGGCTCGAGGCTCCGAAGCCGCCGGCAACTGCCGATGTCGATGACTTGGTTCTGCGTTTCGCAGGCGCACCAATGGGAGTCCTTCGGCAGCTTTCCTGATGATCGGGGCTTCGCATATCTCGCCCATGCCGTCGATGTGCGGTATGCGAGTAAACTTGTGCGTGGCCGATCGCTCGAAGCTTGAGAAGCGGCTGCAGTAAAAAAACAAGGAAGTCCGACACTCAGGCAGTCACAAACAGCCATTGAGGGGATTTGTCATGCCAATCGAACTGAAGTACCTGACCTACGTGACGCTGCTGACGGGCCTGATGTGGGTGCCGTACATCCTGAACGAGATCGCGGTGTTCGGACTCGTCGACGCGGTCGGCTACCCACAGAACCCAAAGCCGCTGGCCGCGTGGGCCACGCGCATGAAGAAGGCCCACTACAACTCAGTCGAGAACCTCGTCGTGTTCGCCGCTCTCGTGCTCACTGCGCACGCCGCGGGCATTAGCAATACGGCCATTGCCGGATCCGCGATGGTGTACTTCTGGGCCCGGGTCGTGCACGTGCTGGCCTACACATTCGCGGTGCCCTGGATCCGCACAGGGGCCTTCGTTGTCGGGGTCGGCTGCCAGCTGTGCATCGCCTGGCACATCCTGTACTGAACTGACCCGACCGCGGGCGCCGTTGACGCGGGAAGTCAGGCGAGGACCGGAAATCCTTCGCGGCGCGCGGCTTCGGACAAGCGCTCGTCGAGGCACACGAACTCAAGGCTCGACGGCTCATGTTCCGCGGCGATCAGCGCCGCGGCGAGCTGCAGGCTATCAGCGGCGCGCAGCGGGTGGACGCGCAGCAATCGCTGGGCGAGACGGCGCACCGCATCGGACGGGACGACTTCGTGCCACGCCGCCGAGAGCGCCTGCATGCGCTCAAGTACCTGGCCCACCTCGGATGCGCTCCACTCGCCCGCGCGTTCCTGACGCGCGAACGCTGACGTGACTTCGATCGGGGACCCCCACCACACGACGAGGGCCGGATCGCCCGCAAGATAGGTCGCCACGCGCTCGCCGTCCGGTTCGTCAACCAGCAGCGGGACCAGTGCAGAGGCGTCCCAGAACCTCATCGATCTTCGGTACGGTCGCGCAGCAGGGCATTGAGCACGCCGCGGCCCCGGGGCAACGACTTCCGCACCGGCGGCGACACCTTGCCACGGCCGGCGCGGACTAGGCCCGCCGCCTGCAACCGAGTCAATCGTTCGCCGGTGGTGCCCGTGCCTACCGCGCGCTCCAGGCGGGCGATCGGCTCGTCGCGGTCCAAGATGAGCACCGATGCGCCGGCGCGTACCTTCCGAAGATACGCGCTGAGCTGGTTCTTCAGTTGGGATACTGTAGCCTTTTCCATAAAGCTATTATAGCCATCTTGCGAGGAGGCGTCAATGCTGGCCGTGACAGCGTGCTCCGAACGGCGCGTTCGTCAGCCGAGCGCGAGGTGGTGCGGTCGAACCAAGGTGTGCCAGTCCTGGTGTTCGTCGAGGATCAGTGCGATCGCTGATTCGACCGCCGTACGCAGCGCGGCCGCGGATTCCAGCGGGTCGCTGCTTGCCATCGTGAGTCGGATATCGTCGATGGCACGTCCAAGTTCAACGACCAGCCGCTCGGAGGTCACGGCGAGCCGGTACGATTCGGACTGCGCGAGCGCGCCGTGCAGCGAGCCGCCGAGCGCCGGAAAAAACGTCGTCACGAGTGTCAGCCACAGCGCATGGACCATGAGGTGTGTGAGCGCGCCGGCGGCCGTCAGTCCGAAGAGCCAGTTGTTGAGGCTATGGACACGGTGCAGCAATGCGCGGTTCTTCACCGCCACATACCGGTGGTAGGCGCGCTGGCCCTCGAGGATCTCGCCGGTCCAGCGTGCGTAGCTCGCGATGAATTTCGGATCCGACCACGCGTGCTTCAGTAGGCCGCGCGCAAGATGCTCGTTGCGCGCGCACAGCGCGTCGACGTCGTCGGCCGAGCGCAGGTGTTGGCCCGGGTCAAAGACGCGCGTGTACCAGTTGGCCGCACCATCAGTACGCGTGAAGTCTACGAGCGGAGCGACGAGCGGCAGGTACCAAGTAAGCTCCGCCTGTGTGCGTGCGGCGAGCCACTGGCCCTGCCAGTCGCGCCGGTGGCCGAGCCAGTAGATCGCAGCGACGCTGCCGATGACGGCCACCTCCCCCACTGCCCAAATCCCCGCGAACGGATGCAGCACGTGGCGGCTGTCGTCCCAGCCGAGTGCGAGCGGCAGAATGGCGCACAGCACCGCGACTGCGCTCAGCAGGTAGATCGCCCAGAACGCGCTCCGGTAGCGGTGGCCGCACTCGAGCGCGCGGTCGTCGAATGCCCGGTGCGCGGGACCAATTGCCTCAATCAGCGGCAGTAGCGCGTGCGGCGGTTGCGGTATCTGCCTCAGCTGCGGTGACTCGAGCCGCGCGCCGAGGAGCAGGATTCGCTGAACAAACTGGTACAGCGGCATGCCGGGCTCAGCCGATGATGTCGTAGGACCGCGCGAAGACCGGGCCTGCGACGATGCCGAGGCTGCCATCGCCGTAGTCGACCAGCCAATCCCCGGGGCGGCCTGCGAGCCGCGACTCCCCGTCGGCCAGCACGACGCCGAACGGTTCGTGCATCTGCAGCGCGAGGACCTCGATCGGCAGACTCTCGTAGGTCCCGGCATTTCCGGCAGTTGTCGGCGACACCGGGCGGTACTTGTCGGGGAAATGCCCGCGTGACACGCGCCATCGCTCGCCGAGGTCGGCCGTCAGGATTGCATCACCCGGCTGCGCTTGCACGATGCCCTCGGGTGTCTCGACCGTGCACGCCTCGCTCGCGAAGCGCACTTCGACCCCGCGGCGGTGCTTGCGCGCGATGACACGGTGGGGATTATCGCTGAGGGCGCTCGAGTACCCCCGACGCCCGCTCGACCGAAATACGGCGACGGGATTGCTCGTCATCCGCCGTTGATAGGGCCGGCCGCATCCAGTTGAGCGGCTGCCGCCCCGCCGCGCAGCTCCGCGCTGATCAGATCACGCCACGGTGCGACGCTGTGCAGCGTCTGCATTGGCTGCGGCAGGGCGGCCATCAGCGCTGCGGCCTCGTGCAGCAGCGCAGCGCGCTGCGTCGGGTCCGCGAGTGCGGCGGCATAAAGCGCCGTCGCCAGCTCGAGACGTTGCGAAGCGTCGTCATGATTGCGGGCCGCAAGCGTCCGCTGCAGGGCCAGCGCGGGGGCGATCGCCTGTTCCGCCGCTGCCCGGTTGCCTTCGCGAGCGAGCGTCATGGCGAGCATCACCCCGAGGCGACTGTCCTGGCGCTGGTCGCCGGTGGTATCCAGCGGATCCTGGCGGCGCAGCCCGATCGCGGCGCGTGTGGTGCGCTCCGCGCCGCTGTAGTCACGTAGAAGGTACTCATCGAACGCCTGCATCTCGGCCATGCCGATGATGCACTCGCGCCGCAAGAGCTCGTCTTGGTGGTCGTGCACCGCTCTGGCCTGCTCGGCGGCGATCGCTTTGCGGGCCAGATCCCGCGACGCCGCGGGGCCGGCGTCGACGAATTCCGTGAACGTCCGGTTCCAATTGTTCCAGCAGTCCGTCTCCGCGACCGCGGCGCTGCCCGGCGCGTCAGCGGCGACGAGCAGTGCACGGTATTGCCCGTGGAGCTCGAGCGCCGCCTGGCTGGCGGCACGGTGACCGAGGTCCGCCTCTATTCCCGCGACGCGCGAGGCAGCGCCGGTCACGCCCCACATCAGGAACTTCGCGTTCTGGCCAATGCGGTGCGGAGGCAGCTCGGTGGCTTTGTGCATGAATGCTGCGGCGCCGGCTGGCCGACCCAGGCCCCAGGCGGTATCAGCGAGGCCGTTCCGGGCGACGGCGAGATTGATCCAGGCCGAGACATTGGCCGGGTCGAGCCGCGTGAGCTGCGTCAACGCGGCTTCGCTGCGCTCACCCAATGACAGCGCTTCGGCGAGATGCATCTCGTCGTTCGCAACGCCGGCGAGATTGTTGGTTATTAGTGATAGCGAGCGCAGCGCGGCCATGTGGCCCGGACGGCGGTCGAGGAGCTTCGAGACCACGGCCTCGCCTTCGGCCCCGGCACGGCGTGCCTCCTCGCCCCGTCCGAGTTCCTTGAGCGAGTCGACTTGCCATGCGACCGCTTCAGCGAACCCGGCGGCTGCCGGCAGATCGCTCAGGTCGAGTCCGCCGATGCCGGTGAAGGCCTGCTTGGCGGTCTCGAGCGTTTCGACGCTCTGCGTGCGGATCTCCTTGCCCAGGCCGCGGCTTTGCTCTATGCCGAGCCGGATCATCACCTTGCCATAGGCCCGTCGCGCGGAAACCGACGAATCCGGCGCGTCGGCGACTGGCTGCAGCAGCTTCGCGGCGCGTTCCGCCAATGGCAAAGCGTGGTTGATATCGAGCTGGGTATCGGCCACCGCGGCCTGTTCACTGAGGCCGAGGGCCAGCCCGACGCTCGTCGACTCTGAAGTGTCGCCTGTCTGGCGCAGCTTCTCGAGCGCCGCCACCGCATCGGTCAGCGCGGCCTGTGCCTGCTCGGGGCGGGCCTGCAGGCGCAAGGAGCTACCGTAACGGACCATTGCGAGCGCGGCGCTGCGCCGCGCGTCGTCGTTCTGCAGGGCGGGCGGCAGCGACTTGTAGTAGTCGATCTCCTTCTTGCTCAGCTCGCCCACAACGCCGACCCGGCCGACGCCCTCGAGTTCCAGCGCAAAATCGTCGACCAAGTAGGCGATCAGGCGTTCGGCATCGCCACGCCCCCGCTCCGCGAGTGCGCGGGTCTCCTCGGCCAGCCGCTCAGCACGGCGCGCGCGCTCCGTGCTCATGTACCCGTAGACCGCGGCACCCACTGCGCAGATGGCCAGCACGGCGCACCCAATCGCCACCTGCCGCGCGCGCACCAGCGCGCGCCGCGCCGCGAGCTCGCGCGCCCGCTGCTCGGCGAGCAGGCGGTCAGTTGCCTCGCGCGCTTCGCGCTCGTGGCGCAGATCGCGGCTGTGGCGCACAACGTCGCACAGCACGTCATGCGTAAGCTCGACCCGGCGGACGTCGAGGCGCTCCTCGATGCGCAGCAGCCGGCGGTTGACCAGAACCGCGAGCGCATCTGGCGCCGCGCCGGCGGCCTCGAAACTGCGCAGCACGCGCTCCTCGGCGACGTTCTCGCGGTAGCCGGACTCTGTCAGCAGCTCGTCCTCGATGAGCTGCCGGACTGCCGCCGGCTGGTCAGCGAGCGCCCGCTCGTAGAACTCGCCGAGGATCCCGGCCTGCGAGCCGTCGAGCAGGTCGACTGAGATTTCGCTGCGGCCTTGTTCGATGCGGGTGTCGTTGAGTTCGCGGCAAATGAGGCTGAGGAGCGAGGGCTCCACTTCCGCATTGGCGAGTTCGGCGCCGCCAGCCACGAAGCGCACGATGGCCTCGGCGACCTCCTCCGACACCAACCGCCCGCCGGGGCCCGTGACCGCTGCGAGCGCCTGCTGGCCCGTCATGCGCGCAAGCCGCATGCGGTTCTGCGTGATGCTCGGCATCACCCCTTTCAGCCCCTCGAGGTGGGCGAGGTAGTCCTCGCGCAGCGCAATCAGCACGCGGTAGTCGCTGCGCGTGAAATCGAAGCGATCGGCGGCCTGGTCGTCTTCCTCCAGTTTCGCCTCGAGCGCCTTCGGCGGGCGGTTCTCGACCAGGTCCGAGAGGTCGGCGATAAACTGCGCGGCGCGCTGCCGGCCGAAGTCGTCGGTCTGCCCCAGCGTGAAGATCTCCTCGAACTGATCGAAGATCAGCAGCGGAATCAGCGTCGCGCCCGTCTCGTCGCGCAGTACGTCGTCGCGGTGGTGCAGGAACTCCCACAGCGACTCACCCTCCACCGCAACCCCCTGCTGAGTCCACTGGCCGGAGAGGCGCGCGTAGCGAAAGATTGCCTGCTTGATCTGCTCGGACGGCAGCGGCGAGTCGTGGCCGTAGGCGATCCGCACGTACACCGGGCAATAGCCCTGGCTGCGCAGACGCGGCACGAGGCCGGCCCGCAGAATCGAGGTTTTGCCTAGCCCTGACTGGCCGAACAGCACCGTCAGCAGCTTGCGCTGCACTCTCCGCGCGAGCTCGGCGACCTCGTCCTCGCGGCCGTAGAAAAAGCTGCGGGTCTCCTCGGTGAACGAGGCGAGCCCGAGCCACGGATGCAGTTGGTCGACCTCCAGGGCGGCGTCGGCGGCCGTCGGCGGGATCTTCGCTTGGGCGCTCATCGTCGGCGCTCGGGTGTCATCGCGGGCCCGCCGACATGAAGTTACGCAGGCGCTCGGCGAACTCGCGCGGCACCTCGCCGCCCGGCAGGCGTGTGAAGTGCAGCGCCTTGAACTTGTCGGGCACGGTTGCATTCGCCGCCAAGGTGTCGTCGATGGTGACCGGCAGGATGAACAGCGCACCGTCGGCCATGTTGCGCGCCCGGTCGATGGCGTAACTCCACTCGCGCCGGAAATAGCCCTCGTGGCGGCGTTCGGTGTTGGCCGACACTACCGGGATGAAGTACGAGCAACGGGAGATGTTGCGCTGGATGTTGCGGTCGTAATCGTCGCCGACTTCCAGCCGGTCGAGGTCGAACCAGGTGGTGACGCCCACGGCCTCGAGCCCGGCCTTGATCTGCTGCACGGCCGCCAGGTCCTCGCGCGCGTAGCTGATGAACACCGCGTGGTCCGGCATCTCGCGCGCCGGCGGCAGGAAGCGCAGCGGCCCCGCGGCCGGTGCCGCGGCGCCTGCCGGCTTGCGCCGTGCCTGCCAGCGGTCGTGCAGCTCATCGACGAACCGCTCGGCGCCGGTGTAGATGCGGGTGCGGACGCTGACCTGCTGCAGGAACGCCATCAGCCGGTCGTCCTCGCTCGAGTGGTCGTCCGCCAGGATCTCGCCGACGTCGCGCGGGTCCGACAGGCGGTGGCGCTTGGCCATGCGCAGGAACAGGCGTGCCAGCCAGTTGCTGAAGTTGCTGCCGATAAACAGCAGGTGGTTGTGCTCGAGCTCGTGGAACAGCTTCTCGGGGACGAGGTGCTCGCTCTGCAGCGCGCAGATGAACTCGAGGATGTCCTCGTCCGAGATGACATACGTGGGCGATGCCGACAGCCGTCCGAACAGGTGATAGACGACGGGCCGCTGCAGTCGGTCGCGTTCGCCAGGGAGGTCGGCCACCCGGTTGGGGGTGTAGGCGATGACGTCAGCCGAAGGCGCTCCGCCAAAGCGCTCGAGGTTCACGGCCTGTTCGAGCAGATTGTCGAACGTCGTCGTGACGAACAGGTCGAAGTCGGTGATACAGGCGAGGCGGCGAAGCGCGCGCGGCGGCTCGAAGTTCGCATCGCGCAGAACGGCGCGCAGTCGGACATACGCTTCTTCGCGCCGACCGCGCGCCGACAGGAACCAGCACACGACGTCGTTGAGCGTGTACGGTCGCGGCAGCAGTGAGGTGTCGACGTTGAGACGCGCAGCGAGCTTCTCGGCGACCCAGTCGTACAGCAGTCGCGGGCCGCGATCGGTCGCAACCTGCAGGAGTTCGGGCCCGATGATCGGGATGACCTTGCGATCCTCGATGAAGCTCAGCAGGTCCTCCCACGCGTCGTCATCGAGCGTCGCGCTGTGGACGACGCTCAGCACCGGCGTGCTCATCGCGTGCCACCACGCACGCCGCTCGGCCAGCGACAGCCGGCGGGATGCGTGGTGTGGGTCATACGGCGCGCGGCTGCGCGCCGGAAGAATGAGGCCGGCAGGGTACCCGCCGGAAACGGCACGACTTCCTTCAGTGGCATTCGACCCTGCCCCCCCGACAGGCTTTGCCGACGGCTCTCCGTGAGCCAAAAACATGTTAGCAGCCAAGGCCCGGGATCATGCAAAGCAAATTTTCCCCGCTCGTTCACGCTCCCCGACCGCTGCTCTGGCCGCGCGGGTCCAGTGCCGAGGCACCGTCCGGGCCGTTGCGGCGCGCGACCGCGACACGGTGCACCGCGCAATCAGCGCGCTTGGAGCAGCTGTACGGATATCGAAAGTTGCGCGTGTAAGTACTTACGAATCATACACATATGATCAAAACATGAGAGAAAGTCTCGTGCGCCCCGGCCGGGATATGTCAGAGCCGCCGCGCGGGACTACGCCTCTGCCGAGTACTCCATGACATCAGCGAGGGCATGTGCCGCGGCCTCAACGGCGCACTCCGCCAGGCGGCGCAGCCGACAGTCGCGGCTGCGGGACCGACCGGATCCGCGCCGCCCGCGACAACTCCGGTGATCACGCCAGCGTGCTCGCGACCCTGATGTGGGCGGTGCGCGCTGCGCGCAGCAGCGCCGCCGCGATTGCCGGCCCGCTGGCCCGCATCACTTAGGTACCGCCGCGCCGCCGATAGCCGGAGCCCACGCCCCAGGCGATGCCGACGAGGGCCGCGGCGATCGCCGCCGCGAACGCCGCGAGGCCACCAAGCGTCGCGCCGGCGGCGACCAGCGCGTCGTGGATCCAGCTCGAGACGGCGTCGCTCCCTCGGTAGACGACCGTGTCGATCACGTTCTTGACCTTGTACTTCGTCTCGGCGTCGACCACGGTGTACAGCATGTCGCGGCTCGGCTTGGCGATGCCGAACTCCGCTGCCCGGAGCACGACGTTGACGAAGACGAGCACGCCTGCGAGTGGCGCGAGCGCCAGGGCCACGAACGCGAGGCTCACGGCCGCTATCGACCCGGCGAGCGTCGGGCGCACGCCGAACGCGCTGGTCAGGCGTCCGACGACGAGGAACTGCAGCACCAGGCTCGCGCCGTTGACCCACAGATCGCGTTGCGAGTAGAACGCGGTGCGTTCGGCGCCCGTCGCGTACAGGCTCGCGGCCAGCCGCGCCATCTCGATGTACACGATCATGCCGAGCAGCGATCCGAGTGCGACCAGTGCCGCGATGCCCAGCAGGAACGGTGACCTGACGAGGCGCGACAGCCCTGCGAGCATCGAACCGCCCACCGCTTCGTCGAGCCTTGGCGCCGCCGCACCGGCGCCGCCCTCGCCACCCGCATCGCGCGCCAACAGCACGATCATGATGACGGTTCCGGCGAGGAGCCCCGCGGCGATAAACGCAACGCCGGAGGTGCCGATGGTTCCGACGAGCGCCCGGGTGAGCAATGGACCCGCGAGACCGCCGAGGCTGCCGCCTGCGGCAATCACGCCGAACAGCCGCCTCCCCTCCTCCTCGCGCCAGATCTCCGCCATGAAGCTCCAGAACACCGACACGACGAACAGGTTGAACACCGTCGCCCAGACGTAGAACACGCGTCCGCTCCACGGGTTCTCGGCCTCGATACTGAACAGGATGCCGAACGCGACGAGGTTGACGACGAAGAATCCGTAGGTCAGCGGCAGCAGCCGCGCGCGCCGGATGTGCGCAACGAGCCAGCCGAAGAGCGGCACGATGGCGAGCATCGCGACGAACACGGCCGAGGCGAGGTACTTGATCGTCGTGGGGCCGCTGCCGGCGCCGAAGGCGTCGCGCAGCGGGCGGACCATGTAGTAGCTCGCAAGCAGCAGCGCGAAATATCCGAAGGACAGCGCGAGGCGGCGACCCTCGCGCCGAGTGCGCGGCGAGCTTGCTGGCGTACTCCCGGCCGCCGTCACGGCCGCCGTCGCCGGCTCACGGCACCTGCTTGTCGATCAGCAGGTCGACCGGCCGGCCCGCGGCCAGATCGTACGGGACCTCGCCATACAGATCGCCGCTCGCGGCGGTCGGCATGCCGGACGTGGAGTAGCGCGCCACGATCACGAGCTGCTGGGCGTTCTTGAGCGTTCGGGTCGGCATCATCGCGTCCTGCTCAGTCAGCACGACATCCATCGGCAGCGCCGCGTCGGGAAAGCGCTTGGCGGCGAACGGCGGCCCAGGCTGCGTCGGGTCGCGCGCCAGTACGAACAGCGGCGTGCCGGAAGGCACCTTGCCGGCGAGCGCGGGGCTCACCTTGACGTGCACGGTGACCGAGCCTGGATTCGCAACAGCGGCCGTCGCGCTGGCGCTCGCGCTCGCGCTCGCCGTCGCGGTCGCCTCGGCCGCAGGCGCCGGTGCTGCCTTGGCGAGCATCGCAAGCTCGGGATCGGGCTTGCGGCCGAGCTGCTGGTCGAGCTCGCCGATGCGCTGCGCGACGAGCGCGCGCACCTCATCCGGCAGCGGCTGCTTCACGAGCGTCATCCAGCGCTCGCGCGCCACGTCGAGCCGGCCGGCGGTCGCAGCGGCCAGGCCGCCGTACCACAGCGCCTTCGGGTTCGAGGCATCCATCTTGAGCGCGTCCTCGAACAGCTGCGCGGCCTTGCCGCGCATCGTGGTCTCATCGGACACTGCGAGGGCCTCTCCATAGCCGATCACGGCCTCGAAGTTCTGCCCCTTCGACGCCCGATAGGCCTCGCCGAACGCGCTGGCGGCGCCGGCGTAGTTGTTCATGACGAAACGCGAGCGGCCGAGCATCAGCCAGCCCTGTACATCGTCGGGTTCGCTCTGCAGGCGCGCCTCGAGCTGTGTGACCATCTGCTGCAGCGAGTGCTGGCCGCCGGCCGCGGCCTCCATGGCCTTCGGGTCCCAGTTCCAGTTGCTGGCCGTGTGATACAAAAGCGCGGCGGCAACCGGCAGCAGGATCACGACGACACCGATCGCAACAAGCCCGCCTTTGCCGTCGCTCGCGCGCGCGCGATAGAGCGGCCAGACCACGAGCCCAAGGGCCACGGCGGCCATGATCGCCGCCAGGATGATGAACGTCGTCAAGCCGGCTCCTCCGGGTCAGGGCCGATCGGCGCCTTCGAGCGGCACAGGATCACGCGTGCGGCAATTCCCACGGTGATCAGCACCAGCAGCGCCGGGGCAGCCCACAGCACATACGTGCGTGCCCGCAGCGGCGGGTCGTAGAGCACGAAGTCGCCATAGCGGTCGGTCATGTAGCGCTTGATATCGGCGTCCGTCTGGCCGGCGGCGATCATCTCCTTGACCTGGCGCCTGAGGTCCGCCGCGAGGCCGACGGGCGAGTCCGCGATGGACTGGTTCTGGCACTGCACGCAGCGCAGCTCCCGGATCATGTGCTCATAGCGCGCCTGCAGTGCGGGATCCGGAAAAGCAGCCTCGGTGTCGATCGCGAGCGCGCCCGCACTTGAGAGCGCGAGCGCGACGAGGACTAGCCAACGACTCATCGGCCACCTCCGGCTTTCAGGTGCGGCACGAACTTCTCTTGCCAGGCCGCCTCGGTGATCGGCCCGATGTGCTTTGCGAGGACGGTGCCGGTGGCTGAGACGAGGAACGTCTCGGGCGCGCCGTACACCCCCCAGTTGATCGCAGTCCGGCCGTCGGCGTCCGAGCCGACCTGCTGATAGGGATTGCCGAGCTGCGCGAGATACTGCACCGCGAGATCCCGCTCATCTTTCCAGTCGATCCCGATCAGCGGCACGCCGCCAGTTCGGGCAATCGCGAGCAGCGCCGAGTGCTCCTCACGGCACCCGCCGCACCAGGTACCCCAGACGTTGAGCACGTACATCTTGCCCGCGAGCGCACGCGAGTCGACGAGTTGCGTCGGGTCGGTCACCGAGGGCAATGCGAACGCGGGGGCGGCCCTGCCGATCAGCGGTGACTGGATCTCGTGGACGTCGAGCTTGCCCTGGCCGATCCGCAGCAGCGCGAACGCGAACAGGGCTCCGAGCACGAGGAACGCCGCTGCCGGCGCGAAATAACGCCACATGCTGTTACGCCCTCTTTCCGGCGGCACCCGGCGCGAGCGCCGGCACCTCCGCGGTGCGGCGCACGCGATAGCGCTTATCGAGGATTGCAACCAGGCCGCCGAGCGCCATCACGACGGCCCCGAGCCAGATGTAGCGAACCAGTGGCTTGTACTGCAGGCGCATGCTCCACTTCCCGCCGCCCAGGTCATCGCCGAGCGCCACGAACAGGTCGCGGTTCCACGCGACCGCAATCCCGGCGTGCGTCATGGGATTTCGCTGCACGCGATAGACTCTCTTTTGCGTCGCCAGGTCCGAGACGACCGAGCCGCCGCGGCTGATCACGACACGGGCTTCGACCGCCTCATAGTTCGGACCGACGACCGGCTGGGTACCGAGATACTTGAAGTTGTACCCGGCGATGCTGGTCGATTCACCCGGCGCGAGGCTGACGTCTTTCTCGACCTTGTAGGACACGACGCCGGTCACGCCGATCACGAACACGCCGACGCCAAAGTGAGCGATCGCCATGCCGATGGCTGCGCGCGGCAGCTTCTGGCCGCGCCGCCAGGCCTCGACCGGCTCGATCAGCGCCGAGGCCATCACAAAGAACCCGGCGGTCAGTCCGACGACGGTCAGCGGCATTCCGATGCTGCCGTAGCCGCCGAGGGCGACGAGCAGCGCCAGCGCGAGCGCGGCCCCGGCAAGCGTCAGCAGTTGCCGCCGCCGGCTTTGCAGCATCGCGCGCTTCCAGCCGGCGTGCATGCCGACGCCGAGCAGCGCGACGAGCGGCAGCGCGGGCACGAGGAACACCATGTTGAAGTACGGTGGACCGACCGAGATCTTGCCCAGGTCAAAGGTATCCATCAGCAGCGGCCACAGCTCGCCGACCAGGATCAGTCCGGCGGCGGCGATCAGCAGTGCATTATTCAACAGCAGGAACGACTCGCGCGAGACGAGCTCGAAGCCACCCTCGGACTTCAGGGTCGGCGCCCGGATCGCGTACAGCGTCAGCGAGCCGACGATGAAGAACAGCAGCAGCGCCAGAATGAACAGGCCGCGCGACGGGTCCGAGGCGAATGCGTGCACCGACACCAGCACGCCGGAGCGCACGAGAAAGGTACCGAGCAGGCTCAGCGAGAACGCGAAGATCGCGAGCAGCAGCGTCCAGCTCTTGAACATGCCGCGCTTCTCGGTGACCGCCAGCGAGTGGATCAGCGCCGTCGTCGTCAGCCACGGCATGAACGAGGCGTTCTCGACCGGATCCCAGAACCACCAGCCGCCCCACCCAAGGACGTAGTAGGCCCACCAGCTGCCGAGCGCGATGCCGCAGGTGAGGCACATCCACGCGGCGACCGTCCACGGGCGGGTCCAGCGCGCCCACGGCGCATCGAGCCGGCCCGACAGCATCGCGGCGACCGCGAAGGCGAACGCGACCGAGGTCCCGACGTAGCCGATGTACAGCATCGGCGGATGTATCGCGAGCGCCGGATCCTGCAACAGCGGGTTCAAGTCCGCCCCGTCCATGGCCGCGGGCATGAGCCGCGTAAAAGGACTCGAGGTCAGCAGCGTGAAACTCGTGAAACCGACGCCGATCAGGCCGAGCACGCCGAGCACCCGCGCACGGAACGCGACCGGCAGACTCCCGGACAGGGCCGCGACCAGCAGTGTCCAGGTCGCGAGGATCATGATCCACAGCAGCAGCGAGCCCTCGTGCGCGCCCCAGACGGCCGCGATCCGGTACATCAGAGGCAGCGCCGAGTTCGAGTTGGTCGCGACGTAGTTGACCGAGAAGTCGTGGTTGATGAACGACCAGGTCAGCAGCCCGAAGGCGAGCGCGACGAACACCCACACGCCGGTGACGGCCGGCGTCACGACCTGCATCCACGACAGCCGGTTGCGGTGCGCGCCGGCGAGGCCGAAGAACGCCTGCGCGGCTGCGAGCAGCATGGCGAGGATCAGCGCAAATGTGCCGAGTTCGGGGATCACGTGCGGCCCTCCGGCGGGGGTGCGTGCTTCAGAGACTTGGCGACCTCCGGCGGCATGTACTTCTCGTCGTGCTTGGCGAGCACCTCGTCGGCGATGAACACGCCATCGCGCAGCTGGCCGTGGGCGATGACGCCCTGGCCCTCGCGGAACAGGTCCGGCAGCAGCCCGGTGTACGAGACCGTCACGTTGTGGGCGTAATCGGTGACGACGAAACGGACCTCGAGACTGCCGGGCGTGCGCTGCAGGCTGCCCTTCGTGACCAGCCCGCCGACGCGAAACGTCTTGCCGACCGGCGCCTGGCCGGCCGCGATCTGCGAGGGGTCGTAGAAGTACAGGAGATTATTGTCGAACGCCTTGAGCGCGACCGCGGTCGCCGCGGCAACCCCCAGCAGAATTGCGCTCACGGCGAGCAGTCGTTTGCGGCGCGGAGTCATGGAGCCTCCCCGGTCCTGGCCGGTGCGTGGATCGATGCGGGCTCGGTCGTCTGGCTCTGGTCCATTGCCACGCGCCGCAGCGCGCGCTCGAGTGCGCTCGCATGCAGGCGCAGCGCCGACCACACATTCCAGATCAGCACCGCGAGCGCGATGCCGTAGGAGGGCCAGACGAAACGAGCATAGCCTCCCATGTGCAGAAAATCATCCATGCTCATGTTCCTATTGACTTTTCAGACGGGTCCTAGTTCCCGGAGCCAGGCGGCATTGCGCTCGCGCACGAGCACCTCGCCGCGAACGCGAATGCAGACCAGCGCCGCGTACAGGAGCGTGAATCCGCCGAGGCACATCAGCAGCGGAATCAGCATCGACGGAGGCATCGCCGGGCCGCCCTTGCGCAGCACCGTCGAGCCCTGGTGCAGCGAGTTCCACCAGTACACCGAGAAGTGAATGATCGGCACGTTGACGACGCCAACTATCGCGAGCACGGCGCTCGCGCGGTCGGCGCGCTGCAGGTCGTCGAAGGCCGAGCGCAGCGCCATGTAGCCGAGGTACAGGAAAAACAGGATCAGCTGCGAGGTCAGGCGCGCATCCCACTCCCACCACGTGCCCCACATCGGGCGACCCCACAGCGAGCCGGTGGCAAGGCACAACAGCGCGAACGATGCGCCGATCGGCGCGGTTGCGGCCGCCAGCGCGTGCGCGAGCTTGATGCGCCACACGAGACCCACCGCGGCCGCCGCCGCCATCGTCGTGTAGCACATCAATGACAACCATGCGGCCGGAGCGTGCACGTACACGATGCGAAACGCATCGCCCTGCTGGTAGTCGGCGGGGGCCCGGACGAGGCCGCCGTAGATGCCGCCGACGATCAGCAGCGCCGCCGGGATCGCGAACCACGGGATCAGCCTGCCGGCGATCCGGTAGAAGTGCGGCGGTGAGGACAGCTTGTGAAACCAGGTCCAGGTGGCCACGATCCGTTACTCCAGGCTGATCCGAACGGCCGCGGCGGCGGCCAGCGGCGAGAGCGTCACGGCGAGAATCAGCATCGCCGCGAGCAGCAGCAGGGGCCCCGTGGCGGTCTCGCCGCGCATCGCGAGGTCCGTCGCGCGCGCCCCGAAGATCAGCACCGGCATCGCGAGCGGCAGCACCAGCAGCGACAGCAGCACGCTGCCGCGCCGCGAGCCGAGCGTGAGCGCAGCGCCGACCGCGCCGAGGAAGCTCAACACGCCCGTACCCAGCAGCAGCGCCGTCATCAGCACTCCGATCGAGCCTCCCGGCGCCGCCAGTGCCTCCGCGACGAGCGGCGCGGCCACCACCAGCGGCACGCCGCTGAGACACCAGTGCGCCAGCGTCTTGGCGAGCAGCAGCCAGCCGAGCGGCTGGCCGGACAGCGTCAGTTGCTCGAGCGTGCCGTCCTCGAGGTCGGCGCGGAATAGCGAGTCGAGCGCCAGCATCGAGGATAGCAGCGCCGCCACCCACACGACACCGGGCGCGATGCTCCGCAGCAGCGACGGCTCCGGACTCAGGGCCAGCGGAAACAGCGACGCGACCATCACGAAGAACACGACCGGGTGCGTGACCTGCTCCCAGCGGCGGAATGCGAGCCGCACGTCGCGCTCGAACACGAGCCACGCCGCCCGCCCAAGCCCGGTCGAGAGGCCGGTCATGCAAGCTCGAGGCGCCTGAGCGCCGTGCCGGGCAGGTCGATCTCGGCGTGGGCCGTCAGGATCACGATCCCGCCGTCGGCCACGTGTCTGGCGACAATCGCGGACAGGTCGCGAACGCCGGTCCAGTCGAGATTGGTGAACGGCTCATCGAGCAGCCACAGCCGCGCCCGGGCGAGCAGCACGCGGGCCATGGCGACGCGACGGCGTTGTCCCGCCGACAGCACCCGCACCGGCAGGTGGCTCTGGTCTGTCACCTCGAGCCGCTCGAGCACGGCGGCGATGGCCTCGGTGCCGGTCGGGTGCCGGAGGCGCGTCGCGTACTGAAGGTTCTCGAGCGGGGTCAGGTCCGCCTTGAGGGCGTTTTCGTGGCCGAGGTAGGCGAGCTCCGCCGCGTAGCCGTCGCGGTCATCGGTGATCGCACGGCCGTTCCAGACGAGCCGCCCCTCCTCCGGCCACAGGAACCCGGCCAGGGTCCTCAGCAGCGAGGTCTTGCCGCAGCCGTTCGGGCCGCGCACGTGCAGCGACTCCCCGGCCCCCGCCCGGAACGACAGCCCCCGCAGGACGTGGCGGGTGCCGCGCCACAGATGCAGGTTTTCCGCCTCGAGGGCTGCGTCCGCGGTGTCGGCCACGATGGATTAAACCCTTGAAAAAAAGAGGCCGGACTATATCAGCAAGCACCGCCCCATCTCCGGCGGTTTGCCGCAGCCGATTTCGGCGGTGCGAGCCCCTCAGCTGCGGATGAACCGCTCGAGGTCCTCGATCGTATGGCGCTGATCGTCGATCACGGCCTTGACGAGGTCGCCGATCGAGAGCACCCCGAGCACCCGGTCGTTCTCGACGACCGGCAGGTGCCGGATGCGCCGGTCCGTCATCATCTCCAGACACGTGTTGACCGAGGCGGCGCGCGTGACCGTCGTGACCGGAGAGCTCATGATCTGCGAGACGGGCGTGTCGGCCGAGGATCGCCCGAGCAAGATGACTTTGCGGGCGTAGTCGCGCTCCGACAAAATCCCGACGAGCGTCTGGCCCTTCAGCACGAGCAGTGCGCCGACGTGCTTCTCCGCCATCAGCCGAAGTGCGTTCAGGACCGGGTCGTCCGGCCCGATCCCGTACATCTCCGGCCCCTTCTCCTTCAGTATCTGCTCGATCGTGCGCATGATGCCCCCCTCGCCCACCGCAGCACAGTCGCTGGCCGCGCATCATGGCCCGGGTTCGCACCGTCCCGGTCGCCTCGGCCTCGAGCCACGCCCGCCCCCTGATTGTGCACCTCCGCGGGGCGGACGACGAGACGCGCCGGGGAAGGACAGTGGGCCGGTGAGTACCGCACTCGCCGGGGTCGGTCGACCCCGCCGGCAGCGGGTATTCCGGTCTTGATGGAGCGCACCGGAGCCTCAGCAGGGCGCGGGGTTCGCGGGCGTGTCGGACCACCGGTGCCGCGTGATTGCCACGCGCAGTCCCGGCGACGCACCGCGCCCTTCCCAGTCGCGTCCCCTGGTGTGTGCGCGCGGGGGGACTCGAACCCCCACGCCTTGCGGCCGCGGATTTTAAGTCCGCTACGTCTGCCAATTCCGCCACGCGCGCGGCTCCCGGAGCCTAGCATGAGGCTCAGAGCAGTCACGAGCGCCTGGGTGGCCCGCGCCCTGCGGGCGGCCACGTCGCGCTAGTTCGCCTTGGCGCTCGACAGGTACGCGGACACGTTCGCGATCTCGGCATCGCTCAGCGTCAGCTTCTTCTTGTGCTTCTTCTCGCCCGCGACGATGGCTTTCAGCGTCTTCTCGAGATCGGCCGCTGGTTTACCGGCGTTGTCCTTGAGCTCGTGGCAATCGGCGCAGACCTTGTCAAACAGCTGCTTGCCGGCGGCGGTGTCGGCCGCGCGCGCGGGCAGGCTCGCAGCGAGCACGGCGAGCGAGGCGGCCGCTGCGAGGATAATCGGGGTGTTCCTCATGGATAGGGCTCCTGGTGGCTGAACAGGTGTCGGGCGGGTGCGCCGCGCATTGGTCAAAGCCTAGTGGCAGCGGCGCTCGGTGAGTATCCGAAGATCCCGCAGTCTGCCGGAGCCGGGTCGCTGCCACCCGCGCTCCCGGGCGAGCGCCTGCTGTCCTGCGTCCGCGCCGCGCGATCGGCGCACGGTGGGGGATCAGTGGGCGGCCTGTGCTGCATAGGCCTTCCACGCCTCATCGACGATGTAGGCGTGGATCGCCTGCGCATCGGCTCGCGACAGTACGTCATCCCACCGGCCCATCCCGCCCGGCCGTAGCACGCCCTCGAGCACGATGTCGTAGAAAATCTGGTGCTTCTCCGGTGTCAGGCGCCGCAGGTCCGGGAGAATGCCGCGACCGAGCTCGTGACAGCGCCCGCAGAACCGGTTGTACAGCACCTCTCCCGCGGCGATCCGGGAGGTCGGCCCTTCGCGGGGCGGAGGCTGCGGAAAGGCCTGCTCGTGCAGTTCGGGTGGCAGCGGGACAGCGCCACCGTCGAGCTTGAGCGCGATGATCCTGCCCTCATTGTCATACCGGTACGCAGCCGACTGCGTCGGCAGCGGGTAATTCACCGCATTGCCTCCGTACCCGGCCATGACGACGACGTACTGGACGCCGCCGACGCGGTAGGTCGCAGGCGCCGCCATCACGCCGGTGCCGAGCGCGACGGTTGCCAGATGCGTCCCGGTCGCCGCGTTGTAGACGTTGAGGCTGCCGGCCGCATCGCCCTGGAACACGAGCCCACCGCCCGTCGACAGGACGCCGCCGTCCCAGCTGGTGACGGTCGGGACCTCCCATGCGAGCTTCTGGCGGACCGGATCCCAGGCGCGCAGCAACCCGCGGCTTGTCGCGGGCGGTAGCCCGCGATCCAGCTGTTCGATCGGGGGCAGCGGGCCATACAGGCTCCTGAGCGCCTTGCGGTCGTAGCTCTCGGGTACGAACGTGGGAACGGTAAACCATCCCTCGATCAGGCCCGCGCGCTGCCTGGCGGAGTCCATGAACACCATCGGCCATTCCATGGTGGGGATGTACGTCAGACGGGTCTCGGGGTTATAGGACATCGGCTGCCAGCTGTGGGCGCCGGACATGCCCGGAAAGATGAGCCTCTGCTCCTTGATGTAGTCGGCGGCCGGATTCGGGATTGGACGGCCCGTCTTCGGATCGATGCCCTTCGTCCAGTTCACGAACGCAAAGTTGTTCGCCGACAGCAATTTGCCCGTGGCCCGGTCGAGGACGTAGTAGTAGCCGTTCTTCGAGGCCTGCATCAGCACCTTGCGTGGCCCGTCGCCGACATCGAGCTCGGCAAGGATCATCTTCTGCGTGTTGTCATAGTCCCAGCGGTCGCCCGGTGTCGCCTGGTAGTACCACGCGAGCTGTCCGGACTCGGCGTGTATCGCGACGACCGATGCGGTGTACAGGTCATCCCCACCCGTCTGGCCGCCCTCCTTGATGTTGTAGGGAGCACTATTGGCGGTGCCGATGTAGAGCAGCTTCAGCTCTGGGTCGTAGCTGATTCCGTCCCACGCCGTCCCGCCGCTGCCCGCCTCCCAGCGGTGGCGCGGGTCCCAGGTCTTCACCGCCTCGACCAGATGCGGCTGGTCCTGTGGTCCTTCCCGCGGGTCGTGGGGCACGGTGTAGAAGCGCCAGCGGAACGCCCCGGTCTGTAGGTCGTAGGCGGCGACATAGCCGCGCACGCCGGCGAAGTCTGCCCCGGCGCTGCCGACGATGACGACATCGCCCGCGACGACGGGTGTCGCCGACACCGTGATCGGCGTCTTGGGACCCCGCGCCGGGAGCGTATCGACTTTCCACAGGCGCTTGCCGGTGGCAGCCTCAATCGCGTGCAGGTAGCCATCGAGCGCACCGACATACACGCGTCCGCGCCACACGGCGACTCCGCGATTGATCGCGTCGCAGCACGCGTACCGGCCCCACTGTCCGTCGACCTCGGGGTCATACGTCCACAGTTCCCGGCCCGTCGCTGCCTCGAGCGCATAGACCCGCCCGAAATTGCCGCTCGTGTACAGGGCGCCATCGACGACCACCGGAGTTGCCTCGAGTCCGCGCCGCGTCCCGAGCCGGTACTGCCACGCGAAGCCGAGGCGCCCAACGTTGCCGGCATTGATGTCGGCGAGCGGGCTGTAATACGTCCCGCCGGCATCGCGGCCCGTCATCAGCCACTGGTCTGGCTCCGTCGCGGCGTGCGCGAGTCGTGCCGAATCAACCATGCCGGGCTGTGGCGTTGCGGCCGGCGCGGTCGCGGGCGGCGAGCGTCCCGGGTGGCAGGCGGACATGCTCGCGGCCAGTGCGAACCCCGACAGCAGACTCAGCGCAGTGGTTCTCATCATCGACGCCGTCCGGGGTTATTCACGGGGTGCGCAGCGCATGGGCCGGAATCGACGGTCGCCGGTGGCTCGGTCAGTCACGCGGCTCGTCGATCCGCCAGTCTGTGTGTGCTTCGCGCGTGACCGTTCGAGTTGTCGGGCGCACCACGCTGCCCGCGGGGCTTGGAGGCGTCGGCCGGAATCGAACCGGCGTACGCGGATTTGCAGTCCGCTGCGTGACCACTCCGCCACGACGCCGGGAAACATTTGGAGCGGGAAACGAGGCTCGAACTCGCGACCTCAACCTTGGCAAGGTTGCGCTCTACCAACTGAGCTATTCCCG
>Ga0209415_10006239_pt1 | contig 21267 bp, 15 predicted proteins | sample PeaSoiSIISIP2007_FD_187696 | JGI IMG/M metagenome (GOLD analysis project Ga0209415, IMG submission 187696) | Peat soil microbial communities from Weissenstadt, Germany - SII-SIP-2007 (SPAdes) (version 2) | ecosystem: Environmental > Terrestrial > Soil > Wetlands > Peat | place: Germany...
GATGCTCCCATCCATGTTTGACAGTGGACCCTTCCATAGAGAGCAGTGAGCCCTACTTGACCTTGAAGGATGGTCTGTCGTGCTTAGCAGATGCGGCTTCCAAGCTTGGCAACATCGCCTGCCAAGGTGAGAAGGTCCTCCAGCCGGCCGAGCGTCATCTGATCGGCGACAACTGGAAGCTGCCACGCCCCCGCAACATCGCTTCCCCGGCGGCCTGCTCGATGACCGTCTCCTCGTCGGGGCCTGCAACGGAAGCCACCCGCACTGGCAGCAATCCCCCTGGAGGCGATTGCGCCGCCGCCTCCGGCCGGGATCCCGTCAACCTGGCGCGCGAGGTAGCCCGACGAGTGCAGGGTCCTTGGAGCCGACGAAGGTCTCGAGGCGCTCAAGATTTGCCTCAATACGGTCGCGTAGTTCCTCGACGCTACGCCAGGGACCGGATCCTACTGCCTGGTGGCGCAGTATACAACGGAGCAGCGGACGAAGGTCCCACCAATGTTGAAGATCGTCGAGTGCGCAAATGGATGCGAGTATCTGGCTACGATCAGATTCCAAATGGATGCGGATGCGCCGTCCGTCCAGTACGAGCGATGCGTTACCAAAGTGCTTAGGGGAGTATCGTTCGTCCACGACTCGTAAGCGGCCATCGTCGATAAGTGGCTGCATTGCGTTCCTGAATTCGTCTAGATAGTTGCTCATTTCTTGACCAGTGCGGTGCAGTCCTGATTGTATGTGTAGCCTTGCGAAAGAAGATATTGCAGTTCCATCCAGTAGTGCGTCCCTTCACGTACCAAGTCGGGCGACGTCGCAAGACGGAATTCGTCGCCTCTCGCAATAGCTTCCTGAAGGAATGCTACCCGTCCGCTCCCGCATCGGCCGGGGCGTCCACGGCGGCCTCGTTGGCGGCGCGACAATGGAGGTCGTGCCGCTCGCGTCCCTCGCTCTCTTCTCGTTTTTTTCGCTGTCCTGCTCGCTCCGATCATCGGCGTCGTGCTCTGGGTGTGGTGGCTGCGTCGTCGGAACGGCCTGTCCAGGTTCGCGTAGCCGGCAAGTGAGCTTCACTTGCTCGCGAGGGAGCGAAGGGAGCGCGTTGCCGAGCTTCGGTCTCTGCACGGCGAGCGCAATCAGCTCGTCCGTGGGCGCTCGTTGTCCCCCGTCCCGGCTGGGGGAAGGGGGGAGCGGCCGCCGCTCCCCCGGCCGGATCGATCGTCACGCACCTGCCGCAGCGGAGCCGAGCGAGCGCAGCGAGTCGAGGCAGAGCGAGGCTTCAGGGTAATCCTGGTACCCAAACTCAACCAAGAGCGAGCGCAGCGAGCGGCATGACGGTTGCTACCCAGGAGGCCGGAAGGACTGGAGGACACCGATGCTGTATTGGGCCGCTGTGTTTTTCGTCATTGCACTCATCGCCGGCGTGTTCGGATTCTTCGGGATCGCCGCGGCGTCTGCGGGTATTGCCAAGGTTCTGTTCTTCGCATTCCTCGCGCTCGCTGTCGTCTCGCTCCTGGTGGGTCGCCGCGCTCTTCCATAGTGGGCTCATGAGGCCGCCATTGCCCCGGACCTTTCGCCTGCGCGACGTGGTACGCGAACGGGTCGTCGATCTCGCCCCGGATGAGGTGGTTTTGCGCGTGCCGTACGACCTGTTCCGTCCTGACGGTCCGGCCCAGATGCACGGGTCGCTCGTGCAGTGGGTGGAGGGGGGATTGCTGAGGACTGGGCGCGTGGCGCCAGTCCAGCTGGCTGACACTCATGCCGGCGAACGCGTCCTCGTCCAGGATGCACCCGGCCCGGGCGAGGGGCCGCCCGAGGATCTCTCGAGCGAGCGGTGGTGGCTATGTGAAGTGGAAGCCGTGGACGGCATCGCCCAGGAACAGTGAAACCTCGAGGAGGCCCTCATGATCGACGAAGTGGTGGCGTGGGTCGCGATCGGTGCGGCGGCGAGTCTGGCAGCGATGGTCCTCCCCTTCCGCCGAGGTGTCGCGGGCATCGTGCTCAACATCGTCGCGTGCGTTGCAGGCGCGGTGGTCGCAGGGTTGATCAGCACGCTCGCGATCCCTCTCGGGCGTCCTCACGCGGGACCGTGGCATCTGTTCTTTGCGGCACTGGGTGCCATGGCTGGACTTCTGGCCGTTCACGCGCCTCGCGTCAGGCTGCATCTGTCGAAGCTGGGATAGCGGGGCCGGGGCCCGCTTTTCGTCAGTAACGATGCTGCCAGACGACGTTCGCGATCGAGCTTCCGAGGTTGCCGAACGTCGTCTCGAGCGACCAGCTGCGCAAGAAGCGCCAGTCGATCGTGGCGTATGTCGTGTCCGGGTTCGTCCCGGGGGGCGGCGTACCGAGCACGAACGCGAGCTGCAGTGAAATGTCCTTCGCCACCTGGACTTGCACCTCGGGACGCGGGTTGACCTGGCTGGTGTCTATCTTGGCGGTGACGTCCATGCCGGTGAGCCGGTCGAGCCCCTTGCTGAGCCCCTCCGTCGCCAGGCCGCCCACGGCCGTGCCGGCCCTCGTCGCAGCGGCCGGCTGTGCGGTCGCATAGGGGGTTGACTGGGAGCCATCGGCCGTGCCGAAGAGAATGAGCGCGACGATCTCGTTCTGCGGCCGGGGGGGATCCGATCGCAGCGTCACCTTGCCGGTCTTGAGCGGCCCGGTGTAGTCGGCCAGGACTCTCGTGCCGTCTTCCGCGGTCCATCCGGCCGTCACCTTGATCATGGGGTTCGAGGGGTCCCCCACGAAGGTCACCGTACCCGTCTGGATCTCGAAGCTCTTTCCCTGCACGTCGAGCTTGCCGCCGGTCAACCGGATCTGCCCGGTGACCTGGACCTTCTGCTCCAGCTTCGCCCTGAGCTCCCCGCCCAGCATCACCCTGAGATCCGTTCCTCGCCGGACCTCGACGCCTTGCCCGAGGTGCACGGCGATCGTGAGAGGGCTCGCCGGAGCAGGCCGGTCCCCGCCCGCTGCGTCGGCGATCGCTGACCCGTCGAGCGGAAGCACCAGGAAGCGACCGCGCGAGACGTAGACGCCGACGTGGATGTCCGAAGGCGGCGGATCGAGATCCTGGACCGAATGGGGCGAGGCCTCGGGAAGCTGAACGTGCAGCGATGGCACGTCCACGTCGACGGTCGTCGCCCTGCCGGCATCCGACGTCGTAACCTTGACGCCGATCTGGCCATACAGAGTGCCCACGGCCGCCCCCTGCACGGCGAGCGGCACCGCTTCCTTCTTGGCTATCTTGAGCACCCCTTCGGCCGCCACGATCGAAGATCCCTGCAGATGCGCGACGCCGGAGGCCGTCAGCCGACCACTGGTCCCGTCGGCCGACGCGCTCTCTAGGCGCACGACGCCGTCCGGCGTCAACGTCACCTTTGCGTTCACGGAATGGAACTCCTGCCCCAGCGCGACAGGCTCGACGACCCCGTCGGTGAATGAAATCGACCCCTTCATGGTCGGGCTCTTCCCCGCGGGGCTCGAGATGTCGGCGTCCCCGTCGATGATCCCGTCGATCTCGTCCATCCAAGCCTGGAGAAAGGGCGCGAGGAACGCCGCCCGGAAGTGCCTGGCGCGAAGCGACGCCTCGAGCGAGCCCGAAGGGTCTACGGCGGGCGCCGGCCTCGACCCCCAGAGAACGCCCAGACTTGCGTGCGCGCTCGCGAACCCGCCCTTTTGACCGAACCGTGCGCGGCCGTCGAGCGTGTGACCGTCGAAACCGATCACTACCTTGCCGTCGCCGTACGTAACCTTCCCGACGCGAAGCCCTTCGACGTCGAGGTCGGCGCTGGCGCGCGCATCCTGGTGTACGCCGGTGACCTGGACCTGCCCGCTCAGCGTACCGTGCAGCCGTCGATCGGCGAGCGGACCGGCAGCGTCGATCGGGAGGTGCGTGAGCGTCGCGCTGGCGGATGCCACCCAGGGCGGAGCTGCGGCGGAGCCCGCGATAAGGTCGGCGATCCGGGCCCGCAGCTGAGCGCTCGCGCGCAGTAGCGTGTCGGTCCGCGAGCGCGCATCGATCCCGACGTCGGCGCGCTCGCCGTCGTATCTCATCGTCAACTCGCCATCGAGCGGGACGGCGTCCGGCGAGCTCTCGAACGTCACCGATCGTGCGTTCACGCGCCCGTCGATCTGCGGCTCGAGGCACGTACCCCGGACGGTGATGTTCCCATCCACGCGCCCGCTCGCACCCTCGGGTCGCAGGACGTCCGGAAGCCGGGCGATCTCCCGCGAAGGCACGGTGATTTCGGCGGAAAACGGGACGCCCAGCATCCGGCCGGCGGCGCCGGCCGTCGACGCGAAGATCGACGCGTACGGGATCGCCGCGCTGCTCGTCTCGAGCGACGCGAGCAGGCCCAGCTTGTCGACAAGCCGCACCCCGAGCGTCGTGAATCCCGTCGCGCCGTTGGCCTTCGCGTCGACTTGCACGTCGACGCCCGCCGTCTGCCACCCTCGCGGGTGGGCGAGAAGCGGCGGTCCCGGTCTGTCGGGCGCCCGCTTCGGAGCCACGACCAACTGCGATGTCTGGAGCGCGAGCGCCACGTCGGGGGTCACGCCGGATCCCCGGTCACGCTTGACGTGCCCCTGGAGGGCGAGCTGTCCCGATACCTTCGCGAATGGCAGCGTGTTCGGGGGAAGGAGGTCGAGCACCTTCGCGAGGTCAGCCTCCCCCTCGAGGTCGAGCTCCCCCCAGGTACGCCGCCAGGGAGACGCGCGGTCGAGAGGCCCCTTCCCTCCCACCTCGAGATCGAGCTTCGTCACGTTCAACCTTCCCACGCCTTGCGCCGTTGCCCGCATCGTGCCGGTCACCTTGCGTCCGTCGATCGATACGGCCAGATGCCCTTCGAGTCCTTCCACCCCGCCGACGCACAGGTCGTCGACGTCGAGCATGAGTGAACCGCGAGCGCCGTCGCGCTGGCCGGTGATGTCCACGGCGAACGCCACGCGGCCGTCCCGCAGCGTGTCCTTTGCTCCGAGGATCACTCCCAGCGGCTTGAGGGCGATGCCACTCGAGTATCCCTGGAACGAGACCTCGCCGGGTTGGAGCTCGAGGGCGGCGTGCATGGGCTGCCCGAGGCCCGTGACTGCGAGCCCCACGATGGCCAGTCCGCTCACCGATTCCCGGATCTGATCGACGCTGGCGTGCACCACGGTGTCACCGCGCGACAGGTCGAGGGTGCCCCTGACGACCGGCGCCGACAGCGGTCCGTAGCCCCGCGCGGCGAGTTTCGCGCGATCGAAGTGGATCGATCCATGGGCGAGTCCCACGGCGTCGACGTCGACGGCGGCGTCGAACGAGGGCGGCGACGCGAGCGTGAGGACGCCCGCGATCCGGACATGCGCGCTGCCGGGGCCGAGCCCTCCCACGCGTCGCACGTCCTCGAGCCGGTCGATCTGGCTGCTGGCGACGAGGTCCACGACGGGCGCCGGGGCCCCCGTCCGCGCCACGACGCGAAGGGCGATGGGCGCGCCAGGCTCGAAGACTGCGCCGGAGGCTTCCAACACGAAGCCCGCGTCGCCGGGCTTCTGCGCGAAGGTGCCCTGGATTGCGGCGCCGGGAACGTCCTGACCGGCGACATGCCCCCCCGGGAGCACGTCGAGCTGGAAGTCGCCTCCGATGAGACCATCCGCCCTTGCATCTGCCCGGACGTCGGCGTGAAGCGAGGCGCCCGAGCGCGCGCCCGACGGCGAGAACGCACGAAGGTCGAGGTCTCGCACGTCCACGGACAGGGCGGCGGCGAGCCTCCCGGCGAGCGCCACCGTCCCGTGCACGTCTGCCCGCCCCGATCCGATCGCCGCGTGCGCCGTCACGCCCAGGTCCGTGAGCCGGCCGTGCGCCTCGGCGTGCGCGGCGGCGGGCTGGTATACGGGGGCTTGCGCGGCGAGGGCCCGGATCTTCTCGGCGTCTGCCTCGGGGACGTCGAGGACGGCGTCGAGGCGGTCGCCGCGCGTGATGGCCTTTGCGGTCGCAGGGATCCCCCCGACGTCGCCGGCGAACGAGCCTCCGGCCTCCACGTCGCCCGGGCCCGACGGGATCACGATGTGAGCCTGGAGGGTCCCGCGCGCGTCGGTGCCGTGGGGCATTCCGCGTGTGGTGAGCTCGACGTGGTCGACGTCGACCGTCGTGCCCTCGGGCGCGACCGAGACGCGCGCAATCAGCGCGTCGAAATCGCCGTCGAGAGTGGGCGCTCCTTTCGGCTGTCCGTGAACGTGCGCGTGACGCCCCGTCAGCCGCGGAAACACCAACCGGAGGGTGCCTTTCTGGGGCTCGGCAGTCGGAGGCGAAGGATGGGCGAGCTCGAAGGCTGTCGCGAGCTTCAACGCTCCCGAGTCGTCCGTGTCCAGGACGACGTCAAGGGCCTCCACGTCCGCGTCGAAGACGTCGATCGCGAGGCGCCTACTCCTGACGAAGGACGCGAGGATAGCGAGAGGTGCGATGCGGCCGCGCACTCCATGCGCCTCGATCACCGTCGTGCCGTCTGGCGCCTGAACGCGCACATCGACGGCGCGGACGCCGCTCAAGCCGAGCATTCCGAGGCGTTCGAGCGTGATCCGCCCCTTGAACGTCGGCTCGAGGACCTGGTTGAGCTCGCGCGTCACGAGGCGACGCACGACGGGGAGGTCCGCCAGAAGGTCGACCGCGATCACGAGAGCGACGATCAGGAGGAGCAGCGCTGCCGATGCTCGAGCCACGAACCGCAGAGCACGGTGCCAGCGCGGCTGAGGTGAGCGAGCGATCACGATCAGTATGCTTCCCCTATGCCGATCGCGATCGCGACCGGGATCCCCGAGCCCGGGGTGGACCCTCCGAAGAACGTCGGCTGAATTCCGTTGGAGTGGTCGGCGTTGTAGGCCGCCGTCTCGTTGGGATAGCCGAGCACCTGGAGCGGCTGAATCCGGTACCCGATGTCGAGGCGAATCGGCCCGACCGGGGTGTCGTACCGGGCGCCCACTCCGCACGACAGGTGCAGGTGGTCGAGGCGGATCGCCTGCGATTGCCCCAGCTGTCGGGGCGAGACGTCGCCCATGTCGCAAAATGTCGCTCCCGAGATCGGGCCCGTGACTGCGAACCGAACCTCGTTGGAGAGCTCCCAGAGCGTGAAACCTCCGATGGGAATGGAGCAGACGTCCGGGTTTGGCTGGGCGAAGTCGTTCGCGGCAGACGGAGGAGCGCAACTCTGGGCGACCTGCTGCGACGCCGTCGACGGGTTGAGGAACGGGACGATCCCGTGGGGGGCGACACCGCGGAGAGGGAAGCCGCGGTTGGACGTCGGCCCGCCGGAGAAGAAGCCGCGGAAGAGCACGGTCTCGATGTCGCTGACGCGCTCCTGCCGGTTGGCGGCGGTCACCGGATCGTTCAGCTGGTCCTGGATGACGCTGCCGTAGTTCGACGCCACGAGGAAACCCATCGATGCGCGTGTGGCCAGCGTCACCTTGTGCGAGAGCGGGATGTACGTACGAACCTCGGGCTGAACCCGAACGTCGCGTGGACCGCCGCCGAAGATGCCTCCGGCGAGCTGCAGGTCATTGGCGAGATAGACCCCCGAGTGGGGATGGTCGCGGTCGTCGCGGAAGTCGAGGCGCGTGACGAGCTCGGGGTAGAGAATGACGAGCGTGCTCAGGTCCGGGTCGAGCGCACCCTTGTAGCTGAACGGATTCTCGATCTGCGCCTCATAGCTCACGTTCACGTAGAGCCGTTTCAGGAGCATCCGGTCGACCCCCGCACCCCCCTTGAGCTCGCGATAACCGACGACGGGATCCGAAGCCGATGGATTCGTCTGGACCAGCAACGGAAAGACGTTGACCTCCGGGCGTATGAACCCCTCCGTACGCCCCTCGATGAACCCCGGCTGCTTGAGCTGCAGCCGAAGCTTCTCCTCGAGCAACAGGTGATCGGGCGCGATGAAGTTGCTGACGCGTGTCGGGTACAGGACGACGCCGGGTTGGAAGTCGACCGAGAAATCGCGCAGCCCCCCCAAGAAGTCGTGATCCTCCCACCCGCCGATGAGGTGAAGCTCCGTCTTGATCTCGTCGAGCTCGATGCCGCCGCCGACGCGCAAGGCGCGTAGATGGGTCGGCTCGGCATGGACCGTCACCGGGACGACGCGCGTCTCCGGATGCGACAGGTCGGGTGTGGTCGTGACGGCGGCGAAGACCCCGAGGTCGAGCAACGCCTTCGTGGCCTCGTCGAGGCGCGCGGTGGAATACGGCTCGCCGGGAGCGATGTCGATCGCGCGCCGCAGCGGCGCCTCGGGGACTTCTTTCGGTCGAGGACCGCCCCCACCGGGGTCAAGCCCTTCGATGCTGATCGGCCCGAACGTGGCCGTGTCGCCCGGCGTCAGAACGAGGGTGGTGTTGACCACGTGGTGCACGATGTCGACGTACGTGTCGTGCTTGACGGCCGCGTACGCGTATCCGAGATCGGTCAGCGCCTTGCGCGCGGCCGCCGCACATTTCTCGGCATTCTCTTCCTCGAACGGCGCCTGCTCGGGCAGCGCGGCGCGCGCGGCGCTCTGGACGGCCGCCTGAACCGACTGCGGGAGCCCGTCTATCCCGTCGACGACCAGACGCCCGTTCACGGTGGCCGGCCCCTCCTCGATCGCGATCTCGACGCGCACATGTCCGTCGGCGGTCGCGATCACGCGCCCGGCACGTGCGTGCGCGTCGTAGTACCCGCGCGCCCGGTAATAGCGCTCCACGCGAGCGAGATCCCGCTGCAGGGTCGCCGCGTTGAAGATCTCGTAGTCGTAGATCACGCCGCGGAATACGCCGAGGAACTTGGGGCTCGCCTCGGTAGCGATCTTGCCCTCGACGTCGCCCTGGTCGACGGCCTTCGTGCCGCGGACGGACACCGAGTCGGTCGCGAGCTGCCCGGGCGCGAGGGATGCGCACCCGCACGCGATCGCCAGGACGACCGTGGCGAGAAAGAAGACTGGGACGCGCTGGAGCAAGCCTCAACCGTGAGCATCAATCGTGCTAGCGAAGCGGCATGCGCCTGTCCGCGCAAGCCTGGCTGCTCGTCTTTGCCGCATGTGGAGGCGACCTGCCGAGGCCGCCCTACGTCGGGCAGGGCACGGACGCCCTTTCCTCCGTCGACTATCCCCCACCGCCGGCGCGGGTCGAGTTCATCCCGAAGCGGCCAGCGAGCGGGGCCGTGTGGATCGACGGCGAGTGGTCGTGGCGCGGGCGGCGCTGGGCGTGGAAGCCGGGGCGATGGGTCGTCGGTCCCGCGGGCGCGCGCTTCTCGCCCTGGACGATGGTGCGCGGCGGTGACGGGACGATCTACGTTGCCGGGGGCGTCTGGCGCGACGACCAGAACCGCGTCATCCCGGATCCTTCGCCGCTCGCCACGGGCAGGCCGAACGCCGGGCCGATCGACGATCCCGAGGGCGAGCCAGAACCGACCGGCCACACGCTCCGCACGTCACAGCCGACCGAACCGCCGGAAGTGGCCCCCGTGGACGGCGGGACGGGCGGACGGGGAGACTAGCGACGCCGGGTCGCTCTTCTTCGCAAGGCTGCCGAAGCGCTCGGCGTACACGCGGGAAAATTCGGCTCCGTAGAGGATGATGAGGCTGGCGACGTAGATCCACATGAGAAGCCCGAGCACGCCGCCGACCGCGCCGTACGCCGCGTAGCTGCCGATGTGGGCGAGATACCAGGCGAGCAACCATTTGAGCCCGGAGAAAAGCAGCGACGTCACGAGTGCGCCGCCGAACGCATCGCGCCACGCGACGTCGGTCCGCGGCACGATCCGGTAGACCGCCGCGAAGAGCGCCGCGAGAAAGACAATGGGGGCGCCGATCTCGAGGAGCCGTCCGAGGGCTCTCCCGGCCGACTGCCCCGCCGTCGCTTGGCCGACGGCCTGAAGGGCCGTGCTCAGCGCAAGCGACGCAAGGATCGCGATCGCCACGCCGGCGACGACGGCAAAGGAGAGGGCCTTGGACTTGACCGTCTGCAGGACCGTGGCCAAAAAACCCTTGGTCTCTTCCGACTTGACCCTCCAGATGAAGTCGAGCGACGACTCGAGCTCGGAAAAAGCGGCGCTCGCGCCGAACATGAGCGCCAAAAAACCCACGACGGCGCCGACTCCACGCGCGGTTCGGTGGTTCTGCATGCTCACCAGAGTCTGGTCGAGGACGGCCCGGAGCTCGGGCCGCGGGATCGCGACAGAGCTCACGAGCTTCTGTCGGGCGGCGTCGTCACCGCCCAGAAAAAACCCGACGGCCGTGACGGAGAGCAAGAGGAGCGGGAAGATCGAGAACAGCGCGTAGAACGCGAGCGACGCGCCGAGACGGTAGCACGCGTCGTCGATCCATCGAGCGCCGGCGTCCCTGGCGAGGACGGCGACGTCCTTCACGACGCGCACCAAGCGTCCGCAGTGATGATCGGGGGGGCTCGTGCGCGTGTGGTCGGCCGTCGCCTGAACCATCACGTCAGCCGCCGCTCGAGCAGTCCGGAGGCCCGCTGGACCTCGGCGCCGAAGTCCACCGTGAACACGACGGCGCTTTCCGTGACGACGACGATCCCCTGGCGGACTTTGAGTTTCAGCGCAGCGGCAGACGCAAGTGCGTCGGGGAGCTCGAACACGTGCGAAAGGCTCTTGGCGAAATTCCACGACAGCTCGACGTGCTTCTCGACGAGCTCCTGGTTGACGCGGGATGTCACCTTGTCGTCGATCACCTCGGGCAGAACGGTAACGCCGGCGCGGTCGATCTGCAGCGTGAACGCGACGACGTCGCCGCCCCCGGCCAGGCCAGGCCGTACCGCCGGACGGACCTCGACCGTCAGCCCTCGCATGCTCACCGGTACGCTCACGCCCAGGACCGGCCAGTGGAGCGTCGCGTGGCAGACGATGCTCAGGCCCTCGCCGGGGATCAGCGCGACCTTGCTGGGGGAATCGAGCAGCAGATTGCCATTTTTCCCGAGTCGAATTTCAAGCGGAGCAAATTGATTGAGAATGCCGTGGAGATCGTCCCTGGTGAGAACGGCTTCCAGACGCATGCGCTCGGTGTTTGCGAGGGCCGTGCCACTTCTTGACGACCTCAACGGACCCGCCGCGGCTCGCATGTTGCTCAGGTCCCTGCTCACCCGGAGCAGCTGGCCGGGCCACGATGAACCCAGAGCCCATCGAGTACGGTAGCGAGCCCCTGGCGCAGCCCTTGGCCCAGGACGCGGGTCCGGCCCCCGGCACGGTGATCGGGAAGGTTTACCGAGTGCTCGGCCCACTCGGGGCGGGCGCGATGGGGGTCATCGTCCTCGCGCACGATGAGAGCTTGGACCGCCGCGTCGCAATTAAGTTCATCCGGCCCGCCGTGCTCGACGGCAAGCTGCGCGAGCAGTTCACGGCAGAGGCGCGCGCTATGGCGCGCGTGAGCCACCCGAACGTCCTGCAGATCCACGCCTTCGGCGAGCATGGCGACGCGCCCTACTTCGTCATGGAGTTCGTCGAAGGTCAGACGGTCGCGCAGTGGCTGGCGAAGGCCGGGTCGCCGCCCGAGCTGGACGCTGCCCTTGCGATCCTCGACGGCACCTGCCAGGGCGTCGCCGCGATCCACGCAGCCGATACCATTCACCACGACATCAAGCCCAGCAACATCCTGCTCGACGCCAGGCTGTGCCCTCGCGTCGCCGACCTCGGCGTGGCCGCCATCTGCCGCGGCAATCAGCGCAGCCGCCCCGAGGTCGTGGGCACGCCTCACTACATGGCCCCCGAAGTCGTCTTCCAGCGCGAGCTCGACGCGACGCTGCGTGCACGCGCCGACGTCTACTCGCTCGGCTGCGTCGCCTACGAGCTGCTCACGGGTCGCCCTCCGTTCGACGCCACCCGGGGGCGCATCTTCCTTCAGCACGCGACGACGCCGGCCCCACCGCCGAGCAGCCGGCGCCCCGGCCTGCCGGCGGCCCTCGACGATGTCATCCTGCGCGCCCTCGTGAAGGATCCGGTGGCTCGGACGCCGACGGCCCAGGCGTTCCGCCGCGAGCTCCACGCTGCGCGCTATGGCGATGGGGAGCCGGTCCGTATCCTCGTGGCGGAAGACCACGACGACTTCCGCGAGGCGCTCGACGTCGTCCTCGCCATGGAGTTTCCGCACGCCGAGCTGGAGTCGTACGCCGACGGCCAGAGCGCCCTCGAGGCGTTCGAGCGCCAGCGACCGTCCGTGGCCATCCTCGACCTGCGGATGCCAGGGCTGGACGGGATGCAGCTGACGTCGCTCTTCCGTGCGCGCGATCCCGACGCGAAGATTCCGATCATCATCCTGACGGCCTCGGGCGGACCCGCGGAATGGCGGCGCCTGTCGGAGATGGGAGCCACTCGCTTCCTCGTCAAGCCGGTGGTGCTCGACGACGTCGTCTCACTCGTGCGTCGATCGCTCCACGAGCGGGCGGCTGGCCGCTGAGGTTCCGCGCTCGTCCCGTCGCGCGATCGGTCCGCGTTCGCTACGATCGGGACGAAGCATGGGCCGCGGCGCACGCATTGGCCTTGCGCTGCTCGCGCTGATCGTGGGGGTCGCGGCGTGGATGGCGGTGGTCGCCGTGCGCCGTGCGCGCACGCCGGCGGCCACGTTCGCGACGGCCTCTTCACCTCTTCCCGACACCCCGCGGGCGGACTGGTGCGCTCCCGGGTTCGATCCGATCGCAGGCGGCGGGTGCCTCGCCGAGGCGCGCGTGAAAAGCGACGCTGCGGCACTCGTGATCTACCTGCACGGTCGCTATTCGCGCGACGCCCCTTCCGAGGAAATCGATCGCCAGCGTCGCCTCGGCGAGCGGGCCACCGCCCGCGGCCTCTCCGTCCTCGCGATGAGGGGCCTGCTGGGGGAGTGCACTGCGCCCGAGCTCGCCGAATGGTTCTGCTGGCCGAGCAACGGACGCAACGCCGACGATGCTGCGGCCTTCGTGAACGCGTGGTCCCTGGCGCTCGCCACGGCGCAGGAGCGCGTCGGGGCGCGCACACGTTACGTCCTGGGCTTCTCCAACGGAGGGTACTTCGCCGGCCTGCTCGCAGTGCGCGAGCTCTTCGAGGCGAGCGCGTTCGTCATCGCCCACGGGGGTCCGGTCGACCCGGTACGGCCATCCCTGGCGACGCCACCCATTCTGCTCCTGTCGGCCGACGACGATATCGCGCAGGAAGAGATGATCCGCTTCGACGAAGCCCTCGCGAGCCAGAGCTGGGCACACGACAGCTACGCGCGCTTCGGAGGACACGCGCTCACCGACGAGGACATCGACGCCGCAATCGATTTCTTCTCTCGCGCGCGCGAACCGCTCCCTCTCCACCCTCCGCTGACGCTGCACCGCGCCGTCCGGCACGCGCATCCCGCGGAAGACGCCGCGATGGTCGCGACGCCCGAAGACGCCGGGGACGAAACCGAATAGTCGTTGCCCTAGTCGGTACGCTCGCGCTGGCGGCGGTACAGCGTCGACAAGTCGATGCCCATGATTTCCGCGGCGCGCTTCTTGTCTCCCCCGGTCTGGGCCAGTACCCACTGCATGTACGCATGGTTGAGTCGACGCATCGTCCACGGACGCTCTCCCGCCGACGGCCACGGGGGCGCCAGGGCGCTGCTCGGGACGACGGGCGCGTCGCTCGGAGGCGATGACGAGAGACAATCGACCTCCAGCATCGCGTCACGGCCGAAGACGACGGCACGCTCGATGATGTTCGCGAGCTCGCGGACATTGCCCGGCCACGATGCGTTCTCGAGCATGTGGAGAACGTCCGGGCCGATCGACTTCACGGGCGACTGCGGCGTGCGTCGCCGGGCCTCGGCGAGGAAGTGCTCGGCGAGCGCCGGGATGTCTTCGCGGCGCTCGCGCAAGGGCGGCACGGCGACCGGCAGGACGTTGAGCCTGAAGTAGAGGTCTTCCCGGAACCGCCCCTGGTCCACGAGCGCAGGAAGATCGCGGTGCGTCGCCGCGATCACTCGCACGTCCACTTGGTGAGTCCGGTCGCTGCCGACGGGGCGCACCTCGCCAAGCTGAAGGACGCGCAGGAGCTTCGCCTGAAGACCGAGCGGCATGTCACCGATCTCGTCGAGCAGCAGCGTACCGCCGTCGGCCTCCGTCAGGAGACCTTTGCGCGAGTGCAGGGCACCGCTGAAGGCGCCACGCACGTGACCGAACACCTCGCCTTCGAGGAGATCGGGGGGGATCGCGGACGTGTTCACCGGCACGAACGGCTGATCGCGGCGGGGCCCCTGGGCGTGGATGGCGCACGCCACGAGCTCCTTGCCCACGCCGGTCTCGCCCGTGACGAGCACGGCCGCGCTGGACGCCGCGACCTTGGCAATGCGACTCCGTAGCTGCTGCATCGCCACGCCTCCGCCGAGGATCTCCGCCCGGTACGCCGCGGGCGGGCGAGCCCGGCGGCCAGCGTACTGGTCCTCGCGCCGCCGCCGCTGGTCGAGCGCGCCCGAGACGATCCGCAGGAGGCTGTTCGGATCGCACGGCTTCGTCACGTACTCGAAGGCGCCCCGCTTCATGGCGTCCACCGCGTTGCGGATGTCGGTGAGGCCCGTGATGACGATGAACGGGATGCCGGGGTGACGTTGGTTGACCTGATCCATAAGGTCGAGGCCGCTCATGCCGTCCATCCGGACGTCGCAAATGACGACATCCGGGGCCAGTCTGTCGACAACCTCGAGGGCAGTGTGTCCGTCCGCGGCGACCTCGCACCGATGGCCTTCGCTCGCGAAGAGAGTCGCGAGCATGTCGCGCGTCCCTTCGTCGTCATCCACGATCAACGTGTGTGAGTGGGTCCGGGCCCTGTCTTCCGTAGGCATCACGAGGCGATTTGCAAATGACGAGCCGCCCCTCGAGCTCGCAGGTTGGACTACACCGGTCCAAACCCGGGCGGGGACTGGCTTCTAGCAGGCTGCTAGGCCGCCCTGTTCGACTTGGCGCCGCGACGCGATGGGCTCGCCGCCTCGGTACGCAGGCCCCAGTCCAGCGCCACGATCGCCGTCTGCAGGCGCGCGGTCTCCGCCAGGGCCTCGTGGAGCCAGGAGTGGGGATCGAGCTCGGGCCGACAAGCCTGGATCTTGCGGTGGAGCGGCTCGAGGAACAGGGCGATGTACGCCGACGAGTCGTCGATCTCGCGGACACTCGATGCCGGCGGTCCCCCTTCCAACTCGTCGACGAGCGCCTGCACGTCCGGCAACACGTCGCCTGTCCACACGTACGCGTATCCCAAATAGACGACGAGCAGCGAGCTTCGTCCGATGCGGCGGCTCGCGCGGGCGTCCGTGACGACGGCGCGCAGCTGCCTCAGGCGGTCGCTGACGTCCTCGAGACCTGCGATGCACCAGTCGAGGCATACGCGCGCGGCGGTCGCGCGCAGGTCCAATCGCCATCCCCGGAGCGCGTCCATGTGCACGTCGAGAGCGTGATCGGCCTCGCCCCAGTCGGTCCACCGCTCGAAGAGCAGAGGGCCCTTGGCGCAGTCGGGCTGATTGTCCGCCGCGGGGGTCTGGCGCCACGAGGGCGGAATTGCGTTGTTCGGTGCGCTTGCTCGGCGTGAACGGCGTCGGGGCACGGCAGCCCTTCCTTTCATGTGGGGAATGCTCCTCCAGGGGAGCATCTGCCGTGCCGTAAAGGCCGTCAGCCAGCCGCGTCGTTCGCGGGATGTCGTCGGAGGCTCTCGTCGAGGGGTCGTCGGCGGCCTCGTCCGAACGGACCGGCGCGGTCCGTCATGTACTCTCGGGACCGTGGGGGCTCGTCGCGTCCGGGCAGTGGCTCTCGTCGCCGCGGCCCTGGCGATCTTCGCGTACATCGCGCGATTCCACGAGTTCTGGCGGGACGAAGCCCAGACAGCCCTCGTCGCGCGCGCGGTGCCGCTCGCCGAGCTTCTTCCGGCGATGCGGCGCGAGGGGGTACCGCCGGTCGTCTACCTCGTGCTCAAGGTGGGCCTTGTCCTTCCGCCGCCGTATTCGCTCGCGGCGCTCGGGGCCCTGGGCTTCGCTTCCCTGCTCTTCGGCACCTACGCACTCCTCTTCACGATATGCCGATCGCCGACGAAGAGCGCCGTCGCGACGGCCGCCCTGGCGTTCACCGACACGTACTCGTACGAGCTAGGGGTCGTCGTGCGCCAGTATGGCCTCGGCCTCGGCTTCGCCCTGGCGTGCGTCGCCTACCTGGGCCGCGCGATCGCGTCCGACGAGCGTCGCGACGCCCGCCTCGGAGCGGTGTTCGGAGCGCTCGCCGTGAGCACGTCGGTCCATCCCGGTTGCCTGGCCGGCTCGGCCCTGCTCGCGTACTCCGTCGAGCGCCTCGTCCTGAAGAGAACGGTGCGATCGATCGTCGAGCCCCTCTGCACGGTGCCCGCGTACCTGTTCACGTTCTTCCTGATCGCACCGTACGATCGCGCACCCGAGCTCCTCATCGTCTTTCATCGGACGTTCGCCAGTGCCAGGGACTTGCTCGCATCGGCATTCCTGGACGGCAGCGTCTGCCTCGGGTGGTGGACGCCGCAGAACATCGACGGCCCGAGGCACTGGATCGCGGGGTTGACCGGCGCGGGGCTCCTGGGCGTCGCCGCGCTGGAGCTCAACGCGATGCGCCGACACCCTCGCCTCACCGCTTTCTACGCGCCCCTCCTGCTCCTCAATGCCGCGACGCTCTCTTACATCTTCGTCGTCCGCAATCCTGGGATGCACCGGCATCATCTCTTCCTGTTCGTGCCATGGCTGGTGATCGCGCTCGGGCTCCTCCTGCGTTCGACCGACCGGCGTGGGCTCGCCCGCGCACTCGTGCCAGTGTCCGCAGCGATGTTCCTCCCCTGGTTCGCGTTCGAGTACTGGACCGCGGGCGTCGACCTCGCGAGCGACGTCCGCGGCGCGTTCAGCGGCACGAAGGCCGCCGCCGCCATGCTACCTCCCGGAGCTCGCGTCGTGAGCGCCGGCGAGGACTGGTTTGCGTGCGGCATCTTGTTCTGGCGACCGGACGTCTCGATGCGCGCTCAATCGAGCAAGGGAAGGCCCTTCCGGTACCTGTTCCAGGACTGGGAGTGGCATCGGGTCGTACCCCTTCTGCCCCTCTTGACGGAGGAATGCCGCGGGGCCCAAGAGATCTACGTCCTCGCGGCAGTGGACGCTCCGCTCACGGACACGAGCTGCACGCGCACCATCGCAACGCCGAGCTCGATGCTGCCGACGGAGCGCTTCAGCGTCAACAGCCTGTCGTGCTCCTGTCTCCAGGACGTCGTGGCATCTTCCTCCACGCCACGATGATCAGAAAGGATCTCACACCGAAGCCACGAGGCGCAGCGCCGGAGCATCAGCCAGAACAGCCGATTCGCGCAGGCGCACCGCGTGGGGCTCGAGGCGACATGACCGGGAGGAGAAGCACCCAGTGTGCCAGCGCCGCGATCCGCAGAGCCGTGGACGGGTCGCGGGCGAGGCCCCGGACGCGGCCGAGGTCCATCGCCTCGCGAGGGGCACGGAAATGGCAGCGGACTAGCGCAGCCATGGGTCGCGTCATCCGCACATCCGGACTGCACGCCGCGGGCCCGTGGCAGCCGTGACGTCGCGTGCTTCGTGGAAGCTCCTGATGGCGGCGGCGCTGCTCGTCGCGGGCGCTGTCGCCGCGTACCTCGTCGGGATGAACACGTTCCTACAGACGCGTCTGTTCCGCGATGCGATCAGCGCCGCTCCGGGGTCGCTGCTCGTCGAGTACACCCGCGCATATTCGATCGTACCGGGCCGCATACACGTCGAGGGCCTGCGCATTCGAGGGCGCGATAGCAGTGTCGAGTGGATCCTCGTGATCGACCAGTGCGACTTTCGCGTGTCGTTCCCGGAGTTGATGCACAAGAGGTTCCACGCGAGCAACGTCTCGGCGGATGGGCTCAGCCTCCGCCTTCGCCTCCGGAAGGACGCAATCACGTCGGAGGAGATGCAGGCGATCCCGCCGGTGCCCGGGTTGCTCGATCCACCCCTGCGCGACGTCGGCCCTCCGCCGGCGCCCCTCACCGACGAGAACTACCACCTGTGGTCAATCCGCCTCGACGGCGTCGACGTGCGGCATGTCCGGGAGATCTGGATCGATACGATCCGTTACGCGGGTGATCTGGAAATCCGCGGCAGGTGGTTCTTTCGACCGCTCCGCTGGCTCGAGATCGGCCCGGCCAACGTGGACCTCCATCCGCTCGACGTGTCGTTCGGGAGGATCGAGCCGTGGGCTTCGGGCGTCGTCGGGGCGATCGACGTCACCGTTCATCCGTTCCATCTCCAGCGTGTCCGCGGCATCGCCATTCTCGACCAGATCTCGACCGACGGGGCCTTTCACGGGACGATCCGCGCCGCGAACCCCCTCGACAGGATCATCTACAACGCGAGGGTCGTCAGCGCCGACGCGCCGCTCGACGCTCGCGTCCGGATCGATCACGGAGTCGTCCGTCCGGGGACCGTCGTGACCTCCGAGCCCTTCGACGCGCGCGTGTCGCACGGCGATCTGGCCTTTGGCGCGATACTGAGCGCGGACGTTCGCGTCGGCGAGGGGGGTCGCGGCGTGGCGACGGTGACTCTGTCGTCGTTGCGCGCCTCGCAGCGGGAATACACGAGGGCGCAGGCCGCGCGGATCGTGACGGTCCTCGCCAGCGGCGCGCTCGATCTGGCGCACCCATTCTCCGACGCGACCTGGGCGGTCGACGTGGAGGACGCGCAGACGGAGTCCCTGCGGTTCTGGCGGGCTCGCGTGCCGGGCGCAGGGGACGTGTCCGTGGACTCCGGGGTCGCCACGGCGAGTGGCCACGTCGGTGGACGGGTCACCGACGAGACGGTCCGCGGGCACCTCACGATGGGTGTTCGAGACTTCGTTCTCCAGCGTGGCGCGATCAGGATCTCGGCGCCCGAACTGTCGCTGGAGGCGACCGATGCGCGCGCCACGATTCTTGCCCGGACGTTCGCGGGCGCGCTCGACGTCCGGGCCGACGGGGTATCCGTCGAGGCGAAAGGCGCGAAGGCGCGCGCGAACCTGGTCGCGCAGGCGATCGTCCGACGTGGGCTGTGGCGAGAGAGCCGGATCGAGGGCACGGGAACGGTGTCGCTGCGGAGGGTCGGCGCGACTGCGATGGGCGTCCACGCGGTCATCCCCGCGCTGGAGGCTCGCGCGGACGGCAGCATCGTCGCGGGTCGCGGCTTCCTCGGAGAGGTCTCGGTCGACGCGCCCGACATCGAAGTGCCGTCCATCGCGGAAGTCGGTCGCCTCCTCTCGCTGCCGGCCTTCCTGACGATCGAGCGCGGCAGCGCGCACGCGACCGTGCGGGCCGCCTTCGACGTAGGCCAGGCGGCCGGGACAGCCGTCGCGCAGGTCGAGGTGCGAGACCTGCGAGCTCACGTCGGAGCGGAGACGCTCGACGGCGTCCTGCGCGCCGCCGTTCACGCCAAAAAGACACGACAGTCGTTCGATCTGGCGGGGAGCACGATCGCGTTCGATGGAGCGCCCGGCGCCGGCGCGACCGGCTGGTGGGGGCGCGTGGAGCTCCGCGAGGCCGCGCTGCGCCTGGCCGGCGCGCCGCGCCTGGAGGCCCTGGTGGCGGCGCGCGCGCAGGACGCGTCGCCGGTCGCCGCGCTGATCAAGAGCGCCGCACGCATTCCGGGCTGGGCCGTCGACGCCGTGTCGAAGAATGCCTTCGAGGCGAGCGCAGACCTCGTCGTCGCCCCTTCGACGTTCGAGGCCCGCTCGGTGACGGCGCGCGCGGAAGGAGTGGACGCCGCGCTCGAGTACGCCAGGCTGGGCCCCGACAAGGAATGGGCGCTCTTCCTGGACCTTGGCTTGCTGCACGCCGGCGTCCACGTCAAGAACGGCGCCTCCGAAGTCGTGCTCTTCGGTGTCAAGCCGTGGTTCGAGCGGCACGTGGCTTCCCTGAGGGCCGCGGAGCGTAAAAACGAGTGACGCGCTCCGGGCTCCATCATGTATCCGGCAAGTGCCCGATACCGGCGGGTTGACCGGTCCGCCTACCCTTTGCTGCATGAATCACGGACGCTCCTTCGCTCCTGCGTTCCTCCTTCTCACGGGCGTAGCGCTCTTGCATTGCAGCTCCTCTAGCTCGGGCGCGTCAGACGGTGCGACCTGCTACCCCGACAACGACGGCTTCAGCAATGTCCCGGCCACGGTGGATGTGATCGTCGACGACACCGGCTTTTACAGTGGCTCCCCCGACTCGGGAATCGACATGGACGCCGGGATGAAGGTCGTCATCACGACGCAGAACGACTCCGCGGTCACCCTGACCCTGACGAACTTGGGCACCAAGCCCCACGGCTTCGAGGTGGAATGCACCAGCGCCACGCCTGCGTACCCGACCCTGCCCGCCGGGTGCTCCTCGAGGGTCTGCTTCCCGTCGAGCTCGACGATCCCGCCGATCGGCCCGGGAACGAGCATGCACGTGACCTTCGACACTCCGCCGCCGGACGGCCTCCTCTATCCCTTCAAGTCGAGCGCGCCGGCCGACAGCACGGTCCCGGGCCTGAACGGGTCGGACGGAGCCGCCTGGACCTTAATTTGAGCGCCAACGACGCGTGGTGATGACGAGGCTCGTTCAAGCGCGGAGCAGCGCGGTCGCGCCACTCGCCATCCTCGCGCTCGTGCTCTTCGCGAGGACGGCGGGGGCGCAGCTCGTGCAGGCCGAGCCCGTCGCGCCCATCGTCGCCCCGTTCCCGGCCGGCGTTCCCCCAGTCGAGACGCAGGTGGTCGTGCAGGCCGTGGTCGACCCGACAGGGCTCGTCGAGTCGGCGGTCGAGACGTCGCGCGCCCCACGAGACGCGCCGGAACCGTTCGCGCGGGCCGCGATCGACGCGGTGAAGGCAGCCCGCTTCGTACCGTCGTCTCGCGACGGACTCCCGATTCGGTCCCGCGTCGAGTACGTGGTCGTCTTCCATCCGCCCGCGCCCGCGCCTGCGCCTGCGACCGCGTCCGCGCCCGAGCCCGCCGCAGGCACCGTGCAAATCCGCGGCATCGCCTGGGCCTCCCCCCGCGGCCTCGGTGACATCCGCGTCGACCGCGAGACGCTCACCGCCTCGCCGCGCCAGCAGACGAGCGAGATGCTGTCAGCCGCCCCCGGCTTCTTCGTCGACCACGAGGACGGCGAGGGCCTGGGCAACGACGTCTACCTCCGCGGCTTCGACCTCGACAACGGCTCGGGCATCGAGATGAAAGTCGGCGAGGTCCCCATCAACATCCCGCTCCACATCCACGGGCAGGGTTACGCCGACGTCAACTTCATCATCCCCGAGGTCGTCCGGAGCATTCGCGTGCTCGAGGGTCCTTACGATCCCCGCCAGG
>Ga0209415_10006240_pt1 | contig 21265 bp, 14 predicted proteins | sample PeaSoiSIISIP2007_FD_187696 | JGI IMG/M metagenome (GOLD analysis project Ga0209415, IMG submission 187696) | Peat soil microbial communities from Weissenstadt, Germany - SII-SIP-2007 (SPAdes) (version 2) | ecosystem: Environmental > Terrestrial > Soil > Wetlands > Peat | place: Germany...
CGGCCGTTCGGCCGGAAGCAGGCCCTCTCGGTCAAGGCGTTTTTTGCCACCCAGGACTTGTCCCGCTGTTCGCTGGTGCTCTGGTCGGATGAGAACTTGTCGGGCAATCGGTGGCTTCGGCCATTCACGTCGCATCTGACCTTTCGCGTGTATCGACCCGAGGTCGAAGTCCGCGGAACGTCGCTCGAAGGCATGCCGGCCCTGTTTCGACAGCAGGATGGCCGCGTCTGGCGCGATGGCGATCTGTTCCGCATCCTGGCACTGCACAAGTATGGCGGCGTGTACGTCGACATGGATATGGTGCTCCTGCGGAGTCTTGGAGTCTTCCTCGACCAGGAATTCATCTATCAATGGGACAATTTCGACGATGCGTACAACGGCGCGCTCATGCACCTGAGGAAAGGCAGCGACTTTGCGGGCGAGCTGATCGTCGGCGTCATGGCCATTCCTCCGGGGAAGAGCAACTGGGGTCGCGCGAATCTGGCGCGCGCCATCGAATGCGGCCTCCCCATCACCGTGTTCCCATCGCCATTCTTCGACACGGAATGGCAAGCCGATCCAAAATTCGAGGCCTTCAGGAAGACGGCCGGTAGCTCGAACCTGTACGACGGAGCGTTTGCCTGGCATTGGCACAATCGGTGGGACGACCGGATTCAACCGGGTAGTAAGTTCCAATTGCTCGAAGCCCGAATCGACGAGAAGCTGGCCGCCATGGGGTTCCCGGCGCTGCTGTCGCCGCAGGTGACCAACGCGTGACCGGGCATCAGGATCGGCCGCTTGGCTCGATCGCCGAAGTCGGGCGCGTGGCGCGCCTGGTGTGGGCCGAGCGAGGGTCGTATCTCACGGGCGGCCTCTTCGTCACGCTCGGCATCGGCACGGCCCTCGCTTATCCGTACGTGATCCGGCTGATCATCGACGATGCGATTCAGGGTGGCCGGGTTCAGCGGTTGAATCAGCTTTCGCTCGTGATGGTCGTCATTCTGCTCCTCGAGGCAGTGTCGACCTGCGGCCGCGACTATTGCTTTGGACTCGGCGCGGAGCGCGTCGGCGTCCGACTGCGGCGCCTGGTGTTTCAGGCGCTGCTTCTTCAGGACATCCAGTTCTTCGACCGTCGCGATACCGGTGAACTGACGACGCGGCTCTCCTCTGACGTACCCCCACTTGAGTGGGTGCTCGGGGAAGAATTCGCCGATACCCTGCGGTCGGCGATGTTCAGTCTCTTCGGGACGGGCTTGCTGTTCTACACATCGCCGCGACTCACGCTCCTGACGCTGCTGGCGGTGCCGCCGATCGTCGTCGGGACCATGCTGCTCGGTCGCCGCGTGAAGGTCATGTCCGCAGACGTCCAGAAGGCGCACGCGGAGGCTGGCGCGGCGGCGGCGGAAGTGCTGGCCGGCATCCGCACGGTCCGCGCCTTCTCGCACGAGGCGGAAGAGCAGGGACGCTACGATCGTGAACTCGACCGCGCGCTCGAGTTCGCGCGGCGGAAGGTCCAAGCGAAGGCGGCGCTTGGCGGCGTGTCGCTCATCGCCGGCGAGTGTGCGGCGCTGCTCGCCATCTGGGTCGGCGGCAATCTCATCGTCGCTGGCCGCATGACCACCGGCGGGCTCATTTCCTTCATTCTCTACGCATTACTCGTTGCGCGCGGATTCCGCAACGCGTCACGGTTTGTCGCCGAGGCGCAGCGCGCGATCGGCGCGACCGGATGGGCGTTCGATCTGGTCGGCCGCAAACCGCTCATCCCGGTCGAAGGCGGGGAGCGACCCGACGATCTGGACGGGTCGATCACCCTCGAGCGGGTGCGTTTCCGGTATCCCACTCGCCCCGACGTGGAGGCCCTCAAGGGCATCGACCTTCATATCGCAGCCGGCGAGGTCGTCGCCGTGGTCGGCAAATCCGGCGCTGGCAAGTCGACACTGCTGAACCTCATCCTTCGGTTCTACGATCCCTGCGAAGGGCGCGTGCTCGTCGGCGGGCGAGCCCTCTGCGAGCTGGAACCGAGATGGCTTCGCGCGCACATCGCGTCCGTGATGCAAGAGCCGACCCTGTTCTCGCGGACGATCGCCGAAAACATTGCCTACGGGGGCTACGGCGGGATCTACCCCGACGTGCGGGTCGTGATGGAAGCCGCCGAGCTGGCGGGCGCGGATGAATTCATCTGCCGGATGCCCGGCGGGTACGCCGCTCCCATTGGCGATCGTGGCGTTCAGCTCTCGGGAGGGCAGCGTCAGCGTCTCGCGATCGCTCGCGCCGTGCTGCGGCGTCCGAAGATTCTCATTCTCGACGAAGCGACCAGCGCGCTCGACGCTGGACTCGAGACCGTGGTGCAGGAGGCAATGCGCGCGCTCGATTACCATCCGACAACCCTGATCATCGCCCACCGTCTGTCGACCGTTGCGAATGTCGATCGCGTCATCGTCCTCGACCAGGGGCGCATCGTCGAGAGCGGCACCCATGACGAGCTGATTCACACCTCGACCTTCTATCGGCAGCTCGTGCAGACGCAACTCGTTGCCCAATGAATCAGTCGGTCCAGTGGTATCGAAGGGGCGATGCCGCCGCGCCGAGGGTCACGCGCTCGGCGAAGCGAATCCTGCGAGACTCTTTGCGCTGGTCGCTCCCCGAGCCGGACGTCGCTGGAAGGACGATGGTCTTGTATTCCCGACGGACCGTTCCACAGATATCGTGGGCAGGCCTGCGGTCCGAGTTTCATGGCCTCTTCTCGGAATTTCACTCGGTCTTGGGCGCGATCGCCTATGGCGACGCACATCGAGCAGCCGGCGTGCGCGTTGACTTTCGAAGTCCGCTGTACGTCGAGCCCGATCGAGGACCGAACTGGTGGACGTATTTCTTTGACCGCGACGTCATGCGACTCGGCGCCGTGACGGGCGCGGGCGTCGAGGAAGTCCACCTGAACCGGGTCCTCGCGCAGTACGGCAGGCACGGCGGCTTCAGCGACGTCGTCCAGGGGGCGACGCCGTACTTGTATCCGATGACCTACGGCATCAGTCGGGGGTCGCTCCATCAGTTGCTGGCGCGGCACATTCGCGTCCGGCCCGAGATTCACGACGAGGTGGCCCGTTTCGTCGCGGCGCGGTTCGAGCGCGGCGCATACGTCGTCGGCGTCCATTATCGCGGCACCGACTCGACGCACAAGTGGACGGGGTCGCTCACGCATTACCGCACGCTCCGCGTCCCGTACCGCGCGTACGCTGACGAAGTGCGGCGCGTGCTCGAGGCCGCAGGGCCGCGCACGCACCGGATCTTTGTGGCCACGGACGAGATCGAGTTTCTCGAGTTCATGCGGCGTGAGTTCGGGGATCGTGTCGTCGACTATGGAGAATCGCCGCGGTCGCACGCGGACGGTCGCGCGATTCATCTCGACCGCACGTTGGCCGTGTCGAACTATCAGAAAGGGCACTCGGCGCTGGTCGATTGCCTCGTGCTGGCGGCGACGAGCTACTTGGTCAAGGGCCGATCGAATCTCTCGGACGCATCGCTGGCATTCAATCCGCAACTGCCGTATTCGTTTTGTCCTGACGTCGCGGTCGGCCCGGGCGGCCATGTTTCATCCGTCGTCCCGTCCGCCGATGTGAGCGACCGATAGATCGCGTCCAAGCGCCGGGAAATGGTGCCCCAGTCGTAGTCGCGAACGAAGGTGCCGCCGCGGCCGCCGAGCGCCCGACGCAACCCGGGATTCTCGAGCAGAGAGGTGATCTCCTGTGCCAGAGCCACGGTGTCGTCGACGTCGACAATCCGGGCGCATTCAGCGCCGGCAATCAGTTCCGTGTAGCCCTCGATCCGCGTCGCAACGATCGGACGCTCGGCTGCCATCGCCTCGAGGAGCACGATGCCGAAGCTCTCGCCTCCCAGCGCCGGCGAGCAGACGATATCGGCCGCTCGATAGTACCCGGGCAAGACGTCGTCGGAGACGCGACCTCGGAAGGTGGCGGAGATGCCCAGGTCGCGCGCCCGCGCTTCGAGAGAGGCTCGGTCTGGGCCCTCTCCCACGATCACGAGTCGCGCGTCGGGCGCGCGCTGCTGCACCATCGCCATCGCGGCGATCAGGCGATCCACGCCTTTGCGCGGCTCGAGCCGTCCCACAAACAGCACGTGACGACGATCGCCGGGCAGGTCAGCTGGTCGCGCGCAGAAACGACGGAATCGCTCGACGTCGATTCCATTGGGCACGATCGTGTAGTCACCGGGGAAATGGCGCTCGACCGTGCGTTTCGCAGCGTTCGACACTGCGATCCGGACGCGAATGCGCCGCATCAGCGGCGCGAGCGGCCAATGATACCTGGCATACCACCGATGGCCGTGCTCGCGGTGCGTGTGGAACGTGGCGACGACGGGCGCGCCCGCCTGCAGCAAGACACACCAGGGCACAAGGGGCATCAGGGGCTCGTGCAAGTGGAGGACGTCGAATCGCGCGGTGCGGAGGAGCTTGGCCACGCGCGGCCACGATCGTGGGTCGAGCCCGAGGCCGGTTTCAGTGCCGCCGATTACGAGCGACACGCAACCACCGACGGCGATCTCGCCGCCGGTGAGGGGCGTGGAGGAGACGCCGAACACCCAGACATCGTGTCCGAGCCCGCGCAGCGCGCGGGCCTGCTCGCGGATGTGCGAGTTCACGCCGCCGGCGCGGCCCAGATCGTACGGCGCGCACACGCCGATGCGCAAACGACGGGCGAGCTGGGGCTTCGCCATCAGCGCGGTCCCTGTTGTTCCTGCTGTTGGTGTCGTGTCACCCCGTGCTGGCACCGGGCGAGCGGTCGTCCCGCTGCTCGGTCCGACGATGATGTTGCACCACGGGCTGCTCGGTGCCGCTTGCCGTGGACGACGGTCGTGGTTCGACCTCGCTTCGCGTCGGTGGTCTGATGATGTAGCTGCGCAGGGTGATGTCTCGATCGCGCACGAATCGAACGAGCAGCGCCGTCCAGGAGGTGTAGGCGTGGAACCCTTCGTAGAATTCCGGCGCGATGCGACGGACTTCGGGGAGACGCGACCACGGGACCGTCAGCAAGTCGTGGTGCTCGTTATGGTAGCCGACGTTGAAGGACACCTTGTTCAGAGGACCATAGTACGAATACGTCTCTTGACCGGGCACGAGCGCGAAGTGCTCCTGGATCCACCGCGCACCGAGCGGATGGAGACCGATGGCAAACACCGACGAGGCGATCAGGTACTCGAGAGGCGCCATGCCGGCCCACCTGACCAGGAGTGCGACCGCCGCCAGCTGGAACACGATATTGATGGCGGTCCATCCATCGAGCAGCCGGACGCGCGTCAAACGTCGAGGGCGGATCACGCCTTGAACCAAAGCTGTGCCCGCCACCCAGATCGCCTTGGCAACGCCCGACCGGCCGATCACACGCGACTCGGTCGGACCGGGGATGCCCGCGTCCAGTTCCAAATCGCCCATGTGACGATGATGGAGAAGGTGGTACTTGCAGAAGGACATCGCCGCCGGAAAGACCAGGGGCACATTGCCGACGATGGCGATGAGACGGTTCGCGGTGCGCGAGCGGAACATCAGATTATGGGAGCAGTCGTGGATCAGCGCCCACAGCGCGTGGTCGATCGTGGCTCCGATCACGTACGCGCAAGGTACCCAGAGCATCCAGCTGCGGTGCCCGACGAGGAGCGCGAGGGAGCACTGCGTGATGACGAGGCCAATCGTCCACGCCGCGCTCGTCGGCGTCGGCCCGGCGAGCGCGCGCAGCTCCGGATGCGCGGCGAGCAGCTGTCGAGTGCGCGCGGCGTGCGGCTCGCCGTACGTGACGCGGATGTAGTCGAACGTTGACCCTGAGACTGCTGACACGCTAGACAAAGATAGCTCTGGCGGCGGGGCCGCGCAAGAAATGATTCACCTGGTGGTCTCGCGCGTGGACACCCTCGTCGCGGCCAATTGCTCCTGAACCTGCGCCTCGATCCACGCGTACGTGCGGGTCAGTCCGTCTTCGAGCGAAATCTGTGGCTCCCAGCCCAGCACCTGACGCAACCGCGTGTTGTCGGAGTTCCGACCTCGGACGCCCTGGGGGCCCGGCACGTGTCGCTTGGTCACCTTGACGCCGGCGATCGCCGACACGATGTCAACCAGTTCGTCGATCGTGACCAGCCGATCCTGGCCCAGGTTGAGTGGCTCGCGGTGGGCCGAGGCCATCAGCCGCGTGAGCCCGTTCAGGCAGTCGTCGATGTAGCAGAAGGATCGCGTCTGCTGCCCATCTCCCCAGATTTCGATTTCGAGCTGGCCGGTCAGCTTCGCGATCGCCACTTTTCGGCAGATCGCGGCGGGGGCCTTCTCCCGACCGCCGGTCCACGTGCCCTGCTCGCCGAAGATGTTGTGAAACCGCACGGTTCGCGTTTCGATGTCGTAGTCCTCGCCGTAATACAGGCAGAGGCGCTCGGTGATGAGCTTTTCCCAGCCGTAGGCGTCCTGCGGCTGCGCCGGATACGCATCCTCTTCCTTGAGTGGAGTGACGGTGGCCTCGGTTTGCCTGTATTCCGGATACACGCAGGCGGACGACGTGTACAGGTAGCGACGAACGCCGTTCTGGCGGGCCGCTTCAAGCGTATTCAGGTTGATCAGCGCGTTGCTGTGGAGGATGCGGGCGTGGTGCGCCGAGATGTAACCCATGCCTCCCATGTCGGCCGCAAGTGCGTAGACATCGTCGACTCCTGACGTTGCCACGCGCGCGGTCTCAGGGTCCCGCAGATCGCCGATCATGAACTCGTCGGCCTGGCTTGGCGTGAACTCCGGCCGCTTGAGGTCGATCCCGCGCACCCGGTGACCTTGTCGTTTGAGAAACGTGGTCAAGTGGTGACCGATGAAGCCGCCGGCGCCCGTGACCAGGACTTTCTTCGTCATGCTCGATGGGACTGTATGCGCGCGCGATGAACCAGATCCTGCAGCAGCGGCGTGAAGCCCACGTCCAGCGTCGTGCGGTAGGGTGTGAGGGAGGCGTGCGTGGCGGCGAGCAGCCGGTGCGCGCGTCCGAGACTGTGGTACGGCAGCGACGGGATCCAGTGGTGGAGCGAGTGATAGCGGAGGCCGACTGGCGCAACGAGCGCCCGGCCGATATTGGACAGTCGACCCGCCGGCGCGATCGTGCACGAATCGAGCAGTTGCTCCATCGTCGAGAGCTCGCCCGAATCGTGGTCGTAGCGGTGCGCGGCGAGTGTGCGCACGGCGTTGATGCCAAACGCGGCGGCGACCGCGACGAACCAGCACCCGAACGCCGCCGCGGGGAGTCGGCCAATCCACCAGAGCCACGTTGAAATCCACACCACGGCGAACGCGGCGGCCTCCTGCACGTGGCCGCTCATGCCAATCGGGGTCCGTCGAATGTAACGATGGTTGATGACGAGCGCCGACCAGCGTTCAACCGTGTATCGGCGAACGGCAGGCACGACCGAGGAGAGCGGTACGAGAACGGCGAATCGCGCGGCGAAGGCTACCGGCGCGACGAGCGAAGCCAGCACGAAGCCGAGAATCAGGAACGGAGACCGCCGGCCAAAGGGCAGGTATTCCGGATCGGCATCGGTGCCATAGGTGTGCTGCCGGTGATGGTCCGTATGCACGCCCTGGTAGAGGAAGGACGGAATCAGCAGCGGGACACCCACGAGAACGTTCCACACGACCCGGAACCCCGGCACGTCGCGATCCGACAGGTGCGTCACTTCGTGGATGAACAAGACGGCTCGATACAGCGCGAAAACGGCGACGAGCAGCGCAACGGCCCGAAGCAGGCCGCTCGTGCCGACGGCCGTCGCAAAAGCCGTCCATCCGATGACCGAGGAGGCAAGAAGGTCCGTCCAGTAGATGGCAGGAACCGGCCGGAACAACTCCGCTGGAATCGCCCGGATCGCGGCATCCATCGCGCGGCGATCGCGCGCGATAGGGTCAACAGGGTCAATGGACGTCAGCAGGACACGTGAAGACACGGGCAAAGCCCCATCGTAGCATACGCAAAATCATTCGCTAGAATCGACCTCCTCCCTCTATGGACGACGCGGTACTGAAGCATCCCTGTCGTAGCGGCCACCTCCTGGCGGATGGCGCTCCCATGCTTGGCGGGACGCGTCGCTCTGCGCTCGCCTGGAGGCCGGCAACCGGCATGCCTCTGCTCGACGGCGCCGAGCCTCTGGTATGATGCGCCTCGCGGCGGTGTCGCGCTGCCGTTTTCCGAAGGGCCCGGCATGGCGTCCGGAGGCTTCCATGATACGCATCGTTATTTCGACGTCAGGCGATGCCCGCTCGTTGGCAGCCGCCGCGTTCATCGAACAATTCCCTTCCTCCACTGAAGTCGTGATCGTCGGCGCGTCTCGTGGCGCTGCGGACGACCTCGCTCGCGCCGTGGCGGCCCGCCGCCGCGCCACCTTTGGGATCGCTCGGTTTAGCCTGACAGAGCTCGCGGCCCGCGCAGCCGCGGCCCGCGGCGATGGAAAGCGACGGGTGGCGGGAACGCAAGCAGGGGCCGAGGCCATTGCCGCGCGTGCGATCTTTGAGGCGACCGCCGCCGACGAGCTCGACTATTTCCGGCCCGTGGCGCGCATGCCCGGGTTTCCGCGGGCCCTGACCCGCACGCTCCACGAGCTTCGCCTGGCCGGCGTGGCCAGCGATCGGCTCGGGGCAGTCGGACCGGCCGGCGCCGACGTCGGCCGGCTTCTCGCCCGCGTTGAACAGCAGTGCGATCGCGCCTCGGTTGACGACCGCGCCGCGCTCTTCCGCGTTGCGACCGCGTCGTGTGTGGCCGGTCGGGTGCCGTGGTCTGAGCGGCCGATCGTCCTCCTCGACGTGCCGCTCGACTCGAGGGTCGAGCGTGAGTTTGTCGGCGCGCTCGTCGCTCATGCTCCCTCCGTCCTCGCCACCGTCCCGGACGGCGACGAGTCCACGCGCGCGGCGCTCGCCTCGCTCGGTGGATTCCCGGACCTTCGGCCCGACACCTCGCCGCCCGCGACCGATCTGGCGAACCTCCGTCGCTACCTCTTTACGAGCGACAGACCCGCGACGCGCGAGCAGGCTGGCGACGTCCGACTATTTTCGGCGCCCGGCGAAGGACGCGAAGCGGTCGAGATCGTCCGGCGCGCCCTCGACGAGGCCGAGCGCGGCGTTCGATTCGACGAGATGGCGGTGTTTCTGAGAACACCCCGGCAGTACGTCGGCCTGCTGGAGCATGCGTGCGCGCGCGGAGGGGTGCCCGTGTACTTCGACCGTGGCACCAGCCGTCCCGACCCTTCAGGCCGCGCGTTCGTGGCGCTCCTGGCGTGCGCAGCGGAGGGATTGTCGGCGAAACGCTTCGACGAGTATCTGTCTCTTGGGCAGGTCCCTCAAATCTGCGAATCCCCGGCGACGCCGCGTGTGATGCCGATCGACGAGGTCTTCGCGGCAATCACCGGCAACGATCCGGCGCTCCTCGCGCCCGACGCCGCCGCCGACGCGACGACCGACCTCAGCGATTCGAACCACGTCGATTCCGACGAGGAAGCGGTCGTCGGTGGCACGCTGCGGTCGCCATGGAAGTGGGAGGATCTGATCGTCGAATCGGCGGTCGTCGGCGGGCGGACCCGGCAGGACGGCCGCGCGCGCTGGCGCCGGCGTCTCAACGGGCTCGCGGCCGATTATCGGATTCGCATCGAGGAGCTTCGCAGGGAGGAACCCGAATCGGCCCGGATCGCCCGCTTCGAGCGCGACCTGAGGAATCTCCGTCATCTCCGCGAATTTGCGCTGCCCCTCATCGACACGCTGGCGGACTGGCCCCAGAGCGCGACGTGGGGCGAATGGCTCGATCGATGCTCGGCGCTGGCCGTCCGCGCGCTCCGCCGCCCCACGCGGGTGCTGCAGACCATCGCGGATCTCCGTCCGATGGCGGAGGTCGGTCCGACCACCCTCGAGGAAGCGCTGGATGTCCTGCGCGATCGCCTTGTCACTCTCGATGCCGAGCCGCCGGCGCGGCGCTACGGGCGCCTCTTCGTCGGCACGCCGCATCAGGCACGCGGCCGGAGCTTCCGCGTCGTGTTCGTTCCGGGTCTTGCCGAGCGCGTCGTGCCGCAGCGCCCACGAGAAGATCCGTTGCTGCTCGATGTGTCACGCCGCAAGCTGCGGGACGACCGTGCGGCCGACGCCGGACCAGACGACTTTCTGATGATCACCCAAGAGGAGCGCGGGAGCGCCGAGCGTCTGTTGCTGAAGATCGCGATCGGCGCCGCCAAAGAGCGACTGTATCTCTCCTACCCAAGGCTGGATGTCGCGGAGACGCGCGCGCGCGTGCCGTCCTTCTACGCGCTCGACGTCATGCGCGCGATCACCGGCCGCGTGCCGGATCACCGCGTGCTCGCCGCCGACGCCGCCGACCAAGCCGGCGCCAGCCTGGCCTGGCCGGCTCCCAGGGATCCGGATCGCGCGATCGACGATCTCGAGCACGACCTGGCGACCCTCAGGCCGCTGCTCGATGCCCACGATCCCGCGGCGGTCAAGGGTCACGCGCACTACCTGCTCGGCCTGAACGACGCGCTCCGACGATCGGTGATCAGCCGGTGGGCGCGCGGGCGGCCGGCGTGGTCGACGAGCGATGGCCTCATCAAAGTAGCCAACGGCACGAGGGCGATGCTCGATCGCAACCGGCTCGGAGCTCGGCCGTACTCCCTCTCCGCCCTGCAGCGCTTTGCCACCTGCCCGTACCAGTTTCTCCTCGCGGCCATCTACCGTCTCGAGCCCTGGGACGAGCCCGAGCCGATCGTCCGGCTTGACCCGCTGACTCGCGGCAGCCTCTTCCATCGCGTCCAGGCCGAGTTCTATCGGACGATGCAGCAGGTCGGTGCGTTGCCGGTGACGAAAGAAACGTTGCCGCGCGCCGTGCGAGCAGTCGACGGCGTGCTGGACCTGGTCGCGGCCGACTACGCGGAGCAGCTCGCGCCCGCGATCGATCGCGTCTGGCGTGACGAGATCAACGACCTGCGGCGTGACCTTGGCATCTGGGTGCAGAAGCTCGCCGAGGGGGATCTCTGGCATCCCGAGTACTTCGAATTCAGCTTTGGATTGAACGATGCGGGGCGCGATCCACGGAGCGTGGCTGAACCGGTTGTCATCGACGGTCGGTTCATCCTGCGTGGATCCGTCGATCTGATTGAGCGGCGGCCCGACCTCGACGTGTTGCGCGTCACGGATCACAAGACCGGAAAGAACCGCTCGAACAAGGAGCTCATCGTGGGCGGTGGCGCTGTTCTCCAACCCGTGCTCTACAGCGCGGCTGTCGAACGCGCGCTGGGGAAGAGGGTCGTGGCGGGCCGTTTGTTTTATTGCACGACGGCCGGCGGATTTGTCACCCACGAGATTCCGATCAACGAAGGAACGCGCCGACAGGGTCTGCAGGTGCTCGAGATTATCGACCGCGCGATTGAGCAGGGCTTTCTCGCGGCGGCTCCCTCCGAGCGTGCCTGCGCCTGGTGCGACTTCCGTCCGGTGTGCGGTCCACGGGAACCGGAACGCATCGCGCGCAAGGCCGTCGACCCCCTGGCGGATCTTGCTGCGTTGCGGGCGATGCGGTGACCGATCAGAACAGAGCCCGGGGCCTTCCGTCATGTTGATTGACCAGAACGCCGACGCCGGCGCGCGCCGCGCAATCGCCGATGCCTTGGACGAGACGCTCGTCGTCGAAGCGGCGGCGGGCACGGGCAAGACGACGGAGCTGGTCAATCGGATGCTCCGCGTGCTGGCCACAGGCCGGGCGCGGATGGTGGAAATCGTCGCGGTCACATTCACCGAAAAGGCGGCCGGCGAGTTGAAGTTACGGCTCCGCGAGTCGCTCGAGCTTGAGCGCGGCAGGACCGAGGACGAGGCCGTGCTCCAGCGCCTCGAGCACGCGCTCGAAGCGCTGGAGGAAGCGCACGTCAACACGATTCACGGCTTCTGCGCGGATTTGTTGCGTGAGCGTCCGGTCGAAGCCCGTGTCGACCCGCTGTTCGCCGTGCTGACGGAGCCGCAATCGGACCGGTTGTACGCTCGCGCATTTCGCGCCTGGTTTCAGGAGGTGCTCGACGATCCGCCTGAAGGTGTGCGCCGCGCCTTGCGCCGCACGAGTGCGCCCGGTTTCGCCGGCGGAGGCGAAGGTGAGGGTCCAATCGACCGGCTTCGTCAGGCCGGTCGCGTGCTTGCCGAGTGGCGAGACTTTCCCCGTCCGTGGCGTCAGGAGCCTTTCGACCGCGCGGGGACGATCGCCAGACTGCTCGACGCGCTGCATCGCCTGGCCGACCTGACTTCGTCTGCCGTATTCGACCGCGACAACCTGTTCATCGACACCGATGCGGTCCGGAGACTCAGTCGGCAGATCCGTCTCGAGGCGTTATTCGGTCAGCGCGATCTGGATGGGTGGGAAGCGCGGCTCGTCGACCTGACGCGCGACTGGGGGTTCTCACGCACGCGCAAGGGGAGCGGCGTCAGGTTCGGCAGCCAGCAGGGGCGCGACGTCTTGCGTGCCGACGTGCTCGCTGCACGGGACAGCTTGTTCGCTGACCTCCAGCAATTCAGGAGAGACGCCGATGCCGACCTGGCGGCACGGCTGCAGCAGGAGCTCGCCGGCGCCACTCGGAGATACCAGACGCTGAAAACAGCGGCCGGTTCGCTCGATTTCGCCGACCTGCTCGTGCGCGCGCGCGATCTGGTCAAGACGAACAGGGTGGTCCGCCAGCATCTGCAGTCCAAGTACCGGCGAATCTTCGTCGATGAGTTTCAGGACACCGATCCGATTCAAGCTGAGATTCTGCTCCTGCTCGCCGCCGAACATGCTGACATTGACAGCTGGGAGGATGCGCGGCCCCATCCCGGCAAGCTGTTCATCGTGGGCGATCCGAAGCAGGCGATCTACCGCTTTCGCGGCACTGACGTCGGCACGTACTGGAGCGTCAGAGGACTCCTGGCGGATCGCGGCGGACGGGTCCTCCAACTGACGACCAGCTATCGCAGTGTCCCGGCCATTCAACGCTTCGTGAACGCGGCGTTCAGTCGCGAGATGGTCGCCGATGATGTGACGCTGCAGGCCCGCTACGTCCCGCTCTCACCGTCCCGTGTGGCCGACGACTCGCAGCCGGCGATCGTCGCGTTGCCGGTCCCCAGGCCGTATGGGACGCGCGGACCGCTGAAGGCTTCCGCCCGGGCGATCGACTCTTCGCTGCCCGATGCCGTCGGTGCGTTCATCGCGTGGCTGATCGAGGGCCAGCACGCCTGGACCGTCAGCGAGCGCCACGCCGGGGGCGTGGAGGCGTGCGTGCCGATTCAGCCCAGGCACATCGCGGTGCTGTTCCGCCGCTTCGTCAGCTTCGGCGAGGACGTGACGCGTCGCTACATCGACGCGATCGAGGCGCGCGGCATCCCGCATCTGCTCGTCGGCGGGAAGGCGTTTCACGGGCGCGAAGAGGTCGAAACAATCCGCGCGGCGCTCGCCGCGATCGAATGGCCCGACGATGAGCTGTCGGTCTTCGCGGCGCTCAAGGGATCGCTGTTCGCCATCGACGACGAGCATCTGCTCGAGTTCCGGCACCGCTTCGGCACGTTCCACCCCTTCCGTGTTCCGAAAGAACTGGGCGGAAACTCCGGCGATCAACTGGCGCTCAGCGCCGAGCCGACGACGCACCTGGTCGCGATCGCCGATGCGCTTCGGCTGCTGCAGGGGCTGCATCGCCGACGGAACGACCGGCCCCTCGCCGATACCATCGGACGTCTGCTCGCCGACACCCGCGCGCACGTCGGCTTCATCCTTCGTCCTGCCGGCGAGCAGGCGCTCGCCAACGTCCTTCACCTCGCGGAACTGGCGCGCCAGTACGAAGCGGGCGGCGGCATCTCGTTCCGCGGATTCATCGAAGAGCTCCGCGCCGCCGAGGCAGCCGACACGGCGGAAGCGCCGATTCTCGAAGAGGGCAGCGACGGCGTCCGGCTGATGACGGTCCACAAGGCGAAGGGTCTGGAGTTCCCGGTTGTCATCCTCGCCGATCTGACCTGCCGCATCAGCCGCAACGATGCGAGCCGGTATCTCGATCCCCATCGGCGACTGTGCGCGATGAAGATCGGCGGCTGGGCGCCGCACGAACTGCACGATCACGAGGCCGAAGAGGTCGCGCGCGACCACGCGGAAGGTGTCCGGCTCGCCTACGTCGCAGCGACGCGAGCGCGCGACCTCCTGGTGGTGCCGGCGCTCGGAGACGAGCAGTGGGACGGCGGATGGTTCGGCCCGCTGAACCGGGCACTCTATCCTTCGATGGAAAGACGCCGGATATCGACGCGCGCGCCAAGGTGTCCGGCCTTCAAGTCGAAAGACTCGGTGCTCGAGCGGCCCAACAGCGAACCCGCCGGCCCGGCGACCGTGTGCCCGGGGCAGCACACCTTCGTCGATGATGGCTATTCGGTCGTGTGGTGGGATCCCGGTGCGCTGACGCTCGGAGCGAAGGCGCCGTTTGGCGTGCGCCGGGAAGATCTGATCGTCAGAGACGTCGCGCGCCATGTCGTGGCTGACGGGCGCACGCGGTACGATCGCTGGCGTCTGGCCCGTGAGGACGCGCGTGCCGCGGGTTCGACGCCGTCTGTTGCCGTCGAAACAGTCCGTGACTACACGGTCGAGGCTCGACCCCTGCCGTGGCTCGCGGCCGGGGCGGCTGGGGTCGCCGGGGTCGCCGGGGTCGCCGGGGTCGCCGGGGTCGACGACGTGGCCGTGGCGAGTGTCGGCCTTCCGGGCGGCGATCGGCCCGGGGGGTCGCTCTTCGGCGCGCTCGTGCACGTCGTGCTGGCTCTGGCGCCCTTCGACGCGACCCGCGATCTGCTGATCGAGTTCGCGGCGTTCGAAGGCCGCGTGCTGGGCGCCACCGATGAAGAGGTGGCGACTGCTGCAGCGGTCGCCGAGCGCGTGCTGAGGCACGACCTGCTCGCGCGCGCCCGGGCGGCGTCAGTGCGCGGCGCCTGCCGCCGCGAGACGCCCGTGACGTTGAGCTTGCCGGACGGCGGGCTGATCGAAGGCGTCGTCGATCTCGCGTTCGAGGAAGGCGGCCGGTGGACCGTCGTCGACTACAAGACCGATCGCGAGCTCGCCCCTGGCGGAACCGTCGGAGCGGATCGCTACCGCCGGCAGGTTGCGCTGTATGCGTCGGCGATCGCGCAAGCCACCGGCCAGCCGGCCAGTGGCGTTCTCGTCCGCATTTGACCCTAGAGGCTAGCTGTGATCTGGCTGCTAGGAGTGGCGCACCGCAACGTAGCCGTTCCGCGCCCGCACGCGGAGGTCCGATCCCGCAATCCTCACGCGGATGCTGTGGTATTGGCCGTCGGCAGCGCGCGAGGAGTTGTACCCGAGGACGTATTGGCTGTTCAATTCTTCGGCAATGCGGGCGGTTGCCACGGCCAGATCGTTCGAGCTCTGGACGATCTCGGTGCGTCCGCCGCTTTCCGAGGTGATTTCTCGAAGGGCCTCCGGATTCACGCGTGTGTTGATCGTCAGTCGCTCGGACGAGTCGATGGCGATGGCGTACACGAACGCGTCGCTCCGGAGGAGCGCCGAGCGCACGTCGCGGAGTGTCGCGTTGCTGGCCGTGTCGGCGCCGTCCGAGATCACGAGGAGGGCGGTCCGCTCTTTCGAACGCTCGCCGGCGAGCGGCAGTGCATCGACGATCGCGTCGTACACGGCCGTGCCGCCCGAGGGCCGCAGTCCCGCGAGCGCGCGCCCCACGACGTCCGCTTCACGGGTCCACCCGGTCAGCACGTGCGGTCGATGGTTGAACGCGAGGATGAAGAACTCGTCATCGGGCGCGAGGAGCTCGAGAAGAAATCGATTGACCGCCGCACGCGCGTCTTCGATGCGCTTGCCGAACATGCTGTCGCTGATGTCGATGAGTGTGCCGAGGCCGATCGGCACGCGCTCGTTGGTGAACTGTGCGATCGTCTGGCGTTCGCCGTCCTCGTAGATCTCGAAGGCGTCGCGGGTCAGGCCCGTGATCAGATGACCATCGCGATCCGTGACGGTGGCGGTGACGGTGATGAGATCGACGCCGGTCTGGAAGCGCCTGTCGTCCTTGGCCGGCGGCTGGCCCTGCGAGGACTGCGAAGAGACGCCGATGGGCACCAGGGTCGCGATCAGGGCGATCGACCGAGCGATCCGCACGCCCTATCTTATCGCGTACTATGACCCCATGACAGGACCCGCATACCCGCCGGCGCGAGCGGTCGCCGGCCGGGTGCATGCCCACATCGCGCATCAGCTGCGGGTCGCGCGCGGGCGCGGCGAGACCGATCTCGCGCCGGAGGTCGACGCCGAGACCGTCGAAGTCATCATTGACGCGGCATTCTGGGCGAGCCTGCGCCGCGAAGAAGGCTACACGCCAACGATCTCGCTCGCGTTTCTGCCACCCCAGCGAGCCGTTCGGCCGCTGACCTTTGAGCCGCGCCTGTCGCTCGCCCCTGAGGCACTGGCGCGGCTGGCGCCTGCCGTCACGCGCGCGGGCATCCATCTCGGCGTTTGGCCCGAGGACGGCGGGATTCGGGTGTGGGGCACAACGCGCACGCTGCCGGCTCTGTGCTTCGTGCTCGAGGTCATCGCGCCGGGGCTGCTCGTGGTCAAGTACCCGCACGGCGCGTCGGGCAAGTTCGTGAACATCGCCGTTCTCGAAGGCGATCAGGTCAAGGTTGTCGACGAAGAGGGCGCCGACACTCCGGATTGCCCCGACGTGGTGACGGCACTTCTGGGGTTCGATTCACCCGCGTCGTGGGCCGACTCGGTTAACGTCTTCGTGCGGATCGCGGTCTCGATGCGCGCGCACGGACGAGGCGGCGCGCTGCTCGTGGTGCCGGCCGACTCCGACCGCTGGCGGCAGTCGATTGTGCAGCCGATTGGATATGCAGTGATGCCGCCGTTTTCGGAAATTGGGGATCTGCTGCGCCGCGATCCGGCCGATCGCAACACGCGCGATTGGCAGGACGCGCTGACCCAGGCAATCGACGCCCTTGCCGGCCTGACCGCGGTCGACGGCGCGACCGTGATGAACGACCGCTACCATCTGCTGGCGTTTGCGGCCAAGATCGCGCGCCACGAGGACAGCGGGCGCGTCCAGGAAGTGATGGTCACCGAGCCGGTGGAAGGAATGGCGCCTTCCACGCTCCACCCTTCTCAGCTTGGCGGCACCCGCCACCTCTCGGCCGCGCAGTTCGTGCACGATCAGCGCGATGCGTCGGCGCTCGTCGCCTCGCAGGACGGCCGCTTCACGATCTTCCAATGGTCGCCGTGCGAGGGAGTGGTGCACGCGCACCGTGTGGAAGCGCTGCTGCTGTGATCACACTGGCCTTCTCCTCTTTGCGTTTTCGTGCCTTCGTGGTGGCATTTGAGACACGCTAGCGGTGATGGTCGGTGCTGCCGAGGACTGGAGACATGTTGACCACGGTTGTCGTTGCCCTGCTGATGCTCATCGCGATTGGTGTATCGCTGCAAGTGGTCCACCTCGCCGGCCTCGCCCCGCTGCTCGTCACCTGCGCCGTGATCATGCTCGTCATCGGGCAATCGATCCGTGCGCGTTCGTAACTCGGAGGGACGACGAATTCTGCGGCGCCAGGCCGTCTGGTGATCCGCGAACATGTCGACCGACAGATCGGGAGCGGGAGCTATGCGATAATGGCGGTGTCCCAGACGCATCTTGCCCTTCAGCCACTTCAAGCTCCATCCTGACCTGATCAAAGGCCTCAAAGATCTCGGCTTTGCGAGGCCGACGCCCATTCAGGCGGAAGCCGTTCCGCCTGCAATGGCAGGACGCGATCTGCTCGCCTGCGCGATGACCGGAAGTGGCAAGACCGTCGCCTTCCTGCTGCCGATCCTGCACCAACTCATGGGCCGACCGCGCGGCACGACGCGCGCGCTGGTGCTCACGCCCACTCGCGAGCTCGCGGCGCAGATTCTTGAAGATCTGAACGACCTCTCGGTGCACACGCCGCTCAGCGCCGCAGCGATCTTCGGCGGCGTGGGAATGGGTCCGCAGGAGCACGCCTTTCGGAGCGGCGTCGACGTCATCGTCGGCACGCCGGGCCGTCTGCTCGACCACTTCCGCGCCCCGTACGCGAAGCTGGCCGGCCTCGGGTTTCTCGTGCTCGATGAAGCGGATCGCATGCTCGACATGGGATTTCTTCCCGACATCCGCCGGGTGCTCCGTCATCTGCCGAAGCGCCGGCAGACGCTGTTCTTCAGCGCGACGATGCCGCCGCCGATCGCCGGATTGTCACGGGAAATGCTGCACGATCCGGTGACCATCAACCTCGAACGCCGGTCGCTGCCCGCGACGGGGATTACCCACGCCGTCTATCCCGTGCCGCAGCATCTGAAGGCGGCCCTGCTGCTGGCGATGCTCAAGAGCGGCGAAGTGCGCGACGCGCTCGTATTCACCAGAACGAAGCACAGGGCGGACCGCGTCGCGCGACATCTCGACCAGCACCACGTGAAGGTTCAGCGCATTCACGGCAATCGTTCGCAGCCGCAGCGGACCGAAGCGCTGGCCGGATTCAAGAGTGGCCGCTATCAGGTGCTCGTCGCGACCGACATCGCCGCGCGAGGCATCGACGTCACGGCGCTCGGTCACGTCATCAATTTCGACGTGCCAGGACAGGCCGAGGACTACATCCACCGGGTGGGGCGGACGGCCCGCGCCGAGTTGACCGGGTCGGCGTTCACGCTCGTGGCACCCGAGGAGGAAGGCAGCGTGCGGGAGATCGAGCGCGCCATCGGCAAACGGCTGCCGCGCGTGACGATGCCCGACTTCGATTACCAGGCGCGTCCCTCGCCGATGGCTGAGGTAGCGCGTGCCGGCGCGCATGATCCTCGAAGGCGCGAAAATCACCCGGGAAACAAGCATCGTCCTCGAAGGACGTGGAGCCGAGGCCGCTGACGATTTTCCTGAAAGGCGCTGCCTCGAACAGGCTATAGTAAGCGGTCAACCGAGACTTTTTGCAGAGGCGGCAGCCCGAGCGATCAGTCGGGTGCGCTCGCCCCACATCATTCTGCGAGAGGTTTTTTGACCGTTCATCTGATCAACCCAAGCGACAACTCGTTCGGCGTGGGCGTCATCACCCCGCGATGGCTGTACGTGCTCGCGGAGGCGACGCCCCGGCGATTCGGCGATCCGCACATCACCGATGAGACGCTCGACCCGATCGATCCTTCCGTGATCCATGCCGGCGATGTCGTGGGGATCGGCATCCACACCAGCAACGCCTTGCGCGGTTACGCCATCGGTCGCGCGGCTCGCGCGGCCGGCGCGTTCGTCGTCTTCGGCGGCATTCACGCGACGCTCTTCCCCGAGGAGGCGCACGAACGGGGCGGCGCTCATGCGGTCGTCAAAGGCGACGGCGACGTTGTCTGGGAGACGGTGCTGGACGACTGCGCGAAAGGCGCCTGCCAGTCGGTGTACGAAGGCGGGCGTGTCGAGCCTGAGGATTTGCGTCCGGCAAGATGGGATCTGATGCCGTCCAAGAGCTACATGTGGGCGTCGGTGCAGACGGTCCGCGGCTGCCCGAAGCACTGCTCGTTCTGCTCGGTGTGGAAGACCGACGGCCAGCGCCCACGCCAGCGCGTCGGCGATGTGGTCATGGAGGAGATCGTCCAGCTGCGGCGCCTCGGGTTCCGGTTCATCGCGCTGGCCGACGACAACTTCTACCCGGTGACGCTGACCGATCTGGCGATGGCGCAGCGGCGCGCCGACAAGGCCCAGTACGAGACGCTTCGGGCGCTACGTGCCGAGCGCTTCGAGCTGATGGCGCGCCTCGCGCAGCTCCCTGACGACATGGTGTTTTTCACGCAGATCACCATGGAGGCCGCCGAGGATCCCGAATTTCTCGACGCGATGGCGCGCGCGCGCATCAAAGGCGCGCTCGTTGGCGTCGAAGCCGTCACGCCCGAGGGCTTGAAGGACGTCCACAAGGGGTTCAACGATGCGGGAGAGGCGCTGGTGGATCGGCTTCGTGCCTTCCGGCATCACGGGGTCCACGTGCTCGGCTCGTTCATCTTCGGTCTGCCGAGCGATCGCGCGGCCACCTTCGACGCGACGGTGGCGGTCGCGGAGCGGGCCAGCATCACGTTCGCCCAGTTTTTGATGCTGACACCGTTTCCGGGCACCACCGACTTCGCGCAGTGGGAGCAGATGATGGCCTCGGATGGGACGCGAATCGCCGGGCAGCCGTTGACGCGTCACTGGCTGATTCCCCAGGAGCAGCGCCCGAAGGTCTTCACGCCGCATCCCGCAATGTCGTCCGAGGACATCCGCCTCGGCACGCAGGCAGCCTGGGATCGCTTCTACAGCTGGTCGAACATCTGGCAGCGGGCGCACTGCGTCGAGTCGCTGAAGGCGCGGGTCACGTTCGTGCTGATCTCGAAGCTCTACCGGCAGATGTATGCCAACACCGGCATCGCCACCGACAGCGCGCGTGTCGATCGACACACGCAGTGGGCGCGGTGGATCGCGAAACCGTGCCGCCGGCTGTTTACCGCGGCGCCGATGCCGAACCTGCAGACGCCCGCCTGATCGCGCCTGGGTCCGGCACCCTCGTCAATCATCAGTCACCGGGAAGGGTGGTGGCGCGAGCCGCCTGCAGGACTTTACCGGACGCCACCTCGAGTTGCGCCGTCACGATCGTCTTGTGGCCACCGTCGATTCTCGGCGTACATCCGCGCATCAGCTGAGCGGCGCGAAGGCCGGACAGTACGACGAATTCGAAGGCGCTGAACTGGGTTGGACGGTGAACCACGTGCCCTCCGGAAGATGCTTTGGTGAGGGCTGGAGGCCGGACGGGCCGCAAGGCTCATGAAAGCGGAACCTCCATTATATCTCACCAGCCCTTCCGCCCGGCCGGATTCCGCGTCGCGGCACGATCATGTATACTGCATCTGAGTTGTTCGACTGATCCCGCCCCCGTCCCCGCTCACCTGATGCATTCTTCGCCAGTCGCTCGCGTCGTTCTGACCGCCACAAAAATGTGACGCACGTGAATGGGAGGGGTCGATGTCTGCGCGGAATGGAGATCGGGCGAGATTTCACAAGGATCGGAAACGGAAACTACGGCGGCGCCAGCGGGTGCGAGGACTGGTCAAGGTCGATCGACCGGCGGCGAGGCGGGGTGCCCGAGGCGGGGTGCCCGAGGTGGGGTCCCCGGCACGGTAGCCGGGTCGGGGTGCCCGAGGAGGCGATAGCGCATGGCAACAACCATGAACGGCACGATTAAACGGCTCGTGAGCGACAAAGGGTTTGGGTTCATCGC
>Ga0209415_10006241_pt1 | contig 21265 bp, 18 predicted proteins | sample PeaSoiSIISIP2007_FD_187696 | JGI IMG/M metagenome (GOLD analysis project Ga0209415, IMG submission 187696) | Peat soil microbial communities from Weissenstadt, Germany - SII-SIP-2007 (SPAdes) (version 2) | ecosystem: Environmental > Terrestrial > Soil > Wetlands > Peat | place: Germany...
CGGCCGCTGGATCGGCATGCGCCACGCTGCCGCCGATGGTGCCCATGTTGCGCACCTGCACGTCGCCGATATGGGAAGCCGTCTCCGCCAGCAGCGGGCACTTTCCCCGCAGCAACGGCGAACTTTCGACGTCGTGATGCGTGGTGGTCGCGCCGATGTGGATCACCGTACCCTGCTCGCGAATGTAACTCAGGTCCTTGATGCGGCCGAGGTCCACCAAGTGCTCCGGAGCAGCCAGGCGAAGCTTCATCATGGGGATCAGGCTCATCCCGCCCGCAAGTGGACGGGCGCCTTCGGCCAGCAAGCCCAGCGCTTCGTCCAGCGTCTTGGGAGCGGAATATTCAAACTGTTGGGGGATCATGCTTGCCTCCCGGCCTGGTTTTTGTTGGACGTGATCAGCTTCCAGAGTTTCTCCGGAGTGAGCGGCATATCGAGATGCTTCACACCCAACGGCGATAGCGCATCCACCACCGAGTTGACCACTGCCGGAGATGCACCGATGGTTCCCGCTTCACCCACACCCTTAACACCTAAAGGATTTACAGGGGTCGGCGTTGTGGTATGGCCGCTTTCGATCCACGGCATCATGTGCGCGCGCGGCATGGTGTAATCCATGAACTCGCCAGTGACGAGCTGGCCGTTATCGTCGTAAACGGCTTGCTCCCACAGCGCCTGGCCGATGCCCTGGGCCACGCCGCCGTGCACCTGGCCGTCGACGATCAGAGGATTCAGAATGTTGCCGCAATCATCAATCGCGATGTAACGCTTGATGGCCACGTCGCCGGTTTCGCCGTTCACTTCCGTAACCACCAAGTGCGCTCCGAATGGGAACGTGAAATTGGGCGGCTCCCAGAAATGAGTCGCCACCAGGCCCGGCTCGGTATTGGGCGGCAGCTTCATCGCCCGGTACGCCGCGGCCGCGATTTCCTTGAACCCTACCGATTTGCCGGTCTTGTTATCGGTGCACTTGCCGTCGGCCAGAGTCACGTCTTCGGATTCGAGCAGCATCGCGCCGAACTTCTTGACCTTGGCCTTCAGGTCCTGCAAGGCGTAGTACAAAGCCGTGCCCCCTACTGCCGTCGAGCGGCTGCCGAAGGTTCCGATGCCGTACGGCACCATGGATGTATCGCCGTGCAAGACCAGCACGTCGTCGATACCCACTCCCAGTTCGTCGCCCGCGATCTGCGCAAACGTAGTTTCCTCACCCTGGCCGTGCGGGGAGATTCCGGTCAGGACCGTGACCTGGCCCGACGGCTCGATCTTCACCGTGGCGCTTTCCCAGCCGCCGGCAGGTGTTGCGGGCGAGGGACCAAACGCGCAAATCTCGCCATACGCGCACAGCCCGATGCCCATGAACTTGCCCTGCTTGCGTGCCTCGACTTGCTCCTTGCGAAGTTTGTCGTAGCTGGCCATCTCCATGGCCTTCTTGAGCGGAGCCGAATAGTCGCCCGAATCGTAAACCAGACCCGTCGCCGTGGGGAAAGGAAACTCCTCATTACGGACGAAGTTCTTCAGCCGGATTTCGGCGGGATCCATCTTGAGCTCGGCTGCGACCATATCCACCATGCGTTCGATGCCGTGGGTAGCTTCCGGACGGCCCGCACCGCGATACGCGTCGGTGGGCGTGCAGTTGGTGAACGCGCCGACGATATCGGCCGAGATATTGGGCGTGCGGTACAAGCCCGGCATCATCAGCACGCTGAGCGTAGGGATGGCGGGAGTCAACACGGTAAAGTACGCGCCCAGATCCTGGATGATCTTGAGCTTGATCCCGGTGATGGTGCCGTCGCGCTTCGCGGCGATCTCGTAGAAATCCACATGGCCGCGCCCGTGAATGGTGCACAGGAAATTCTCCCGGCGCGATTCGATCCACTTCACCGGCTTCTGCAGCTTCATGGAAATCCACGCCAGCAGGATCTCCTCGGCATACGTCTGGATCTTGGCGCCGAAGCCTCCTCCGACCTCGGGAGCCACCACGCGGAACCGGTTATCTTCCAGCCCCAGGATCTGCGCGACCAGCGAGCGCACCAAGTGCGGGGCCTGGGTGGAGGTATACAGGTTCATGGTGCGATTCGCGGCATGCCAATCGGCCACCACGCCGCGGGTTTCCATGGAATTGGGAATCAGCCGCTGGCTGACGATGCGCTGCTTCACGATCACATCGGCCTCGGCGAACGCCTTGGCGATGTCGCCGCCTTCCTGATGAAACGTGAAAGCGACGTTATCCGCCCATTGCGGATGCACGGCATGGGCCCCGGGCGCGAGCGCTTTCTCCGGGTCGGCCACGGCGCTCTCAACCTCGTAATCGACTTCGATCAACTCGGCGCCATCGCGTGCGATGTAACGATCGGTCGCGACGACCACCGCGACCGGGTGTCCCACCAGATATACGCGATCGATGGCCAGCAGATTATGATGCGGGACTCGAAGACCAGGCAGTGATGCGCCACAAGGCACGGCGCCGGCGTTCTCGGTGTCCTTGCCGACGAATACGGCATGGACGCCCTTCAGCGCTTTCGCCTTGCTGATATCGATGGAGCGGATCTTGGCCGCCGCGTGCGGACTTCGCAAGATCGCCGCATAGAGCATGCCCGGCATCTTGATATCGTCGACGTAGGTGGCGGTGCCGGTGATCAGGCGAGGATCTTCGCGGCGGCGAATGCGCTTGCCAACCAGCTTCTCGGTTTTGGTGATGGTGGTGGTGGCCATGGTTTATGCTCCCGCTGCTTTTGCCGCGGCTCTCACCGCGTTCACGATGTGCTGGTAGCCGGTACAGCGGCACAGATTACCGTCGAGGCCGTGGCGGATCTCCTGGTCGCTGGGGTTGGGATTGCGCTCCAGAATCTGCTTGGTCACCATGATCATGCCGGGCGTGCAGAAGCCGCACTGCAGGCCGTGCTCATTCCAGAACGCTTCCTGGATCTTGTGCAGCTTGCCGTTGGCGGCCATCCCTTCGATGGTCAGGATCTTGGCTCCATCGCATTGGATCGCGAAGACGGCACAGCTTTTGACGGCCTTGCCGTTCAGCTCCACGGTGCAAGCGCCGCATAGCGAGGTCTCGCAGCCAATGTGCGGACCGGTGAGTCCGACCACTTCGCGGAGGTAATGAATCAGGAGAAGTCTCGGCTCTACGTCGTGGGAGTAGGTAGTGCCGTTGATACTTACGGTGATATTTTCTGTCATGACGCTCACTTCCGGCAGAGGGTACCGGCGATCATTGAAGATACCAAAATCGAGAGTAGAAGTGGAGGAGGGGCGCGGGCAGACGAGAGCCGCCGGCGGATTCAGTTGTTCGTGGGCCGTTCCACGTGATCGATGATAAAGACCTCCACTGGCGCCTTGCGAGATTCCAGCTTCAACCCTAGCTGCTGGCGGATTGCGGTAAAGAGGTCCGGACCGTCAGCGGCAGGCGCGGGTCCAGGTGCAAGCAATGGCGCCGGAGCTGGCAATTCCAATGTGAAGTCGTAGAATCCGTCGAGACGAGTTTGATCTACCACTGGAACATTAAGCAGTTGAGCGAGGTAAAAGCACAAATACTCCATCGGAACTCTGGTGCCGACACTCTTCCCGGGCCGGTTGCTTGGCTTGATGGGGATATCGAAGGGTTCCTTGGAATCACTTAGCTTGAGTTTCGATCCAGACTTATCCACGCTCAGAACATACGCCGCGATTTCTTTTCGTTCGCGATGGAATTGAAGTTTGAACCGCTCGGCAAGCAAGGTCTGAAACATTTCGTGGAGTTGGTCGACGCTCGACGGCCGCTCTGCCTTGGCGTCGACATCCCAGAGGTCAGTGTCCATCCAATCCGTTCCACCCACAATCTGGCTGTCGTTAATCCTGTACATGACTTTGATCATCAGCCGCAGCGGGACGTTGGTGGCGATGTAGGTTTGGCCACCCGGCATCGGCCGGATTCCGCCTCCGCGCCCTCCAGGCGCGCTTGGCTTCACCGATACAACCTCAAACGCCAGTCGGTTTCCCTGCGGCTTGGATTGAGCGCGGCTCGACGAAGTGGTCACCAGGCCAACCGCGATGATCGCAGCAGCGCCAGACATCCCAAGGATGGGAGTTTTCATTCAGGCCTCCTCGTTTAGGTTACCGGGAAGGTTTGCGCGGTGGAAGGCCCATCCGATCGCGATCCTTTGCCGGAGAATTGTTAACCTGAAGTAGGAGTTTTCAAGCGTGACGATTGACCTCGCTCCAGAGAGCGAAGCCAGGCTCAAAGCCAAGGCGGAAGCCGAAGGTATGTCGGTCGGGGCATACGTAGAGCGACTGGTGTCTGAAGAGGAATCGCGCGTCATTCGGGTTGCAGCCTTCGGGAAAGCCATTCGTGAACGCCTGGCATCGTTGAATGCCGGCGAAAGCGTGGATGGGGAGGAAGTCATGACCCGGCTGATTGCTGAGATCGACGGCTTGCGGATCTTTAGCCCCTCTTAACGGCCTTCAACCGCTGGGCGGCCAGCTTGCGGGACTCAAGTCCCTACATGTTGGCGGACTGAAGTCCGCCGCAGGTCTGGAGACCTGCCCCACTTGAAACCTGGTAACATGACGGGCGCGCGGGGCGTTCCATGATGGAGATGCGCGCATCGCCCCGCAGCCCCGAAAGATCCACAACAATGCCCCAGAGGACGCCGGCAGGGAGGGAGAGGCAGTAAAGGTGCTCCGCCGTCATCGGGCAAGCGATAATAGAGGCATGCGCGCTAGCCTCGTCGGACTGTTTGCCGCTACGGCGGCCCTGGTTTCGGCAGCGGATAAAGTCACGTTCACCGAAACCATCGCGCCGATCATTTACCAGAACTGCGCGACCTGCCACCGTCCCGGCGAGGCGGCTCCGTTCTCGCTGCTTTCCTATGAAGACGTCAAGAAGCGCGGCACACTGATCGCCAGCGTGACCAAGGCGCGCTACATGCCTCCCTGGCACGCGGCACATGGGTACGGCGAGTTCAACGATGAGCGCCGGCTGACCGACACGCAGATCGCGGCCATCGGCGATTGGGTCAGTCAGGGAATGCCGCAGGGCGATCCGGCAAAAATGCCGAAATTGCCGCAGTTCCCGGACGGATGGCATCTGGGGAAACCGGACCTGATCATCGAAATGCCGGCCGCGTTCGAGCTGCCGGCCAGCGGTCCGGACATCTACCGGAACTTCGTGGTCCCGACGCATTTGACCGAGGACAAGTGGGTGCGAGCCGTGGAGTTTCGTCCCAGCGCGCGCAAAGCAGTGCATCACGTGCTGTATGCGTATGACGCCACCGGAGCGGTGGCCAAGCTGGACGGCGCCGACGGGCATCCCGGGTTCGGCGGCATGAGCAGCATCGGAATCACGGGCGGCACGGGCAATTCGGGAAGCCTGGGAGGCTGGGCCGTGGGCGGCACTCCCGTGTTCCTGCCCGATGGACTGGCATTTCCGCTGCCCAAGAATTCCGACATCGTGCTGCAGATGCATTTTCACCTGACCGGCAAGCCCGAGACGGAGCGATCGACCGTGGGTCTCTATTTCGCGGACCGCGCTCCGGAGCGGAAGATTATGGCGTTGCAGGCGCCGGCACTGTTTGGATTCGGAACGGGCCTGGACATCGCGGCGAACCAGAAGACGTACACGATCGAGGATTCCATGACGCTTCCGGTGGACGTGAAGGGCTTCGCGGTCAGTGCGCACGCCCACTATGTCGCCAAGGAAATGAAAGCCACGGCGACTTTGCCGGACGGCAGCACGAAACCGTTGTTGTGGATCCAGGACTGGGATTTCGCCTGGCAGGATCGCTACAACTATAAGGACCCTGTCATCCTGCCGAAAGGCACCCGCATCGATGTTCGTATCACGTATGACAATTCGGCGGAGAATCCTCGGAATCCAAGCAGTCCGCCCAAGCGCGTGATGTGGGGAGAGCAATCTTTCGACGAGATGGGCAGCGTCACTGTACTGGCGGTGGCGGCGCAGAAGGAAGACGAGCCGGCGCTACAGCAGTTTCTGGCGGATCGGCTGCGTGTGGCGATCGCAGCGGGCGTCCAGAACGGAACAGCCCAGCGGTTCCAGAGACAGCGGCAGACTTTGCCGGCACCGGCGAAACCGTAGCGCGCTCCAGTGTTACTCGGCGGGAGGCAAATCGCGAACGAGCCCGGCCTTGCGAGCTTCGCGAGCTTCATCGCGGAGAAAGTCGAGCTTCCCAGCGGCTGCGTCGCGATCCATTTGCTCGTCCCACACTTGCTGGTCGCGCTCGCGGAACCATTCTAGGAACCGAGCGTAGTCCTTAGGACTGAGGTTAAGAATCGCGTCTTCGATGTCCTCAACGGTCGCCACGATTTGAGCTTACCACTCGGCCTCTCCTCGTTGATCCTGCCCAAAATAACACTATTGGTATTGACTTTAATATCATTTCTGTTATTATACGGGCGTGCCACGAGAGTTTCGATCCAAGGGTGATTTCGAAGCCATGCTTTTGGCAGCCGAAACAGAGCGCATCGAATTAGCCACAAAGCGAGACGGCCTGAACAGACAAATTTCAGAGCTGGACAAGATTATTGAATCGCTTCGAGTACTCTTGAATCCTTTGCCGAAGGAACCGCCTGCCGCTACTGAGGTCGCGGTGAAAATGCTCAAGCATGCTGGACTCACGGATGTAGTCCGCATGATGTTGCAGAGCACCGAAGGCTATACGACGGTGACCCAGATCGTTGACACTCTGAAGGCTATCGCTTACCCGCTTGGAAGACTGGAGAATCCGCGTGCCGCGCTTGTTGTCGTAATGAGCCGCCTAGTGGACCGTGGGGATGTCGAACGTAAGGACATTGGCAAAATAGAGCCTGCCTTTCGATGGATACATAAGACGAGTATCGGGCAACTGATGCAGCAAATTGGAACAGGTATATCGGAAGCAACGCCTCAAGAGGGCTTGGCAGACAGACTCGCCAAGCAGTTCATGGAAGCACGGAAGAAAAAATGACTTCGGGCTCCCTTGGCTCAACCGAAAGAACAACTCTTCTGCAAGAGTATCGACGACGGGTAGTTTCTGAGCAACATGAGAAGGTTTTCCAGTGAACTCGAAAACGACACCGCGGTTCTGGCAACTCTTCGCGGCGCTCCCGCTTGAGATACGAAGGCTCGCCGCCAAGAACTACCAACTCTGGCAACAAGACCCGCAGCATCCATCGCTTCGCTTTCGCCGGCTCCAAGGTACCGATGATCTGTATACGGTGCGAATCGGCGATCGATACCGCGCCATCGGCCAGATGGAGGCTGGAGAAATCACGTGGACCTGGATCGGCTCTCACGCCGACTACAATAATCTTCTTCTTTAGCGCCCCTATGAAATCGTAGTCAAGAATCCTGCTCGGCGATAGCCGTCATAATAGCAGCGTGAAGCGCGATACGCTGCTCGATTTCTTCGCGGACTTTGCGGACCTCCCCGATCTGTTCCTGGTCTATGACGACGGCTTCCGCGTCGAGCAGCGAACGTATCGGCAGACTGCCCAAGCCGCGCGCGCTTTAGCCGTCCGGCTCCGCGAAGCGGGCGTACGCAAGGGCGACAAGGTCGTCCTCTGGAGCGAGAACCGGCCGGAGTGGGTTGCGGCATTCTGGGCCTGCCTGCTGACTGGGGCCATCGTGGTCCCGGTGGATTACCGCGCTTCGTCCGGATTTCTGTTGCGCATCCGCGACCGCGTGCAAGCCCGAATCGTGTGGATCGGCGACGAAGTTGTATGGCCCGAGGACGCCGAGCTCCGCCCGTGGCGGCTCGCCGATACCGACTGGTCGGACACTCGCACAACACCCGTCGAATCCGTGAGCCGCGATGATGTGGCCGAGATCGTCTTCACCTCGGGCGCCACGGCCGATCCCAAAGGCGTAATCATCACCCATCGCAACATTCTCGCCAACGTCGTGCCGGTGGAAACCGAGATCCGGAAGTACCGGCGCTACGGCGGCCCCTTTTTCCCGCTCCGATTCCTGAATCTTCTGCCGCTGAGCCACATGTTCGGCCAGGCCATGGCGACGTTCATCCCGCCGATACTGCCGGGCGTGGTGGTGTTCATGCGGGGGTACAGCCCGGAAGAGATCATCCGGCAGATCCGCGGGCGGCGGATTTCGGTACTAGTGTCCGTGCCGAAGATTCTCGAAATCCTGCGCGAGTACGTCGTGCGGCAGTTTCCCGAGGCCGCCACGGATTTGCCCAAGGGTACGGGATGGCCGCGGCGCTGGTGGCATTATCGCCGTGTGCATCGCCTGTTCGGATGGAAGTTCTGGGCGTTCGTGGTGGGAGCGGCGCCGCTCGCGCCGGATGTGGAGGAGTTCTGGTCGCGCCTTGGATTTTTGGCGATCCAAGGTTACGGGCTGACGGAAACCGCTCCGATCGTCACGCTGAATCATCCGTTCCACGCGCGCCGAGGCACCGTGGGAACGCCGATCGGCGGCGTGGAAGTGAAGATCGCGCCCGACGGCGAAATCCTGGTGCGCGGCGAAAACGTCAGCTCGGGCTACTACGGTCAGACTGAGGAATCCTCTTTCGAAGGCGGCTGGCTGCACACCGGCGACATCGGCGCACTCGATGCCGAGGGCAGATTATCGATCAAGGGCCGCAAGAAAGAAATGATCGTCACGCCGGAAGGCTTGAACGTTTTTCCGGAAGACGTGGAGCGGGTGCTGGATGCAATCCCCGGCGTGAAGGAATCGGCGGCCGTGGGAGAGGATCGGGTTCACGCGGTGCTGGTGCTGGAACCCGGCGCCGATGCGGCTGCGATCGTTCGCGCGGCGAACAGCAAGCTCGAAGATCATCAGCGCGTTCAAGGTGTGAGCCTGTGGCCAGAGCGTGAACTGCCGCGCACCGAGGGCACCGGTAAGCTGAAGCGCGCGGCGATCTGGCAGTGGGTGAAGTCAGGCGGACATCGGGAGCACGCCGAGCCGTCACGAACAGGCAATGCGATGGAGCAATGGATCGCGCAGTACGCGCATGGGAGAACGCTCACGCCGGAGACCACGCTCGAAGAGCTGGGCCTCAGTTCCCTGGAGCGAGTCGAAATGATGATCCAGTTGGGCATGAGCGAACCGGATTTCCAGGCCGCGCGAACCGTGGGCGATCTGGGTTCGATCCGCGAGCGTCCCGCTGTTGCTGCCGCTGCCCCGGCGCAGGAAATTCCCAGGTGGCCGCGGTCGCGCGTCGCCTCGTTTGTGCGCGATATCGGACTGGCGCTGGTTATCCTGCCGCTGGCCCGCGCGTTCGCGTGGCTAAAGATCGAAGGCCGCGAGAATCTGGAACACCTGGACGCTCCGGTGATCTTCGCGTCGAATCACCAGAGCCATTTCGACGGCCCGACGATCCTCATGGCGCTGCCTTATCGCTTGCGCAGGCGTGTCGCGATTGCGGCGTCACGCGAATTCTTCGCGGGACACTTCCATCCCGACAATTTCTCGCGCTGGCAGAGATTCACCAGCGGCCTCAACTTCTTCCTGTCGTCCCTGTACTTCAATATTTTCCCGCTGCCCCAGCGCGAAGCCGGCGCCATGGAAGCACTGCGATACGCGGGACGGCTGATCAGCGAGGGCTGGTGCGTGTTGATTTTCCCGGAAGGCGATCGGACCGATGCGGGCGAGATTCATGCTTTCCAACCGGGTGTCGGAATGATGGCATCGCGGCTGGGGGCCCGGGTTGTTCCGGTGCGCCTGGAGGGCCTGGACCGGATTCTCCACAAGGACTGGCGCATGGCCAGGCCGGGCCACGCGCGGATCGCGTTCGGTGCGCCGCTAAGCTTGGCCGGCGACGACTATACCGCACTCGCGCAGCGCGTCGAAGAAGCGGTGCGGGCGCTCTGAATCTACTTCGCGCCTTGCAGTATGCGCTCCAGCTCGTCCGCGCCGGCTTTCGCCACGATGCCGTCCTGAGGGGATGTGGCGCCGCTGATTCCGATAGCACCGATGATGTTTCCGTAAGCCATCAGCGGCAGCCCGCCTTCCACGGGGACGGCGTTGGCGAGTTTCATGACCACGACGCGCCCGCCCGAGACCGCATCCTCCAGCGCTTTCGTCGGACGCTTGAACAACAGCGCGCTGCGAGCCTTGGCGATGGAAACGTCGAGACTGCCGAGCTGGGAATCGTCCATACGTTCGAGAAACATGAGATTGCCGCCGTCATCGACGATGGCGATGAACATGTTCCAGTTGTTCTTGATCGCTTCCTGTTCGGCGGCAGCGGCGATCCGTTTAGCGGCGGCCAGAGTGAGAGCTTTCTTGTCGGCGAGCATGTCGCCCAGTGTAGCAACCTGCCCCCGCATATCATGGATAGATGAGGACTGCGGCTCTCGCTGTGCTTTTCGCAGGTATTTCGGCGGGTCAGATACCCGCCATCGACTGGAAGGCGCAGGAAGCCGAGATGCTGCGCCACTACAGCGCATTAGTCCAGATCGACTCGAGCAATCCGCCCGGGAACGAGACTCTGGTGGTCAACTACATCAAGAAAGTTTTCGACGCGGAGGGCATCCCGTCGCAGGTTTTCGCCCTGGAGCCGGCGCGGGCCAACCTGGTCGCGCGCATTAAGGGCAACGGCAGCGAGCGCCCCATCCTGATCATGGCCCATACGGACGTGGTCGGCGTCCAGCGCGAAAAGTGGCCGGTGGACCCGTTCGGGGCGATCCGCAAGGATGGCTACGTCTGGGGTCGCGGCACGGTCGACGATAAAGACAAGCTGGGCGCGAATCTGATGCTCATGCTGCTGCTGAAGCGCACCGGCGCGAAGCTCGATCGGGATGTGATCTTTCTGGCCGAATCGGGCGAGGAGGGGACCACGGCCCCGGGCATCGAGTTCATGGTGAATCAGCACTTCGACCAGATCGATGCGGAGTTCTGTCTGACGGAAGGCGGAGGCGCCATCCTCAACAACGGGCGAGTCATCGCCATGACGGTCTCGACCACCGAGAAACTGCCCCGCCGGATTCGGCTGGTAGTGAACGGGACCTCCGGGCACGGGTCCATCCCGCGCACGGATAACGCACTGGTGCATTTGTCGGCGGCGGTGGCAAAGATCGGCACCTGGGAAACTCCGCTGCGGCTGAACGACACAACTCGAACCTATTTCGAGCGGCTGGCTGGCATCAGTTCGCCGGAAGCGGCGGCGCGCTATAACGGAATCACCGATTCCCGGCGGAGCGCGGCGATCCAGCGCTACCTGGCGGAGAACGAGCCGATGCATTATTCCATGCTGCGAACTTCGGTGGTCCCGACCATTCTCAATGCCGGGTTCCGCATGAACGTGATCCCGTCACAGGCAGAAGCCACCATCGATGTCCGCATGGCCCCAGGCGAGGATGATCGCGCATTTTTCGATCAGATGCAGCGGCTGATTGGCGATCCCGCGGTGAAGATCGAGCGCTTGAGGGACGGCGAACGTCCTCCAACGTCTCCTTCGCGTCTCGACACGGAAATGTTCCGCGCTTTGGAGACCGTGAGCAAGCGGATCTATCCCGGCTCGGTGACGTTGCCGACCATGCTGACGGGCGCCACCGACATGGCCTTTCTGCGAGCCAAGGGAGTCCAGAGCTACGGCATCGGTCCGGCGGCAAGCGACACGGATCGCACGAATTACGGCGCGCACAGCGACGTCGAGCGGCTGCTGGAATCGTCGCTCTACAGCTTCGTCCGGTTCACCTGGGAATCGGTGATGGAAGTATCGGCCAGCAAATAATGCTCAGGGCGATTACCCGAGAGGTCAGCCCAGCGATCGCGAATTGCGAGCTGGAGTTTCTGGATCGCCAGCCCATCGATCTGGCACTGGCGGTCGAGCAGCATCGGCAATACCAGGCTTGCTTGGCGGAACTCGGGGTCCACGTTGAAGTACTGCCTTCGGGACCGGACATGCCGGATGGGGTCTTCGTCGAGGATCCGGCGATCGTGCTGGATGAGATCGCGGTGATCACGCGCATGGGCGCGCTGTCGCGGCGAGGCGAGGGCGAGAGTTTGGGGCGGGCACTGGCGAAGTATCGGGAGCTGCGACACATCGTCGAGCCGGGGACGCTCGAAGGCGGCGATGTGATGCGCATCGGCAAGACTCTCTACGTGGGATATTCGCGGCGGACCAACGTGGCGGGCATCCAGCAGCTCGCTGGAATGCTTCATCCGCTGGGATACTTCGTGGTGCCCGTGGAGGTTCGCGGTTGCCTGCACCTGAAAAGCGCCTGCTGCTACATCGGCGACGACACGGTCCTGGCAAACCGCGCGTGGATGGATCCGGACGCCTTGTGTAGCCTAAGAATCCTGGATGTCCCGGAGCCTCGGGGAGCGAACGCCTTGCGGATCGGGGACACGGTTCTAATGCCCGCGGCGTTCCCGAGGAGCTGCGAATTGCTGGAGCGCTCGGGTTTCCGGGTGCGCAGGATCGATAACTCGGAACTGCTCAAGGCTGAGGCGGGAGTGACCTGCACGAGCTTGATCTTTGTGCAAAATGGGGACAGCCACCAGTGTCCCGACCAGTAAGGTTCTGGTTATCCACGGCTATTTCGCACGGGACACCGGTGGCTGTCGCCATTTTGCGTCTTAGAACCGCACGAGTGCAGCTTGCAGCTCCCCGATCGTTTCCGGTGAGCCGGTGAACATGTCCGGCGGGAATCGGCGGGCGCGCGCGATCTCGCTGGCGATGGCGCTCGCGCTGAAATTGTTCACGCCCATGCCGGCCAGATATTGCAGGCGCAGATCGATATCGCGATTGATCTGCGCGCCGGCGAGCCACAGGTTGAGATCCGACCCGCGGCCGAGATAAGTTGCCAGCAAGCTCAGCGCATTCGGGAACCCGACCGCTTGCAACGACGCGCGCACCGTCGCGTAATCCGGGCGATCCAAGCGGGCCTGGAGCGCGTCCACGTCGATCTTGGTCGGCTCCGCCTGCCCCAGCAGAACCACGTCGTAGCCCTGGCCGTTGTTGTCGTTGGCCCAGATGGTTCCGTTGGGGAAAACATCCAGGAACGTGGCGATCTCGCTCTTCACCGTATCGGGATCGCTCTCGTACAGCGGAACCCACTGGGTGATCACGCCGCCCGGCTTCAGATGCCGCTTGCACTCTTCGAAATATTCTTTCGAGTACAGGGTCGCGGCGCCCTTTACCCAAGGATGGATCGGATCGGACGTAATGATGTCGAACTTCTCCGAAGTGGTTAGCACGAAGTGACGGGCATCGTCATAGTGGATATCGGTGCGTGGATCGTTCAGGACGTGATAATTTTCGTCGCCGAAATATTGCGTGGCCGCGGGAGGGATCAGCTTCTCGATCTCGCAGATCACGATCCGCATGATCTCCGGATACGTGGTGAACGAGCCCGCAGTAACGCCTGCCCCGAAACCAACAATGAGCACCGAGCGCGGATCTTTATCGACCAGCGCGGAAATGTGCCCCAGCATGCGCTGCAGCCGCATATCGAACGGTTCCGTGGAGGCCTCCACTTTGCCGCTCACGTGGAAATAGCGTGCGCCGCTGGGAAGCTGCGAAATCACGACGGAGGAGTTCATTCCTTCGCCGACGTAGAGCGGGTTGCCGGCATCGGTCGTCGTGATGCTGCGGCGGCCGTAGGCCAGCGACAACCACGGAACGTCATCCGTCGACCAGATCAGCAATGAGACGACCACACAGCCGGCGAGAATGTATCCTGCAGCGGCTTTTCCTAGGTACGCGAGCGCAGTTATCGCCGCCAGCGCCGAGATGGTCATCAGGATTCTCTCGGCATCTCTGGTGCCCACAAGGGGTATGATCACGATGCTGAACGCCAGAGCGCCGAGAATCGCGCCGACGGTATTCGCTGCGTAGGTTTCACCGGCGAGGCGTCCGGGATCCTCGCCCGGCGCCGCCACGGCCGCCAGCGCCAACGGAAAACTCGCGCCCCACATGATCGTCGCGGGCAGCACCGCCCAAAAACTACGCAGCAGATCGATCTGGAAGGTGAACCACGGGCTGATCGAAAGAACCGGATTGACGGGCCAATAGGGAACGGAATCGGCCAGCATGAACGCAGTCCAGCCGACGCCCGCGGCCGCCAGGAATTGGCACAATCCCAGCGCTACGCGCGGCCGCGCGATGGATCGCGCCATCAACGCTCCGGCGCTGCTGCCGATCCCCAATCCGACGAGAAACACCGCGAGAATCACGGAGAATGTGTACACTGTCGCGCCCATCATGGTCGCCAGCAGGCGGGTCCACACGACTTCGGCGCCCAGGGCGCACATGCCGGAGATCCCGATCACGAGGTACACAGTCTTGGCGTCCACTGCCCGCACCGGGGCCGAGGTCGAAGCCGCCGCGGTGGGACTGTATTCGGCAGATCGGGCCAGCAGCAGCGCGAGCCCTCCGACCGCGGCGTTGATGAACACGGCGGCGTAGGTGGTAAACGCCATGTCGTAGACGCGCAGCAGATAGAATCCGGCAAGCAGGCTCCCGAACACCGCGCCCGCAATGTTTCCGCCGTAGAAGAATCCGAGCCAGGAGATGCCTTGCGGCGTGGCCTCGATCCAGCGTGCTATGGCCGGCAGGGACGCGCCCATCAGCAGCGTCGGCGGCAAGAGGCATATCGCTGCCACCACGGCTCGCAGGAAGACGCCCTGGAGTCCGATGCTCGCGACCGCGGCATAGACGCGGTCGAGAACCGGAATCGCCCACAGTACGAGCAAGCCGAGCACTCCGATCCCCAGTTCAAGGTACGCGTACACGCGCAGTGGATGATACTGCGTCGAAATTTTCTTAGGAAGCAGGATGCTGCCCAGGCACATCCCGCCCATGAAGGTTCCGAGCAAAGCGCCGAGAGAGACGGCCGAGGAACCGATCGCGAGTTGCAGGAGCTGGAACCAGACAATCTCGTAAATCAGCGCCGCGCAGCCGCTTCCGGCGAACAGGATCAGCAGGATGGGCAGGTACGGCCGGGGGGAACTTTGGTGTGGTTGCATGTAAAGGGTCTATGATACCGAGAGTGGCGACCTTCACGGCGATTCTCGTTACCCAGGATGACGGAAAGACCTCGGCATCCATTCAAAAACTGGAGCGCGGCGCGCTTCCCCAGGGCGAAGTTCTGGTGCGAATCGCCTATTCCAGCCTGAATTACAAGGACGGTTTGGCGGTCACCGGACGACCCGGCGTGATTCGCACGTTCCCGATGGTCCCCGGCATCGATTTCGCGGGGACTGTAGAAGAGTCGTCCTCGGGCGACTTCAAGCCGGGCGACAAAGTGGTCGTAACCGGGTGCGGAACTTCGGAAACCATGTGGGGCGGCTACGCGCAACTCGCAAGGCTGAACGCCGAACACATTGTCCCACTGCCCAAGGGAATGACTCTCGTTCAGGCCATGGGCATCGGGACGGCCGGCTTCACGGCGATGCAGAGCCTGCTGGCGCTCGAGAAGCACGGGCTGAAGCCGGGAGACCGGGAAGTGCTGGTTACGGGAGCAGCGGGCGGGGTCGGCAGCATGGCGGTCGCTCTGCTGGCGAATCTCGGCTACAAGGTCGCGGCTTCCACGGGCCGTCCGGAGCTCCACAATTATTTGCGAGGCTTGGGCGCGACGGAACTCCTGAGCCGAACCGCGTTGGCGGCGCCTTCCAAGCGTCCGCTGGACACCGAGCGCTGGGCTGCGGCGATCGATTCGGTGGGTGGCGAAACACTTGCGGCGGTGCTGAGGTCGGTCGCGATGCACGGAAGCGTGGCGGCGTGCGGGCTGGCGGGCGGTGCGGCCCTCAACACGACCGTATTCCCGTTCATCCTCCGCGGCGTGAACCTGCTGGGGATCGATTCGTCCAAGGCATCGAAGGCGCTGCGCCTGGAGATCTGGTCGCGGCTGGCGAAGGATCTGCCGGTGAAGCTGGTGGACTCCATGACCGACATCGCGCCGCTCGAGAAGGTTTTCGAGCTGGGCGAGAAGATCCTGGCCGGCCAGATCCGCGGCCGGATGGTCATCGACGTAAACGCGTAAGGCCGCTCGTTGGCTCTCGCGGTTCGGTGCGGCTCACTGAACCGCGACAGCTATGGAGCGGCCAGATGTTAGCCTGAAGGTGATGCGCGCATCGCTCGCCTTTGGCCGCACGGGCCTCGAAATCGACCTTCCGGATACCCATGAGTACAGTGTTCTGCAGTGCCCGTCGATCGCGCCGCTGGCGGATGCCGTAGCGTCGATCGAAGCCGCGCTGGATCGGCCGATTAAAGGTGAGTCGCTAGCTTCGCTAGCGACAGGAAAGAGTTCCGCGGCGATTTCTGTGTGCGATATCACCCGGCCTGCGCCGAATCCGGTGGTTCTGCCGCCTCTGTTGCGGCGCTTACAAGCCGCCGGAATTCCGAAAAACGGCATCCACATCCTGATCGCCACGGGTCTGCACCGCGCGGCGACGCCCGCCGAGATCCGGCACATCGTGGGCGAAGAAATTGCCGCGAATTTTGAGGTGCTCAATCACGACGCGCGCAATGCCGCGCAACATCGACGCCTGGGCACGACGAAATCCGGCACGCCGGTGTTCGTCGACGAACGCTTCGTCGGCGCCGATCTGCACCTGTCACTCGGATTCATTGAGCCGCATCTGATGCTGGGATTTTCGGGTGGCCGCAAGCTGGTCGCACCCGGGTTAGCCGCGGAGGCGACCATCAAAGAGCTGCACAGTTCGCGATTCATGCGCGACGCGCGGGCTCGCGAAGGCTCGATCGAGGATAACCCGCTGCACGCAGAACTTCTGGAAATCGCGCGGATGGCCCGGCACGATTTCATCGTGGATGTCTCGCTTACGCGCGACCGGAAGATCGCCGCGGTGTTCGCGGGCGAGCCGGAAGCCGCCCATCGCACGGGTGTCCGCTGGGTTTCAAGTGCCCTCATGCAGACGCTCGCGAAACCGTTCGACGCCGTGATCACCACCGGCGCGGGCTTTCCGCTGGACATGACGTTTTACCAGAGCATCAAGGGGATTACGGCAGCTTCGCAGATCGTGAGGCAGGGCGGAAACATTCTGCTGTTCGGCGCCTGCGATGAAGGCGTCGGCGCGCCGGAATTCACTCGCATGGTCTGCGAGCACACCTCGGACGCCGAATTCCTGAAGTCGATCGAGGGCGTGCCGGTGACCGTCGACCAGTGGCAGCTCGAAAAGCTCGCGCTCGCGACGCAGAAGGCCAAAGTGTCGTATTGCGTGCCCGGAGTTCCGGAGCAGTTCATCGGAGGGTTGTGGGGACCGGGCTTCCGGAATCCTTCGGACGCCGTCAAAGCGTTGTTCGCGCAACTGCCCGCGAGCAGCCGCATCGCCGTGGTGCCGGAAGGACCGTACGTTTTAGCTGGCGTCGCTTAACAGGCTTCGAACAATCCCGCAGCCCCTTGGCCGCCGCCGATACACATGGTGACCACGCCGTAGCGCGAGCCCGGCATGCGCGACATCTGATTGGCCAGCGTCCCCGCCAGCCGCGAGCCCGTCATTCCGAACGGATGCCCGATCGATATATGGACCCGCCGTTCAGGTTCAACTTTTCCATCGGAATGCCGAGCCGGTCGCGGCAATAGATCACCTGCACCGCGAACGCTTCGTTCAGCTCCCACAAGTCGATGTCGCCGGGATTCAGCCCATGCCGGCTCAACAATTTTGGCACGGCGAACACCGGACCAATGCCCATCTCGTCCGGCTCGCAGCCAGCCACCGCCAATCCGCGGAATAGCAGCTCATACGGGATACGCAGCGCGTCCGCCCGCGAACGCGACATCAGTAAAGTCGCCGACGCTCCGTCGGAGAGCTGGCACGAGTTGCCCGCCGTCACCGTTCCCTGCCCACTGGTTTGATCGAAAGCCGGCTTCAGCGCGGCCAAGCCCGCGAGTGTCGAATCCGGACGATTGCACTCGTCGCGATCGCAGACCGTTTCCTTGCCCTCGGCTGTGGTTACTTGAATCGGAGCGATCTCGCCCGCGAAAAATCCCTCCTGCTGGGCCCGAGCTGTCCGCTGCTGGCTGAGCAGCGCGTACTCGTCCTGCGCTTCGCGGCCGATTCCGTAACGCTTGGCGACCACTTCGGCCGTCTCACCCATGCCGATGTACACACGCTGGAGCTGCGGATGCGGATCGACATTCGGTTGCACCAGGCTGATGCTCTCCGTGCCTCCGGCGATCACGGCTTCCGCGCCATCCTGGAGAATCTGGTGCGCGGCGTCGGCGATGGCCTGCAACCCGGAGGCGCAGAAGCGGTTCACGGTGACCGCGGCGGTCGAAGCCGGCAACCCGGCCAGCAGCGCAGCTTGCCTGGCTATGTTGTACCCCTGCGAGCCGTGTGGCTGCGCGCATCCGAGAATCACGTCCTCCACTTCGCGCGGATCGAGCGCGGGCGCCTTGCGCAGAACGTCGCGGATGCAGTGAGCGGCCAGATCGTCCGGCCGGGTCATGTTGAAGGAGCCCCGGAACGATTTCGCCAGGCCGGTCCGCGAACTCGCGATGATGACAGCTTCCCGCATGAAAGAATGCAACAATTATACGAGGAGATCCTCCCATGAAAACGCCAATCCGGTGGTTTATCGCTGTTGCAGCGTTGTGCGGCGCGTCGTTTTCCCAACTGGCCGCCCAAAATATAACCGGCACATGGCAGGGCACAATAAAGGCCGGTCCTCAGGAGCTGCGGATCGTGATCAAGGTCTCGACCACGGACGCGGATAAGCTGGCGGCTGTCATGTACAGCATCGACCAACAATCGCCCGCGATACCGGCCACCACGTTCACGCGAAACGGTTCCGCTGTAAAGATGACCATTGCCGCGGCAAACGCTACTTATGAGGGAAGAATCAGTGGAGATGGAAACTCGATTGAAGGCACGTGGACCCAGGGAGTAGCGCTGCCGCTGAACCTGACGCGTGCCACTCCCGAGACCGCGTGGACGATTCCGGAACCTCCGCCACCGCCGAAGCCAATGGCCGCGGATGCTAATCCGGGGTTTGAAGTAGCCACCATCAAGCCGGCCAGGCCGGACGGGCGCTTTTCGCTGCTGGTGAACCCGCGAAACGGGATGCTGACCACGACCAGCACCACAGTGGCCGATCTGATCAAGTTCGCCTACGACTTGCATCCCCGGCAGATCACCAAGGGACCGGCCTGGCTCGAATCGGAAAGGTTCGATATCACCGCGAAGCCCGACACGCCTGGTTTACCCAATGGGGCGCAGTTGAAGATGATGGTCCAGAAGCTGCTCAAAGAGCGTTTCCAGCTCAGCTTCCATAATGAGAAGAAAGAGCTGTCGGTGTATGCGATTACTGTTTCAAAGACGGGAGCAAAGCTCACAAAAAGTGAAAGTCCTCTGAACCTTCCGGGCTTTGCTGGCGGACCGCGCGCCTTCATGGTCCGGAACGCGACCATGGAGGAATTCGCTCATGTGCTGCAAGGGAATATTCTCGAGCAACCGGTGATCGATCAGACCAGCCTCGGTGCGACCCGTTACGATTTCCAGCTAAAGTGGACGCCCGATGCGACTCAGTCTCAGTTCGGCGGCGGTCCACCGCCTAACGCTCCGCCTGCCGCGGCGGACCCTGCCGACGCGCCCCCGGATATCTTCGCCGCATTCCAGCAGCAACTGGGATTGAAGCTGGAAAACACCAAGGCTCAAGTTGACGTGGTGGTCATCGACCGCCTGGAGAAGCCCTCGGAGAATTAGGGAACTTTTTTGCCGCTGTCGGTGTATTACTTCCTAAGGAGAGCCGCATGAAAACGTTAACGCTGCGGACAATCGCCCTCGCGATGTTGGCGGGCGGCGCGTCGTTTTCCCAACTGGCCGCCCAAAATATAACCGGCACCTGGCAAGGCGAATTAAAACCTCCGCCGGGGCAGGATCGAGGACTGCGGATCGTGATCAAGATCTCGACCACGGAAGCGGATAAGCTGGCGGCTGTCCTGTACAGCATCGACCAACGATCGCCCGCGATTCCCGCGACCACGTTCACCAGAAACGGCTCGACCGTGAAAATGATCGTTACTCAGTTAAGGGGCACCTATGAAGGACGGGTGAGCGGAGACGGCAACTCGATCGAAGGAACCTGGGCTCAGGAGGGAGGTCCGCCTCCCGGGCCCCTCAACTTGACGCGAGCGACGCCCGAGACCGTGTGGACGATCCCGGAGCCTCCACCACCGCCGACGCCGATGGCTGCCGGTGCGAAGCCAGCTTTCGAAGTTGCCACGATCAAGCCGAGCGATCCGGCGCGGCCGGGAAAGCTATTCACCATCAGAGGCCAGGAGGTGATCACTGTCAACACGACTCTGAGCGACCTCATCACCATGGCCTATGATCTTCATCTAAAGCAGGTCACAGGCGGACCCTCGTGGCTCGAATCGGACAAGTACGATATCACTGGAAAACCCGAGGTGCCGGGCCAGCCCAACGTCACGCAGCTAAAGATCATGATTCAGAAGCTGCTGGTGGACCGCTTCCAGCTCAAATTCCATACCGAAAAGAAAGAGCTCGGCATGTACGCGATCACGGTCGCAAAAACCGGATCAAAGCTTACCAAGAGCCAATCCGATCCAGCCGGTCTTCCCGGGCTGTTTTTCGGAAGAGGGACGCCGGGAATGACCTTCAATGTCAGAAACGCGACCATCGCGGAAGTCGCCAGCATATTGCAGGGCTCGGTCCTGGATAAGCCAGTGGTGGATCAGACCATGCGGAACCTTCTTTGGTATCTGTTCGCTGATTGGCGCGATGTAAGGCGGCTTGGTACGAGCCAATTCAGCCACATCCGGCCGATCGTCCAGCCAAAGGAAATGTGCCCCTGGCTGAAGACGGGCTTGCATGGCGGCATTCGCCGCCCGAAGATAGTCGTCCCAGGCTGCTTTCGTCTCCGGGGCTAGAGTCGCTGCACGAATTGAGGGATGAACTTGAAACAGGATCAAAATAGCGGCCAGTCGAATTCTGTTGGTCATAGTTGTCATCTCAGGACTCCGAGCTGCAATCGGAAGATGTATGCGTGCGTTTGGCAGGGCATCTCTTTGGCTCTGTGCAATCTGCGTGCCGCCGAGAAACAGTAACGGCTGTTGAATCTAACGAACAGACGCATGAGTCAGACGCAAAGACATTGCGCCCGAGTCAGCATGTCAACACTCTCGGCTTGCCGGGGCAAGTTGACGAAATCGGCAAGTGCCGAGAGCATCTGCCATCCTTTTGATACGTTTTAAATCCCCCTCGGACGGAACCTCAGCGGAATCCGTCCCGTGCATGCGGGCCTCGGCTCGGAAGATCACATGCGTTAATAAATGCAAACCGAACAGTGCTCGGCCATGGCGCCCTCCGGCACTGTCTGATTGATAGCGAACACAAGGAGAA
>Ga0209415_10006243_pt1 | contig 21259 bp, 17 predicted proteins | sample PeaSoiSIISIP2007_FD_187696 | JGI IMG/M metagenome (GOLD analysis project Ga0209415, IMG submission 187696) | Peat soil microbial communities from Weissenstadt, Germany - SII-SIP-2007 (SPAdes) (version 2) | ecosystem: Environmental > Terrestrial > Soil > Wetlands > Peat | place: Germany...
CCCATTGAGGCCTATCCCGACGTAGCCGACAACTACGTCGAGATCATTACGCAATGGCCGGGAATTTCGGCGGAACAGATCGAACAGCAGGTGACCATTCCCCTCGAGATCGCCATGAACGGCATCTCGCACGTCGTGCATCTGCGTTCGTTCTCGCTGTTCGGTCTTTCCGACGTGAAGCTGATCTTTGACGACGAATCGGAGAACGACTGGAACCGCGAGCGGGTTCTGGAGCGCCTGAGCCAAGTCACTCTGCCGCCGGGCGTGTTGCCGCAAATGGGGACTGACTGGAGCCCAGTCGGGCAGATCTATTTCTTTACGCTGCATAGCACGAATCCAGCCTATGACCCGATGGAACTGAAGTCCATTGAAGACTGGGTCATCGAAAAGAATTTCAAAGCTGTACCGGACATTGTCGACGTTGCCAGCTTCGGCGGCCCCACGCGCGAATACCAGGTTCGCGTGGACCCGAACAAACTTGTCGCTTATGGCCTGAGCCTGGCGCAGGTTGAGCAGCAACTCGCCAATAACAACGTGAACGCGGGCGGAAGTTTCATCCAAGAAGGCCTGCAGCAGATCAATGTACGCTCGGTGGGGTTGGTCAACCGCGCCCAGGACATCGCGCAGACGGTCATCCTGACCAAAAATGGCACGCCGCTGCGAGTAAAGGACATTGCGGTCGTTTCGCAGGGTCCGAAGATTCGCCTCGGTCAGTTTGCCAGAGCCATTCATCGCGAGAACGGAAAGATCGTCGATAACGACGATGTAGTGTCGGGCATCGTGCTGTTGCGGAAAGGCGCGGCGGCTGAGACGGCGCTTGCGAGCATCCACAAGAAAGTGGAGAAACTGAACAAGCGCATCTTGCCTCCGGGCGTTAAGATCGTCCCTTTCCTCGATCGCAGTGATCTGGTTCACTTCACGTCCCACACGGTGCTTCACAACCTCACCGAAGGCATGGTCCTGGTGTCAGTCATTCTTCTTTTGTTTCTGGGTAATGTTCGGGGTGCCCTCATCGTCGCTACCACCATTCCATTTGCTCTACTATTTGCGGCCATTTGTCTGAACTGGATGCATACCCCGGCCAATTTGCTCTCCCTTGGCGCGTTGGACTTCGGTGTGGTCGTGGAAGGCGCCATCGTGTTGGTCGAAAACATTGTGCGCCATTTAAGCCACTCCGATGGGACCAAGAGTTCTAACGAAGCCATCAGTTTTGCCTCGCATGAAGTACAACGCCCGGTGTTTTATGCCATCGTCATCACCATTACGGCTTTCTTGCCGATCTTCACGCTGCAACGTGTTGAAGGCCGGCTTTTCCACCCCATGGCTTGGACCGTAGCCTTCGCCCTTCTGGGGGCGTTGCTCTTCTCGATCCTGGTCGCACCTGTGCTGGCAAGTTACGCGTTCGCGAAGGGGGCACACGAGTGGCGTAACCCAGTCATGACCTTCGTGACCGAACGATATCGTGATGCTCTCCGCTGGGCCATTCGCCATCGTGCGATGACGGTCGGTGTTGCCGTCCTCTTGGTGGTCCTGGGCAATTATCTCGCGTTCAGCGGCATCATCGGATCCGAATTCCTGCCCCACCTGGATGAAGGTGCGCTCTGGGTGCGAGGCACGCTTGCGTCCAGCACTGGCCCGGACGAAGGCATCCGCGTTGCCAACCAAGCTCGAATCGTCCTTTGCTCTTTTCCTGAAGTACCGCAATGCACCAGCCAAGTCGGGCGTCCCGATGACGGAACGGATAACACTGGCTTCTTTAACACTGAGTTCTTCGTCGACCTCAAGCCGAGAGAACAGTGGCGGCCTGTCTTTCACCAGGACAAAGACGAATTGATCGCCGCCATGAATCGCGAACTCGCCAAAATCCCCGGCGTCGTCTGGGGTTTTTCTCAGCCCATCGAAGACAATATGGAAGAAGCCGTCAGTGGAGTGAAGGGCGCGCTGGCCACGAAGATCTACGGCGATGACCTGAGACTTCTGGAAGAAAAAGCCGATGAGATTGTCAGCATCATGCGCCGAATCAAAGGGGTTGAGGATCTTGGAGTTTTTCGCGTGCTGGGCCAACCCAATCTGAACGTCGCTATAGACCGCGAGCAGGCCGCTCGTTACCAGATCAACGTTGCGGATGTGCAGGATGCGGTTCAGACGGCGGTGGGTGGCAATGCTCTCACTCAAGTCCTGCAGGGTGAAGCGCGATACGACCTGGTGATGCGCTACCTCCCGCAATACCGCGATACCAGGCAAGCAATCGAGAGAATTCGCCTGCTCTCCCCCACGGGAGAACGGGTATCGCTGGCACAGCTTTGCAAGATCAGCGTGACCGATGGCGCTTCCGAAGTTTATCGGGAAGGCAATCGGCGTTATATCGCGATCAAGTATAGTGTGCGCGGTCGTGACCTTGGCAGCACGGTGAGAGAGGCGATCGAAAAAGTGAACCAGCAGATCAAATTGCCCACTGGATATACCCTCGATTGGGAAGGGGAATACGCCAGCCAGAAGAGAGCCAACGAACGGCTGCTGATCGTGCTCCCAATCACCATCCTCATCATCTTCATCATCCTGTACACGATGTTCAAATCCTTCAAATGGGCGCTGTTGATTATGGCGACGGTTGCCATCGCACCCATTGGTGGCCTGCTTGCTCTTTTGATGACTGGCACCAATTTCAGTGTTTCCACCGGCGTGGGCTTCCTGGCCTTGTTCGGCGTGTGCGTGCAGACCGGAGTCATCATGCTCGAATACATCAATCAGCTTCGCGCCCGGCGGTTTTCTATCGAGGATGCTGCCATTGAGGGTGCCGTGCTGAGACTGCGGCCGATCATGATGACCATGCTGGTCGCTACCTTGGGGCTGCTGCCTGCGGCTCTCTCCCATGCGATTGGTTCTGACTCTCAGCGCCCGTTTGCCATCGTCATAGTGGGTGGCTTGATTGCCGCCTTGGTGATAAGCATCTTCCTATTGCCGACGTTGTATGTGTGGATCGCGGGCGAACGCGATATGCTCCCCATGGCTGAAGAAGGGTTCGAGGTCGGCGAGCACGTAGATTAAAGTCGAGGTGCAAGAGAAATACGGCGGGCGACGACGTGACACCGCGTTTGCCGCTCGCCAGGAAGTAGTCGACCGCCTGGGCTCAAGCCAATTCAGCTGCCAGGCAAATGCCGTGTTTTCATACACTAACCTGTTTACGAACATTCTACGAACTCTTTATTCAATCTTTACGCCTTTCGTTATCCAATCGACTGAGTCAAGGGAGCAAGCCGAATGGTCGTGCTCGCGATGGTGAACATGATTCTTTTATTGTTGGGATTCTTCATCGGATTGCGCAAGAAGAAAAGTGACGCGGAGGCCCCGGCCACCTTACATCCGTTCAGAAAGGCCGAGGGGAGGGGCGAAAGCGCCACCGAACTGGCGACCCGCGGATCCAACGAGGAGCCGCTCATTCGACCGGAAACCAAGCACGCTCTCGAGCAACTCACACAAGCCACACAAGTAGGATAGGAGTTCTATGTCATCGTCGATTCAGAATGTGTCTGCCGAAGATCTAGCCAAGGTTTTCCATCACTATCACGAGGCTCTGGCGCATGACTTCCACGGTTACGCCAGCCGCGAGGTCGGCACTTCCTGGGAGCAGGCTCCCCAGAACGAACGCAAATTGATGATCGCTGCAGCCCGGCTGACGCTGCTCGAACTGGCTATGACCGCCCAGGAAGAACCACCGAATCGTCAGTACTTCGCCAAACCGGGCGAAGCTGACTGGGGCTGCTAAATCCCGAATCCGGTTACCGGCGTACCCGGTCTTTACGAAATCTTTACGAACTGTTTAGCCCACTTTTACGGCCGGCGTTGTCAAATTACCCTGGCGACGCCTTCCCGACAACTATGCCCGGGCGGTCAGAATGAAACTGGTCTTCCCACTACTATGTGCGGGCGCCGTAGCCTTCATGCTGCGGTTTCTTGCAGCTCTTCTCAGAGAATGGAGGAGTTTGTCGCCACGTCCGGTCAAGATTTATCTCACGAAGTTCAATCCAGCTAAGAAACGTGGAGAACTGATAGTCATGAATTCTAAGAACCATGAGCACAGGTCTGCAGTAGAAACCGGCAAGCGAGCGGCCTTCATCATACTGGCTGCGGCTTTGCTGACGCCTTCATTGCATGGTCAACAAATGGTCGACACTTCCAACAGCAGAGAATCATCTGGTCCACAGACTGGTGCCTCAGATCAGCAGATACCACCTGCAATCGCGAAAGAACTCGACGCCATGAAGCAGCGCATCGCGGAACTTGAAGCGGCGCTGAAGCAGCATGAGACGTCAGAGCAGCCAACCACGGTCGTTCACACCGCGAAGGCCAGCGCGCCCGTGTCCACGCCTCCCGCTCCTGTGGAGGCCGAGGCCGTGCTGCCCGAGACCGGTAAGGCCGAAAAGAAAAAGGCTGAACCCTTTGCTTTCGGAGACTTTACCTGGCTAAACGGCAACGCGCGGACGAAAACGCCCGCCTTCGATTCAAAATTCTTTACGCCGGAGATCCGATCTGACGTCGACTACATCGTGGACTTTAATCATCCGGCGGACGACACGATTGGAGGCTCAAGCGAAGTCTTTCGAGCCAACGAATTCCAACTCACACAACTCGGCGTTGGTGGCGATTTTCACTACGACAATGTTCAGGCTCGTGTGATGACGCAGTTTGGCATGTATTCGGCGACTACGCCGCGCAACGACGCGAGCCCCGCCCACGGCAACTGGGATCTCGACACGGCTTACCGGTATATTTCCGAAGCTTACGGCGGTTACCACATCAACGCACTGCATGGCATCAACATTCAGGCGGGAATTTTCATGTCCTACGTCGGCTTGTTCAGTTACTACAACTTTGATAACTGGGCCTATCAACCGTCTTATGTTTCCTCGAACACGCCCTGGTTCTTCAATGGCATGCGCGTGCAAATTTTCCCGACAGAGCACTTAAAAATTGAGCCTTGGTTCATTAATGGATGGCAGTCCTACGGACGTTTCAATCACCGGCCTGGGGTTGGAGCACAAATCTTGTGGCGGCCGAATAGCAAGCTCGAGGTCCTGGGCAACCAATACGCGCTTGGTGCGGACACGCTCGGCGTAGCCGGCCGCATCCGCTACCACACCGACGACAGCCTCGAGTACAAGTACTACGACCATCCTGAAAACTTCCTGAGCAAGGCAGCGTTTTCGCTGACCGGTGACTTGGGATGCGAACACGGCGGTGATCCCGTAGCAGGAACGGCCGTGAGCTGCGATACCAATGGCGTGAAGGTAGTCAATGGCGTGAAATACGTCACCCCGAAGCAGGCCTTCCTCGGCTTCATGGTCTACAACCGGCTCTGGTTCCACAAAGACTTGTACGGTTTCACGTTGGGCGGAGGAAAGATCAACAATCCGGGACGCTATCTGGTGCTGTTGCCTCCGATCAATGGCGCCACCGCAATTACAGGGACACCCTATTTCACGGAGAATCCCGGCGATCCTTACAAGGCGTGGGATGCCTCTGCAACTTTCGATTACATGCCCAGCCAATACATCACTTTCCGCTGGGAATACGATCATCGCGCAGCGAACGTGCCGTACTTTACCGGACGCGGCGGCATTACTCCGCCAGGTGGCAATACTGGGGCGCCTGGATCGCAAGTGTCCGGCTGGGCTCCGGATCTGGTGAAGGACGAGAACCGGCTGGATCTGGCGATTTTGGTTAAATTTTGATTGTGAGTTTCTCTGTGTTCTCCGCGTCCTCTGCGGTTAACCGACTTCTGTCTAAGAAAACCACAGAGGACACTAGGGACACGGAGGAACAAACGTATTACCGGCCGGATGACTTCTGAACAAGAATTTGGGAGCGCGTAATGAAAGATGTGATTTTCGTGATGGTAACGGTTGCGTTCTTCATCATTTCCATTGCTTACGTGAAGTTTTGCGATCGGATTCGCTAAGGTGAAATGTCATGAATCTTGAATCGATCCTCATGTTGGCTGTCAGCGTTTTGTTGATGGCCTACCTGCTTTATGCGCTATTGCGGCCGGAGAAGTTCTGATGACAGTCAACGGCTGGCTTCAAATCCTAATTTTTCTGGTACTGATCTTCGCGGTTACCAAGCCCATGGGCGTATTCATGGCTCGGGTGTTTGGCCGCGAGCGTACGTTCATGGACCCATTGGCGCGGCCACTGGAGCGTCTGCTGTACCGCATGACCGGTGTGGACGAGAACCACGAGATGCGCTGGACGGAATACGCCCTGGCTATGCTGCTGTTCAGCGGTGTGTCCATGCTGGTGTTGTATGTGCTCCAGCGGGCGCAGCTTCATCTGCCATGGAATCCGCAGAAGTTCGGAGCCGTTCCCCATGAGCTAGCTTTCAATACCGCCGCGTCTTTCACCACCAACACGAACTGGCAGAACTATGGCGGCGAGACCACGATGAGCTATCTCACCCAGATGGCGGGCCTGGCTTATCACAACTTCATGTCAGCTGCGGTCGGTATTGCGCTGGCGATCGCTTTTATCCGCGGCATTGTCCGGCGAGAGAAAGAGACCATCGGCAATTTCTGGGTGGACATGACCCGCGCCACTCTATGGCTGCTGTTGCCCATGTGCGTCGTCTACGCGCTGGCATTGGTTTCCCAGGGAGTTGTGCAAAACCTGAAGCCCTACGATGCCGCGAAGCTGGTCGAATCGCAGCAAGTGCAAAAAATGGGATCCGACGGAAAACCGGTAGTCGGCCAGGACGGCAAACCGGTGATGGACACGGTGACCGACCAGAACATTGCGCAGGGACCGGTGGCCTCGCAAGAAGCGATCAAAATGTTGGGCACGAACGGTGGCGGTTTCTTCAACGCCAATAGCGCCCACCCTTTTGAGAATCCCACGCCGTTCAGCAACTACCTGCAAATGCTTTCCATCTTCATGATTCCCGCCGGCCTGACTTACACGCTCGGCCGCATGAGCGGCTCCCAGCGCCACGGTTGGGCGGTGTGGGCGGCGATGGCTGTGCTGTTTCTAGCGGGTGTGACCACTGCGTATTGGGCCGAAGCGAGAGGTAATCCTCTGCTGGCGGGCGTCGACCAGCGGGTCAGCGCGTTGCAGTCGGGCGGCAACCTGGAAGGTAAGGAAGTCCGCTTTGGCATTGCTGACTCGGCGCTGTTTGCCACAGTCACGACCGATGCCAGTTGCGGCGCGGTCAATGGCATGCACGATTCGTACACTCCCCTCGGCGGCATGGTTCCGCTGGTCAACATCATGCTGAGCGAGGTGGTTTTTGGCGGGGTGGGCGCCGGACTGTATGGCGTTTTGATCTACGTAGTGCTCTCGGTGTTCATCGCTGGTCTGATGGTAGGCCGTACGCCCGAATACTTGGGCAAGAAGATCGAAGCCTACGACGTGAAGATGGCCATGCTGGTTACGCTGGTCTTCCCCACGATCATTCTGGTGCTCACTGCAATCTCCTCGGTGCAGGGATTCGGTACGTCCAGCATCACCAATCCGGGGCCTCACGGGTTCACGCAGATTCTCTACTCCTTTGTTTCCCAGGCTGGCAACAATGGCTCTGCTTTCGCAGGACTCAACGGGAATACGCCCTGGTACAACACCTCAGGGGCGATGACCATGCTGGTGGGACGCTTTTTCATGATCATCCCCATGCTGGCCATCGCCGGCAATTTGGCCAAAAAGAATTATGTTCCGCCTTCTCTGGGCACGTTTCCAGTGACCACCCCGCTGTTCACGGTGCTGCTGGTCGGCGTGATTCTCATCGTGGGCGCGTTGACGTTTTTCCCAGCACTGAGCCTGGGACCCATTCTCGAGCACCTGCTGATGGCAGCGGGCAAGACTTTCTGAGGAACTATGGCAGCCAAGAAGACAAAAGCGAAAGCAATCTGGGAAATGAAGATCGTGCGCCGCGCGCTGCTCGACTCGTTGATGAAGCTGAACCCGCGGCACATGATGGGCAATCCCGTCATGTTCGTGGTGGAGGTGGGCAGCGTAGCTACTAGCATTCTGTTGGTGCGCGATGTACTGCGGCATCAGGGTGCGTTCGGCTTTAATCTCCAGATCACGCTCTGGTTGTGGTTTACCGTCCTGTTCGCGAATTTCGCCGAGGCCATGGCGGAAGGCCGGGGCAAGGCGCAAGCCGATGCTCTGCGGAAAGCCCGGGCCGAGACCGTTGCCAATCGTCTTCTGCCCGACGGGAAGACGGAACAGTGTCCGAGTTCGAAGTTGTGCTCGGGCGACGTGGTCATGGTTTCTGCCAGCGAGTTCATCCCCAGTGACGGCGAAATTCTCGAAGGTGTGGCCTCGGTGGACGAATCCGCGATCACGGGGGAATCCGCGCCCGTGATTCGCGAAGCCGGCGGCGACCGTTCGGCCGTGACCGGCGGCACGCGAGTCCTGTCCGACTGGCTGAAGGTCAAAATTACTTCGAATCCTGGAGAGACCTTCCTGGATCGCATGATCGCACTGGTGGAAGGCGCTGAGCGCCAGAAGACGCCGAACGAAATCGCGCTCAACATTCTGCTGGCCGGACTGACCATCATCTTCTTGTTGGCGGTGGTCACGCTGCAGCCATTCGCCATTTACTCCGGTTCGCCACAGACCGTATTCGTGCTGGTGTCGTTGCTGGTGTGTCTGATTCCGACCACCATCGGCGGACTGCTTTCCGCCATCGGCATCGCGGGTATGGATCGTCTGGTACAGCACAACGTGCTGGCCATGTCCGGCCGGGCAGTGGAAGCTGCCGGCGATGTCAACACCCTGCTGCTCGATAAGACGGGAACCATCACCCTGGGAAACCGACAGGCATCCGAATTTGTTCCCGCGCCCGGAATCACGGAAGCGCAGATGGCGGATGCCGCGCAACTTTCCTCGCTGGCGGACGAAACTCCAGAAGGGCGTTCGATCGTGGTGCTGGCCAAGGAACGCTACGGTCTCCGCGGCAGAGAATTGGGTTCGCAGGAAGCGACCTTCATCCCGTTCACCGCGCAAACGCGCATGTCGGGCGTGAATCTGGATGGACGGGAAATTCGCAAAGGCGCGGTAGACGCCATCGCCAAGTATCTGCAACAGCACGGCACGGTTTTGCCCAAAGAGATTCAGGCCGCGGTGGAGACCATTGCGCGATCGGGGGGAACACCTCTGGTAGTCGCCGAAAACCGCCGCGCCCTTGGCGTGATTCACCTGAAAGACATTGTAAAAGGCGGAATGCACGAACGCTTCGATCAGCTTCGGGCTATGGGAATCAAGACCGTGATGATTACCGGCGACAATCCGCTGACCGCAGCCGCCATCGCGCGCGAAGCTGGGGTGGATGACTTCCTCGCCGAGGCGACTCCGAAAGACAAGATGGACCTGATCCGGAGCGAGCAAAAGCAGGGCAAACTGGTGGCGATGACCGGCGACGGCACCAACGACGCGCCCGCTTTAGCCCAGGCCAACGTGGGAGTTGCCATGAACACCGGCACCCAGGCGGCGAAAGAGGCGGGAAACATGGTGGATCTCGATTCCAATCCCACCAAGCTCATCGAGATCGTGGAAATCGGCAAGCAGTTGCTGATGACGCGCGGCGCCTTGACTACATTTTCGATTGCCAATGACGTGGCGAAATATTTCGCGATCATTCCGGCAATGTTCGCGGGTACGTTCCCAGTGCTGAATGCACTGAACATTATGCAGCTCCAGACCCCGCAGTCGGCAGTGTTGTCAGCGGTGATTTTCAATGCTCTGATCATCGTTGCTTTGATTCCGTTGGCTCTCCGTGGTGTGAAGTATCGGCCGATGGGCGCCGCCGCTCTGCTGCGCCGCAATCTCTGGATTTACGGCGTCGGGGGAATCATGGTGCCGTTTGTCGGCATCAAGCTGATCGATATGGTCATTACCCGGGTTGGCATGGCATGACGAGTTGCGCAGAGTCCCATGCAACCAGGCCATTGTCATTCCGAGGAGCGAAGCGACGAGGAATCTGGGTTCCTTTAGGACTGGAGAGGACGCCATGAAAAAGAATCTACTGATTTCGATCCTGATGACGATTGTCACCACCATCCTGCTGGGCATCATTTATCCCTTGGTGGTCACGGGACTGGCGCAGCTGCTTTTCCACGATAAGGCTAACGGTCAACTCATCGTGCAAAACGGCACAGTCGTGGGCTCGCGCATTATCGGGCAGACATTTACTGGCCCTGCCTATTTCCACTCGCGGCCATCGGCAGCAGGAAACGGCTATGATGCAGGGAATTCTTCTGGCTCGAACCTTGGGCCGACGAATAAACAATTGATTGACCGCGTAAACGCAAGTGTCGCAACCAATCAGCCCGACAATCCGGGCCAGCCGGTTCCCGTCGATCTGGTCACAACTTCGGGTTCCGGATTAGATCCTCACATTTCTCCTGCGGCAGCGGAGTTTCAAATTCCACGAGTCGCGAAGCAGCGGGGAATCAATGCGGATGAACTGCAGCAGCTTATAGCCAAGCACACCGAGGGGAGACAGTTGGGATTCCTCGGCGAACCACGCGTGAACGTTTTGGAGTTGAACCTTGATCTGGATGAGCGATTTCCACTGAAGAAGCGGGCCGAGGCCCCGTTGAGTGTCCCCCAAGGTTAGCGGGAGCGAGTCACCGGGACCTCAGCTTTTGGCTTGCTCCTGAGAAGGCCCAATGGATCTCTACAGTGGGCTTCAATACGTCTTGTTCGTGGCCGTGGTAACCGCCCTTGTGAAGCCGCTGGGTGGATACATGGAGCGGGTCTTCTCCCGGACGCCAACCGCGCTGGATCGATTATGTCTTCCAGTTGAGCGGCTCATCTACCGCATTACGGCGGTTGACCCCAATGTGGAGATGGCCAGCAAGGAGTACGCGGCCTGTTTCGTGCTCTTTGGCCTTGCAGGCACGCTGCTGCTGTATGCCATTCTCAGACTGCAACACTTCTTCCCCTGGTTTTTTCCGCAATACCACACGACGCCGTTGTCCCCAGATCTGGCTCTGAATACGGCGATCAGCTTCGCCACGACGACCACGTGGCAAGCCTACGGCGGCGAGAACACCATGAGCTATTTCAGTCAAATGGTGGGACTCTGCGCCCAGAACTTCCTGGCTGGCGCGGCTGGACTGGCGATCGGTATTGCCTTTATCCGAGGTCTTGCCAGGCAACTCTCAGAAACACTCGGGAACTTCTGGGTCGATCTGACTCGTGCTTTGCTTTGGATCCTGCTGCCGGGAGCATTAATGGGAGCCCTGCTGCTCGTATGGCAGGGGGTCCCCATGAACTTTCACGACTACGCAGTCGCAACTTCCGTGGAGCACGCCAGGCAGGTCATTTCCCAAGGGCCCGTAGCCGCACTGGAGATCATCAAGAACCTGGGGACCAATGGAGGCGGATTCTTCAACGCGAATGGCGCTCATCCTTATGAGAACCCCACGCCGCTCACGAATTTCCTGGAAATGTTGGCCATCGTGCTCCTGCCCGCGGCATTAACTAACACTTTTGGCAGGATGGTTGGCCAGCCTCGGCAAGGCTGGCTGCTTTACTGGGTGATGGTTGTCCTTTTTGCTACCGGCCTAATCTTTGTGAGTCACTTTGAACAACGCGAGAATCCCCATCTCAGCGCCGTCGACTTCCAAAATAGTCTGCTGCAGTCCGGCGGCAATATGGAAGGGAAGGAGGTCCGCTTCGGTATTGGCGGCTCGGCTCTTACGGCGGCCGTGACGTCAAACACTGCCACGGGATCGTACAACTCGATGCACGACAGCTTTTCGTCGCTGGGTGGACTGGTCCTTCTGGTGAACCTGATGCTCGGAGAGCTTGTTTTCGGAGGGCTCGGCACCGGTCTCTACAGCATGGTCATGGCCGCCGCTATCGCCGTGTTCCTGGCCGGACTCATGGTTGGCCGTACGCCGGAATACCTCGGCAAGAAGATCGGCTCGGCGGAAAACAAAATGATTATGCTCTACGCGTTGGCCGCCCCACTCTTCGTGCTTTCCCTGACTGCGATTGCGGTGAGCAGCAAGGCTGGACTCGCCGGCCTGACCACCAACACGGGGCCTCACGGCTTCACTGAGATTCTGTTTGCGTATGCGTCCTGCTTTGCCAACAACGGGCAGAACTTCGCCGGCCTCAGCACCAACACGCTCTTCTACAACCTGACTACCGCATTGGCCATGTTGGCCGGGAGGTTTGCCTTGGCGATTCCTGCTCTTGCGTTCGCTGGGCTGTTTGCCCGCCAGAGAAATACGCCGTCTTCGTCAGGAACTCTTCCCACAGATTCTCTTGTGTTTGGGATTCTGCTCACCGCCTCCCTGATAACAGTGACCGCGTTGAGCTACCTGCCGGCGCTGGCTCTCGGTCCGGTGCTGGAGCGGTTGCTCTTGGGAAGATAAAAGCGTCTAAAATCAAATCGCATGCACGATCCACGCCCTACCAAGCTCCGTTCGCAACGCGACGTTAACCTGTGGCGGATCCCGCTGCAGCTCTCGCTCGTCGCCGTCGCGCTGTTCGGGATCACCCTGATTCCGGACATCCTCGACAAATATGGCGTCATTCACATCCCGTCGTGGTTGACGATGGGCAGTATCGACGATGCGCGCGCGATCCTGTCGGCGATGATGGGCGCGGTCGCGACGGTGCTCGCGCTGATTTTTTCGGTCGCGCTGCTCGTGCTGTCGATGGTCTCGACGCTGTTTGGTCCACGCCTGCTCTACCGTTTCCTGCAGGACTGGGTCACCCAGGTCACAATCGGCATGTTCATGGCCACGTTCGTATATATCTGCCTCGTCTTCCTGGTCACGCATCAGGATCCGCAGTCGACGTTCGTCCCGCAGATCTCATTGATCACGAGTTGGGTGCTCGTCGTGCTCAGCTTCGGGTTCCTGGTCTACTACAGCCATCGGGTCGCGAGATCGATCCAGAACCCCGATATGATCGGCGCGATCGTCGACGATTTGTACGTCGCGGCAGGCGGCGCGCACGTGCCCGGCCCTGGCGAGGGCAGCGGCGCGGTGCCCGACGACGCTGCGATTCTGCGGGAGGCTGAGACCGGCGCGATCGTGTCGTGCCCGAAGAGCGGATACCTGCAGCATGTCGATCACAGTGCGCTGGTCACGGCCGCGCGCGCGGCGGACACAGTGATCGTGCTAAAGTTCCGCCCGGGCCAGTTCGTGCTCCGCGGCGAGCCGCTCGCAGCAATCGTCCCTGCGGACAAAGCCGGCGCGCTTGAGCCTGCGATTGATCGTGGAATTCACATCGGCCGTCACCGCACCCTTACTCAAGATAGCGAGTTCGGCATCGCGCAGGTCGTTGAGATCGGGATCCGCGCGCTGTCACCAGCGGTCAATGATACGTACACCGGAGTTGCCTGTGTCGACTGGCTCGCAGACGCGCTGCTCACGCTGGCCGAGCGCCCCCCGCTCGAAGGGAACTGGTACGACACTGGCAGCCGGCTCCGGGTCTGGATGCCGCCGGTGCGGCTCGATCGCCTCGCCAAGCTCGCGTTCGATCAGATCCGTCAGGCGTCCGCGACGACTCCCGCCGTGTTGATCCGCCAGCTCGACGTAATCCGCCGGCTGGCACCGCGACTTCCGGACCCCTGCCGCCAAGTGCTATCGGATCAAGCGGACGCAATCCTCGAAACCGCGGGCGCGCTGGCCGCGCTTGATCGCCGCGACCTCGATGCGGCGTGGCACCGGGCACATACCGCGCTCGAAGCGCTTCCCCGTGCCTCCAAATGCTAAACTCGATTCGTGGCCCGCATTGCTCATCTGGAGTGCACAAAGTGCGGCGCGTGGCTCGACGCTGAGCGTCCACAAACCGTTTGCCCCAAAGACGGCGGCGTGCTCTACGTCCGCTACGCTCTCGGTGCTTTGAAGTCCACATTCACGGCCGCGTCGCTGTTTGGACGCACCCCCAGCATGTGGCGCTACGCTGAAGTTCTGCCGGAGGCCGAACCGGTCTCGCTGGGCGAGGGCTTCACTCCGATGCTGCCCAGCCGCGAATTCCCGAACGCATACATAAAAGACGAAGGGTTGAACCCCACCGCATCCTTCAAAGCCCGTGGCATGTCCGCAGCAGTCACAATGGCCAAGGCTTATGGCCTGAAGAAACTGGCTGCCCCCTCCGCCGGGAATGCAGCCAGCGCGCTGGCGGCCTATGCGGCTGCGGCCGGGCTTGAGGCCTACATCTTCATGCCCAAAGACGTGCCGCTCGCCAACCGCGTTGAATGCGAGAGCTACGGTGCGCACGTCACATTAGTAGATGGCCTCATCAGCGATTGCGCGCGGCTGCTCAATGAGAAAAAAGAGAAAGAAGGCTGGTTCGATATTTCCACGCTCAAAGAACCGTTCCGCGTCGAAGGCAAGAAAACCATGGGCTACGAGGTGGCGGAACAATTGGGATGGCGCATGCCGCAAGGCATCATTTACCCCACGGGCGGCGGAGTCGGCTTGATCGGAATGTGGAAGGCGTTCGAGGAAATGGAGGAGTTGGGCTGGATCGGGTCCGAGCGTCCGCAGATGATCGCCGTCCAAGCGGCAGGTTGCGCTCCCATTCCGAAAGCCTGGGATGAGGGCAAATCCAATGCTGAATTCTGGACGAATGCCGCTACGCTCGCCGCTGGACTTCGCGTGCCCAAGGCGTATGGCGACTACCTGATCCTCGATATTCTGAAGAAGAGCGGTGGCGTGGCCTTGGCCGTGACCGACGAAGAAATCATGGATGCGCTGCGGCATTGGGCGCGAGTTGAAGGAATCTTCGCCGCTCCGGAAGGCGCAGCAGCGCTGGCCGCCTATCGCAAGCTGCGCGCCAACGGATTTTTTGGCGCCGACGATGCCGTGGTCCTGTTCAATACCGGTTCAGGTTTGAAGTACCTGGACGTGATCGGTTCACATAAAAAGTCCGAGGAGAATAAAACGGCGCAGCAGCGCGAGCCGGCTTCGCGACAGATCGGCGGAATTATTGGGCCGTACTAGCTTTCAGCCATCAGCTTTCAGCTCTCGGAAAAAACGAATGACCGAACGCCTTTACTACCACGACTCTTTTCTTTACGAGTTCGACGCCGAAGTCGTTGATGTAGTCTGCTCCGACCCTGGTTCTGCGGTGATCCTCGATCGTACCGCGTTCTATCCCACGAGCGGCGGGCAGGTTTTTGATGCAGGTTGGCTCGTCTTGGAAGGTAAGAGAGTGCGCGTCACTGAAGTGGCCGAGCAAGAGAACGGAACCATACTGCACGTTCTCGAGAATGCGGCAGAAATCCAAAAAGGAAGCCGCATTCGCGGCCTGCTCGACGTCGACCGTCGTCGTGACCACATGCAGCAGCATTCCGGCCAGCATGTACTCTCGGCAGCGTTCGTCCGGTTGTTCAACATGCCCACGGTTTCTTTTCACATGGGGGCAGAGTATTGCACCATTGATCTGAAGATGAACGATCTCGATACGAAAACCCTGACCGCCGCGCAGGTCGAAGCCGCCGAGGTCTTGGCGAACGATGTGGTTATGCAGAACTGTCCTGTCGAGACTCGTTTTGTTACACAGGAGGAGGCGCAGGCAATGGGGCTGCGCAAGCTGCCGCCTGGAGAAAGAGACAAGCTGCGGCTGATCGAAATACGTGATTTCGATCTCACCGCCTGTGGCGGCACCCACGTTGCCAACAGTGGTCAAATCGGCTGCATTCTGCTGCGGAAAACAGAAAAAGTGCGGCAAGGATGGCGAGTCGAGTTCGTCTGCGGCAAACGCGCGGTTGCCACAGCCCGGCGAGACTACACCGCTCTGGCCGAATCGGCCAGCCTTCTGTCGAGTCACATCTGGGATGTTCCCCAGCAAGTGCGGAAGGCGCAAGAGGAAGCTCGGGCCTCGCGAAAATCGCGTGAGCAGCTCCTGGAAGAATTGGCTGATTTGTATGCCGTCCGTCTGCTCGAAGAAACGCCTGAAAGCAGTGGGCGCAAAATCGTAGTGCGCACTTTCCCGGATCGCGATCTTACATTCATCAAATTGCTCGCACAGAAGTTAACTCGGCAAGCTGCTAACGCAATCGCCCTGCTGGCTGCCACCGCAGAACCTCCGGCATTGGTTTTCGCCCAATCCCCTGGCCAGCCTTTCGATATGGGAGTCCTCGTCAAGGAAGTTCTCAGCCGACTCGGCGGACGAGGGGGCGGAACCAGGGACATGGCTCAAGGCGGCCCAGTCCAAGTCGAGGGAATTGACGCCGCACTCACCGAAATCGCCGCAAAGCTACGTCTTTGAAGGCTTTTCCTCGGTATGTCGGCTGTCACATAGCCAGGGTTCACCCATCACAGCGCCGCGTGCTTGGCTAGCCTATAAGAAGAGGAGAACACCAATGGAGGTGATCTATGATACGCAGCGCGGTGGCGATATGGAAAGGAAGCCCAGCCGCAGGCGAGGGCTCGGTTTCGACTACCAGTGGCATTATGTCCAAGGCTCTGTACTCGTTCGGGTCGAGTACGGGGAATGAACCCTGCACCAGCCCGTCCGAGATGCTGGCCGCAGCAGTGGCTTCCTGCATGAGTCTGATGCTGGCGCAGGAACTCGCCAAACTCGGCATCAGGAATGACTATGTAAGAACCGAATCAGAGCTGACTCTGGAAGAACACAAGGGACGCTGGGCGATTACAGAGATCGAACTGCATGTGACGACTGACTTGCCCGAACGTGATGCGGAGAAGTTTCACAGGGCGTGCAAGAGCGCGAAAGCCAGGTGCCCGATCTCGCATGCGCTGAATGTCCCCATCAAGCTGAATGCGACGCTGGAGCCGGCGCCCTACGCAGTGATGGCTTGATCTGGAAGCGGGCCTCCGCCCATCGTTTTGTGGAATTAGGCGATCTTGCTTCCTGCGCGGACGGAATCGAAGGCCGTCCGTGAGGGAGTTACGAAGAGGTAGAGTTATGAAATCGAAAGAGCAGCCGGCGGAGAAGGCAGCGGAGCAGCCGCTGGTTTGCGTTATTTGTGGCAAGGTGGCAACCCGCCTGGTGGACGGAGATCCCAGCTGCGAAGAGCACGCGGAACTGGTGTACGAAGACCAGGTCGAGGCTTACACGCAGCGCCACCTCGCTGACGGCGAGTGGTTGGGAAACAAGGGCTAAGATTCGGGCTCGCCGCAGCCCCGCCACGTAAAGCTGCGAAGATGTGGCTTACTTCGTGCTACATTTTTCTGAGCGGATTCCCTCGCTCTGAAAAATGGAACAGCGCCTTATCCTCATCAATCTGCTGGTCAAGCTCGGCGTGGCTGCCGCCGTGGCCAGCACCCTGGTCCGTTCCGTCGAGTTTAAGTCCTTGCTCTTCCGCGAAGACCGCTCGCTGAAGCAACAGATATATCTGGTTCTGTGGATTGGAATTCCACTGGCCATCGGGGTGTGGATCCGCTTCATTCAGAGAAGTTTCTTAGCTGGTGATCTATCTTTCGAGACTACGATTTTGCTGGGCGTGATCGCCGGCCGGTTTACGGGTATGTTGGGAGGCGCCTTTATCGCGCTGCCTGCTTTGCTGCACGGAGAATGGGCCACTCTGCCGTTCAATGTTCTGTGCGGTTTCATTGCCGGACAACTCCGCATCCTGGCCCCCGACCGCGAGGATATCTGGTCGTTCTCCCCCTTCATTGACCTGAGCATCTATCGCATGATCCGCCGCAACCTGCCCACGCCTAAGCTGTTCGATTGGCAGGTAATGTTCTTTGGCACAATTGTGGCGCTGCGCTTCGTGCAAACCGAACTCTCCCGCTTCCTGCCGTCCTCCACCTTCAGTCTCGAGAGCCCCAATCTCTGGGTGGAAGTTGCGATCTACGCTACTTCGATTATCACCATCGGCACAGAGCTCAAGATCTGGAACAGCGTGCGCATCCAAATCAAGCTCGAAGAGCAGGAACGCCTGCTGCTGCACGCCCGGATGGAAGCCCTGCAGAATCAGATCAACCCGCATTTCTTATTCAACACGCTGAACTCGGTTTCCTCGCTGGTCCGCTTTGACCCCGATACGGCCCGCGAGCTGATCATCAAGCTGGCCACAATTCTGCGACGCTTGTTGAGCAGCGGCGATGCCTTCGTGCCCCTGCGCGAGGAACTGGAGTTCATCGACAATTTTCTCGACATCGAGGTGGTTCGCTTTGGACGGGACAAGCTGCGGGTGGTGAAGGAACTGGACTCCGCATCCCTGGATGTGATGGTGCCCAGCATGCTGGTTCAACCCCTGGTGGAAAACTCCATCAAGCACGGACTCGCCTCCAAGATCGAAGGTGGCAGTATCTTCCTGCGCAGCCGGCTTACCGGTTCCCAGTTGATTATCGAAGTCGAGGACGACGGGGTGGGAATGGGCGCAGCCACGCTGTTGGAAAGGCCGAGCGGGCTGGGCGGCACCGGGATTGGCCTGGCCAATGTGGCCGAGCGGCTGAAAGTGCTTTATGGAGACACCGCCCGCATGACCATCGACAGCCACGAAGGGAAGGGAACTCTGATTCGCTTGCGCCTGCCTATCCTGCACAGCGAAGGCTCGGTCCCGGTGGCGCTCTACGACGAGCGTTCCAGCACCCGCCGGTAAAACTCCTCATATTGCGGAATGATCTTTGAAGAACAAAACCGGGACTGCGCCACCGCTCGGCAAGCTTTTGCCACTTCCCGCAGACGGCTCTCGTCGCTCAGTAGTTCGATGGCGTAACGCGCCATCGTCTCGACGTCGCCCACGTCGGCAAGAAACCCGCTCTTGCCGTGTTCGATCACTTCCGGCACGCCACCTACGCGGGTAGCGATCGGCACGACCTCGCAAGCCATGGCTTCTAGAGCGGCCAGCCCAAACGACTCCAGTTCGCTGGGCATCAGCATAAGGTCGGCGAGGGCAAGTTTTTCATGGACCTCGTCCTGCTTGCCCAAGAACAGAACATCATTATGGATTCCTTTCTGTACGGCCAGCCACTCCGCTCGCGAGCGATCCGGGCCGTCGCCAATCAGCAGCAGTTTGGAGGGAATCTTCTTCCGCACCCGATCGAAGATTTCGATGGTGTCCGTGATCCGTTTTACCGGACGGAAGTTGGAGAGATGCACCAGGATGCGCTCGCCGTTTGGAGCATACTCGGATCGGCGTTTCGCGGCCTCGGAATCGCGGACATAAACGTCGCAGTTTACGAAGTTGTAAATCACCTCGATATGGTTCCGGACATCGAACTCGCGCAGGGTGCGCTCCCGCAAGTATTGTGAGATAGCCGTGACGCCGTCGCTCTGTTCAATGGAAAAGCGCGTAATCGGCAAGTAAGAACGATCCAGTCCGACCAGAGTAATGTCAGTCCCGTGGAGCGTGGTAACGAAAGGAAGCCGTTGTTTGAGCGGTTTTGCGGCCAGCATCTGCCGGGCCAGCAAAGCACTCACCGAATGTGGGATCGCGTAATGCACGTGGAGAAGGTCGAGGGCATAAAGTTCCGAGACCTCCGCCATGCGGGTGGCCAGCGCCAGATCGTAAGGAGGGTAGTCGAACAGCGGATACCGCGAAACATCAACTTCGTGATAATGAATGTTGGGATGCAGTTCGGTGAGGCGAATGGGCTGGGCGTAGGAAATGAAATGAATTTCGTGTCCGCGCTGGGCCAGTTCGAGGCCGAGTTCGGTGGCCACGACTCCGCTGCCACCGTAAGTTGGATAGCACGTAATCCCGATCTTCATCCGTGGTCGCGTCTCTCCCGGACGCATACGGCTTGCTCGATTCGATGGTAACCCGGCCGCCTCGATTCAGTTTTTACAACTTTTAACATGGTGTGGTCATTGGCGGCTGGTCTAGCCTTTCGGCTGCCCGGTGGGAGGCGGGAGTGCCATGACGCCGCCGTCTCCGATTCAGCGCAGCGGTAAGGCGCAGCGTGACCACACCCCACGAGTGGTAGCGACCTTCGACTGCCCCGAAACTCCGCTGGCAGGTCGCGCCTGTTCAGATCTGCTCTCGGAAGACGGCATGTTGTTCGTGCTTGGAGATGATGAGGTCAGACAATGTAAGCGCGGCGCGGTGCCTGAGGCGGAGAATACTGGATCACAATCTAGTGTGCGCCAGTGGCGCCTTTGGCCACGGCAGAACCGAGTCCCTGGTTGAGTTTCTCGATATACTGCTGCAACTTTTCCTGAACCTGATTTTCCAGTTCAGTAAACTCGATGCCCATACCCACGTTGGGATCACTGGCTCTGACCACGCCATCAGTGTGGATCTTTTCGGAGTCCATCCAGAACGTGACATTAACTTTTGTGCCCAGTGGCAGCGGCTGCAGAGTGTCCACATAACAGCCACGGCCGCTAATGTCAGTGGCGTTCGTCTGCAGGTGCGTGCGGCGATTGTCCTCAAAACCGATTTTTATCGGAAAGGAAACCCTATGCCGCACAAACCGTCTCTTGTTCTTGCCTGGGGATAATTGCGTGCCTGTCCTGGCCAACTCCTGCCAGGGGCTCTTTTGGCCTTCAAGAATTTGCACCCCAGCTTCGATCTTGCGCGCCGTTCCAGTATTAACCAACCAAACTACTTTGAACCGGGCCTTGCGTTCAGCATGCTGGATGCCAATGACGTCCCCAACTTTCAGGGGATGACTAATGCCGGAAAGCATGGCGCCCTCACTGTTGATATCGCCGGCATGGGCATTCTGGAAGAAAGGGCGGCCATCCGCGTCCATGCCCCACACGCGGACCAGGATCTGGGTTGCGACACGGGCTTCGGGTCTATTGTCCATGCAGTTCAGCGACGTATTGTCTTCCTTATCATACCTTGTAGCCGAGGCCAGTTGAGGTAATTTGGCAGTTCATGCCTACCCAAAAGGCCGTGTACGTCCGGCGCCGAACTCTTCTATTGAGTGTCGCAACTTTGGCCCATGAAAAAGCCAACTGTCCAGTGGCCTCCCAAGCTTCCCTACAAACATGGGAGCATGGACCTGGCGGGATTCGAAACCCGCACCTTGTAGCTGGACAGGCTAATGTGCTCCCGTTACACACCACGGGCCCCTGAGGTCATCCTAAGCACGCGGTTCCCGAATGAACGAGTTCATCCGTCACATCAAACTTTCCCGGGGTCAAATTTGGGAATGAACTAAGATACGGGATAACTTCGAGGACCACGACATGGCAATTCCGTATTACCACGTTGATGTATTCACGGGTGAACTCTTTGCAGGCAACCCGGCGGGGGTCTGCATTCTTTCCGCTTTTCTCGCGGATAACGTTATGCAGAAAATTGCGGCTGAGAACAGGCACAGCGAGACCGCTTTTGTTGTTCCTCGCGCGGATGGTGATTTCGACTT
>Ga0209415_10006244_pt1 | contig 21253 bp, 18 predicted proteins | sample PeaSoiSIISIP2007_FD_187696 | JGI IMG/M metagenome (GOLD analysis project Ga0209415, IMG submission 187696) | Peat soil microbial communities from Weissenstadt, Germany - SII-SIP-2007 (SPAdes) (version 2) | ecosystem: Environmental > Terrestrial > Soil > Wetlands > Peat | place: Germany...
TCCTGTACCGACCGCAAGGGCATTGTCGCGACGATCTCTGATTTTGTCTTTCGCCACAACGGCAACATCTTGCACGCCGACGAACACGCGGACGAAGAATCAAATCTTTTTCTGATGCGCGTGGAATTTGATCCGGCCGAGTTTGATATCGATCTCGCGGACTTCTCCCGGCACTTTGCCCCCATTGCCAACAAATTCGAAATGAAGTGGCGCCTGGCCCGTTCGAACTACCGGCCGAAGATGGTCATTCTGGTTTCCAAGTACGACCACTGTCTCGTGGACTTGCTTTATCGTCATAAGAGCGGAGAGTTGGCGTGCGACATTCCGCTGATTATTTCGAATCACCCAGACAATCAACCGGTCGCGGATTTCTACGGAATTCTCTATATTACGATTCCGGTTCCGAAAGATAACAAGCGCCAGGCGGAAGAGAAAATTCTAAATCTGATCGAGCAGCACAATCCTGATTTCATGGTGCTGGCGCGCTACATGCAGATTCTCTCTAACGAATTCGTGAACCGGTATCCGCAGCGCATCATCAACATCCATCACTCGTTCTTGCCAGCATTCGTCGGCGCTAAACCCTATCATCAAGCGTACACGCGTGGCGTGAAGCTGATCGGCGCGACCAGCCATTACGTGACCGAGGTGCTGGACGACGGTCCCATCATCGAGCAGGACGTGGTGCGCATCTCGCACCGCGATTCTCTCGACGATCTGTTGCAGAAAGGCCGCGACCTGGAAAAGGTCGTGCTTTCGCGGGCGGTGCGCTGGCACATCGAGAATCGGGTTCTGCTCTACGGGAACAAGACGGTGGTTTTCGACTAGTTATTCATAGCGCAGCGCCACCATGGGATCGACTTTCGCCGCGCGCCAGGCTGGCACGTAACTGGCAAGCAAGCTCACTGTTCCCAGTATCAAGGCCACGGCAACGAAGGTCAGCGGGTCCGCAGGCCCGACTTCGTACAACAAACTCGAGAGCAGTCGGGTAAGAGCGAATGCTCCCAGAATTCCAACCAGCAGTCCGAGGCCAGTCATGCTGAAGCTCCGGGCCAGAATCATACGCAGAACATCCTTCTTGTTTGCGCCCAGAGCCATTCGAATCCCGATCTCCGAGGTGCGCTGCACTACCGTAAACGACATAACTCCGTATAACCCGACGGCAGTCAGCAAGAGCGCGATGCCTGCGAACAACCCCAGCAGTACGCTCTGGAAGCGGGCCCGTCCCAGGTCTAGAGCGAGATAGTCCTCCATCGTACGCACGTCGTACAGGGGCGCATCCGGATCCATCGACGCCAGGATCTTGCGGATTTCCCCGGTAATATTGTTGGGATCGCCCTGGGTGCGAATGGTCAGAGTCGGCGGTCCCCACATGAGTTGCGGAAGCGGGACGTAATAGGCGGCGGCCGCGGGCTTGACCAGATCGCTGTTGCGGATGTCGCCGACAACCCCCACAATCTCCCGCGTCTTGTAGCTAGCGCGCGCGACGCCATCTCCAGCGCCAATTTTCACGCGTTTGCCAATCGGGTCTTCGTTAGGAAAGTATTTTCTGGCAAATTCCTGGGTAACGATCATGACCGGCGCAGAATTGCGCTGGTCGCGTCCATCAAAGGTGCGACCGCGAACCAGTGGGATTTGCATGGTCTCAAAAAAACCGGGCGCTACATCATAAAAACCGGAACTGGGCTCGTTGGCTTCAGGAACGGGGTGGTCCAGCAGATTGAAGGAAATGACAAAGTGATCGTCATTGAGCGGCAACGGAATAGCACCGGCTGCAGCGGTGACGCCGGGCAGCGCCCGGATGCGGTTGAAAAGCTCCTGCACGAAGCGGTCCTGCTGGTCGGGGTTGTAGCGGGTCTCAGACAAATCGAAGCTGGCGGTAAGGACGTGCGCGGGATTGAACCCGAGATCGGCGTGGGACAGCCGATTGAAGCTGCGGATCAGTAACCCGGCGCCGATCAAAAGCGTGACCCCGAGCGCGGTCTGTGCAACTACCAAGCCAGAGCGCAGCCGGTTATGGCCGCGACTCGCAGTGCCGCTGCGGCCACCTTCTCGCATCGCCTCAGAGAGATTCGGCTTTGAAACCTGCATTGCGGGCGCGAGACCAAAGATGATCCCGGTCGCGATTGCCAGCCCTACAGTAAAGAGCATCACGCGAGAGTCAATGTTTACTTCCTGCGCTCGCGGCAGGTTGCTGGGATACAAATTGAGAATTGCAGTGAGAGTTGAACTGGCCGCGGCAATGCCCACAACCGCGCCCGCCAGCGACAACGCGAGAGATTCGGCGACCAGTTGCCGGATCACCCTTCCTCGAGACGCGCCCAGCGCGGCACGGATGGCGATCTCGCGTCCACGACCGCTGGCACGGGCAAGTAGCAGATTTGCCACATTCGCGCATGCGATCAGAAGCACCAATCCCACGGCCCCAAACAGAACCAGCAAAGGAGTCCGTGTATCGCCCACCAGATCCTCGAGGTGGTACCGCGCCCCGAGGCCTGCGTGCGAATTGTATTCGGCCGCAAGAGCGCGGGCGATCGAGGACAGATCCGCGTTCGCCTGATCGAGGGCAACTCCGGGTTTGAGTCTGGCGACCACGCGTAACGATTCATTGCCGCGCTGGGCCGTCATCGGCGTGTCGTTGGGGTCGTCCGTCATGGCCAGACGTGAAAATGTCAGCCAGATGTCGCGTGCCTGGGTCCGCACGGGAAACTGAAAGCCCGCAGGCATGACTCCGATGATCGTGTATGTCCGCCCATTCAGGTTCACAGGTCTGCCAACCACAGTCGTGTCGCCATTGAAGTGTCGTCGCCAGAACTCATCGCTCAGCGCCGCGACCAGGTGTCCGGGTTCATCTTCCGACGCCAGGAATCCCCGTCCCAGCACCGGCTGAATGCCCAACAGGTGAAACAGGCTGGCGGAGACGAACTCCGCATTCACGTGCAAAGATGGCCCGGCGCCGGTCAGGGTGTATTCGTTGTCCAAATAGGCCGCGACGTCGGTGAAGGAATGATTGCGGGCGCGAACGTCGGCGAAGTCGGGATAAGAAACAGCCTGGTTGGGAATCGCGGGCGCGCGGCGCGTGTCGAACCCGCCGATCGAAATCAATTGCCCGGGATTGGCAAACGGGAGTGGGCGGAGCAAAACCCCGTTCACGATGCTGAAGATGGCGGTGTTGGCCCCAATGCCGAGTGCGAGGGTCAGCACCGCGACCGCCGTGAATCCCGGCGATTTCCACAGAATGCGGAGTCCGTAGCGAAGATCCTGAAGCAGCGGTTGCATTGGTTCGACTCCTGGAGCGCAGGGCTAGCCGACTCAAGCGGCAATTGTCATGCCAAGACGACACGGCCAAACACTTGACAAACATAGACGTACCGGCGCATGTGCAGATGCGGGTGTTCGCTTGTGGGAATCTACCGTCCGTCAGCGCACAGGGGCCCGCTCCCACCGACTGAATTGTTTCGAGAGCACCCCGGCGACCTCTACCGGCGGTTTTCACACTCCCGTAACAATCCTTGCGTATAGTTGCGAACTTCAAGCGGTTGGTTTTCAAATTCGTCTCCCAAGGTGAAGGAGCCCCATGGCCACTGCAGCTACATCCGCGTTGGATTCAAAACTGCACAAGTCCCCCGGAAAACTTGGTATTGCCATCTTTGGCGGAGTGTTGCTGATCGGAATTTCCTATGCCGCCATCAACCTGGTCTCTGATCTTTCCGGCTTTCACGCCACCTCGATCATGCCGTACCTTCTTTTAACCTTGGCGCTGATGGTTGCCTTGGGCTTTGAGTTCGTTAACGGATTCCATGACACGGCCAACGCGGTGGCCACGGTCATTTACACCCATTCCTTGCAGCCTCATGTCGCGGTGGTGTGGTCTGGATTTTGGAATTTTCTGGGCGTGCTTACTTCGAGCGGTGCGGTTGCGTTTGCCATCGTCTCCCTGCTCCCGGTGGAACTGATTTTGCAGGTGGGCAGCAAAGGCGGTTTTGCCATGGTGTTTGCGCTGCTGTTAGCCGCAATCATCTGGAACCTCGGAACCTGGTATTTCGGCTTGCCCGCGTCCAGTTCTCACACCATGATCGGTTCGATCATCGGAGTGGGCATCGCCAACCAGTTGCTCTCGCCCAAGAGCGGGACCAGCGGCGTGGATTGGAGCCAGGCCAGCAATATCGGCAAGTCGTTGCTGCTTTCCCCGCTGGTGGGTTTCACCGTAGCTGCGCTGCTCCTGCTGCTCTCTAAGGTCCTGCTGAAGAACAAGAAATTGTACGAGGCTCCGGAAGGCACCGAACCGCCACCGTTTTGGATTCGCGCTCTGCTGGTTCTTACCTGCACCGGCGTAAGCTTCGCCCACGGATCGAACGACGGACAAAAAGGCATGGGCTTGATCATGCTGATTCTGGTCGGTACCGTCCCCACGGCTTACGCGTTGAACCACGCCGTGACCGCCAAGCAATCGGAGGACTTCATTGCCGTCTCCCAGCAGTCGGCGGAAACGCTCAACCACTACGTTTCTGCCAACGCAGTGATCGGCGACCCCCGCGACGAAGTTACCGATTACATTCGCACCCGCAACTTCACTCCTAACACCATGCTGGCCCTACAGGAACTGGTCACCGATATTGGCAATGAGATGGCGCTGTTTAAGGAGCTCAAGAACGTGCCCGCCGACCGGGTGCGCAACTTCCGCAATGACATGTACATCGTCAGCGAAGCTTTGCGGTTCATGAAGAAGACCGGCCAACCGCAGTTCTCCGCGGCAGATGATGCGATACTCGCAAACTACAAGAAGCATCTGGATGCCTCCACCCGTTTCATTCCCGGATGGGTTAAGGTCGCGGTCGCCATGGCCCTCGGTCTCGGCACCATGGTTGGCTGGAAGAGAATCGTAGTCACGGTGGGAGAAAAAATCGGCAAGGATCATTTGACCTACGCCCAGGGCGCCGCCGCCGAGATAACCGCAATGTTCACGATAGGAGCTGCGGATTGGTTCGGAATGCCAGTGAGCACGACGCACGTGCTTTCGTCAGGTGTTGCCGGAACCATGTACGCGAACCACTCCGGTCTCCAGTGGGCGACGGTGCGCAACCTCGCGCTAGCGTGGGTCCTGACTTTGCCCGTGGCGATGCTTCTTTCCGGCCTGCTCTTCTGGGGGTTCCGCCACATTTTCTGAAGTCGAGACCAATTCGCAGAAATTGATTCCGTGAGGGTTAGGTTCCCTCTTCGCGTCTCACATTTAACGGCGAATTTCAATCGGATAAATCGCCTATTGCATCAGCACCCGTGGTTTGTGATATATATGCTTGCCGCATTCGTCACAACCAAACGCCTCGGGCGAGGAGAAAAAGGTCGTCATGGATCTATTTCATCGCAAGTCACAGGGCAAAGGTAAGGACACGCCGACTGGCCGCGACTGCCAGTTCTGTTACAGAGCTGATCCGAATTTCGCCAAGCGCGATCCCATGGATCGCTTGGTTCAGTCGAAGTTGGACGACACTGCCGCCGCTCATCTCACCGAAGATGGATACGTCAAACATCGTATAGCGGAACTGTTAAAGAAGCGGGCCATCACTTGTATCGACGCCGGCCTGGCGAGGTCAGCTTAAGTTAAACTTCCTAAGTTGACCTTAAGTTATGGCAAACAATTGCGTTATTGATGTATTGCATAATTCTAACAGCTGTGGAAAACATTGCCGTCAGTTGTCCGATACAATGGGACTACCGTGAATGTTAATACTTTGACTCCCAGCCAGCAGTCGACTGAGTTGCACGAGATCTGCGATCAGCTCAAGAGAATGGGCTATGCGCAATCCAAACGGATACGCATCTACGGCCAGGAATTTGAAGCGGTCTCCAATCCGTTTCCGCATGGGGATGGAATTGCGATCAAAGCGTTTTCCAAGCGAGAGACCCAGGCGCGCACGCTGTGCCTTCCGTTGCCCGTTGTGCAGATGGTCACCCGACAAAAACACAAGAAGATAGCCTAGCGGTTTCTCATGCGATGGTTTCAGATCCGCTTCGCGGTGCGTACCTCTGCATGGCCATGTCCACAATTTCGCCAATCAGTTGCGAGTAGGATCGGCCCGAAGCCTTGGCAGCCATGGCAAACTCCTGCTTGCTCGAAAGCCATGGATTCGGGTTGGCCTCGATTACGTACACATCGCCTTTGGGCGTGAGGCGCATATCGATGCGCCCGTAGTCGCGCAACTTGACGGCGTGATAGGCCGCCAATCCGGTTTCCTGCAGCTTGGCAATCGTCTCCTCATCTAGATCGGTGGCCAGATGGGATTTGGTCAGCTTGTGGGCTTGCGTATCCTTTTCGAACTTCACGTCATAGCTGGCAATCTTGGGAGTGCCCTTCGGCAGGCGTGAAAGGTCGAGTTCAACCAGCGGCAGGGTTTGAGCATGTTCATAACTGCCAAGGATGGCCGCGTAAATCTCGCGACCCTCAATGTATTCCTCGATCAAAGCCGGCGAATCAAACTCGTTCTGAATATATTCCACTCGTTCCATAAGTTCTTTCACGCTGTCGACCACAGCGTCGGCGCTGATGCCGATCGAACCGTCCTCAGAAACCGGCTTCACGATCAGCGGAAACGAAATGTCATGTGCGTGCTCAATTCGGCCCCGATACGAGGTTGCGAAGAAGGGCGTCTTGATGCCGTGGAACTCGAACATCTTTTTTGCGGTGCCTTTATCCTGCGCGAGGAAATGCGCATGCGGACCGCCGCCCGTATACGGCATGTCGAGCAGGTCCATATACGCCGCGACGTTCATCTCTTTGGTGTCGTCGCCGGCAAAAGACTCGGTCAGATTGAACACGAGGTCCGCATCGCACTTTGCCAACGCGGTTAGGCACTGCGGACGGCCGTCCAGCACTTGATAGAACGGCTCATGGCCGAGCTTTTCGAGAGCTTCGAAAATCTCTTCCCGGTCCTCCTTCTCGGTTCGCGTCTTCCGTTTGGATTTCGGCTTGGGTTTGCGCGCCGAAGTCTTTTCCTCCACAACGACGTCGGCCGGCGCCGCCTCGTCTTCCCACACGTCGTAAAGCACGGCAACCTTTAGTTTCGCGCTGGTCATTGCAGCCTCCAGCTTCTGACAAAATCATAGTTCTTCATCGTTGTCCTTCGCACGCAAAAATCATGGATGCACAAACTTTCCTCGCGCCATATAATTCATGGCCAACGCAGTTACATAGACCGTGATCTGGATCAGCTGTTCGGACTCGTGGCTGGCATCAGCGAACAAACCAAGTTCATCGATGCGCTTCTCGATCACCTCGATCAGCTTCTTAATCAGTGGACGCTGCGCCCCGGTCCAATAGGCAACTTTGTCTACAACTGTTTTCCTCTGCACGTGCAGGAATTCGTGTGCGGGCGTTGCCGTCTTGCGCCGTTTGGACGCGTCGAAAATGTCGCGCAAGTCGGTATCCAGCGCAAGATCTTCGAGCGGGATGCCATCGTTCACCTGCTGGTAGAACTCGGCCACAGTGGTCTCCATTTCGTCGACGGTGATGTCGGTGCGCCCGCGGCGGCGAACTGGATCCGCACTACCCAACTCCTTGGCGATGCGATTCATATACTGCAGCTTGGCCATCGCGCCCCAGCCTCGATAGCGTTTGCGCCACGCCGAACGCGGAGTCAGCCATACCGCGAAGGTTTCGGCAAAGTCTTCGTCAGGATGCTTCTGCGCATACCAGCCGGCCAGATGGCGAACAAAGTTCCGCGAGAATGGAATGGGCCGATAATTATCGTGATAGGGCCGTCGAAACGAACCAAAAAGCTGCTTCCATTCCGGCGTGCGATGAAGCTTGTAGGCATAATTGAACGCATGTCCGGCTTCATGCCTGAGATACATCATGGTCTCGCGCAGATCTTCCAGGTCATTCATCTCTCTTTCAAGATGAGCCAAATCCGCGTTCGCGAGATAGAACGGAATCCCGATCACGGGCTCGCCGGAAGGGCATCCCCACTCGTCGGTGAGGTAACAAAGCGGGTGGAACTTGACCAACCCTTTTTGTTCGAGCTCACGATACAACTGCAGCACCAGACGGTGCAGTGGCGAACCCTCGATGGTTAGACCAAGGTCGCGAATGGGCTTGTTCAGGATCTCCTGCAAACCGGGCCGTGATTTTTCGAGTTCTTGCACGCAATCTCAGATGTCAGTTTAGATTAGCCGCGAAACCAAAAGGGGAGAGGAAGGGACAGTGCTCTTATTGTAAACATTAACAACTTGTACGACGTGATTTGTAGATGACGGCAGATCACGGACTAAAGATTCGAATTTCGTTGAAGATTATCTCCTGAGCATCTCTTAATCCGCCGGATGCTTCGTAAAACTGCACACGCGGACAAACGCGAATGACGACCCCGCACAACAGACAAGTTCTAACAAATCTTGTCCGACGATGTGTTGTGCGACAAACTCGGAATCCATCACAGCTCATTTGTAATTGTTCTCGTAACACGATATATCGCGCTACCGATTCTCCTCGTGGTGCGTCCTAAGCGCGAGGGTTGAACGCACGCATTGCCCGCCTGCTCCGCGAGCCAGTTTCGATGCCAACCCTCCGCGAAGGCAACCATGACGCGTCGCCTGCTGGTTCTCTTGACCTTGTTTCTTGTGCCTTGCATCTACGGTCAGTCTGGCTCCGATTCATTCAGTCGCACGGGCAGTATAAAGGTTCATGTGACTTCAGGGACCGGCTACGCCTGCGACGTTCAAGCCAATGTTTCGCTGCTGAGTTCTTCTGGAACTCCCGTCGCCGAAAATGTGACCGACAAGGATTGCGATGTTTACTTTGCCAATGTGGCGGCCGGAAGGTATCGCGTAGCCGTTTCCGGTCCGGGGATCGAAAATTCACAAGGTGAAAGATTCGACCTCGACACCCGCGGCCGCAACGATCTCGAGGTAGCTGTCAAGCATGCGGGGACTGCAAGCAAGAGCGGCGCGACCACGGCGACCCAACCTTTGGTCGCGGCGGTGGATCTGAATATTCCTGAAGCCGCGCGAAAAGAATTCGATAAAGCCAGCCAGTTCACCGCCAAAGAAAACTGGCAGAAGTCGATCGAACATCTCAAGAAAGCGACTGCGATTTACCCGCAGTATGCGGAGGCCTATAACAATTTGGGTGTGGCCTACGGAGGCCTCGGCGATCGGGTTAAGAATCTGGAAGCGCTGCAGAAGGCCATTAGCTTGAACGATCATTTCGCTCCCGCCTACGTCAACTGGGCTCGCATAGCGATTGCCGATCATGACTTCCCTCACGCCGAGAGCCTGTTGAACAAGGCGAATGCGATCGATCCCACCGATTCGCAGACGCTGGTGCTGTTGGCCAATGTCGAACTTCTCAATCAACACTACGAACAAGCTCTCGCCACTTGCCGCAAAGCGCATGCGATCCCTCGGGGTGCGCACGCCGTTGTTCACTACGTGGCGGCGCGCGTCTTCGAGCATGAAAACCGACCGGCGGAGGCAGTGGCGGAACTACAAATCTTTCTTTCGGAGGAGCAATCCGGTCCGCGTGCCGAAGCAGCTCGCAAGGAAATGGCTGCCCTGCAGACCGATCGTGGCACAATTGAGGCAGTAAGATAATATTTACGACAATATTTGCACCTCATAGCCGACTGCCCGCATCTCTTGAACAAGCAGGCGTTTGACAGATTCTCTAGTGCATCCTAGAATCGGGAACATAATGCTAGACCAGTACCAGAAGAACTCCGACTGTATGTGCTGTTGTACTTGTTGTTGCGCGGTCGTGTCTTCTGGCGCCGGGAGGTTGCTGACTTAGAGATTTCTTAGTTCAAGCATTCATCGAACCCATCGCCAGTAGAAAGCTGGCGGTGGGTTTTTCTTTTTATGGCACAAAACGAAAGCCAGGCTAGAACAGAAAAAGAGACGAAGGCACAGCGAGTCGAGCGCTTGAAGCGGGAGAAAAATCCGTGGATGGCACTCGACGAGATTCGTGGCTTCGCGCGAACCGGTTTTGATTCCATCCCACCCGAATGGCTGGGAACATATTTCCGCTGGTGGGGCGTTTACACCCAAGGGGACGGAGCCGGTGTGGTGGGCGGGCAAGGCGGCGAAGGCAAAGCTCTGCCCTGCTTCATGCTGCGCATCCGCATTCCCAACGGCATCCTGAATTCCCCTCAACTGCGTACCGTCGCTGAGCTAACGCAGCGCCATGCGCGCGGGATTGCCGACCTTACCGTGCGCCAAAACATTCAGCTGCATTGGATCACGATTGAAGCTCTTCCAGAGATTCTTGAAGCTTTGTGGCAATGCGGCCTGAACACCATAGGCGCGTGCGGCGACGTCACACGAAACATCACCGGCTGCCCGGTCGCAGGCGTGGATGCCGAGGAAATCTGCGATGCGTCGCCACTCGCGCTCGCTGCAACACAGATGCTCGCCGGCAATTCCGATTTCTACAATCTGCCACGCAAGTTCAAAATCTCGATTACCGGCTGCCGAGTCTGGTGCGCGTATCCCGAGATCAACGACATCGGGTTGACCGCGGTCACGCGCACGCTAAATGGAAAGCCCGAAACTGGTTTCTCGCTGCGTGTAGGCGGCGGACTTTCAGCCGAACCTCATCTTGCAGCTCGTCTCAATGCATTTGTTCGCTGGAACCAGGTCGACCTGGTTATCAAGGGCATCGCGGAGCTGTTCCGCGAGTCGAGCCAGTTACGGGAACATCGCGAGCGGGCGCGGCTCAAATTTCTTTTCCTGCGGCATGGCTGGACGGCTGAAGACTTCCAGAAAGAATTGGAGCAGCGAATTGGATTCCATCTGGACGCGGCCGCACCCGAAGACGCGCCAGCCGACGTCTACCGCGACCACATCGGTATCCACGCGCAGAAACAGTCTGGCTATTGCTACGTTGGCGCCGCGGTGCTGCGCGGGCGAATCACGGCAGAACAAATGCGCATGGCTGCCGATCTGGCCGATCGTTTTGCCAACGGCGAGTTGCGAACCACAAACATGCAAAACCTGCTGACCATAAACGTCCCGCGATTGCAGGCCGAATCGCTGGCCAAGCAGCTGGACGCAATCGGATTGCGCGTGGGTGGTTCGCCGTTCTGGCGCGGGGCCGTTGCCTGCAGCGGTACCGAATTCTGCAAGCTCGCGATCACCGAAACCAAAAGCTTCTCCCGATGGCTGGTCGAAGAACTGGAAGAACGACTTCCCGGCTTCGAACAACATTTGAAGCTGCATGTTACCGGATGCCCCAACAGTTGCGGTCAGCACTGGATCGCTGACATAGGAATCGAAGGCAAGAAGTTGAAGGTCGGGGAGCGCTTGCTGGACGCGTACTACTTCTGCCTGGGCGGCGGCGTTGGCCTACATCAGTCGATTGCGCGGCCGGTCGGCTATCGCTGCCTGGCCAGCGAAGTACCGGACGCCATTGAGCGCCTGCTGCGTCGCTATTTGATCGACCGACTCAGCAACGAGAACCTGCGGCACTTTTTCGCGCGTCATAGTGATGCGGAGTTGCGTTCGTTTCTAGCTGGAGAAGTGATTGAGGCGGTACCTCGCGATCTGTCTCCGGGGCGCGTGCCGCACGGAGTGGAAGGCTAGCGATGAACTGCAAAGGCGAGTGGACGTGAAAACTCTGTTTCCCATCTTCGTGAAGCTGGATGGCCGCCAGGTTCTGGTCGTCGGTGCGGGGCGAGTCGGCGAGCCCAAGATTGGCGGATTTTTGCCGACCGGGGCAAGGATTCGCGTCGTCGCGCACGAGGCGAGCACAGCGGTGCGGGAGTGGGCCCGCAACGGCAAACTCGCACTCGAGGAGCGTGGCTTTGCCCTGTCGGATCTGGATAACGCATTCCTCGTCGTCGTGGCTACGTCCTCGCGCGATTTGAATGAGCTCATCTTCCAAGAAGCGCACGCCCGCCGCATTCTGTGCAACGTGGTGGACGTCCCCGAGCAGTGTGATTTCTATTACCCGGCCGTGGTTCAACGCGGCGACTTGCAGATTGCGATTTCAACCTCAGGGCAGAGTCCATCGCTCGCCCAACGAATTCGTCAACAACTGGAGCGTCAGTTCGGACCGGGCTACGCACAATGGGTCGCGGAACTAGGTGAGACGCGCCGAAAAGTCCTCGCCAGCAACCTTGACCCGGAACGCAAACGGTCTCTGTTGCAATCGCTGGCCAGCGTTGAGGCATTCGAGGCCGCGCTTGCGGCTGACTTGGAGACGAATGGAAGAGGTGCTGCCGTATGACTGGCAAAGTCTACCTCGTCGGCGCGGGACCTGGCGATCCCGAATTGCTCACGCTCAAAGCTGTTCGGCTGCTCAAGCACGCCGATGTGGTGTTGCACGACGAACTCGTTAGCGCAGAGATACTCCAGATGGTACCGATCGACGTACAACTCCGAAACGTCGGCAAGCGTTGCGGAAAAAAGAACGCCAGCCAGGAAGAGATCAACTTCCTCATGGTCACTCTGGCTGCATCAGGATTGCAGGTGGTACGACTCAAAGGTGGCGACCCACTTGTCTTTGGGCGCGTCGGCGAAGAAATTGCAGCCCTGCGTAGTGCGAACATCGAATTTGAAATTGTTCCGGGCATCACGGCTGCTCTTGGGGCCGCATCAACCGCAAAAATTCCCTTGACTCATCGCCATTCGTCTCAAGCGTTGGTTTTCCTCGCGGGACATTCGGCGACCGGAAACGATCTGACCAATTGGAGCGCGCTCGTGTCTTTGGGAGCCACCGTCGTGATCTACATGCCCGGCCACCGTTATTCAGAAATCGCGGACAAACTCCGCACCGCTGGCCTTTCGGGCGAAGCACCGTGCGCGATTATTTCGCGAGCCACAACTTCGAAACAACAAGTCTTTGCGACAAGCGTAAAGAAGCTGGGCGACGCGCCCCACCTGCCCGCGCCGACGCTGCTTGTAATCGGAGAAGTTTTGCGCCATGCCGACCTTGCCGGTTCACCGGAGGAACTCGGGTTCTCGAGCTGTTGGCCTTCGGGCGAACGTATTTTTTCTACGCAGACGGAAGCAGAGCTTTCAGGCAGTTCGTGCGCCGGACTGGGAGATAAGGAGCAAGGAACATGAAGGACACTGTCGAAAGAATCCATCAGTTGGTCGAGCAGTGGAGTCCGGAGGACTTGTTGCGTTGGGCTTTCGTAACCTTCGGAGGCTATGTCGAAATTGCATCGGGATTCGGCGCGGAGGGCGTCGTGCTCATCGACATCGCCGCCAGGGTGCAGCCACAATTCCGCATTTTCACTCTCGACACCGACTTCTTATTTCCCGAAACCTGCGATCTCATGGAGCGAATCGAACAGCGGTATGGCATCCGTGTGGAAAAGCTCAAGTCGGCTCTCACGCCAGAACATCAGGAACATCTTCATGGCCCCGCGCTCTGGAGCCGTGATCCAGATGCGTGCTGCAATCTCCGGAAAGTAGAACCGCTGCGAAAGAAGCTCTCGCAACTGCGCGCATGGGTAACCAGCATTCGCCGCGATCAGACGCCGGATCGAGCCGGAGCGCTTAAAGTGGAGTGGGATGCCAAATTTCATTTGGTCAAGATTAACCCGCTCGCCGCTTGGACTGCCGGAAAAGTCTGGCGCTACATCCATGACCACGACCTTCCCTATAATCCTCTGTACGATCGCGGATATCCCAGCATCGGCTGCACGCATTGCACCAGAAGCGTGCAGCCCGGAGAGGATGCGCGCGCCGGACGCTGGTCTGGGTTCAATAAAACAGAATGTGGACTGCACAGCGCGACGCAAACCGGAGAATTGCTCGCGATCACTGGGGTTACCCCGAGCGAGCGAGCAACCGAGGCATAAGATCATTTCCCTTTCGGCGGCGGCGGCTGGCGCTGCTGGTCCTCGGTCCAGGGCGGAACCACACCGATAAAGCGCGCATAGGCGATCGACTGTCCCAAATGTTCGGCGGTATGGCGAGTCATGAACAACAGGATGCCTCGCTCCGTGTTCTTGCCGCCAAACCAATCGAGGCTTTTTTCCAGGTCCGAATCCGGCATTTTCATGATGGCATCGCGTTCATGCGCAAACGAGTCCTTCAAGATGACAGCCACCTTGGCTTTGTCGGTCGTTGATTTTTCCAGCTTGGCAATGTCCACACCGGCAGGTGGAGGCGTTCCGATGAGTTTCGGAAGGTTGTAGTTCGCCGCTGCCACGTGCAGAAACACTTCTGATACGGAACGAACATCTGGACTGGAACGCCAGGTGTACTTGTCAGCCGGAATCGCTTCCGCCAGCCGCGCAAATTTGTCTTCTTGGACCCTCACCTCCGCCAACACCTCCGCCCGATAGCCAGAAACGCCGGGGGTGGGATCCTTGTAGGGGTTGACTTGCGCCTGACACAAAATACATGACAGCGCCATGCCCAGCAAGAACAACGCGCCGAAAATGCGTTTCATCGGAACCACCTCCATCACAATTTTGACCGCGGGTTCTGGAACGTAAGACGTAATCTTCGACCAAACGGTCAACAAGACGCCCTAAGTCGCCATGGCTTCGCTCATCCCGTAACTTTGTGGCCCTAAAGTCCGGCTGCTCGGTGCCGATGTACCCAAGAGCGATGTAAGTCTAAACGAAAAGCATCTTGCGTTTCATCTGAGCGGGAACGAGTACAGCCTTATGCCCATACGAGCTTTGATTATCGACGATTCGTCGGTTATGCGAAAGATCGTAGAACGCTCGCTGCGCCAGGCGGGGATCGACTTAACGCAGGTATTTGAAGCCGGCAACGGCGCCGAGGCGCTGGCTGTGTTGCAGGACAAATCCGTCGATCTGATCCTTTGCGACATCAACATGCCGATCATGGACGGCCTGGAGTTCATCAAGCAGCTCCCGGGCGTCGCGAACGCGAAAGACGTGCCCGTAGTCATGATTACAACTGAGGGCAGCGAGTCTCACGTGGTACAGGCTTTGTCCCACGGCGCCCGCGGGTACATCCGCAAACCATTCACGCCGGAGCAGGTCAAGGAACATGTCGTGCCCGTTCTAGGATGTAAATCATGAAGTCGGTGACTGAACTACTGCCTGCTAAAGATGGCCGGAGTAATTGGGTTCCGCTGCTCGAAACGGCAACCCGGGAAGTCTTCGAGCTCATGTTGAGCAGCCAACTGAGTCCGTCGATCAACGCGGACGAATCGAACCTGAACGTTACCGCCATGGTAGGACTGGCGGGACAACTGTGCGGCGTGCTGAGCGTACGCTGTGACGACAAGGCGGCCAGGCTCATGACCTCGAAGATGCTGGGCGTTGATCTGGACAAGGTCGGCCCTGAGATATCGGATGCGCTCGGCGAGGTTTGCAATATGGTCGCGGGCAACTTCAAGAACAAGATTGCCGGCCTGGCCGAAGGTTGCATGCTCTCCCCGCCCACGGTAATCACCGGCAGCGACTACAGCCTGCATTCCATGGCAGACTCTCCTGCGCTTGAGATCCGGCTGCAGTTTGAAACCATGCCCCTCGTCATCTCTCTTCTGATCCAGAGCTAGCCTTCAAAGTCGCCCGGAGCATGCGCTGGAAGATTCTTCGGAAACTGTGCATGCCGGATACAACCCTCTCGCACGGCAAAATAGAATCTGGCGTTCGCAGCTTTGTGGTCAGGTGCGGGCCGGTGCCGACCCGAATACCATCGCGACCAGGGCATGGATCGCTCCGACCGCCTCATCGAGCTCAAAGGTAAATCGGACCAGGTCCACACCTTCGAGGTCACGGTGTTCCTGCAAAAGAATGGGCCACGCCGGATCGGCAATCAGGTCCACCATGCGCCGCTCGTAGTAGCCGTACCCCAGCCCACGCATGCGGCAGAGAAGATCGCTGAGGTGTACCAGCGCCACCAGCGGCCGCGCTTTCTGGCTTTTTTCGATGGCATGATGATGTGCGATCACCTCGATGACATCGTTCGCCAGGCCCCATTTTTCAGCTAACGCCTGCCCGGTCTCGCAGTGCGTGAACCCCATCGTAGATTGTTCCGCCTCGTCCAGCGGAATCTCCTCGCCGCGGGCGCATTTCATCGTCTTGGCAAATTCTTCGGGAAAAACCAGGCAGTTCACCATGAACCCGATGTCATGCAGCAGGCCCGCCATGTAGGCCTTCTCGCCGTCCGCAACCGCCAGCTTCTCGCTGAACTTGCGGCATACCATGGCGCAGCCGAGCGAATGTCTCCAGAACACGGCTGGATCCAGCACCCACTTCTTCGCCGGGAAAGCCTGTCCCAGGCAGCAAGTCAGCAGGATGGTTTCCACCCGGCGCAGCCCCAGGGTGAGCACCGCCCCTTTGATCGATTTCGGGGATTTCTCCAAGCCGAATAATGGCGAACTTGCCACTCGCAGGCATTGCGCGGCAATGGTGTTGTCATAAGACACCAGGCGCACCACTTCGTCCACTCTTGCGTCCTGCCCAGAACTACTCAGCAATTTCAGCAGGGGTAAGAAAACAGCAGGGATAGCGGGCATGGTTTCGATGTGCCGCACACGCTCGTGAATAGTTTCGGCCAGGGAGACGGTCATAGCTTGCCACTCTTGAGGGATGGTTTCCAATAAGCGATGGTTCCGGGGAAATGGATCAGGTGAAACTGATCATTCAATCTCATCAGCGATTCCGAGGTGCCCAAAAAGAAGTACCCACCAAAATTCAGGTTGCTGAAAAAATGATTGATCACTTTCGCCTTCGAGACGCCGTCAAAATAGATCAGCACGTTGCAGCAGAAAACCAGATCTATACCCTTCATGAAGAGCATCCTAGAATCATCCTGCAGATTCAGACGGCTGAACGTGATCAGCTTTTTCACCTCAGCGCTGACCTGCAGTTTCCTTTCATCGAGAATCGAGAAATATTTCCGTTTGAAGTAATCGGTGGTGTTGCGCAGCGCATAGTCGCCGTAAATCCCAGCCTTGGCGGTTTCTATGGAACGGTCGTTCAGGTCGGTGGCGAGAATCTCCAACGTCCAACCTTGCAGTAAGCGGTCCCGTTCTTCAAGCATGTTCATGGCCAGCGTGTAGGACTCTTCCCCGGTCGAGCAGCCCGCACTCCAGATGCGCAACCGCTTGGTGATCTGCTTGTTTTTTTCTCCCACAATCTCCGGCAGGATAACTTTCCGCAGCGCATCAAGCTGCGGCTGGCTGCGGAACAGGCAAGTCTCGCCGATGGTGATTTCGTTCAGCAGTTGCCGAAGTTCGCCATCGCGGCTAGGCTGCGCCGTGAGCTGGTCCCAATAGTCGCGTGGAGTCCGCGCCCCCAGCTGTTTCATGCGTCGTGTGCAACCGTCGGCCAGAAGATAAAGTTTTTCCTCCGCCTTATAAATGCCCGAAACCTTGTAAACCAAGTCGCGGATTTGCCGGTATACAGGATCGACCGGCTCGGCGCCCTTGTTCGGCGTCACTGGAACCGCTGCGGGTTGGGTGATAATCGTCATTTTGCCGAACTCTCCGAGGCAGCATAGGTCTTCATGTCAAGCCGAGAGTGAGAACCACGGCTCTGCAACACGCGGCGGGTGATCTCTGGCGCCAATTGATCGAGAGGATAAGCGGCGTCACTCAGCCCGGAGGCATGCACCAGTCCGGGCATTCCCCAGACTACTGACGATGCCTCGTCCTGGATGATGACTTCGCCACCCGCGTCGCGAATCTGCTGCGACCCCAGCACACCATCCGCGCCCATCCCGGTCATCACGACTGCGAGGACGTTCGCCGCAAAGGCCGCAGCCACCGAGCGAAACAGCACATCGACGGCCGGGCGGCAGGAGTTCTCCGGAGGTCCTTGATTCAAGTTCAGGCGCGCGGCCGTGCCTGCGCGGATTACCGTCATGTGAAAATTGCCCGGAGCAATCCAGGCGTGTCCGGATTCGAGAATCGTGCCCGCACTACCCTCTTCCACGGGAATATTCGAGCGACTGGCAAGCCGCTCCGCCAGCAGGCGCGTGAAAATGGGGGGCATGTGCTGCACCACAACGATGGGGACCGGAAAATCGTTCGCGATCCGCGGCAAGACTTCCGCCAGCGCGTTCGGACCTCCGGTCGAAGTGCCGATGGCCACGATATCGATGCGCGCATTCGACCGTACACGAGGCTTGGTAACCGGACGAGATCCCGGTAGCGGCAGCAGTTTCAAGGGAGCTACGCCGCATAGCGCCTTGATCTTCGGAATGAGTTCGGCGCGAATGCGTTCGATCGCAACCGCAGGATTGCCCGTGTTGCTTGGTTTGGTGGCGTAGTCGGAGGCTCCCAGCGAGAGCGCATCCAATGTTGCAGCCGCTCCGTGCTCGGTAAGCGTGCTGAACATGATGACTGGCAGCTTGGGATATAACTTGCGCACTGCTGCAAGCGTCTCCAGGCCGTTCATCACTGGCATTTCGATGTCGAGCGTAATCAGGTCGGGTTTCAGCAGGGGAATTTTTGCCAGGGCGATTCGTCCATCGCTGGCGGTAGCGACGACTTCTAACGCTCGGTCTCCAGACAAGGTTTCGGAGAGCAGTTTGCGAATGACGACCGAATCGTCGACCACGAGGATGCGAACCGGGTTCATAGCAGTCCGTTTCTATCCGATCTGCGACCGGGGAAATCGATCGCCAGACTACGAACACTCAGCCCGCCCGCCTCCGCATGCGCCCTACGAACCTGCATAGGCCCCCTTGCTCTGCGCTTGCTCATGCGGCACGGTGTCGTCGCTGACCCGAAGCTTGAATTGCTCAACTAAACCGCGCAGTTGAGTAGCCATCTGCACCATCTCCTCTGCCGCCTTCTGGGTGTTGGCAGATCCTCGCGAGGTGCTCTCAGCCGCTTCCGCCATCCCCGCGATGTTGCTGGTAATCTCTCCGCTGCCCTGCGCCGCTTCGCCTACGTTGCGTGACATCTCGTTGGTGGTCGCATTCTGCTCCTCCACCGCGGTCGCGATCGTGCTCGAAATATCGTTGATCTGGTTGATCACGCTGCTGATCGATGCGATGGCTTCTACCGCCGCCTTGGTATCGGTCTGAATGGCGTCGATCTTGGCGCTGATTTCTTCTGTGGCTTTAGCAGTTTCCTTGGCCAGTTCCTTGACTTCATTCGCGACCACCGCAAATCCCTTGCCCGCTTCACCCGCGCGTGCAGCTTCAATGGTCGCGTTCAGAGCCAGTAAATTGGTCTGCTGCGCAATCGACGTAATGACCTTGATGACCTGTCCAATCTCGATCGAGGAATCGCCCAGCTTCGATACCGTGGCTGTGGCCGTTTCAGCCACCTTGACCGCGGAGGTTGCGACTTTGGCCGCTTGGGTAGCATTCTTGGCGATATCTTTAATACTGACGCCCATCTCTTCAGCCCCGGTGGCGACGGTTTGGAGGTTCTGGCTGACTCGCTGGGTCGCGTTGGAAACTACTTTCGCCTGCACCGAAGTTTCCTCGGAGTTAGCGCTGATCTGCTGGCTGACGGTGCTCAGCTCCTTACTCGCGTCGGACACTCGTTGGGCGTTGGCTGCGATCTGGATGAGCAGGTCGTGCACCTTTTCGACAAACAGATTCAAACACCTGCCCAGTTGTCCGATCTCATCCTCGCGATCCTGATCCACTCGGGCAGTAAGGTCGTTGGACTCGGCCATCGCCCTGAAACGAACGGAGAATAAGTCCAACGGCCGCGTGATGCTGAATGCCACCCACGTGGCCACTCCCAGGAGCAGCACCAGGGAAAGCCCGCACATGGCAAACATGGCGCGGGTAGCCCGCTTGGCTTTGTTGGTGGCGTTGACGACCGCCTGTTTTCCACTCTGCTCCAGTTGGTCGCTACTGTCCTCAATCTTTTCCTGCACGCCTCTGTAGAGTTGCAGGCTCGGCCCGGAATCGGCCTTGGACGCGTCGCGCACGATCGCCTTGGCCAGTGCGTCGGTTGCGCTGAGATATTCCTGAACCAGCCGGCCCTCTTCGTCGAGCGCGGACTGAATCGCAGGATCGGTCACCGACTCCCGGGCCGCGGCGATACCTTGCGCCAGCATTTTGGAATGGAGAGCCAGGTTGTCGATGTTGTCCTGCTGCTCTTGCCCCTTTTTCGTGAATATCGCGGAAATATCGTCTCTGGTCATGTCGTTGAAGGTGCCGGCTTCGATGTGGCTGCGAATCGCCACGCCCGTAGCCGCCACTTGGACGGTTGCTTTCTCAACGGACGTGATGCCCCAATATCCGGTTGCGCTCACGGCGGCCACGAATGTCAATCCGCTGATAGTCAGGACGGCCAAGCGTCGCTTAATGGTCAGGTGCACTTTGCGCCTCTCTCGGGTTCATGACCCATTTCCGCGCAACCCCCTGCTTGTCGAGCTACCCTCAGGCTTCGACATTGGTGGTTCTCATGCACCGGCGCGGGCCGCCTTGCTCGCTGATGGGGCTGCTGCTGAGTTTTGTCCAGCGTTGATTTTGAACTGCTCGACCAGGCGACGAAGTTGGGTCGATGTTTCCACCAGTTGCTGCGACGCCTTCTGGGTATCGGTGGCGCCGCGCGTCGTACCCTGCGCCGCCTCCGCCACACCCGCAATGTTGCTCGTGATCTCGCCGCTGCCGTGCGCCGCTTCGCTCACGTTGCGCGACATCTCGTTCGTAGTCGCATTCTGTTCTTCCACCGCCGTCGCAATCGTGCCCGAGATATCGTTGACCTGGTTGACCACTCCGCTGATCGAGGCGATGGCATCGACCGCTGCTTTCGTGTCCGTCTGGATGGCTTCAATCTTGCGGCTGATGTCTTCGGTGGCTTTGGCAGTTTCCTTGGCCAGTTCCTTGACTTCGTTGGCCACTACGGCAAATCCTTTGCCTGCCTCACCCGCCCGCACGGCTTCAATGGTCGCGTTTAAAGCCAGCAGGTTGGTCTGCTGTGCAATCGAAGTAATGACTTTGATAACCTGGCCAATCTCGGCGGAAGAATCGCCCAGCTTGGACACGGTGACGGTAGTGGTTTCGGCAACCTTGACCGCGGCAGTTGCGACCTTGGCGGCTTCGGTAGCGTTCTTTGCGATCTCTTTGATACTGGCGCCCATCTCTTCCGCGCCAGTGGCAACGGTCTGGAGATTCTGGCTGACGGCTTGTGCGGCTTTCGAAACTACGTCGGCCTGAGCCGAGGTTTCCTCGGAGTTAGCCGTGATCTGCTGGCTGGTGGTATTCAATTCCTCACTGGCACTGGCTACCTGCATGGCATTTTCCGTGATCGCTAGGATCATGCGCTTCAAGCTGCCACTCATCTTATTAATGGCTGTGGTCAGGTCGCCCAGTTCGTCCTGGCTCTGGACTTTCAGATCGTCACGGG